>Ga0315288_10001279_pt1 | contig 32397 bp, 21 predicted proteins | sample YL17G11_20_MG_FD_203454 | JGI IMG/M metagenome (GOLD analysis project Ga0315288, IMG submission 203454) | Sediment microbial communities from Yellowstone Lake, YNP, Wyoming, USA - YL17G11_20 | ecosystem: Environmental > Aquatic > Freshwater > Lake > Sediment | place: USA: Wyoming | collected...
GCGCACGGGATCGATGTGTTGCACGTGCAGTACATTCCGCCTCGGTGCCGTTCTCCGCGTGTGGTCACGACCATACACGATGTGACGTACCGGCTGTTCCCACAGTGGTTCACGCTCAAGGACCGGTGGCTGCTGCACCATGGCATCCGCCGCGCGCTGCCCAGTGTGGCGGCAGTGATCACGGGCTCGGAGTGCACGCGGCGTGATCTTCAGCGCGTCTACGGGCTTCCCTCGGAGCGGATCTTCGTGACGCCTTACGCGGCCTACCCGGGGTTGCAGGCCCCATCCCAAGATGACGTCGCGCGCGTCCGAGGCGCTCACGGCCTCACGGCGCCCTACGCGCTCTTCCTCGGCGTGCTTCAGCCCCGCAAGAACGTCCCGCGGATCGTCGAGGCATTCCGACAGGCGCGGGCTGAGGCGGGCCTACCACACCAGCTCATTGTCGCCGGGAAACGGGGGTGGAAGAGCGACGAGGCCGTCGCAGCCGTGGACGAGGCCCAGCGTGCCGGCGTCGCCCGCTGGCTGGGCTATGTGCCGGATGAGGACGTGCCCGGGCTGCTCGGGGGGTGCGATCTGTTCCTGTTCCCGACTCTCTACGAGGGGTTCGGGCTGCCCATCCTGGAGGCGTTCGTGTGCGGGGCGCCAGTCATCACCTCGAGTGTCTCGTCCATGCCAGAGGTCGCCGGCAGCGCAGCAGAGCTGGTGGACCCGTCCTCCGTCCCCTCGATCACGGAGGCCATCGTGCGCGTGCTGGGGGACACGGCGAAGAGGGAGCAACTCCGGCAAGCCGGACGGCTGCGGGCGACCGAGTTCTCATGGGCCCGCACCGCGGAGCTGACCACTGAGTGTTACGAACGGGTGGCGGGTGAGCGATGAGGCTGTCGGCCTGTATCGTCAACTGGAACACCCGAGACCATCTGCGGCGCTGTCTCATGTCGATCCGAGAGAGCCGGCTCTCCGGCCCCACCGAGGTCGTAGTGGTCGACAATGCCTCCTCCGACCGCAGCGCCCGGATGGTCCAGGAGGAGTTCCCCGACGCAATCCTCATCGCCAACGAGGAGAACCTCTACTACGCGGCGGGGAACAACCAGGCCATTGACCGCGCGCAGGGCGACTTCATCGCGCTGCTCAACCCGGACGTCATCCTCCCACCGGATGGTCTGGAGGCGCTCTGCCGGTTCCTCGAGAGCCACGAAGACGCCGCCGCCGTCGCCCCGCGGCTGATCCTCCCGGATGGATCGGTGCAGCGCTCGGTGCGGGGGTTCCCGGGGCCCTTCGAGGTGATCTGTGAGGCCACGCTGCTCTCGCGCCTGATCCCCCACAATCGAACGTTTGCTCGGTACTGGCTCCCGGACTTCGGATACGACGAAGTGCGAGCCGTGGCCCAGCCGATGGCGAGCTGCCTGGTGTTCCGCGGTAGCGTCCTGAGGGATCTGGGGGGCCTCGATCCCGCCTTCCCGATGTTCTTCAACGACGTTGACCTCTGTCTCCGGGCCCACCAGGCCGGCTGGCGCGTTTACTTCTCCCCCGAAGTTGACGTACAGCACCACCACGGGGCTTCCACAAGCCAGGTGCGGCGGTCCATGGTCCTCGCGAGCAATCGAGGCCTCCTGCGCTACCTGCGCAAACACCACCGCCCCCACCCTCTGTCGCCTGGGTACCTCGCCGCCGCCGCCGTGGTCCATCTCACCGGCCTGGTGAAGTGGCTCCTGACGCCGCCGTCCCGTCGGTGACCGGCGCACCGAACCTATGTCCCCAGCAGCAAGGACAACGCCTTACCCATGGCGAATGGTACACTGTGGACGGCACGATGGCGCGACGGGGGGACTTGGGATGCAGATACCGGCACGTCGTCTGGAGATCGCCAAGGTCTTCGAAGGCCGCACCTCGGAGAGCGGATGGCTGGTGATCGACATCCGTGGGATGGACCTCGAGGGTGTGGTGAAGCTTCACGTCAACCTGGATGAGGTCGAGACTCTCGGGCGGAAGCGGGCCGAGGTCAAGGAACGCCTCACGACCCTGTTCGGCGCCGATGACGACGAGGACCTTGCTTGAGAACCGCGTATTGCGGATCGGGGCGGCGCTCGTGCGGGCTGGGTCGTCGTATGGGGCGGTAGATGGCTGGTCTGGATGAGCGCAACCTCGCTCGCATTGAGGAGTTGAACCAGCGGGGCGGGCGCACGCTGAGCATCGTCGACCTCGTCGAGGCGGGGACGATGTCCGCCGAGCTGTGTGCGTTCCTGCTGGCCGCGGTGCGCTCCGGTGCGAGCTTCATCACGGGAGCTGTGCCGGGAGGCGCAGGGAAGAGCACAGTGCTGGCGAACCTGCTGGCGTTCCTCCCACCCGGGGAGGAGCTCGTGTGCGTCAGCTCTCCGAGCGTGTTGGCCGATGCGCGGAAGGACGGCCGCGCGCAGGGGCGCTGCTTCCTGCCGCACGAGATCGGTGCGGGACCTCACTACGGCTACCTCTGGGGTCCGGCCGTCGCTGACTGGGTCGGGCTGGACCGTCTGGGCGCGAGGATCGCCTCCTGCATCCACTCCGATACGCTCGATGGGATGCGTCACACGCTGCTCTCACCCCCGCTCTCTGTGCCCCCTGCCGAGCTCGGGCGTGTTCGGCTCGCGCTGTTCTTACGCGTTGGGCGATCGCGCGGAGGCACGGTCCATCGCGTGGCACAGGTGCACTATGCTCGTCCGGGCACCAGCGCCCATGAGCTCGTCTACGCATGGGACGCAGACACAGACCGGATCGAGCAGGCCGCGGACCTCGGGCTGCCGGAGGCAGCTCTGTCCAGCGCCCGCGATACCATCGACCGAGTGCTCCGGGAAGGCGTTCGTGACTTCGCTCAGGTCCGCCAACGTCTCCTGACGTCGCCCCCGATGGCCGCTGGGGTGTGAGGGAGCCCGGCGGTGCCCGCGGTCGCGTGTGTTGACCGTCCGATGGGGGCGGTGCTAGATTCGGCTGTGGACCTCGTGTACTGGCTGTGGGGTCCCCTGCTGCGGTTCGAAGGGCGTGGAGGCTTGGCTGCAGAGCACCGACGAGTGGCCAACGGCTCGGCCGATCGCCCTGCGATTGTCCTCCGAGTGTCGGTCGCAGACACTTGCGGCCTGCGCTGCGCGTACTGCAGTCCGGCAGACGCCGGCACGCCCGTGTCGCTGCCCCCTCTGCTCCCGTTCCGCGACGTCATCCGCGTGGCCCTCGCGTGCCGGGAACACGCCGGCTCCGTGCGCGTGCGCATCACGGGCGGCGAGCCGCTCGTGCGACCGGGTGTGGAGAAGCTGGTCGCGATGCTCTGTCGGGAAGGCATCGCCGACGTGTCGCTGACCACCAACGGGCTGCGACTCGCCGAGATGGCCGGAGCCCTTGCCGATGCGGGCCTGGTGCGCGTGAACGTCAGCCTCGATACGTTGGACCCCGCCGTCTTCCGCTGCATCACTGGCGGCGACGGGCTGGCCGCGGTCATCGCCGGCATCCACGCGGCGCGCGAGGCGGGCCTGACGCCGGTCAAGCTGAACTGTGTCGTCATGCGGGGCACGAACGACCTGGAAGTGTGCGACCTCTTGCGGTTCGCCCTCGGTGCTGGGTGCGAGATGCGGTTCATCGAGCTGATGCCCATGGGGCCTGCGGCGTCTTGGCACCGGCGCGCGTTCGTATCCGCCGACGAGGTGCGAAGTCGACTGACGGAGGAGTTCGATCTGCAGGATCTCCCAGAGGAAGGGCCCTCGCCTGCGCGGATGGTGGAAGCGCGCTGTCGACGGTCGGGGCTCGCCGGGCGAGTCGGCTTCATCGCGCCGGTGTCGCGACCGTTCTGCTCGGGGTGTGCTCGGCTTCGCCTCACGAGCCGGGGCGAGCTGCTATCCTGCCTGAAGGATGGCACGGGTGAGTCCCTGACCCCGTTGCTGGAACGCCCCGACGCCGAGACCGGGATTGTGCGCGCCGTGGCGCGAGCCCTGAGTGCGAAGCAGACGGGCCGAGCCGAGTACTCTCAGACACCCATGGTCGCCGTTGGGGGGTAGGCGCCGTTCCCGCTCCCTCGGCGGCGAGGCACGGCTACGGCCGAGAGGGACGGATAGGAGGCTGCCTGCTTGAGGGTCGCCGTCTGCGCCGCGGGCATCGTCGTTCTGGTCCAGGCCGGCACGGCCCAGGGCTTCCACGCCTACGCTTGGTCGCCGGTCCCCGAGGACTGTGCACACCTGACCCATACCATCTGGTTCCGAGCCGACAGCGACCCGGCCGAGGTGGCCGCCGACTCGCTGACGCGACCGGAAGGGCGTCGTGCGGTCTTCTCCTGGGACATGCACCGCGACCTGTTGCGCCACCCGGAGGACGTCTGCATCGCGGCGGATGGCCAACCCACGACGTTCCAGGGCGTCTGGCCGGAGAAAGGGATCGAGGCCACTCGGGCAAGGTTCGCCGACTTCTTCCGCCGGTTCGCTGACGCCGGTGGTGATGCGGACTGGCTCATCCTCGACTTCGAGGACAGCTTCTCCAACTGGTCGCTGGGCGGAATGGACAAGAAGGACCACTGGCTCGCGATCCAGCAAGACTCGCGCTTCGCCGACCTGTCGAAGGTGCTCGGCTTCGAAGACCTGACGCTGGTGGCTGACTTCGCGGGCAAGCGGAACTACCTCAAGTGGAACGCCGCAATGGGCGGCGTGGTGGATGATGCGCTGAACCGCGCGGTGTTCGGTCCGGCCCGTGCGGTCTTCCCCGACCTGCGTTGCTCCAACTACGAGAGCTACGGGATGCGCGAGGAGGACGCCGTGCCCGACCTCAACGGGCACCGCCAGTGGCGCGAGGGCGAGATCGTTGGCACGTGTCAGGCGCCGTCGTTCTACACATGGATCAACCAGCTGTCGAACGTTCAGCTCGACGGGGAGAAGCCATTCGGCCAGAGCCCGTTCGCGGGCGTACTCCTCTCGGTGGACGGCGCGCGGGCGATGCGGCGGGCGTCGCCCTTGCCATTGCAGCCCTGGATCGCGTGGCGTCGGTATAAGGGGGACGGGCCCGGTCTGCCACCCGTGACCGTTGCGGAGACGCCCTACTACGACGAGCTGGTCCGCCACCTCGCGCTCACGGGCGCTACGGAGTTCCTCTTCTGGAACCCGCATCCATGGACAGCGAGCCAGAAGCCGGAGGACTTCTCCCTGCCCGAGGACGAGCGGCATCTGGACGCGCTCCTCGCCGAGCTTGACGAGCGCGTCGGCACAGAGCCCCGGAAGACCGTGACAGTCGAGCCCATCCCCTGGGATGCCCGGGTCATCGCCAGCGGGTGCCGCACGGCAGGGAAGCTCCTCTGGCGGTTCACGCTCGATGCGGGTGTGGCTGAGGTTACCGTCGATGTCGGCGGCGAGCGCCGTACCCTTGCGCCGGAGGCGGGGGAGGTCGGCGTGTGGTTCTCGCATCCGGCCGGCGAGAAGCTTGTCGTCGTGGCGCCATGAGTGCTTCCGCCGTGGAGCGCAGGACACTTCGATTGGCGAGGAGAACGTAACGCTGGAAGAAGCATGGGTGGTCCTCGACGTCCATCGACTGTTCGTGGTCCGGAGGCCGAAGTCCCATGTTCCACGATTCCTCATCCTGTTGTGTCCTCTTCCTAATCGTGGGCGGGGCCGCGGCCGCCGTCTTCTTCGTTCACAACCGCGTCTTGGGCTTGGCTGCGCGGGTCGAAGCGGTCATCCGTCGGCTGGATAGTCTCGACAGGCGGCTACACGGGCTTGAGCTGCAGGCGGGGGTCGCATACGAGGAGGCGCCCGCTCCTCCAGCGGCGGAGGCACTGCCCGTCTTCAGCGACGAGGCGGCGCCGCCGAGGCCGAGCATCCGCGACATCCTGGGTCAGGTGCAGCCGCTGGAAGCCGCTCAGACCGCCGAGCCGGTCCCATACGCGCCGCCGGGCGCGCCGGAACTCCCAGTGTATCCCCCGCCGTTCCCGGCCCCCGCCCGGCCGGCCACGCCTCCTGAGATGCCGGCCGCTCCGGCTGCTGTGACCCCCGCCGCGCCTCGCGAGAAGCGCGATCTGGAGATCGCCATCGGTACCGGATGGCTCAGCCGCATCGGCATCATTGCCATCCTGCTGGCGCTGGCTTTCCTCCTCAAGCACCTGCACGACCGCGGCATCCTCGTTATCTCCCCCGCGATGTGCATCGCCGGCGGAGTGCTGTTCGGTGCAGCCCTGCTGGTGTGCGGCGAGGTGGCCCATCGGCGCGAATACGTGATCCAGAGCCATGCCCTCTCGGGCGGTGGCATCGTGGCCGTCTACATCTCGCTATGGGCCGGGCTGCACTACTACGAGGTCATCGCGCCGACCGCTGCTTTCGTCGGCATGGCGCTCGCCACCGTCGCCGGCGCCTGTCAGGCGCTGCGCCATGAGTCGGAGGCCGTGGCATGTCTCGCGTGGGTGGGCGGCTACCTCGTCCCGCTGCTGATCGGCGACCAGCCCGGCTCGTCTTCGGGTGAGGGAGTCGGCCCGTATCAGCTCTTCAGCTACCTGGTGATGCTCGGCCTCGCCGTGCTGGTCGTGGCCCAACGGAACCCGTGGCCGGTCTTCGCCGGGCTCTCCCTGGCTGGAGCTCATGTGAGCGTGGCCTACCTCCACCGCACCAGCCACGGCAGTCTGCCGTGGTCGCTGGGATACCTGGCGATGGTCACCGTGGGGATGCTCTGGGTGGCGGCGAGCCGGCGGGACGCTCGGGGCATGACCTACGGCATCTCGGGAGCCATGGCCGGGTACCTGATCACCATCGTTCTCCTCGCGTCGAAGAGCACAGGGCCGGCGGCCTTGCCTTACGTCTACTTCCTTGCGCTGTCCGCCACGCTCCTCCTGCTCGGGCGTATACACGGTTGGCCCGCTGTTCAGTGGTGTGGCGTGCTGGGCGCGTCTGCCGGCTTCCTCGCCATGTACCTGAGCCATCTGGCGGTCTTGGACCACTGGCTGCTTGTCTACGGCGCCGTCTCGGTGGCCTCCGCCCTCTCCATACCCCGGCCGCAGCGGGAGGTTGCGGAGCCGCTCGCCCTCGTGGCGGTTCTCGCGGCGTACGTCTCCGCCGCGCTACTGCACGAGTCGACCGCGCCTCATAGAGTCTCCCACGAAGCGATGCTGGGCTACCTGGTTGGGTTGGCGGCAGCCACCCTCGCCGTCGCGGTCTGGCGGGACTGGAGGTCGCTTGGCCGCGTCGGTGTGGCCGCCGGTCTGCTCGCAACCGGGCTGCTGTACAGCGGCACTGCCTCGGACGCGACGGCCCTCTACGGGCTGGCGTACCTCATCGCGCTCTCCGCGGCCGCCTTGGCCATCGCTGCCTGGCGCGAGGACGAGACGCTCGGCGTTCTGGGTGTGATGGGCGCATTCTTCGGGCTGTTGGCGACGGGCGTGATGGAGTGGCCCCCGCCGGGATGTCTGGTGCCCGTGTACCTGGCCGTCGTCGCCCTCGCGTGCACCACGGTCATCGAGTGGAAGAGGTGGTATGGGACCGAGTGGCTGGCGCTCATTGGGGCCTGGGGGCTCATGCCGGCCTGGCGCGCCAGTGTGGGCCTCGACAGCCCGATGCCGTCCATGCTGGCGTACGCAGCCACGTACTTCACCATACTCCTCGGCGGGTCGGTCTGGCGGCATATCACGGCCGAGGCGTCGCACCAGGTCGGCGACTCCGCGCTCCTCGTGGCGAACGCCGCTGCCGCGTTCGTGGCCACTTGGTTCGAGACCTCGTCCCTCGACAACGGCCTGGCGATCCTCGGCTACACCTCCATCGGGCTTGCGGTCGTCTACATCGCCCTCGGGCTCTGGGCCATACGGCGTCGCCCCGAGGAGCAGCGCTTCGGCTCCGTGGCCGTTGGTGTCGGCGCGGTACTCGTGGCGGTGGCGATCCCGCTGCTCTGTGAGGGAGTCGCCGTCACAGTTCTATGGTGTGCGGAGTCCGCCCTGCTCATGGCCGTGGGGGTTGACCGACGGCGGCTCGAGCTGAGGGCTCTCGCCATCCTGGTGCTCTGCGCCGCCGGTGTGAGGATGCTCTCCGTTGACGCCGACGTTGGCCCGGAGGGATACCGGATCCTCGCGAACACGAGGGCGATCGGCGGGCTGGCCGTCGCCGCAGCGCTCGCGGTCTGCTGTGCCCTGTACATCCGGTACCGCGACCGCCTGCCGCCAGAGGAACGTGGCCTTGCCGTGGGCTTCGGCACGGTTGCAGCGGCGCTGCTGTGGTGGCTGATCAGCGCCGAAGCGTGGTATGGAACGGGCTGGCGGTTCCGCGGCGGCTGGGAGGCGCAGCACTCAGCGCTCTCGATTGCGTGGACGGTCTACGGCGCCGCGATGATGGCTGTGGGCCTCGTCCGCCGCAACACCGGCCTGCGCCTCGCGGCGATGGCCGTGTTCGCCATCACGGTGGCGAAGGTGTTCGTCTTCGACATGGCGGAACTTGGAGTCGAGTACCGCATCCTCGCGTTCATGGGGCTCGGCGCTGTCTTGATCGCGGTGTCCTTCGGGTACCAGCGGCTCGTACGGTCGCAGATGGCAGAGCCCCGATCCGCGGAAGCAGGTCCGAAGGAGCCCACAGGGCCGGACAGCCCAGCGCACTGAGCGGGACCCATCCAATGGTTCATCACGTGCGACTGATGCAGGACCGTTTCGGGTACCTTGATGCTGTCAGATCGGCGGTCGTTCGGGGCGGACGGGGAGGGCAAGAGGTGGCGTCGGTGACTGACTCGGACCGACGGGTGGTGCGAGACCTCGTCCGCCGCGTCGCGGAACTGGCGGCGAGCGACGAGTACGAGACGCGCCGCCGGCGTTGGCGCGACGTCAACGGCCTTCGCAAGCCGGACCGGGCGCCTGTATGGTGCCGACCGGCGCGCGTCTGGCCGGAGATCATCCCGACCGAGTCGCTGGCGACCACCGACCCGCTCTGCCGCTCCGTGGAGTATGCGCTGCGGCAGCACCTGTACAAGGACTGGGTCGGAGACGACCACATCCTCCCACCATGGTGGCCGGTCGGCATGGTGTGGCGCTGCGACACGGAGCACACGTGGGGGCTGCTAGCGGACAACCTTGCAGAGACGACCTCGCTGGGCGGGTGGCGCCTCATTCCCCCCATCGCGGAAGACGCGGACTTCGACCGGGTGACCGTCCCCGACTTCGAGCCCGATCCCGAGGCAACGGAGCGCCATGCCGAGCGGACGAACGACCTCCTCGGCGACATCCTTCCGGTACGAATCGAGTGCGGCCCCCCGCTCGGGCCGAGTACTCTCAACACGGCACTCGACCAGCTCCGGGGGATGTCCGCCTTTCTGCTGGACCTTGCCGTGCAGCCCGCACGGATCCACCGCCTGATGTCAAGGCTCCTCGAGGGGACGCTCCGCGCCTTGCGCCGGGCTGAGGGCTCTGGGCGGCTCACGCCGAACAACCATGAGCCGATGTTCTGCAGCGATCCCATCGGCCCCGGCGATGGCCCCGTGCGCCTTGCGAACCTGTGGGCGGCGGGCAACAGCCAGGAGTTCCAGGAAGTCTCGCCGGCGATGTTCGAGGAGTTCCTGCTGAACTACCAGATGCCCGTCCTCCAGCAGTTCGGCGCGGTGCAGTATGGCTGCTGCGAGGACCTCTCCCGCAAGATCGACCGCGTCATGCGTATCCCGAACCTCCGCGTGTTCGTCTGCTCGGCGTGGACGAACCTGGATGCGGTCGTCGACGCGTGCCGGGGACGCTGCGCCATCATGTGGCGGCAGCGCGCGACGGACGTTCTCCTGTCCGACGACCTGGGTCGTATCCGCGAGCACCTTCGCGACGGGATGCGCCGCTTACAGGGAATGCCATACCAGGTTGTCCTTCGTGAGGTAGAGACGCTTGCCGGTCGCCCGAACCGGCTGCAGGAGTGGGCGACCCTCGCCAGAGAGGCCGCCGAGGAGTTCGCCTGAGCGCGCCCGAATGGTGCGTACGAAGGGGCGTGAGCGCATGAGTCGCGGGATCTGGCTCTTCCTGGGCATCGTGGTGTCCTGCGGGCTTTGCTGGCCTGCAGCGGCACAAACGGAGAAGAAGCTGCTCGAGTACGGCTGGGATGTGCCCTATCCCACCTACGTCCGGCAAAACATCGCCGAGATGGAGAAACGACCGTTCGATGGACTGGTCTTCCGTCTTGAGACCTACAACGCGGCTTTCGACCCGCGCGCATGGGCTCAGGCGGACCTCCAGCCTCAGCTCGACGACCTCGCGGCGACCAACTGGCAGCGCTTCACGGACAACTTCCTGACGCTCTACGCGGCTAACGACGCCGGGATGGACTGGTCCGATGACGCGCAGTGGCAGACCATCGAGGCGAACCTAAGGCTCGTATCCCTGGCCGTCAAGACGGGCCGGTGCGTGGGCGTGTGCTTCGATGCGGAGCCCTATGGCGCGAACCCGTGGCTATATGACGCCGGCGGAGGCGTGCCATTCGCCGACACGGCGGCAATCGTGCGGAAGCGCGGGGCGCAGTTCGTGAGCGCGCTGCGAGACCAGATGCCGGACCTGAAGGTGCTCCTGCTCTTCCACGCCACGTTCCTGGCCGGTGTGCTCCAGTCGGCATCCCCCGAAGCCGCCGAGGAGGCGCTGAAGGGCCATCCCTACGCGCTCTATCCCGCCTTCGTCAACGGGATGATCGACGCCGTGGACGGCGGCGCCGGCATCGTTGACGGGAACGAGATGGCGTACTACTACACGAACGCCAAGGCATTCACGGACGCACGCGACTTCATCCGCGGACCGGCACGCGCACTCATCGCGCCGGAGAACCATGAGAAGTACGCCCAGCACATGAAGGTCGGCATGTCGGTCTACATGGACCAAGTCATGGCCACGCGCACGCCGGAAGCGGGATTCGTCTCCTACTACATGCCGCCCGAAGCCCGACTGCGCCGGATGGAGCACAACGTCTACTGGGCCATGGCCGCCAGCGACGAGTACACCTGGTTCTACAGTGAGCGGATGAACTGGTGGAAGGGCGAGATCCCCGACGGAATGGAGGAAGCCATCCGCTCCGCCGAGGCCAAAGTGCGGAACGGCGAGCCGCTCGGGTTCGACATCCAGCAGGACCTGGACGCCGCGGACACCGCTATGCAGGAGGCGATCGGGCCGCGTGTGCAGCCCCGCACGGCACAGATCCCGCGCCTCGCGGATGGGCAGACGGCGCCGGTGATCGACGGCGACCTGTCCGATCCGGCATGGGCCGCGGTGGATCCGTTGGCCGCATTCGTCCCCAATGCACTTGACGTCACGAAGCAGCAGCCCGACGCCGCCACGACGGCCTGGGTCACTCGCGATGCTATGCAGCTCTACATTGCCATCCGCTGTGCCGAGCCCAACATGGCAGGCCTCTCGGTGCAGGGCGGGTCCCGCGATGACCCGGTGTGGATGGGCGACTCGGTCGACGTGTTCCTCAGCACGGGCGCCGATCCCGAGCCCTACGTGCACCTCATCATCAACCCCGCGAACGTTCAGTGGGACGCGTTCACCGGTGAGTTCCAGAACGACACGACCTGGGATGCAGAGTGGCGGAGCGCGACCGCACGCGGAGACGATTCATGGACCATCGAGCTCGCGATCCCCTGGGCCGCACTCGGCGGCCCACCTGCGCCGGGCACCACCCGAAGGGCGAACCTGTGCAGGAACCGGGCGGGCGGACACGAGCTGTCCTCGTGGTCGCCGGTCGCCGAGGGCTTCGTCGAACCGCGTCACTTCGGGACGTGGGAGTTCGCGGACTGAGCTGCGGGTGGTCGCTACCTGCGACGCCGGGACGAGCGTCCGCCGCGCCGCCCACGCGGGCGCGTAGTGGGCGCCTCCGCCGGCGTCTCCGCCGGCGCTTCCCCTCGCTCCTGCCGAACCAAGAGTGTGGGCAGACGGTTGAGCGCGGACACGAAGTCATGGCGGCGGAAGCTCGCGAGAGCGCCCGGGTGGCGCCCATAGTGCGGCGACACGCACTCCACTCCGCGCTCTGCGATGTCGTCCTCGACCATCTTCGCCACCTCTGCCACAGACCGCGTCCCATCGATGTAGCCCGCGCGGCGGGCGTACTCGATGCCCTCGCCGATGGCTCTGAGCTGGCTTTCGTCCACGAGCATCTCGATCGCACGGAACGAGATCTCATGCGCGCCGAACACGACGGAGTCCATCCCGCGTGTGGCGATCCGCGAAGCACGACGGCCGCGGCTGGAGTCGACGGATGCCGGGTCGGGCACGCGGCGCACCGGGGGCAGTGTCAGGCCCCCTGTCACCGCCTCGCGCTGCGACGCGAGCTGCCGGACGACCTCCTTCGCCCGTGACGTCACATCGACCGGCCGGTAAGCCTCCATCATGATGACGGTGTCCGCTACCTCCAGGTAGTCCCCACACCCGCCCATGACAATCACCGAGGAGATACCATGCTGTTCCCACAGTGCGCGCACGCAGTCCACGAGGGGGATGATGGGCTCCGCCGCGCCCGGCACGAGCCGCTGCATGCGTGCATCCCGGACCATGAAGTTCGTCGCGGACGTGTCCTCATCGAGGAGCAGCAGCGTGACGCCCGTCTCGAGGGCTTCCATGATGTTCGCGGCCTGGGAGGTGCTACCGGAGGCGCTCTCAGTCCGGAAGTCGGCCGTCGAGGCGCCGCTCGGCAGGTCGCGGATGAACGGGCTGATGTCCACCCCCTCGACCCGGCGGCGGTCCTCGGCACGGATCATCATGGCGTCCGGGCGCGTCGCGACACACTCACGCCCGTCGCCTGGGATGTGGTCGTAGATGCCCGTCCGTATCGCGTCGAGCAGCGTCGACTTCCCATGGTAGCCGCCACCGACGATGAGAGTGACGCCCTGTGGGATACCCATGCCGGGTACCCCGGCGCCGCTCGGAAGCGACAGCGTGACTCGGCACTCCTCGCAAGACTCGAACAGGACCGCGTGGTCAACATCCATCGGCACCGGGCTCGTACCGCCGGCTCGGGGGAGGATCGACCCGTCCGCGATGAAGGCGACGAGGCCGTGGTCGGCCAGTTGCTCCCGGAGAGCCCGCTGCGAGACGACTGATGTGATGTGCTCACTGAGCTGGTCCGAGGTCATCGGGTCGAACAGCATGGCTTGCCGGACGACCCTCGGCAGCTCGACGAACAGGATCTCCTCGGCCTCCTTGGCAGCGATACGCCGACCGTAGCCCGGAAGCCCGACGTCCAATCGGGCCTCCACGCTCGAGTCCGTCACCACCACCGCCGAGCGCTCGAGAACCTGTTGCCCCCCCACGTCGATGAGGACATTCCCGCTCCCTCCCGTACCTCGTCGTCCCTTCACCGACTCGCGAATGACCTCAGCCACGCGACGAGCCACGAAGTCCGCAAGGGCGATCCGCCGCGTCCGGTCGCCGAGCATGTGCCGCGGGAACTGGCACACGGGGTGAGGAACGGTCAGCCGGAGCCGCGACGGCGACGCGAATGGGTCGCCCTGCACGTGGTCGATCTGCACCAGGAACTCGCCGAAGTCGCAGCCGCCGGCAAGGGACTTGTACGCGGGGTACCCGCGCCCGTCGATCTCCCGGAGCTTCTGCCGCAGCTCCTCCGGAGACCGGAGAGTTCCCGACTCTTCGCTCAAGGCAAGGCACCTCACCTACGCAGAGGGACGACAACCAAAGGCGACCGGACGGCTCGCGACTGAGGGCTCAGTTGAAGTCGCGCCCACGGCGGCGGTTCAGCCAACGGGGTTGCGGAGCGTGCCCAGGCCGCTGATCCGTACTTCCACTTCGTCGCCCGGGCGGAGACGCTCGCCACGGGCATGCCCGACGCCCTCGGGCGTGCCCATGGCGATGATGTCGCCGGGTTCCAGCGTGCAGAACGCCGAGATGAACTCGATGATCGTGCCCACATCGAAGATCATCCGCCCCGTGTTCGACGACTGCTTCAGTTCACCGTTCACCGAGAGGGAGATGTCGAGGCCGTGCGGGTCGGGCACCTCATCGCGCGTGACGAGCGCCGGTCCCATCGGCGCGAACGAGTCACCCCACTTGCCGTTCAGCCAGTCGAAGAACCGGTCCCATTCCGCCGTCTCATCTCGCGGGAAGATGCGGAACTCGCGCTCCGAGATGTCATTGAAGCACGAGTAGCCCGCCACATAGTCCATCGCTTCATCACGCCGGATGCCCTTCCCCCGCCGGCCGATGACCACGGCCAGCTCTGCCTCCCAGTCTACCGCCTGGGCGTGAGGGCCGAGCACGATGGTGTCGCCTGGCCCGACCAGCGTCGTCGAGGGCGGCTTCATGAACACGCGCGGGGTCATCGTTGTGCCCTGAGTAACCTTGCGCGACTCCTCGACATGCTTGAGGTAGTTCCCCGCGAGGGCGAACAGCTTGCGTGCCCGGGGCACCGGGGGGCCGAGATGCACCTCATCGAGAGTGTAGACACGTCTGGGCGACTGCACGACTTCCGCCGCAACGCGGAGGCCCTCCGGGCCTGCCTCCAGGAGGGACACGGTATCCGCATACGGCGTTCGGGGGTCATCGGACAGACTCGCGACGCCCCCCTCTACGAGAGCCCCGATTCGGCTCTGCGTAGCGTTGGGAAGACGGAATGTGACGAGTCTCATACCGTTTGCTTCCGGCGGCCGTCCACGCGCTCCCCGTCCGCCAACCGCTCGGCAGTGGAGCGGCGTCCCCTCTTGCGCCTGACGGTGTTGTAGTCGATGCCGGCGGCCTGGACGGCGGCGCGCCACGTGCCGAAGTAGCGACGGCTCTTGGCGGCGGCGAGGAGCGGGCCGTTGACGATCTGGATGTTCTTCTGGGACAGGTCGATCCCGCGGCGGTGCATCTTGCGGATCTCCTCAGCGATGCGCGCCTCGGTCCAACGGTTCGTACCGCCGCGTCGCGCCAGATCCACGCCTGCCGCCCGCAACGCGCTCTTCCAGCTCCCGAAGTTCTCCCTCCGCCGCGCGGCCCGGTATAGGCTGGGGTTGTGCTCCTCCACGTGCGACCAGTTCAGGGGTTGGCCGCGCCGGTGCATGTCCTGGATCGTCACGATGATCTTGGACTTGCTCCAGAAGTGCTCCTGGCGCATCTGGCCATAGCGGAACCCCGCGGCCTCGATAGCCCGCTGCCAGCCACCGAAGTAGCGCCGGGCGCACGCGGCCGAGTAGAGCTTCTTGTTCCGCCGCTTGAAGTCGCCGGAGAGAAGATCCTGTCCGTCGGCAACCGCCCGACGGACCTCCTGGACGATGCGGTCACGTGTCCACACCTGCTCGCCGCGCTTGATGTGGCCATAATCAAGCCCAGCGGCCTCGATGGCAGCCCGCCAGCTCCCGAAGTGGCTCCGCGAGCGAGCAGAGCTGAAGAGAGCGCTGTGGGACACGCGTATCCCGGTTGGTGATAGGTCGGCACCCTCAGCACTAAGCTGACGGATCATCTCGATGATCCTGGCGCCCGTCCACCTGTTGCCCGCCATACTGCAGAACACCTCTACGGCGTCTCCAGTGGCCAACCGACAGTAACGTCAGAGCGTCCGCCCGGGCTCTAGTGTCCCTCCCCTTGCTCGCAGATGCGATATCGCTTTACGGCGGCAGCCAGGCTTACTGTCGACGACTCACTGGCAACTGGGTCCTCTAGGAAAAAACAAGCCGGCGAAAGGAGGCTAGCCCCCGGAGCCACCTTCTCGCCAGCTCGGCCTGAACGATGCGGAATCAGCGGAAACAAGAGCATCGACACACATTGTGGCGCTGACCACTATACCGATCGCCTGCATGGGACGCGCCACGGTAGCATACCCCTCGCGACAGAGTCAATGACACGGGAAGCCCACGACCCGAGAGCTGTTGGGCGACGAGTATCTCCGCCACGTCCTCCCTCGGTCGCCGGTTGTTTCGGCCGGTGCGTGTGAAGGTCCTTCATCGTTCCCCAACGATTCTTCGGTCGCTTGTGAGCCTAACCTAAGGGTGGCAGTACCTGATCGTTCTCCGGGTCCGCCCCCTCGGCCAACCCCCGGCTCGACGACGCGGCGCCCTGTGCCCCATCGTCGTCCCGCGGTCGCCCGAAGAGTCGTGCTTTCACTGGGGAGTAGATGCGCTGCTGCACGTCGTCGAGGATGGTGTACCACGCCGGCACCATGAGAAGGGTCAGGAGCGTCGACAGGATCATGCCGCCCGTAACGGCCGCGGCCATTGGCTGACGCATCTCCGCACCTCGACCGATCCCCATGGCGATGGGTAGGAGCGCGAAGACCAGCGCGAGGGACGTCATCATGATCGGTCGGAACCGCGTCGGGCCCGAACGAAGCAGCGCATCGTTGCGCGCCATCCCGCGGGATCGCATCGTGTTGGTGTAGTCCACAAGCAGGATCCCGTTCTTCGCCACCATGCCGATGAGCATGATGAAGCCGACGAGGCCCATGATGTTGATCGTGGCGCCCGCGGCCTTCAGCCCCAGAAGACCACCCACGGCGGCCATGGGCACGGCGACCATGATGACGATCGGGAAGAAGCACGACTCATACAGCGCGCTCAGGAGGATGAACACGAGCAGGATCGATAGGACCATCGACTGCCCCATGTAGCCGAATGACTCGCCGCGGATCTCCGCCTCGCCACCGAGTCTCCACCGGATACCCGGAGGCATCGGGATGCTGTTCATGGCTTCACGCACTCTCACCTCGGCAGCACTGGATGCGTAGGGCTTCCCCGTGGTCGGGTCGACAGAGGAGACGGCGGTGACCGGAACGTACTGCTCGCCGTCAATGTGGTCGATCTGCACGGGTCCCCGATCATAGGAGATGCTGGCCACGTCCTTCAGCAGGACCGGGTGGCCGTTGCGCAGGCCGACGAGGATGTTCCCCACCTCATCCGGGCCCAGGCGGTCCTCCTCGCGAAGGCGAATGCGAACATCGTACTCGATTCCGGACTCGCGGAACTCGGTGGATGTATCGCCCTCCACCGCCGTTCGCACCGCCATGGCGACCTCCTGGACGGTGTAGCCGAAGTCGCCCGCTCGGCGCCGGTCGATGCGCGCCTGGACCTCCGGCTTGCCGGGCTTCCACGTGGTGCTGACGCCCGCGAGCTCCTTCACCTGCCCCAGCGCCGCGAGGACGCGGTCATGCGTCTTGCCCAGGCCATCCTCAGGACGACCGATCAGCCGAAGCTCGAACTGCGAGAAACCGTGGCCGCCGGCGCCCACGCGCACCTTGGCGGCAGGTATGTCAGCCAGCATGGGGCCCAGTCGGTCGATGGTATAGTGGTGGTCGCCAACACGTTGCTGCGTGCCGTCCTTCCTTGTGACGAACTCGCCTGGCTTGTGCGTGTGGCGGGCGAGCCACCCGGCCTTCCCAATGAGCTTGAGCGAGATCTGACCGTACTGGGACCCCGTGTCCACGTCCGACCGGCCGGCTTGGGCGAAGTAGGAATCCACCTCAGGCATTCCGCTGACACGTGCCTCGATCTCGCGAATCACGGCGTCCGTTTCCTCGATGCGCACACCCGTCGGCATCTCGACGAACACCGAGGCCTCGCCCTGGTCGGAATCCGTCATGAACTGAAAGCCCAGGCTGCGGCCGACGACGGAGCCGACCACCACGAGCACGACGATGCCGCCTATTGCCACGACGAACCGGGCGCCGCCTCGCCACCCACGGATGACGAAGTCCAGCGCGCGCACATACAGCGTTCGTCGTCGCACCGCGCGCTCCGCGACGTCCTCTTCTCCGGCGTGCATGGCGCCCTCGCGGCGCAGCCAGCGAGATGCGAGCATCGGCGTCAGGGTGAACGAGACGAGCAGTGAGAACAACGTGGCGAACGCGACCGTGAGACCGAACGGCCGGAAGAACTGGCCCACGATTCCCTTCATCAGCGCGATCGGGATGTAGACGACCACGTCGACCATCGTGATGGCCACGGCGGCCATCCCGATCTCCATGCGCCCCTCGAGGGCGGCGACACGGATCGGTTTCCCCATGGCCACATGCCGGTAGATGTTCTCGAGCACGACAATGGAGTCGTCCACGAGGATGCCGACGGCCAGCGCCAGACCCATCATGGACATGATGTTCAGCGACTGGCGGGTGAAGTCCATCGGGATGAAGGTCGCCAGGAGCGAGGTCGGGATGGCCATCCCGATGATGGCGGTCGCGCGGACGGAGCGCAGGAACATGAACACCACGAGCACCGCCATGATGACGCCGGCGTAGAGGCTGAACCGGAGGTCGTGGAGAGAGTCCTCGGTGAAGGTCGACTCATCGCGCGTCACAACGAAGCTGAAGTCCCGGGGCAACTCCTCTTTGAGCTGCGCGATCGCCTTGCGCACGCCCTCGCACACGTCCACGGTGTTGGCAAGGGAAGTCTTCTGGACGGACATTCCCACGCTGTCGCGTCCGTTCACCCGTGTCGTCGATGTGACGTCGGCGATGGTATCCGCGACGTTGCCCAACTCCGTGAGCTTCACCTCGCCGTGGTCTTCGGGGAGCTTGACCATGACGTCGTGAATCTCGTCGACCGTCTTGAACTCGCCTAGCACCCGCACGGTGTACTCGCGGCGCCCCTCATCTACGCGTCCCCCTGGCAGGTCAAGGTTCTGGGCCACGAGCTGCGCCCGGACGTCCGGGATCGTCAGCCCCAGCGCCTTGAGCCGGTCCTGCGCGAGCTGGATCTGGATCTCCCGTGTCTCGCCGCCGCCCACGGACACGCTGGCCACGCCCGGCACGCTGGTGAGACGATCCTTCACCCGCTGCTCAACCGTTGTGCGCACGATCCGAGAGGGGCGGTCAGCCGATACGCCGACGAGCAGGACGGGCGCCGCCTGGATGTCGAACTTCCCGACGATCGGGTCCTCGGCATCCTTGGGCAACGTCCCCGACATGGCCGAGATGCGGTCACGTACGTCCGCGACCGCTTCCGCCTCGTTCGTCCCTTCCACGAACTGTATGGTGACGAACGAGACGCCTTCGACCGTGCGCGACGTGACGGTATCCACCCCGTTCACGGAGGATACGGCATCCTCGATGGGCTCCGTTATCAGCCGTTCCACTTCGCTGGGGGCCGCATTCGCGTAGATCGTCTGGACCGTGATGATCGCCGTCTCGATGTCCGGCAACAGCTCCACTGGCAGGTCACCGTAGGAGACCAGGCCGAGGATGCCGATCGAGAGGAACAGCATCGTGGCCGCCACAGGGCGGCGGATCGCAACATCGGTCATGAACATGGGCTCTACCCCAACCTACCGGCCCGGCTCGCACCAAGGCCGCTCCCACGTCAACGTCGGTCGGCGTACCGGCGTGGCTGCGACTAGAACTCGGACGCTTCCGCCTTCGGCGTCTCGTCCGTCGAAGGCTCGGTCTGGGCCGGACTCGCCGGGTTCTCCGCGGCCGCCGTTCCCCCGCTCTGGATGACGTTAACGTCCGCGCCATCCGATAGTGCATTCTGCCCCACGACGACCACTCGGTCACCCTCGGACAGACCGGTCTTCACGACCACGGTGTTGCGTGACTCGAGGCCGCGCTCGATCTTGGCTTCCCGCGCCTTGTCGTTCTCCACGACGAACACGTAGGTGTCGCCATCGCGCTCGACGATGGCGTCCTTGGGAATCGACAGCGCGTCTTCCGCGACTTCCACCGGCACGACCCCGCGCGCGAACATACCGGGCTTGATCGCGGCATCCGACGGCAGGCTGATCTTCACCTCGAAGTTCCGACTGGCTGTGTCCCCTGCCGGCAGCACGGAGACGATCGCCCCTTGGAATGCCTGATCGGGCACGCCGTCCACCGTCACCTCTACCGTCCGTCCGGGGATCACCTCACCCACGTCCAGTTCGGAGACGGTGGCCTCAAGGTAAAGCTGGTCGGCCGTGACGATCCGCATCAGAGGCTGCCCGAACGTTGCCACCTCACCGCGGTCCACCATTCGCTCGGCGATGACCCCCGCGACGGGTGTGGCGATTGTCCGCTTGGCGAGCTCGGCTGAATAGACGCCCGCCGCGGCTTGCGCGGCCTGGACCGCCGCGCGAGCTGCCTGCACGTCCTCCTCGCTGATGCCGACCTGCGCCCGGTTCGCCTGGCTCAACTGGAGCGTGGCTTGCGCCTGGGCGACCGCGGCTTCAGCAGCGGTCACGTCGCGGTCGGCCGTTTGGACCTGGATCCGGGCGGCTTCGGCGACACGCAGTTGCGACTCGGCCTGAGTGACCGCCTGGTTCGCCAACAGCACGTCGGTCTGGCGTTGGTCCGTCTGCCGGCGGCTGGATACCGCTTGCGTCCTTGCGGATCGCGCCTGGTCCGCGGCCCCCTTGGCCTGCTCCAGCAGTGCCTCGGCCTGCCGCACGCTCTCCCGTGCCGATGCGACCTGCTCTGCGGTGGGGCCCTCTTCGGTCAGGCTCAGCCGTTCGTTCGCCGCCTTGCACTGGGATGCCGCAAGGTCGTACGAGAGCTGGATGGCGTCGAGGCGCGACTGCGAAATGGCGCCCTCCTCCTTCAGCCGCAGCATCCGGTCCAGATCCCGCTTCGCGTTGTCCATGCTAAGCTGCGCCTGCGCGACGGCCTCTGCTGCCTGCTTCCGCTCCTGGCTGCGAGCTCCGCGCTGCAGGTCGACGAGCTGCGCCTCGGCCTGACGCACTCGCGCTCCCCCGGCGCTGACGCTCGCATCGGCGACGGCGATGGCGGCGTCGCTCTGCGTCACGCCCGCATCGGTGCTCTCACCTGTCTGCGCCAGCACGGACCCCGCTTGCTCGACGTGGGCCTTGGCCTGGGCGAGGGCGGTTTGCGCTTGGGTGATCCCCTCGTCGACCTTGCTGGCCGTCAGATCGCGGTTGAGCTGTGCCTGCTGCAGCCTGGCTTGGGCCTGCTCGAGGGACTTGCCCGCCTGCGCGACGTCCGTGCCCGTCTTCGTGTCCGTCAGACCGACCGACTTCTCGGCTTGGGCGAGGCGAGCCTTGGCACTCTCCACCTGCGCACTCGCTTGGGCCAGGCTGGCCTGCGTGTCACTGGCATCCAGCCGGACGACGACTTGGCCGGCGGAGACGCTATCCCCTTCGTCCCCGCATACGTACACGACCTCGCCGGTCGTCACCGAGCCGAGCACAAGGTCGTCCGACGCCTCGACGGTGCCGACCACCTCGATGCTCCGCGTCACCGTGCCCCGGGTGACCTCCACGACCTCCACAGGCACGGCCGGCGCGGCCCCATTACCCCCTGCCGCGGGACCCGCGCCCGAACGCTTGCAGCCTCCGAGCGGCATCATCAGCCCGCAGAGGAACACGCCGGCCAAAGCGAGAGCCGGGCCGCGTCGGCCTCGCGGCGCGGGCTCTGGGATGAAGCAGTCGCTCCTCATTGCTCATCCGCTCCTTCCGTTCCCCTACTGCCCAGAGCGCGCACGCCGGCTGCGTGCTCGATCTGGGCGAGGGCCAGTCTGTACTCGTGAACCGCAGTGACCAGATCCGCCTGCGCGGACGTGAGCGCCAGCAGGGAGTCTTTCGCATCGATGCGGGACCCCACTCCGCCTTCGTAGGCGATCCGGGACACGCGGTACGCCTCCCTCGCGGTGTCCAGGGCCTTCCGCATGACCTCGACCTTCTGTTTCGCGGTCGCGAGCTCGGTAACGCCGCCGTGGACTTCCAGCGAGATCGCTTGCAGCAGGACCGGCCTTTGCGCCCGGATCTGCTCGACCTGGGCGTCCGCCTGTCTTCGCTGGGCTTTCGTGGACCCTTTGTCGAAGATCGGCCACGTCAGACCGAGGCCGATCTGGAAGGTGTTCCCGTGCTGAAAGGCGCTGCCGACGCTGTAGTTGTAGGTCCCGGTGAGGTCCAGAGACGGATCGTCGAGAGTCGCGACCCGTTTGGCCTCGTGCTCGGCTTGTGCGATCCGCTCGTCCAGCGCGGCGACCTCCGGCCTCGTCACTTGGGCCAACTCGAAGATCGGGCCGTACCCAAACGTCGCAAAGCCGCCCTCGCCATCACGTTGGACGACCGTGGGCTGAGTCACCTCGACGCCCATCGCGACGTTCAGTGCCCCGATGGCCTTGGTCACCTGACCCTCTGCCGCGACGAGGCCTTGCTCAGCGCTCGCCATGTCGACCTGGGCTTGCATCTGCTCCAGCGGCGCGGCGTCGCCCAGTTCGACCCGGGCCTCGGCGATCCGTAGGTGCGACCGCGCCCGGTCCACGGCCTCCTTGGCGACATCCCGCATGGCGAAGGCCGTCTGCACGCCGTAGTAGGCCTGTTTCACGCCCAGCACGACCTCAAGCAGTGTCTGCTCGGCCCCTTTCGCCGCCGCGCGGACCCCGGCTTGCGCCGCGCGTTTGGCCTCGCGCTCCTGGCGACCGGCGAGCAGAGGCTTTGTCGCCGTTAAGCCGGCGTTGGCGGTTATGGGGCTGCCAAGGGTGTACCTCTGGGTCTGCCCGGGATTCGCCGGATCGGGGAACTCGATGGTCGTCAGTGGGCCCTGCAGATCCGTGTTCGTAAACAGCGCGAAGTAGAGGTTGTCCGGCAGCTTGGCCAGGCGTGTCGCCGCTTCGGCGATGTCCACCCCCCGCTGGGCCAGCACGACCTGAGGGTTGTGCGCCAGCGCTGCATCGATGGCGTCGTCAAGCGTAATGCCCTCCTCCGCCTCCTGCGCATTCGCCGAGCTGGCGGACCAGAGCAGAGCGGCCAGCAGCACGCCGGGCATCATGATGGCGGCTCGCGTGTGCGTGCCCAACCTACACCCCCTCCTGTCCTGTGGGATCGGCGTCACGCGCGTCGCCTGCGACGCGCGTCGTGAGCCTCAGAATCTGGCTCATCGCTTCGTGCATCGCATCGAGCTTCACGAGGATGACCCCGACCGTGTACGGGTGGCGGAAGACCAGCAGATGGTCACCCGGCGAGATGCCGTGTTCCCGGCGGATCTCGGCGGGGATCACCACCTGTCCGCGCTCGCCGACGGTGACAGAGCCGAAGAAGCACGATTCGATGGAGGGGGTCTGCGGAGTGGCGGCGGGATCAGGCGCACACGCGCCCTCGCCGCCGCACTCCTGAGCGACGGTTGACATCACCAGGGCCTCCCGATCTATCGCCGACGAAGCCGAACCGGGGGCCCGACTCGTGGCAGACTCGACGCGCCGTATTGTCGGCATGTGTGAAATGTACGTCAAGCATGACGCCGCATACTGTCGCACGCCGACGCCCACACGGCACAGAGAGCGCCTTCTGCCCCACAGGCAGCGCCGCCTTGTATCCCATGCCTCACGATGCCCCGGGCCGCGTGTCGACTGCCTCCCGCGCTGCCTTCACCATCGCCTGGATGTGCTCGGGCGGGACGTTGGGCGCGATGGAGCACGCGGTAGACAAAATGAACCCGCCTCCGGGCGCCCCCGCTTCGATGCACCGCTGCACGTCCGCCGCGATCCCCAAGGGGTCCTTCCTCAGCAGCGTATTGACGGAGTCCAGGTTCCCCTTGATGAAGGCACGGTCACCGATGCGGCGCTTGGCGTCGGCCAGTTCCACGTTGCCGAGAGGCGGCGGGTCCAGACACTCGATGCCGTCGACGCCGGTGCTCACCATGCGCTCCAGGCGATCGCCGATGGCGCCGCACGTGTGCGTGTAGACCGGCGCATCGCCGGCCGCGTGCAGCCGCGCAACCAGCTTGGCCTCGTATGGCACGACGAACTCATCGTAGTACCGCGGGGAGAGCAGGCCGCCCCCAACATAGGGCGACGATATCTTCATGGCATCCACCCCGGCCCGGATCTGAGCGACACCCCAGTTGGCCGCGTACTCGACGCCGCGTTGGAGGATGGCGTGGCACCTGCCCGGGTCGTCCACCAAGCCCAGCATCGCCTGCTCGATGCCGACCAGCTCCACGAGCTTATCAAACGGCGAGAACGTCTCCCCATGCACGGAGAACTCCCCCGCGGAGCGCTCGACGACGGCCCGCACGGGGCCCAGCATCCACTCGGGCACGGTGGCAAGCGTGCTGACGGAGCCGGGCTCGATCGTATCGAGCGCCGGCAACGCGAAGCCGTCCAGCGGCGAGGGGAGATCATGCGGCGGGTAGAGGGTGCGTGCGCCGATGGGGTACGGTGAGTGGTTCTCCAGGGGCTCGCACCAGGAGACCACGATGCCCTCGTCCCTCTCATCTGCGCTCGCGATCTTCCCGCGCCACTCCGGGTCGCTGCCCGGCACCGAGACCAGGATGCCGTCGAAATCGTAGAGCGCGCGCATGGCGAACAGCGCGTCCGCGTATGTGGCCGTGTCGTGCCAGAGGTCCACCGGCGAGACGCGCGTGTTGAGGCAGATATGCCCGATCGCCATCTGGCACATCACAGGCACGCGGTCCACGGGACGCCGCCGCATCGCGGCGGCAACTCTCTCACGCGGCAGCATCGCGCCTTCGGTCCTCCGGGCAGCCGGAGTCGAGGCCGACTATCGCCGGCCTCGACCCCCCATGTCTCAGAGCGCTACGACGACGGTCTTCGTCTCCGTGTAAAGCTCCAGCATCTCGTGGCCCATCTCGCGGCCCCATCCGGACTGCTTGTAGCCGCCGAAGGGAATGGCGGGATCGAACACGTTGTAGCAGTTGATCCACACGGTGCCGGCGCGCAACTGCTCCGCCGTCCGGTGCGCCTTGGAGATGTCCCTCGACCAGACTGCCGCGGCGAGGCCGTAGGGGGAGTCGTTCGCCACGGAGACGATCTCGTCGATGGAATCAAAGGGCGCTGCGACCACCACCGGGCCGAAGATCTCCTCGCGCACCACTTTCATGCTAGGAGTGACATCCGTCAGGATAGTCGGCTGGACGAAGTAGCCGCGGTCGCCCTCGCGGCCGCCCCCGATCACCGCGGAGGCGCCTTCGCTGATTCCTGAACTGATGTACCCGCAGACACGCTCCATCTGCTCGTCGGACACGAGCGGCCCCATGTCCGTATCGGGGGCCAGTCCCCGCCCGAGCTTGATCTTGCGCCCGTGCTCGGCCACCCCCTCAACTACCCGATCGAATGCGCTCCGCTCGACATAGAGCCGCGATCCGGCGCAGCAGCACTGGCCGTGGTTGAAGAAGATGGCACTGGCCGCGCCTTCGGCGGCGGCATCCAGGTCGGGGGCATCGGCGAAGACCACGTTGGGGGACTTGCCGCCGAGTTCCAGGCTCACTTTCTTCAGGTTGCCCACGGCGGCCTTGACGATGAGCTTGCCCACTTCCGTCGAACCGGTGAAGGCGACCTTGTCGACGCCCTCGTGGGCCGCGAGGGGAGCGCCGGCGGTCTCACCGTACCCGGGCACGATGTTCACCACACCCTTGGGTATGCCCGCCTCCAGGAGTAGCTCCCCCAGGCGCAGGGCTGTGAGAGGCGTCTGCTCCGCCGGCTTCAGCACAACGCAGCATCCGGTGGTCAGCGCCGCTGCCAGTTTCCAGGTCGCCATGAGCAGCGGGAAGTTCCAGGGGATGATCTGGCCCACCACGCCAACGGGCTCGCGCCGCGTGTAGGCGTGGTACCGACCGCCCCCCCCGGCGACGCTCGATATGGGGATGGTGTTGCCCTCGAGCTTGGTGGCCCACCCAGCCATGTAGTGGAACACGTCTGCCGAGAGCGGCACATCCGCCACCCGAGCCACGGCCACCGGCTTGCCATTGTCGATGGACTCCAGCTCGGCCAACTCCTCCAGGTTCTCGAGGAGGAGGTCACCGATGCGCCAGACCAGCCGGCCTCGCTCCGAGGTGGTCATGTTAGGCCAGGGGCCGGCCTCGAAGGCGGCGCGAGCGGCTCGGACGGCCCGATCTATGTCCAGAGCGCCCCCTTCGGCAACCTGGGCGATCTCCTCACCTGTGGACGGGTCGTAGACGGGGAACGTCTTGCCCGATGCCGCGGCCACCCACTCGCCACCGATTAGCATGTTGCGAGGGGATGACAGGAAGCTCCGGACCTTCTCACTGATACCCAACTCGACGCCGACTGCCATGGCGCGCCTCCGATCCCTTCAATGTAGGAGGGACTTCAGTCCCGATCCCCGGACTGGCAAAGCACTACGACGTGACGGCCGACGCAACGCGGCTCCCTTCGCGAAGGCAGCAACCGAGTCGCGCCGCCGGGGCCCGTGGCGAGCGGCCGCGGCGTGACAGGCTCGCCCGCATGGTCTCCTTTGCCGAGCGTTCGCCGACCAACGGTCGGAACCCTTCGATCCGCGCTCCCTTCCGCCTCGGCCCGCGACGCAGGGCCCCTGGGCTCCACGCGCGAACAGCACCCGCGCGTTCCGGACACGAGGTGGTCTCGATGACGGCAGCTCACGCTCTGCTCCCGCTGATGGCACTGGCCGGCGGAGCGTGTGGTGCAACGGAGTGTCGCGTGCAGGACGCCGGCGGCGTGCCGACCTTCGTCATCAACGGTGCGCCGCACACCGGTGTCTGCTACTCGACCTACGACGTAAGCCCCGAGAGCTTCGGTCGGCGGGTGCGGCAGTTCGCGGAGGCCGGCTGCGACATCGTCAACTTCGTCGTTGAGATCAGCGGCTATGGCTTCTCTCCCCCGATGTGGGTCGGGCCGGACGAGTGGGACTTCGCGCCGCTTGAGGACCGGGTACGGATTGTGCTCGCGGCAGCACCCAACGCTTACCTCCTGCCGCGGGTCTACATCGGCGAGCCGGAGTGGTGGCGGGAGGCGAACCCCGAGGAGTTGATGGTCCTCGACAACGGCGCCACTGACTTCGGCGAGAAGCTCTTCGCCATGCCCCGCTCCGGCGGCTTCGCATCCCTTGCCTCGCGGAAGTGGCGCGCCGACATGTCGCACGCCCTCGAGGTCGTCATCGACCACATCGAGCGCTCGCCGTATGCCGACCGCGTGATCGGCTATCAGATCTCCGGTCAGAAGACCGAGGAGTGGTACCACTTCAGCATGAACTGCGACCGTCTCGGCGACTACGGCGCGCCGATGCAAGCGGCCTTCCAGCAGTGGCTTCGGGAGCGTTACGCCAACGACGACGGGCTGCGAGCGGCGTGGCATCGCGACGGCATGACGCTCGCCTCGGCCGAGATCCCCTCGCGGTCCGAACGGGTCGGCGACCGCTCGCGGACGTTCCGGGACCCCTCGGTGGACATGAACGTCATCGACTTCCACCGGTTCTGGTCTGACATCATGGCCGACACGATCGACCACTTCGCCTCCGTGGTGAAGCGCCGGACACACGGCTCGAAGGTGGTGGGGGCGTTCTACGCCTACACGTTCGAGTTCGCGGAACTCGGCGAGGATGCCGGACACCTTGCCGTGGGCCGGCTCCTGCGCAGCCCGAGCATCGACTTCCTGATGGCCCCGTCGAGCTACTTCGACCGTAACCTGCCGGGCAAGCCGTACTTCCGGGCGCCTGTTGCCTCCTTCGTCCACCACGGCAAGCTGTTCTGGAACGACTTCGATCAGGTGAGCTTCAAGTACTACGACAAGCTCAAGGACGACCCGAACCTCGCCACCTGGGAGTACCAGATGGGCCTCACGAAGACGCCGGAGGAGTTCGTGTGGATGTGCCGGCGGGAGATCGGCATGACGCTCGCGGCAGGAGTGCAGACGGCCCACTTCGACATCCACGGCGGGTACTATGAGGACCCGCTGATCATGGCGGGCGTCTCCCGGCTGCGTGAGGTGCGCGAGCGCGCGCTCCAGATGGGCGAGCGCGGCTCGTGCGCCCAGATCCTCCTGGTTGCCGACGAGGACTCGCCCCACTTCGCCCGCTTCCGCTACCCGGCGGATACCCCGGCGGACCTTCTGCGCCGCCTGCTCAGCGACCAGGTCGCGGAGATGGACTTCGTCGCACCCTACGACACGGCGCTGCTCTCCGACCTCGCCACCATGGACCTCTCGCGCTGCCGCCTGGTGGTCATGCTGGACGCGCTGAAGCTGGATGCCGAGCAGCGGCACTTGCTGGACACGCGTCTGAAGCGAGACGGGCGGACCGTCGTATGGCTGTACGCACCCGGTTACACAGATGGCGAGCGGTGCGATACGGGCCTCATCGAGCAGGTGACCGGAATCCGGATGAAGCACGCCCCCCGCGGCGATGGGGGGCAGGCCGGGTACATCGGCGCGTATGCGGGCTACGCCGAGCCGGAGCCACTGATGCGCGAGGAGCTGTTCGCGGTCAGTGACCCGCGCGCGCAACCGCTCGCTGTTCGGGTGGGTGACCGGACGACCGTTGTCATGGCGCGGCGTCGCTTCGGCGAGTGGACCTCCGTGTTCGCGGCTTTCGCCCCCGTCCGCGCCGCGGTGATGAAGGACATCGCGCGCCATGCGGGAGTGCACATCTACGACGACGATCCGGCCCACGCGGTGTTTGCGAACCGGCACTTCATCACGATCTGCGCCGATGCGAACGGTGGGCCGGCGCGCATCGGCCTTCCCCGAGCATCGGACGTGACCGACACGGCGACCGGGGCCGCGGTGTGCCGGAATGCGAGTGCGTTCACGCTGGACCTGCGGCCGAAGGAAGTGCGGCTGCTGGAGGTCCAGCCCTACCCGTGCCCGCGGGTCTCCTGACCCGCATCCGCAATCGCGCGAACGTCGGAGCAGGAGGGCGCTCACGCTCCAGGGAATCACTGTCCCACATCGAGCATACCCCGCGTGCCTTGCGGGTCGATCGGAGGAACATGGACCATGAAGATGAACCGCAAGCTGTGGTTGGGCCTACTCCTGGCGGTGTGTATCCCTGCGTTGGGCCAGGATGCGCCGAGGGTCGAGGCCGGGTTCGAACCGCTGTTCAACGGCAAGGACCTAACGGGCTGGACCGGCAGCAAGTACGTGGCCGAGAATGCGCTTCTCGTCTGCCCGGCGGACGGCGGCGGCACCATGCTGACGGAGAAGGAGTACTCGGACTTCATCTTCCGGTTCGACTTCAAGCTTGAACCCGCGGGGAACAACGGGGTCGCCATCCGCTGTCCGCTCGAGGGCGACCCGGCATACGCGGGCATGGAGATCCAGATCCTGGATGACTCGGCCCCCGATTACAAGGACCTTCGCCCGGCCCAGTACCACGGCTCGATCTATGATGTCGTCCCGGCCAAGCGCGGCGCGGAGAACCCGCCGGGCGAATGGAACTCCGAGGAGATCCTCTGCGCGGGTCCCATCGTGAAGGTGACGCTCAACGGCCAAGTCATTGTGGATGCCGACCTCTCGACGATCACGGACCCGGCGGTCCTCGAGAAGCACCCGGGCCTCAACCGCCCCTCCGGGCACATCGGCTTCGCGGGGCACGGGTGTCGCATCGAGTTCCGCAACCTCCGCATCCTGGACCTGATGAAGCTGGGCCAGCCCAAGTAGAGGTCCGCCATGGCGACGTCACCTGTCCGCCTGCCTGCCATGCTGCCGGCCTCGCGTTGAAGGGGCCCCCTCCCTCGCCCTCCCCCGGCACGACTCGGGGGAGGGAACACGGGCCTACTCTCGCCCGCCCTGCCTTGAGGTCCGGTTCCTCCCATCCTGCTGATCCTGTCCATCCTGTTCCGGCCATCTGCGCCCAAGGCAAGCGTCAGCGAGGAAAGGAACGCCACCATGCCTGAGTTACCCGAGATCCGACACCTCGCGAAGCAGATGGACCATGCGCTGAAGGGGCGTTGCATCGCCGACGTAGAGATCCGCCAGGAGAAGTGTCTCAACGTCCCCGTGGCCCGCTTCCGCGAGCTTGTCGAGGGGAAGGCGGTCGCGGGCTGCCGGTACCTGGGCAAGTGGGTGTTCACCGAGTTGGCGCCGGAAGCGTGGCTCCTCCTCAACCTCGGGATGGGCGGGGATGCTCGGCTCCACAAGCCGGGCGAGGCGCTTCCCGAGACCTACCAGGCGTGCTTCCACTTCGAGGACGGCGGCGCCCTGACGCTCCGGTTCTGGTGGTTCGGCTACATCCACGCCGCTTCCGCCCACGAGCTGCCATCGCACAAGATGACGGCCGACCTCGGCGTCGACCCTCTGGACCCGAAGGCGTTCACGCCGGAGGCATTCGCTGCGCTCCTCAAGGGCCGACGCGGCGCGATCAAGCAGCTTCTGCTCGACCAGAGGCGGATCGCCGGCATCGGGAACGTATACGCGCAGGACAGCCTCTTCATGGCGGGCATCGACCCGCGTCGCGCGATTCCCAGCCTCAGCGACGACGACATCCAGCGCCTCCACCGGGCCATTGCCGAGCACCTCAGCGAGGCGGCGCGGCTGGGCGGGCTGGAGTTCGAGCGTGACCTCTACGGCAAGCCCGGCGGGTTCAGCGCGTTCAAGGTCGGGTACCGCGAGGGACAGTCCTGCCCCGAGTGCGGGACGGCTATCGAGAAGGTCAAGACGGGTAGCACGTCCTCGTTCATCTGTCCGGTCTGCCAGGTTTGAGGGGACGGAGCGCGAACTCCCAAGGCGCCGTGGATGACGACCGGGAGCCCCCAAGAGTGGAGCCCGTCCCTTCGACTGCAGCACCCTCGCCCGCGACCGCCCGACGGGAACCGGGCATCTCCGCGCGCGCCGTAGTCATCTCGATCGTCGTCGTCGTTCTGACGAACTGGTGGATGTACCACTCGGAGCTGGTGACGGGGAGGTACGTCACCCAGGGCGTGCCGCCGGTGCCCTCCCTGCTGGCGTTGCTGCTGGGGCTGGCTTCCCGGAAGCTGTTCGCGCGCGCCGCTCCGCGGCTGGTGCTGTCGCGGTCCGAGCTGATGACCATCTTCATCGCCACGAGCATTGCCGTGCCGATCACGGCGGCCTACGGCGTCCGCGCTTTCCTGCCCCACCTCACGGCGTCGTTCTACCGCGCAGCGCCGGAGAACGGCTTCGCGGAGTTCAACCAGTACATCCCCTCCTGGTACGCCCCCCATGAGCCTGAGACTGTGCGACAGGTGTTCGAGGGGATTGAGGAGGGCGAACCGATCCCCTGGCGCCCATGGGTCTTCCCGCTGAGTCTGTGGACGCTGTTCATCCTGGCTTGCTTCGTGGGCGCGCTCAGCCTGGCGTCCCTCCTGCATCGCGAGTGGGCCGATGGCGAGCGGCTCATCTACCCCCTGACCTTCATCCCCCTCCATCTCACGCGGCAGAACGCCGACCGGGAGGCGTCGCTGCTCGCCAACCCTCTCGCGTGGATCGGGATCGGCATCGCCGCCATCTTCAACCTGTGGAACATCCTGGGGGCGTTCAACCCGTCCGTGCCGTCGCCGCAGTTCTACGTGGATGTCTCATGGCTGTTCACCGAGCAGCCGTGGACGTGGCTGCGCCCCGTGCTGGTCTACCACCGGCCCGACATAGTGGGATTGGCCTACCTCATCCCCTCGGAGATCCTGCTGAGCGGCTGGCTCCTGTTCTTCGTGTTCCGGGTCGTCCGCCTGATCGGTTTCGCCGCGGGCCAGGTGAACCCGGCCTACCCCTTTCCTCAGGAGCAGGCGACCGGCGGCTATCTCGGGCTCGCCCTGCTGCTGCTGTGGTCGGGCCGCCGAGGTCTCGTTCGAGGCTGGCACGATCTGCTGCACCAGCGAGACGGTGACAATGACCCGCGCGATCCGGTTCGACCGAGGTGGGCCATCGTCGGCATCGTGCTGTCCGGGATCGGGTTCCTCACATGGTGCGGCGCGTCGGGCATGTCCGTGCCCATCGCGGCGATGTACCTCGTCGTGCTCGCGCTCTTCGTTGTCGTCTATGTGCGGTTCAGGGCCGAGGCCGGCGTGCCGATCGAGTTCCTTTACCCATACGGCTATGCGCGCAAGCTGCTCCTCTATGGGCTCGGGGCCCGGTTCATCGCGCGGTCCGGTGGGCCGCAGACCCTGACGATCCTCACCTGCCTGGCCTGGCTCGCCCGTCACCACCTGGTGCCCGGCGCCACCGCCTACGCCGCGGACAGCTTCCGCTACTGTGATGCGGTCGGCATGTCCTCGCGCCGCATCGTCCGCGTGCTCCTGCTCCTTTTTGTCGTCGGCCTTGCCGTGTCCTATGTCACACACTTCCGCGCCTACTACACCTACGGGCAAAACGTGCTCGAAGGCCGCACATTCGAGGCGGACTACCGCGCTCAGGTGGCGCTCGAGGAGTTCACGGGCCTGGACACGCAGCTTCGCGAGCTCCCGGGCCCGGATGCCGCCCTGTCTCGCGCCACGCTCGCGGGCTTCGCAGTGGTGACGTGCCTGAGCCTCGCCCGGCGCACCTTCATGCGTTTCCCCCTGCACCCGCTCGGCTACATCCTCTCGATCTGCTATGGGGTCGACAACCCATGGTGGTTCGCCCTGCTCCTTGCCTGGGCAGCGAAGACGCTGGTGCTCAAGCTCGGGGGGCTCCAGCTCTACCGGCGCTTCATCCCGCTGTTTTTGGGTCTGTACCTTGGGCATCTATTCGTCGGCGGCCTGGTGTGGCCGACGCTGAGCATCTTCATCGACTACACGATCTCCATGCGGTACCACATCTACTTCGGTTGATCGGCGAGGGGGACCGTGGCCTCACGCGGAACTGCCGCGGTGTGTGAAGGACTTGACGATCTCGGAGGCGCGTACTGATGACCGATCGCGAACGGTT
>Ga0315288_10001280_pt1 | contig 32393 bp, 20 predicted proteins | sample YL17G11_20_MG_FD_203454 | JGI IMG/M metagenome (GOLD analysis project Ga0315288, IMG submission 203454) | Sediment microbial communities from Yellowstone Lake, YNP, Wyoming, USA - YL17G11_20 | ecosystem: Environmental > Aquatic > Freshwater > Lake > Sediment | place: USA: Wyoming | collected...
CTGCCGGATCAAGTCGCGGGCGATGCGCGCCGCGTGCTCGGGCGATGACTCGTTGAGGATCAGCGCGCGCCCGCGATCCCTCACAAGCCGTTCGGCGTCAAACGCAGGGGGCGAGATCACCGGGGCCGCTCTCGCTCGCGGCTTCGGCACGAACTGCAGCTTGCCGTCCACGGTCTGCCGCGTGAAGAGGGCGTGCACCATCCCCATGAGCACAATCGCCGAATCCCAAAGGCGGCTCTTCTCACCACCCCAACCTGGGTCGTAGATGTCGTGGTACTCCCAGACACATCCGGTGGCCGAGGCGAACTTCAGCGTCCGCCGGACAAGCTCCGGCACGAACGCACACCCTGGGCTGTCGACCGCCGCATCGAGCACATAGCCCGGCGTCCCGCCGCTGAGGGTCGCGCTGCGAGCATGGGTCCGAATGCCTCGCTCGTAGCTCAGCCGGTTCCATCCTGCCGCCAGCCCGGAGGCGATGCGGGGATCGGTGGCCGGCAGCACGCCGAGGATGGCGGCGCGTGCCAGCACCTCGGGGCAGAGCGACAGGTCGCGGGATCCGTCTGCCCCATAGCCGCTGGCGAGCCAGCTCTGAGCGTTGCGCGACAGGAAACGGTCGATGCCCGCGCGGGCGTGCGACGCCATGCCCTGGTAGTAGGCGGCGCGTTTCGCGTCGCCCTGTCGCGCCGCCAGCTCCGCCCCATACTCCGACGCAGCGATGAGCAGCCAGGAGTTGTCCAGGAGCGCGTCCAGCTCCCGCACCGGCGCCGCGAGAAGCCACGTCTCGTCGCCGTTCATCGGCTGGAGGCCGCTGCCCGGCACTGCCGCCGCATCCAGGCAAGAGAGCACCATATCCCAATAGGCCGTCCCATCCGCCCCGCCCATCTGCTCGGCATCGCGCACCATGAGCACGAGGTAATGCGGCAGCTCCACCTCGTCATAGCCCAGAGCAGTCGCGCTGCGAGTCGCGATGTCATAGGAGGAGGCGATCCCCGAGGCGTGCCAGGCATTGTGGAAGAAGTCGAGGTTCATCTTCGCCTCATCCTTGTGGCCGAGCTCGAGCAGCGCGCGCGCCACCCAGTAGCTGTCACGCACCCACGCGCGATCGTGCGGGTACTTCAGCGAGCCGGTGTAGATGGAATCGGGGCCGACGTGGCTCCGGACGAGGCAGAGCATCGAGTCGAGCAGGTCGTCGACCTGCGCGTCGCCCGTCTTGAGCGGCGACTGCGCGCACCACGCCTCCCAATCGGCCTTCGTCCCATCGAGCAGCTCGAGCAGGTGAGGTACGGCGGCGCGGGCCTGATCGATAGATGCCGTCAGGTTCGCTGTCCGGCGGGAGCCGACCAGCAGGATCGCAGTGGAGGCACGCTCACCGGGGTCGACCCGGCCGATCTCGACCCCCATCTGCTCGGCCTGGGGGCGCAGCTTCGCGTCGGAGACGATGGCGAGCCGGTCGCCAAGCTTGTAGGCGTGGTCGTCCAGGCGCTGCGGCTCGCCCTGCGTCATCGTCTTCAGCATCAGATCGACCCACCGGGCGCGCTTGCCCACGTTGCCGACCATGAACCACCGGCAGAGGAAATTGCTCTCCGGGTTCATCGGCGCGAAGTCGACGATCGTGACCTTCAGATCGTCGCGCCTCGTCTCGGAGACCGCGATCGAGGTGTGGCGAATGCGGCTCAGCGTCTGCTCGGGGAAGTCCGCAAGCGGCACCGGCTGCTTGGCCACCTTCCGTGCGATGCGCCGCCCGCTGACCAGAAGGCTGATGACGAGCGGCTTCGCCATGGGCCTGACCGTCCGCTTGTCGGTCCAGAGGACGTCGACGGAGGTGAGGTCAGAGGGCGTGGCGCCGATGGCAGCAAACACGTTGGGGCTGCCGAGCGTCAGGCCGTCGGGACTCGCCGGATAGGCGGCTTTGGCGCCGGTGTGCTTGAACGTCTGCCAGGCCGAGAGCTCCTGCGCCTCCAGCCACTTTGACAGCGCCGCCGCTTTGTCTGCCCCGGTGGGCGGCCGGCCCGCGCAGCCTGTGAGCATCCCCAGCAAGACACAAACAAACGCCAGTTTGCTAGAGCGCATTTCATAACCCTCGGTCGCCTGGCTGTTCGCCAGAGACGCTGGCATAAAATGCGCCTGCTGGAGCCTGGCGGCTTGTGCTGCTGTTTCATAACCTCAGATGGAGGCTATGAAACAGCTTCTAGTCAGTTTCATGCCCATTCGCGCCACCGAGTAGGAGCGCATCGTCCTCCGGGACCCTGTCGGGGTCCGATGGGACCTCAGAGGGGCTGTGCGCCACCCTCACCTCCGGAAGGACCATGACCCCGTCGAACACGAAATGTAGCGCGGTCGCGACTATCCGTCAATGCATGGAGCAAACCGATGCCCAAGGACACCATGACCCCACGAGAGCGATGGCTCGCGGTGCTGCGGCGCGAGAAACCTGATCGCGTCCCGATGGACTACTGGTCCACGGAAGAGGCGACCGAGAAGCTGATGCACCACCTCGGTGTGAAGGAGCGGGACGACCTCTACGCGCGCCTCCATATCGACCGGGTCGGCGGCGTTGGCCCGCGCTATATCGGCCCGCCGTCCCGTGACCACGAGGACGTCTTCGGCTGTCGCTACCAGAGCATCGACTACGGCACCGGCTCATACTACGAGTGTGTCTACTACCCGCTCGCGAAGTACCAATCTGTTTCGGAGATCGAGACCGAGTACACCTGGCCTAGCCCGGACTGGTGGGACTACTCGGGCATCGCGGAGCAGGCGGAGGGGCAGGAGCGCTACCCTCTGCGCGCCGGCGGCTCCGAGCCCTTCCTCACGTATTGCCACCTCAGGGGACAGGAGCAGGCACTCATCGACCTCGCCCTCAACCCCGAGCTCGCCCACTACTGCCTCGACAAGCTCTTCGACCTCGCCTATGAGAACAGTCGCCGCATCTATGAGCAAATCCCGGGGCAGGTCACCTTGGCCTACGTGGCCGAGGATATGGGCGCGCAGAATGGCCTCCTGATCTCGCCCGCACATATCCGCGAGTTCCTGCTGCCTCGGATGAAGCGCATGGTTGAGCTGGTGCATCAGGCCGGCGCCCACGTCTTCCATCACAATGACGGCGCGATCCGCGACATCATCCCGGACCTCATCGAGATCGGCATCGACGTGCTCAACCCGATCCAGTGGCGATGCAAGGGGATGGACCGCGAGGGCCTGAAGCGAGACTTCGGCGACAGGCTCATCTTGCATGGCGGCGTCGACAACCAGTACACCCTCGCCATGGGCAGCGTCGAGGACGTCCGGCAGGAGGTCATCGACAACCTCCGCATCCTCGGCCAGGGCGGCGGCTACATCATCGCTCCATGCCACAATATTCAGGCGGTCAGCCCACCCGAGAACATCGTGGCCATGTACGATACCGGCTACGAAAACAGGTGGACCATGTAGGGGCGCACCGCTGTGCGCCCGAATCGGTGGACCAGCAGGCGCGCCGTTTGCCCTGAGCGCAGCCGAGGGGCTGTGCGTCCCAAGGGAGGAACGACACATGGAATGGCAGGGATGGGCCGGACGATTGGCCGAGGTGTTGGGGTTGAAGACCGCGCCTGTCGCGGTGACATACACGGACACGCCGCCGGCAGGCGCCTCCGGTCAGAAGTGCCGGGTCTGCGGCGCACTGCGAATCGCCGCCGCGGGAACCATCATCGATTTGAGTAAGGACAACTCGACCTGCCCCGGCGGCTCGCAGTACCTGGGGCTGATCCCGCAGCCGCCGGAGCGCGCCCATGCCTTGCGCGAGTTCCTGATCGATGGGGAGAAGCTCTTCTCTTGTCCGGCGTCGATCTACCGCTCCATGTTCCTCTCGAAGGTGAAGCCGCCGTTCGGCCTGGCCGACCATATCATCTTCTCGCCGCTGGCGCAGGCAGCGCTGTCGCCGGATGTGGCCGTGTTCGTCGTCAATGCCCAGCAAGCCGCGCGGCTCATCAGTCTCGCCTGGTACGAGACAGGGGAGCCGATGTCATGCGACCCCACCGGCGCCCAGTGCCGATCCGTGATCACCTACCCGCTCGTCACCAATCAGGTGAACGTGAGCTTCGGCGACATCACCGCCCGCAGGAGCGAGAAGTACCGCGACGACGAGCTCTTCGTCACGCTCCCGATGATGCACCTCCGCTCGGCCGTCGCCAGCATCGACCGCAGCACCGCGGGCACCGCGAAGACCGAGATTCCACCGGCGATGAGGCGAGTGCTGGAAGACTCGGGAGGCGAGCCGCTGGAGTTGTGAGCGTGCCGAGCCGTTCCGTAGGGCGGGCATTCCTATGCCCGCCGGGCCCTTCCCGTTCGGCAGGAGCTTGCTCCTGCCCCTATCCGGGCGTCGCCGTTCCGTAGGGCGCGCAGGCCTGCCCGCCGGGCCGTTCCTCCCCGCCTCTTCGACTCTTCGCCTCTCGACTTTCGACTCTCGCCCTACAACGCCGGCTTGCACAGGATCTCGTGCATCCGCACGTCCTTGAGCCGGTTGCTGGTTGAGGCAGTGGCCAGCACCGCCGTGTCGGCCCCGCGGCCGGTGCCGGCGATGACGATGACCTTCTCGCCTCTGTCGACCATGCCGCCGTCGGCCGCCATCAGCAGGATCTCCAGGCAGACCTTCATCCCCTGGCCCAACGTCCTCAGCACGGTCGCCAACGCCGTCGGCGCGCTGGTGCCATAGAGATCGTTGGTGTGGAAGAGCATCGTGCTCCAGTGCACCCGGTGACCGTCGCGCTCGACCTCGGCCGCCACCTCCATGTCGAACCGCTCTTCGTCGCGGAACCCGCGCTGGTGGGGGATGACCACGAGCGTGATTCCGGTGTCGCGGAAGACCTGGCTGGCCTGACGCGCCGTGCTCCCCGTGGTGGAAGCGATGATAACCCGCTTGATCCCGGCCTCCGTCGCCCGCGCCTTCGCCAGCTCCAGCACTGCCCCGGTGTTGGCAGCGCCCGGCTCCTCGAAGTAGGTGATCCGTGCCTCCATCTGCGCACCTCCTGTCGAACAGCGCTTACGCCGTCGCCGCGTAGGCGTCCTGCCGTAGCTCCCCGTCATCCAGCACGACCGTGGCAAGCGTCCCGCCATGGTGCGGGCGGATCGAAAACGAGCCGCTGTACTGGGTCGTCGCGATGCCTGTCACCACCTGCAACCCCATCGTTCGCTGCGCGCTGACGTCGAAGCCCGGTGGAATGGGATTGCCCGAGCTCCACACGGTGATGTGAAGCTTCCGCTTCTGGCGGGCAAGCGTGACCTCGATCTGAACAGCCCCGCCGGCGCCCGCTCGGCCGTACTTGATGCCGTTCGTGACCAGCTCGTTCACCATGAGGCAGACGTTGGCCGCCGCCTTGGTGGGGTAGAGCAGGCGCTCCCCCACGACCGAGATCTCGACCCCTGCCTCGGCGAGAGCTTCCCGGCTCACCTCCGCCACTCGGCGCACTGCGTCCGTCAGCTCGACTACTTCCGCGCCCGCGTCGTACATCCGCTCGTGGAGGACAGCGAAGGCGCGGATGCGGGCGACCGCCTCACGCAGCACACTCACCTCGATCTTCCCGTCGGACCGATTGGCGATCTGCATCTGGAGCAGCCCCGCCACCATCGCGAGATTGTTCTTCACTCGGTGGGCGATCTCGTTGCTGAGGTTCTCCGCAAGCTCCGCGCGCGCCCGCTCGGCCCGCTGCTGGGCCAGGTGCGCGCTGTCGATCGTCTCGCCGATACTGCGCGCCGTACGCGCAACCATCAGCACCGCAAGCACGGCGAACACTACTGCCACCGCCGATGACAGCAACGCGCGGTTTACGTGCGCGCGGACGCCTTCTATGTCATCTCCGATGGAGCTCATGATGACGACCAGGACAATGAGTGGCACGAATGCCCGCAGCAGCCGAGCGGGAGCCGAGTCCCCGACGAACGCGCGCTGCGGCCAGTGATCCCGGCCGGTCGCCGCGAGCGTACCGAAGGACAGGAGAAGGGCCCCCAGCGCGGCAGTCGCCGCGATGGGCAGTGCTCGCCCCCCATACAGCAACGGCGACCCGTACACATAACCCAGCGCGAAGATTGTGGCGAGCACCATCGAGACGAGGCCGAGGACGCCCGCTGCGTTCCCCAGGTTTCGTCCGCGCTCTCCCAGCATCGCCTCCAGCAGCACCCCCACCATCGCCCCGCGCAACGAGGAACAGTAGGCCGCCCGCCGCCGGCGACATGGTCTCCAAGGGCTTCGAGAACATCCGCGCTAGATACCCGGTCAGCGTGTCCTCGAGGTTGAGGTCGACGCCGACGCCGAACCCGATGACTTCGAGCAGCCCAAGGAGTGAGATAAGCGCGGTTACGCCGATGACGACGCGCCGCTCGCGCGACCCCATACGCCCGGACGCGTGTCGCAGCAGCACCACGCCAAGGATGATGAGGGACAGCGCGACACTCGGAGCGATGGCCTTGTACTTGGGCACGATGCTGATGAGCACGGGCAGATCAAGCGCCCAGCCCACCAGCCCCAACGCTCCCAGCAGCGCTGCCGCCGCGCCGCTCAGCGCTGCGGCCCGGCCCCCCATCCCCGCGGATCTGGTGGCGCTCTCCATCCTGACGTGGTCCCACACGAACCGTTCGACCCCCGCCGTCCGCCTTCCTCCGTCTCAGCGCTGGCAGCGACGACGGGTTGACGGCGACCCGATCAGGGCGTCACGGAACGTCGACTGACGTCACCTCTTTGTCGTTGAAGAGGCCGTAGGGGTGATGGACCGCGCCGGCCAGCGTGCCCCCCACGAACTTGACATTCCCGATGCCGACCTGCGACCAGTCGTGATAGGTGAAGTAGTAGTCCACCTTCCCGTCCGTGCTCTTGATCGTCGGGTTCAGGAAGTGCACGCCCCCCATCGGCCCGACCGCGCCGCCCCCGCGCTTCACGATGGTGGCGGCGTTGTCGATGGCCGAGTGAGACTGGTTCGGGTCGATCACCGTCAGATCGCGGAACGTGAGCAGCGGCCCCGTGCTTTCCCAGAAGATGGCGGCGGCCCCGTACATGCCGGCGCGCTCGGCCGAGCACCGGTCGATCAGCACCCGGCCCTTCACGTCCTTCTCACCCATCTCCAGGCCGCTCGCCATGTATCCGCTCCCGCCCGAGTTTTCATCGCGGTTGCGGAGGACGGTGATGCTCACATCGGCGGAAGTGTTGTCGAGCTGGCCGATGCTGACACAGATGCCGTCGCCCTTGTTGCCGGAGGTGACGCAATCCTCGATGCGGATGTTCACCAGCCGATCCGTCGGCCCATTCGGCTCCAGGTCGATCCCGTCCTCGGGCGCAGTGCCATTGGTGCTGATGAACCGGCACCGGCGAACGAGCAGGTTCTGCGCGGAGATGATGCTCATGCCCTGCCTGCGGTTGTTGTTGCAGCTCACATCCTCGATGATGATGTTCTCGCTATATGGTTTGCTGTCGCCGCCCGAGATGTAAATGCCGTCGCCGCCCGAGTTGGTGCAGGCCAGCCCGCGGATCGTGACGTTGGCCGATCCGTGGATGGCGAGCGCGTGCCGGTACTCGCCCTCGGTGTACTCGGCCTTGGGCATGGCAAGGGTGGCGCCATAGCCGGTGATGGAGACGTTCGTGACGTTGTCGAGGTTGAGAAGGCACTCGTTTGTGCGGAAGCCGGGGACGGCCTGGATGATGACCCCCTTCTCCAGGACCAGACTGGTGTTGCTCGGGATCTTGAGCGGGCGAACGCGGTAGGGCCGCGGCGGGGCCGGGATGCGCAGCGTCCAGCCCCGGGCCGCTGAGATGATGAGGGCCCGCTGGAGGACGGCCGTGTCGTCCTCGCCCCGTCCGGCCGTCCCGAACTCCGAAAGCGCGGCCTCCCGGCCGGCCGAGCACAGGCCGCACACTCCGAGGGTGAGAGTTGCGATCGCACATACCATCAGGGTTCTCATAACTGCTCCTATCCGGCCGAGTGCATCACGCGCGGATCGGATACGCGCCCCACTTCAGGGTCGCCTCGATCATGGCCTTATAGTTGGCGAGCGGCACATAGCTCGCGATCGAGTTGCTGCTGCCCACGCAGTAGCCGCCCCCGGGCGCGAGCTCGCGAATCCGCCGTCTCACCTCGGACTCGACCTCCTCCGGCGTGCCGCGTGTCAGCGTGCTCCCCAGGTCGATGTTCCCGATCAGCGCCAGCTTCCGCCCCCACTTGCGCTTCACTTCCACGATGTCCATCGCCTTGGGCTCGATCGGCTGCAGCGCGGTGATGCCGCAGTCGATGAGATCGGGGATGATCTCCCAGAACACACCGTCGCAGTGGTAGATGAGCGGCATGTTCCTGCTCGCCGCCACTTCACCATATCGCTTGAACCACGGGAAGAGCACGCGGCGGTAGAAGGCAGGCGAGAAGAAGAACCCGGAGGCGTGCGCGATATCGTCCGCAAGCCAGAGCGCCGAGACACCGGGGATGCCTGCCGCGCGCTGGAACACCTCGAACAGGAACGAGCCGATTCGCTCCACGACCGCTTCGACCAGGCCGGGGTCATCGTACAGCGCCAGCGCCATTCCCTCAAACCCCATGAGCTGCCGGCTGGTTTCGAGGATGCCCCACGTCCCGGTGGTCAGCCCCATCCCAGGTGGGAGAATCTCCAGCGCACCCCGGATATGATCGTACTGAACCTGCGATGTCTCGGGCCACGGGTACCGCTCGACATCTTGCCTGGTGCGGATCACCCCCTGGTGCTCTTCCATCCACGCTTTGGCGACCGGCGCCTCGGAGTACTCGCTGTACTCGCCCTGCGCCACATTCCAACCCTCTGGGAACAGGTGCAGGTACCACGGGGCGAGATGGATGTAGTCATACCCGGCGGCATGCCAGAAGGCGACATCGGCCTGGACGTCATACTCATCGATGCCAATGAGCGAATTGCCCACATGCCGGCCGATGAACGCCTCCTTCACCGGCGGGTCCATCAGGAACTCCGCCAGCGGCACTCGATCCGGCTCCTCCCGCCGCAACGCCGTCAGAAAGCGGTTGATATCCGGCGTGTGGCCGCCCATACCCGTCTCGCCTCCGAGTTGCGTAGTAGCCCAGTCTTCGACAGCGCGGCTCTGCGGACCTGTGGGAGGTGTCAAGGAAGGCGCGAGTAGAGGGCGTTCGACGAGCCGCGAGGGTGGGTTGGACGTAAGGGAGCCGCGGCCGCGAGCCAGTCGCTCATTCTGTCGGGTCGGCGGACGATCCAGGGGTTCCGCCGTCAGCCTCCGCACCGTTCGTGCACTCCACCTTTATTGCGTCTGCCTCGGGCGCGGCCACCGGAATGCCGAGGATGCTCACCACGCGGTGCAGTTGCGCTTGCGCTACGTCGGAGATCTCTGACTTGAGTGCCCTCCTGACCCGCTCGAAGAGCAGGTCGCGGACCGTCGGGATCCTCTCGCTAACCAGGGCTGGTCGTACCTCAAGAACGTCCGCCATCCATTTCAGACGGCCGTCATCGGCGCTGTCGAGAAGCCGAGCAAACACGTTTTCGACCAGCTTCTCGGCGTGCGCAACCAGGATGTCGACGTTCTCGAGCATAGCATCTTCGTAGACACGGAGGAATGGATCGACCTTGGCACCGGCGGCGACGAACCGGTCCGCGACGCTCGACAGAAGCAGGCGCACACTGCCGGTGCCCAGCACCGTTAGGACATCCGCGAATGCGTCGGCCGTGTCCTTCGCGAGTCCGGCCTCGCCATCGAGCAGGCTGACGGTGTATTGCTTCATGCCGTCGACCAATGATGCACCTACGTCGAGGTCAAGGTTCAGCCTACGGGCAGCGACCAGCAGGCGGAGCAGATCACCACCATCGACCAGTGCTTGGTACCATTGCTTCCAGGGAACACTACGGAGGCCAGTCGCGACGAACAGCCTGAACTGCTCTTCGTCGACCCCGCCGGCGACATCCAGCACCTCCCCGTATATTTCGCTGAGAGCGGCATCGAAGCCCCGCGAGATCAGATACGACCTTAGGCCACTTTCCCGCGCTGCCTTCTGCATGAATGAATAGTAGGCGCCCTGCTGCAAGGCCTCGAATAGTAGGCCGTTATTGGTGACCAGTTGGGCCGGGGTCAGCGCTTCGAAACACCGGTCATCCGCACAGAGGGCTTTCAGCACGAGGATCATGAAGGGCTTCTGGTCGGGACTCTGGGTACTGACTGCGAAAACCGTGTCCGCGGCGTTGTGCTGCACGACCAAGTGCGCGAACGCCTCTGCCACGGGCTGCTCGTCGCCGGGGCTATGCCACTCCTGCCGCAAATGGACCAACGCCGTGGCGGAGTTCCCGAAGTGAGACTGGGGGTCGAGCGCGGGGACCGCTCTCGCATGTGCGAATGCGAACAGTGCCTTAGCGGTGTCGCCGCTCTGTAGCGAATGGAGATAGTGCAAGAGGTGTCCGGTCGCCGCGAGGTTGGCCAGAGCCTCCGCGGCCCGCTGGTCAACGTGTTGGAGGGCAAGAAACATCTGGACGCCGATGGCCGCCTGAGCAAGCGGCGAGGTCGGCACGACGAGATCGGCGGATATCCTGGCGATGAGTGGCTCCCAAGGGATCTCTATCCGCGCATCGATGAGCAGTCCGACGACCTCGACATCGGCGGGCCCGAAACCGCTACCGACCCACGTTTGGACCAGATCATCGGCGATCTCCTCACGTGGGGCTTGCGGCCTGAAGTAGGGAGCGATAGTAGCCCGGTCGGGTTCCCGCACGAGTTCCTGCATGACGCTCAGGTAGAACGGCGCATCCCCAGGTACAGCAAACGTCCGGCGCAGGATCTCATCGGATTGGCCGGGCAGCAGTCGTTGCACGTTCCGTATGATCCGCACACCTCCGACAGTCCACGAACTGATTGCCATGCTGGGGCCTCCTTGGCCGATGCCTGCCCTATTTGACCGGCGTCGCGGACACCGCTGTGAGCAGGGCTTCCACGAATGGCGCGGGGGCGTTGTCCATTAGCGCGGTTAGCCCATCAACCACGACGCTGTCCGTGATATCCCACTGCGTCGCGCGCGCGGCAGCAGTCCGCAACTGACGCCAGATAGTGTGCCAGCGAAGATCGGCGTCGAACGCAACATCGACGCCGTTGAGGGCAACGGCCGCGTAGGCCAGGTCGCGCGAGTCACCGACTCGCCACGAGTCGACATGCGCTGTGATCACATGCCCACATATATCTAGGAAGCCCACGTTCTTCGCGTACTGACTGAGCCCCGCGCTATCTGCTGCCGTAAGGGCCAGGAGGACGAGTGGCGCCAGGTAGACTTGCAGCGCCTTTGTCGGTTCTAGGTTGAAGTGCATCCCCGCCAGGTTCTGGCCCAACTCGCCGCTGGTCATAGACGTGAGCCGGCTATCGCCTCGCACCGGCATGCTCCGTGGGTCGAGGGGCGACAGACCATCTCGTATGAGCAGCGTGAAGAGCACCTGATCCGACAAAGGGATCCTGCCACACCATTGCCGATGCACCGTTCCAAGATCGTTGACGAACATCTTAATATCCCTTGGGGTGGGGTAAACCTTGGACGCGCGGGCCGCTTCTCCGCCCGCCGCCTGGCGGTCCGAGTCTTGGTCGGGCGTCGGAATGGGGAGCGAGTTGTAGAACTCGTAGATCCTGTAGACGTGGTCTCTGTCGGCCTCTGGATGCTTCGGCATCGCCTCGGCCAGTAGCCGAACCATGAACGCCCTGGCGTCCGACAGCACGGGGCGCGGAATGCGGAATCGGACCTGGAAGGTCTTCTCCAGGAAGGGCGCCGCGAGTTGCTCCGCGTCGCTGTTCTCTCCTCGCCATAACCTCGCGATGCCGTCGTGGTCGTAGGGAACCAGCACCCATAGACGCTTGAGCCATTCCTGATCTTTGCGGGGCACCTCAAGGAACGCGCGCATCGTCGCCCACACCGACAGCCCTTCAGTGATGCCTACTCTGTCTAGGTTGTCGATGGCCAGGACCAGTCGACGCTTCTCGCCCAAGCCCGCGCTCTCTCCACTGCCCAGCACGTCTCTGAGGAGACGCCGGAAGAGTGCCTGGAACTCCACTGATGTCGGGTCAGCCGTCTGGATCGTCTCACTCCTGGTCGTCACCTGCGTGTGCCCAGCGAGGATCGCCGTCAGGGACTCTGTTGCGGCGTCCCTTCCCAGCGGACGAGGCATGTTGAAAGGCCACGTGCGCCATTTCCGAGCGGCGAGCAGATAGACGAACGCCGCCGCGGGTAAGAGCGCCATGATGACGCCGATCCAGGGCCACCATGCAGAGACGGTGTCGGTCCCAAAGGTTGAGACCAGCGCCAGACCGAGCGGCACGAACAAGGAACTACCTACTAGACATTTGGCCTGGGGCGTGAGAACCGAGGTGTTTGTCTGGTCCTGGATGCTGACGCGCCGGGCCAATGCCTGGAGGTCACCGGCCCAGGCCTGCGCGCTCGTCCAGCCGCAGTCAGAAAGGGCGCTGACTAACTGCTCAAGGAAAGTTCGACGCAGCGGGTCCCCCTGATGAGCCCACGCATCGAACTCGATGACGCGAACATCGAGCTGCCCGTCCGCCCCACGAGGGGCGATCTGCTGAAGGAGTCGAACAACGGTCGACTTGCCGCTACCCCAAGACCCGGCCAGCCCTATGGCTCGCCCCCCTTGTTCGTGCACCACCAGGTCGCGGATGGCCTCGGCCACCGGCTCGTGCGAGCCGAACTCATCCCGATCCGTGGGCGCGTCGTCAAGCAGTCTTGTGGGGCAGACGGAGTGGTCGGGCATTTCCCCTCACCCCCTGGGCTGTCATCCGTCTTCCACGGCGGCGCGCATACCCCTTTCGCCTCGCGGCACCGAAGCACCGCCCTTCTCAGCAGCAACCTGGGTCAGGCCAACACAACCCCCCCTCGGACCGCATGCGGCGCTACAGGACACCCGTTCCTGCCCGACGAAGCTCAGAGGTCAGCCGGGAGCACGATGGCGTGACCTCGCTTGGCCCACGGATTGCCGAGGGACGACATGCCGAAGTCTTTCTGTGGGGAGAGACTCAGGTCATCAAGCTGTTCCCGGACCAGCGGCCCCGGTCCTGGGTCGAGTACGAGGCCGCCACCGCCCGCGCGGTCCACGCCACTGGACTGGCCGTTTCAGCGGTCGGCGAGATCGTCGAGGCGGAGGGTCGTTTCGGGCTGGTCTACGAGCCAGTCGACGGGCGTCCCATGGTGGGCCATGCCGCTCCTGCACTGGCTCTGCGGGGCCTACTTCAGACGCAGCCTCCAACTCCATTCGATCGATCCGCAGGTGATGCGGCAGTGGATCACGGTCGCGGCGGCCACGCGCATCTGCGACGGCATCCTCTCGCGGCAGCGATGGGCGCTATCGGTGGCCGAGAAGGGCCTGCTCTGACACCTCCGTCGCTCTCGGCCAGCGACCTCCCGCCGAAGGCGCTGAGACGAACAAACCGGCCCCCCGATCCTGAGATCGGGGGGCCGGACCCCTCGCGTTGTTGTGGGCCAGGTTAGCGGATAAGTCGGTTGCTTGCGTTTCGGCCTACCAGCACGATCTCGTCCTGACCGGCGATCTGGTCGCCCCCATAGGTGGCGCCGGTCAGTAGTGCCAGGCCATCCTGAAGTTGCTCGGGATCGAGCTGTCGATTCTCGAACTGCAGCAGCAGGTCGAGCAGGCCGTCGCCATCCACGTCCTCGACGTGCGCCATCCACTTCGCGTTCCTGCCACCCCTCACCGCCACCGGCGCGCCGGACAGCAGCGCCGTCGCCGGGTCGATCTGGGTAGCGTCGAAGGTGTCAGACGAGAACACGGCGACAGGCAGCACACCATTCGCCTTCAGGTTGATGGGCGCCGGATCCTCGCCAGGCTTGACATCGATCTCAACCGGGATGATGATAATCGGCTCCCAGACCTTCAGGTCGTCGAAGTACACGATGTTGGAGAAGGCGAACGAGGCGGGCGAGCTGACCCCAAACTGGTTCAGCGTCACCGGCCCCATGTTGCCGTTGGTGAACTGCTTGGGTGTGATCGCGACGTGCTCCGCCACCATCATGTCGTTGACCCAGAGGTCCGCGGTCAGCGCCTTGTAGTCGAGGTCCGCCCGGACCTTGTACCACTGGCCGCGCACATGGGGCCCCAGGTCAGTCGCGGCCGCGCCATAGAAGGTCACCCGGCCGGTCTTGCCGTCGACGCCGAAGTAGTTCCAGAGGGCCGGCGTCTTGCCATAGACCTTCATGAACCCGACGAGCGCGATCCAGCCGTTCTTCGCATCAGCGCAGACCGAGGCCTCATAGCTGACCCGATCGGGGACGGAATCGAGGATGACGCAGTCCATCCTGCCCGCCCAGGGATAGCTGTCCTGACGGAAGGACTTGCTGCCACTGTAGTAGACCCCCTGGGCGACGTAGGCCGGCTTGCCCGTCATGAGGGGCGTCCAGCCATCGGCGGAGGGGTAGGCGCCGTTCGCGAAAGACTCAAAGCCTTCCTCGAATGGGAGAGTAGCGGCGCAGGCCGCCCCGGCCACCAGCGCCAGGGCCAATAGGAGCACGGCGACGAAAACCACTTCCCGTCTGTCCACTGTGCTACCCCCTACCCGGTATGACGAACGCAGTTCGGCCACACCGTCCAAACAAGACAGGCGCAGCTCGTGCTACGTAGCGGAGGAGCCTTCGCTACTTCGCAGAGTAGTAATGCGCCGGCCGCCGCCTATCTATGGTTATTCCACAGAACCGCGCGCTGGGATGGAGGGAGCGCCTGGCGCCGCAGGCAGGTTGACACCCCCGATTGTCCATCCCTATACTCACCTGGCCGTCCCCGGAAAGATAGCTGGAGTGTGTCGTGGCAGACCCGCCGAGCGTTAGCGTCATCCTCCCGACCCACAATCGGCCCGCCTTCCTCGCCGAGGCGGTGTCGAGCGTTCTCGCACAGCGGCTTCCCCCGCGGCAGGTTATCATCGTGGACGATGGCGGCCCTTCAGCAGGCTCAGGGTCGCCCTTGTTGGCTGCGGAAGGGCCACCCCGAGCGGAGCCGACGGGCGGCAGGAACGATGCCCAACATGGGCTGGACCCGGCCTGGATCTCCTCGGGAGTCGCTGTCACCGTCATCCGGGGCCCGGGCCGGGGCCCCGGCGCCGCCCGGAACGCAGGGCTGAAGCTAGCAAGTGGTGAGCTGGTAGCCTTCCTCGATGACGACGACCGGTGGTTCCCTCGCAAGCTCGAGCTGCAGGCGGAGTGGTTCGCTCGGCGCCCGGCGCTGGGCATCCTGGGAACGGGGCATATCGCGGACCGCCGGCCAGGCGAGCCGGCGCATCCCCCGCCGGGACCAGGGCGCATCCGCCCCGTCTCATTGGGCGCGCTCATCCGCGCCAACCGCCTCGTCGCGTCGAGCGTAATGGCGAGGCGCGGGTGCCTGGAGGAGCTCGGCGGGTTCGACGAGTCACTGCCTCTTGCGCAGGATTGGGATCTCTGGCTGCGGGCTGCCGCGAAGTGGGAGGTAGCGGTGCTGCCGACGCCCCTGGTCTTCTATCGTCGACATGCCGAGCAGAGAAGCAGCGATTTGGTGGAAATGCGTTATCGGGAAGGGGAGGTCCTCCGCCGGGCGCTGGCGCGGGGGCTTCCGGGGCGCTGGCTCAGGAGCGTCGCTCGCCGGCGGCTGGCCTGGTCGCACGCCCGGCTGGGTAGACTGATGGCGGGCAGAGGCGAGATCGACCGGGCGCGGGAGGAGTTCAGGGAGGCAATGGACCTGTTCCGCTGCAGTCCGCTCGCGTGGGCAGGGCTGATGCAGTGCGCGGTTGCTGCGAGAGCGCCGGCGAGGGCGAAGCCGTGAGTCAGCGCCTCCCGAACTGGCTGATACCGGCTGCGCCCAAGCGGCCCCAGCTCGAGCGCCTGGGCCGACAGCTCGATGCTATGGGCCTTCACACCGTATGCCAGAGCGCCCGGTGCCCGAACGTGGGCGAGTGCTTCGGCCGCGGCACGGCCACCTTCATGATACTGGGCAACTCCTGCACCCGCGACTGCCGCTTCTGCGCCGTCGAGCGCGGCGAGCCGCAGCCGCCCGACCCTGATGAGCCGCGCCGTCTCGCCGAGGCCGCGGCGATGCTCAAGCTCCAGCATGTGGTCCTGACATCGGTGACGCGTGACGATCTCGCCGATGGCGGCGCCGGCCAGTTCGCTGCCGCCATCGGCGCGATCCGCGAACTTCTGCCTGCCGCGCGGGTCGAAGTACTGGTGCCCGACTTCCGGGGCAGCCGGGAGGCGCTGTGCACCGTCGTGGACGCAGCCCCGGATATCCTGAACCATAATGTCGAGACAGTGGCGCGGCTCTATCCCGAGGTCCGCCCGCAGGCCGACTACGGGCGGTCACTGGAGCTGCTTCGGCGCGCGGGCCGGATGCGGCCCTTGCGCTTCGCTCAGGGCAGTCCGGAGGTGCTCACGAAAAGCGGCCTCATGGTCGGGTTCGGTGAGGCCGAGGATGAGGTCGTCGCGGTGCTGCGCGACCTGCGCCGCGCGGGCGTGGCCGCGGTCACGATTGGGCAGTACCTCCAGCCGACGCGGAGCCATCTCCCGGTCGTGGAATATGTCTTCCCGGCCCGCTTCGAGGCATATGCAGACGCGGCGCGGACGATGGGATTCCGTTATGTGATGAGCGGACCGCTCGTGCGCAGCTCGTACCACGCCGGGGAGCTGATCGGCGCAGGAACGCCCGGCGACAGATAGACCATGCGCAGATTCGCTCGACTGCTGCCACTCTTCGCAATACTCGCGCTCGTAGCCGCGGTAGCCTTCGTGCTCCTTCGGGCTGGGCCGGTGGCCGAACACATCCGCAAGGCCGTGCAGACCGAGCTTGGCCGGCAGCTCGGCCGGCCGGTGTCGATCCGCAGCGCATCTCTCACCGTCACAGGCGGGGTCGTCCTCAAGGGCGTCGTCATCAAGAACCCCGACGGCTCCGTTCTCCTGAAGGCCACCGAGATGCAGGCGCGCGTCGGCGGCCTGAAGTCGCTCTTGCGGGGAAAGACGACGACCATCCAGGTCCAGTCGGTGCGCCTGAAGAGCCCGGAGCTGAACCTCGCCCGCCGGCCGGATGGCACGCTGACCATCAGCGATCTCCTCGCTCGGACCTCGCAAGCCCCAAGCGCATTCCGCGGCACAGTCAGAGCCGATAACGCGCATATCACATTCGTCGATGAGACCAGAGGCGGCCAGGTCACCTCGATCGCGAATGCTGACGTCACGTTCAAGCAGCCCACACAAGATAGAGTCACCTTCACCGTGCGCGCCGGGGCGAACGAAGGCGCCTTCCAGTCGCTCGAGCTGCAAGGCGAGAGCGACCGCACGACTAAGACCACGAAGCTGCAGGGCGAGGCGGCTCGCCTCAGTCTTCCCTTCACCGTCGAGCGCATCCCTGGCCTCACTGCCCTGACTGCGGCCGGAGGCACGGCCGATGTCAAGGGAAAGCTGTCCTTCTGCGGCGATCCCGGCAAGCCCGAGCTGACCTACGACGCCACCGCCGACGTGAACGGCGCCGAGGTGAGCTTCCCGTGGCTTCGACGGCCCGCCAAAGGCGTTGAGGGACGGCTGCGGCTGGCCGAGGGCGCCCTTCGGCTCGACGGCGTGAAAGGCACGGTCGAGAATGCACCGGTCGAACTGAGTGGGACCATCAGTGACCTGACTCGCCCCGTGTTCGCGCTCGATCTGTCCGTGACCGGAATCCGCTATCCTCAGCTCCGGGCCCTCTTCCCCCGTGTCGCCCTCCCCGCCGGCCTGCTGCTTCCGAGCGCGATGCGCGTCAACGCGAAGATAGAGGGCCCGGCCGACCAGATCAAAGTGTCCGGCGAGGCCACGGTCAAGGTCATCAAGTTCCACGCTATCCCCTGGCACGATCTCGTGGGCCGGTTCGAGTACCAGGATGGGCGGCTCAAGATATCGAGCTTGCGGGGCCACGGAAGTCCCCGCCAGTTTGAGGCTGACATCGAGATCGATCTCACCCCACACGGTCCCAAGGCGCAGGGAAGCCTCGCCCTCGCCAATATGCCCCTCTCCATGCTCGCCGAAATGGCTGGGATCAAGGGGGAGTTCCAGGGGACAGTTCGCGCAAACGTGCGCGGCGCGATCCAGGACGGAGGCGAGCTCCAGGGCGACTTCGTCGTCGACGACGCGGTGGTCCAGGGCGCGAAGTTCGGCAAGCTCGCGGGCGAGTTCATCTACAGAGACGGGGGCGTCATCCTGCGGCGAGTGCGCATTCGCGGGCCGGCAGCGGATGGCGTCTTCGATGCAGACATCTCGCGTTCCGGCTCCTACACGCTGGCCGCCCACCTCGCCTCGCTCGATCTGACCAAGCTCGGGCCGATGGCCAAGGTGCAAGGCCTACGAGGCCAGTGCCGCGCGCGGATTGAGGCATCGGGTCAGGTGAAGGCGGGGCAGGCAACGGCCCGGGTGCGTCTGGGACCGGGCGAGCTTCAGGGCCAGCCCTTCGACAGCCTCAGCGCAAACCTGACGATGACGCGTGACCGGGTGATCGTGCGCGAGCTCGTCGCCGAGGCGAGCGCCTCGCGGGCTCGGGGCGACATCACCATAACCGGCTGGCGACTGCCGCCCGAGCGTGCCAAGCTCTCGGGCCGGGTCGAGGTCGCAGGCATTGCGCTAAAGGACCGGTTGCCCAAGGCCTACGAGAAGCTCGCCCTCGAAGGGACTCTCGGGGGAGCCTTCGACATCAGCGGCACTCTCGCCCAGCCCGCGATCGTCGGCGACATCGTGGGCGATTCGGTGATCGTCGCCAACCACTTCCTGCCAACGGCCCGAGCGCGGCTGCGCTACCAGAAACGTGCTCTCATCATCGAACAGATCGGCGCCAGATCGGCCGACGATAGCATCGCCCTGACCGGTGGCTACACGCCCGAAGCGGGCTTCGCCATCGAGCTGGAAGCCAAAGGGATGGACTTGAGTCAGATCGTGCCCGATTCCGGCCCCTGGGTCGGCTTCGCCCTGCACGGCCTCGTCAATGTCCATGCCCACGTCAGCGGACCGCTCGACGAGCCGGTGGTCGAGTTTGACGGCAGAGCCTACGGCAGCGCGGCGGCGCCGCTGGACGCCAATGGAGTGCCATTCGACGAGCTCACAGCCTCGGGGCGGCTGGTGGACGGCGCCCTGGAGGTGCACAGCAGCCTCCTGCGCTGGAACAGCGGCTCGGTCTCCTTCAGCGGGACCGTCGACACCAGGGCTCAGCAGTTGGTTGGCGTTTCCGCGATCCTCACGAACATGGACCTGGGCAGCCTCCTGCGGGTCGGCGACGCTGCCCTCTGGCGGCTTTACGAGCGCAACAAGACAGACCCGGTGTTCAGAAGCCCTTTTGTTAGGCGCTATGCCATGATCCCCCGTCCTCTGACGGGGCGGCTGACCGCGAATGCCGACTGCTCCGGGTCGCTCGCCGAGCCCCGGATCGACACGACCCTCGAGCTGGCTGACTTCGGTTTCGATACCCGGACGATCCAGCGCATCGCCGGCGACGTCGACGTGACCTTGGGCATTGGCCCCGGCCGGCAGGTCGCGGTTCACCACGGTACGGTCAACCTGACGGCCACCCAACGAGAGACGGAGGCGTCGCTCACCGGAAAGATCACGCCCGATGGCCAGGTGGCTCTCGATCTGGAGACCGGCAACCTCGACCTGGAGCTGGTGAATCCCTGGCTGCAGCTTCCCGCCGAGCTGGGGGGGCAGGCGAAGATCGACGCCACCATCACCGGCCCCCTTGCGCAGCCCGTCATCCGGGGCGGCGCGTTCGTCGACAAGCTGCAGGTCGGCACCTTCCCCGTCATTGAGTCGGCATCGGTCGATCCTATCTGGCTGCGAGGCGGAGTTCTGGATCTCGACGACATCCGGCTGCGGAACGGTCCGATGGAAGCTACCGGCAGCGCCACCATTCCCGTAGCCGCCGCCCTGTTCTCCACCGCCAACATGTATATCGCGGAGGCGAGCTTCGCCGCGGTGGAGCACATGGTCCCAGCGAAGTTCACTGCGTATCTCCACCTGGACAATGGCACGGTGTACCTGCGGGACGGGACAGGCCCCGGCGGCCCAGATCCGGGCATACAGGGCACGTTGGGATCGGGCCGCTTCTCCGTCGGGGGCTATATCCGTCTATGGCAGAACTTCCAGTGGCAGCCCGCCTTCCACGTCACAGCCCGCCTCGACGACGCCGAAGTGTCGATCCCGGGCCTCTTCGACGTGACTCTGGCGGGCATAGTCTCCCTGAAGAACGAGTCGACTGGCCGGCCGCTTCTGACCACCGAGCAGGGAGAGCCACCCACCCATCAGCCGCTGGTCGTCTCCAAAGGCACGGTTACTCTCGAGCAGACTCAGGGCATCAGGGCCAGGCTCGGCGGCATCTTCGTCCCGAAGCTGGATGTGCGCCTGGCTGTCGGGCAAGACATCTGGTTCCAGCGCGGCAGCTCGCAGCGGGCGACGAGAATCCGCATAGATCCGGCGCGCACCGCCGAGGACGGCACTCGCAAGGGCTACCTCGACATCGGAGGTGCGATGAGGGCAGCCGATGTTACCCTGGACGGTGAGTTCGAGAGCCACGAGGGCCGGCTGGCATTTCCCAACGGGGTTCTCAGCTTGCGCAGCGGCACCGCGCGGGTCACTCGCGAGGCAGGCAAGAAGCCAGTGGTGATGGTGACCGCCGAGGCCGAAGGCAGGGTGGGAGACTACCTCGTCTCCCTCAACCCATCGGGGCAGATCTACCCCTCTGAGACGGCGGCGCCGGCCGGCACCCCCCCGCCCCTTGCCCTCAACCTCACTTCCCTCCCATCACTCGAGGAAGGGTACGTGCTGGCCTTGCTGGAGGGTCCGATCGTCACGCCCTCCCTTGGGACCAGGCCGGACATCACCTCCTTGCTTGCCCAGCCCACCGGAGAGGGAGGAACCGGCGGGCAGGTCACAGGGATACGGCTTCCGCCTTTTGGCAACCAGCTCGGCATGCAGGAGCTCTCCCTCGAGGTCGCCCTCGCCGGACCGGTGCAACTCCGGGTCGGACAGCGAGTCCTGAAGCGCCTCGTCGTATCCTATGTGAGCACCCTCAGCGGGCCCGTCGAGTCGCGCAGGCTCAGGTTCAGCTACGAGGTCACCCCGCGCTACTCCATCGGTTGGAGCGTCAACGAGCTGAACGAAGGCCGCTCCGAGATCAACGCCTTCATCCCGTTCTGACGGACCGGCGCACGTTGTCTCAGCGAGGCGAATGTGCTAGACTCACCCTCGAACTTCGCGCCTGCTCGCGTGTCGAATCCGGCAATGGGTCGCGACAGGAATCCGCCTGAGGCGGAGACGTGTCGCTCCTACAGGCTGGACGGAGCGGGCTTGTTAGCTCTCTACGTGGGAAACAGGTGGCCGTCACTCCCGGGGTCGCCACTGGCGGCGGGGATGGCGGCCGCTGAAAGCGGCCTAGCCATGTACGATCGCCCCGTCCAGGACGGCGAGCACGGCGGCCATCCGGTATCCGAGGCCTTCGATGAGCTCTTCGACGCGTACGAGCAGAGGATCTTCAACCTCGTCTACCGGCTCGTGGGCGACTACGAGGACGCCGCCGACCTGACCTCCGAGACCTTCGTGCGCGCCCTCCGCGGGTACGACAGGTTCCGCGGCGAGGCGCAGCTTTACACGTGGCTGTACCGGATCGCAGTCAATCTATGCAAGAACTACTTCCGACAGCAGCAGCACCGCAGCCGCGTTCATGCATTCTCCCTCGACGCGCCCATCGAGGGAGAGGAGGGGCCGGGCGACCGCGAAATCGAAGACGTTGGACAGGAGCCTCAGCGGGTGGTAGAAGCGAGAGAGATGGAGACTCAGGTCCAGCGCTGCCTTCTCCAGCTCCGACCGGACTTCAGGTCGCTCATCGTCATGCGGGACATGCAAGGGCTCTCTTACAAAGAGATCGGCGAGATCCTTGGATGCCCCGAGAAGGCCGTGAAGTCGCGGCTCTTCCGGGCGCGAGGCAAGCTCAGAGAGCTGCTGGAGCCCTACCTGTCGGGATCGTAGGGCAGGAGCTTCGGCTCCTGCCACACATGCCGTACCGCCGTGGCCGTACAGCAAACAGTCACAGTTGGCCCGGGAGGCAATGATGCGTCGTTCGTCCTTCGCCGTCCTGCTGGCACTGATCGTGCCGTGCCTTATCATGGTCGCCCTTCCGCTCTGGGGCGCGGATGCCGCGCCGGGACCCCAGTCCGAAGCCGCTGGATCCTCTCCGCCCTCGAGCGCCGAGGCGCCCCCACCCGCGCCGGCGCAGGAGCAGCCTGCCCCACCTCCGCCAGCGGCGCCCGCGCAGCCAGCGGGAGGCGCGGCCGAACAGCCCGCCCCGCCACCGGCGGCCCCGCCCGCCCAGCCGGCGGCAGCCGCATCGGAGCAGCCCGCCCCGGCAGCCGAGACGCCGCCAGCACTCCCACCGCCGCTCGCCGAGGAGAGGAAGGAGCCGGTGCTCCCGATCCCGCAGCCCCTGGTGTTACCCCCTATCGTCAGTATAGAGGTCCAGGGGAATGAGCGCATCCCGAAGGACCAGATCCTCGCGGCCATCAAGAGCCAGCCCGGCGGCCAGTACTCCGAGGCCGATGTCAGGCGCGACCTCGACGCGATCCGGGCCATGGGCTGGTTCCAGCGGGTCTGGCAGGAGAGCGTAGCTGAGGAGAACGGCGTCAGGCTCATCTACCACGTCATCGAGAACCCTGTGATCACCGACATCCAGTTCGACGGCAACCGGGAGATGACCAGAGAGCAGTTGCTCAAGGTCATGAAGACCCAGCCGGGCCAGATCTACAATGTGAACGTGCTCCGCGGCGACGGCGAGGCGATCCAGAAGCTCTACGAGTCACAAGGCTACACCCTCGCGACGGTGATGCCGTTGAGCATGAGCGACACGGGCGTGCTCACGGTGCCGATCGCCGAAGGTGTGATCGAAGCGATCAGGATCACCGGCAACACCCACACCAAGGCCTACGCCATCCGCCGGTACATCAGGACTCAAGTGGGCGAGACCTATAACGACCTGAAGGTCGCGGCCGATGTGCGGCGGCTCAACGCGCAGGGGCTGTTCGAGACGGTCCGACGCGATGCCGAGGTCGGCACCAAGGCGGGAAACGTCATCCTCATCTTCACCGTGGTCGAACGAAAGCGAAGCGGCATGGCCTCGGTCGGTGGCGGCTACAGCTCGGTGCAGGGGCTCGTCGGGTTCGTCGACCTGACGAAAGCGAACCTCGGCGGCAACGGCCAGCAGGTCAGCATCAGGGGCGAGTTCGGCGGCCGCACGAGTTACGAGCTGGGCTATGAGAACCCCTGGGTGATGACCCCCGAGACGCGGCTGAGCGCGGGGGTGTACGATCGTCTGATCTTGCGCGAGGCATTCGTGGTCGTGGATAGTGTGCAGCACAACATCCTCTACGACGAACGCCGCAGCGGTGGCAACCTCACGCTTGGTCGGCCTCTCTCTGACCGAACCACAGTCCTGCTGGGACTGCGGATGGACAATATCTCCGTTTCCGCTGAGAACCCAGACGACCAGCAGTTCCTCAATGGCACGGCATTCCAGCCCCGCAATGTACGCAGCATCCAGTTGGCGGGCATCAACGACACCCGCAACGACGTCTACAACCCCCGCCGGGGATCCTACCAGCGCCTCTCAGCGGAGTTCGCCGGCATCTTCGGCGGCGTCGGCTTCAACAAGTACATCTCCGATAGCCGTCGGTTCTTCCCGGTCGGCAGGACCAAGGTTCTGGCGCTGCGCCTCATGGGCGGCGCGGTCACCGGCGACGCGCCCTACCTCGAGCAGTTCCTCATCGGTGGGACGGAATCGCTCCGGGGCTTCAGGACCGACCGCTTCGTCGGCACCCGCATGGCGATCCTCAACACCGAGCTGCGCTTCCCCCTCAGCCAGAACCTCCTCGGCGTCCTCTTCGTCGACGTCGGCGACGCCTGGGGCGGGCCCGTGGCATCCGTCTCTGGCTTCTCCGATGTCGTCCATCCGAGCTTCCAGGCGCATCTTGGCTACGGCGTCGGTGTCCGCGTGAAAACCCCGATCGGCCCGCTGCGGCTGGATCTCGGCTTCAGCCAAGAGGGCACGGAAACGCACTTCGGCATGAGGCATATGTTCTGAGCCGATATGCAAGCAATGAACAGCTACAAGAGAGGAGTGTCGTGATGAAGCGCGTTGTGATCTGGGGGGTGCTGGGAGCACTCATCCTCGGGTTCGCGTCAGCAGTGCCCGCTTCAGCCGCCGCCGCGGAGACGCCCAAGTTCGGCATCGTCGATATGACCCGTGTGGCGGCCGAGTACCGCCAGATGCAGGATCTGAACCAGCAGTTCCAGGACTTCCAGCAGAAACAGGAGCAGCAGCTCCAGCAGAAGCACGCCACCCGTCTGCTCACCGATGCGGAGCGGCAGGAGTACTCTGAGCTCACCACGACGGGGGCCCCGACCGACGCCAACAAGAAGCGGCTCCAGGACCTGCGGGAGCTTTCCGGCAAGCGCGAGCAGCGCATGAACGAGCTCCGCGAGAAGGCCGGCCGGACGACCGAGGAAGAGGCCGAGTTCAAGCAGTGGAGTGGTCTGTACGACCAGCGGATGACCGAGCTGGCCGGCCTCCAGGCCGACCTCCAGTCGAGTCGCGAGGCGGAGTACGAAAGGCTGACGAAGATCGTTGCGGACAGCGTCAGCAACGCCGTCAAGTCCGTGGCGGAGGAGCAGAAGCTCGCGCTCGTGGTGAAGAAGGACGCCGTTCTCTACGGCGGCACAGACGTCACCGACGCCGTGCTCTCGAAGCTCAACGGTCCCGCCACCGCCCCGAAGCCCGCCTCGTAGGGCAGGAGCCTGCCTCCTAACCAACCGCGTGCCGCGGGAGATTGCGATGACCCTCAGAGAGCTGGCGGAGGCGCTCGACGCCGAACTCCTCGGCGCCTCCGGTGATGAGGAGGTGCTAGGCGTCGCCGGGCTCGATACCGTGAAGCCGGGCTTCGTCACCTACGCCGAGGACGAGCGGCGGCTCGCCCAGGCCGAGGCGACGCCGGCGCTCGCCGTCATCGCTCCCCCGGGACTTCGCGCCTCACACAAGCCACTGCTCGCCTCCGCCAATCCGCGGCTGACCTTCGCCTGGGCGCTCGCGCGAGTCCATCCGCCCATGCCGCGGCTCGCGCCGGGCGTTCACCCCTCTGCCCAGCTCGGTGAAGGCGTCGCCCTCGGTGACGAGGTGGCAATCGGCGCTTACTGCATCGTCGGCGACGGCGTTCGGATCGGGCCCCGCACCCAGCTCCACCCGCTCGTCTCGATCGGCCCCAGCACGGTCATCGGCGCCGACTGCGTGATCTATCCGCACGTCGCGCTCTACCACAACGTCCGGCTCGGCGACAGGGTGGTGGTGCACGCGGGGACCGTCATCGGAAGCCCTGGCTTCGGCTACGTATGGGATGGCGAGCAGCACCTGTGGATTCCTCACGTCGGCACGGTCGTCGTCGAGGACGACGTCGAGATCGGTGCAGATACGTGCATCGACCGGGGCACAACCGGGGCGACCGTCATCGGCAAGGGCACGAAGATCGACAACCAGGTCCAGGTGGCGCACAACGTCGCCATTGGCAGGAACTCGCTGCTCGCGGCCCAGGTTGGGCTATCGGGGACCGTGACGCTGGAGGAGGGTGTCACCCTCGCCGGGCAGGCGGGCGTAGCTGATCACGTCAAGATGGGGAAAGGATCGACCGGCGCTGCCGGCTCCGATATCATCCGAGACATCCCGCCGGGGCAGGTGGTGTACGGGCGGCCGGCCCGCCCGCTCGGGGAGCAGCTCCGTATCGACGCCGCGGCAGCCCACCTGCCGGAGATGGTGCGCGAAATCCGCCAGCTCCGGAAGCGAATCGAGGAGCTGGAGAAGCGATTGAGAGACACGTAGGGGCGCGCCGCCGTGCGCCCCTACTCGTACCCCTCCTGCACGTACCTCACGTTCCCATACCAGGCGACCTTGGCAATGGCCCAGCCGACCTCCCCGTCGCCCTGGGCGGCAAACCGGAACTCTCGCTCCTCGCCCGCCTCCAACTTGAAGGCGTACAGGCGCGGTGAGATGTCAGAGATCGCGTAGCCGCCGACCGCGTTGCCCCACGTTTCGAGGGGCGTAATCAGGCTCACTTGTCCTTCGACATAGTCCGCGTTGGGGTTCTTCACGTTGACGGCGAAGCCGGCCGCATCCCGCCGAAGATGCGCCTCGAGCGGCTTCACATCGCCGACCGGGATGACGTCTTGGACTTCGTAGCCGCCCTGCTTCGTGGTGGCGCGGATGAAACATGGCTCCGCGTCGGGTGGCACGACGACCATTACCTCGTACACGGCAGGGCTGTTGGGCGCGATCCGATAGGGGAGCTGCCGCGGGATCATCGTCCACTCGGCCGGCGCGATCATCGTCACCGTCCCCGCGATCTCGCGGTCCCGCGTCTCGTTGTTGATACCCAGCGGGAAGCGTGTGTTCTGGCCCACCGACACGGGCCCGCGCAGCCACAAGGACACCGGCAGGTTCCCCATCGGGGCCGCGCCGACGTTGTGGTCCCAGTACCGCGTGTGGATGGGAGAACAGGGCTCACCAGACGGCCCCAGCTCCTTCGGCTGGCCGGCCTCGGCCAGCGACTGCAGCATCGCTCCGAGCGACACGATCCCGCACGCCGGAACTTCGAGCCGCACCTCCGCCGGCCGCTTCCACCGGGACCGGACGACCTCCAGGTCCTGCAGCTTCCGTTCCATCAGATCTGTCGTCCAGGCGGCCTCGGGCGATGAGGCAAAGCGAATGTTCGCGCTCACGGCCTTGCCTTCGGCCTCGTACGCGCGCACGATCACTCCGTTCGCAGGATTCGAGTGCTCGGCCGCTTTCTGCTCCGCCAGTGGATTGCCCAGGGGCTTCAGCGCGGCGACCACGACATTCGGTGCGTCCACCGAAAGCAGGCTCAAGCTCGACGGCAGAACGCCGGGTTGAAGCGGCGCCTGGACCGCGCGAAGAGGGCTGTTGACCTCGTAACCCGCGCGCACTACCTCGCCCCGCCGCCAATCACCGGCGTGGGGGAGGAGAGAGTGCTCGAAGACGTGTGTCCTATGTTCGGGGATGAAGAAGCGGTCGAGCCGCCCCTCGCCCCACTCGTGGGTGCTCCACGCAGAGGTGTGGAACAGCGGCGCGGCAAGCGTGCCGTCGCTCTCCAGGCTGGCGGCGATGGACCCCGTGTTGATCAGCGCGATGCCGTTATCGTCGGCAGGCGCGGCGAGGCCGGAGAAGTCCTGGGCTTCCGCGATCGAAAGGTCATCCGCCCGGACCGCAGTCGCAAGAGCCTCTGCGACCTTCGGCACTCCGCCGGGGTCGCTCGTGTCTGCAATCAGCACCGGTACGTCCGGCCATTCGCCTGCCGGGTCAGGCCGGCTGACCAGGACGCCGCCCCAGGCCTGCCCGGCAGTGACCTCCGTGAGCCTGGCTGCCGCCGGCGGATTGGTCTCCAGAAGACTGACCGAGTAGGCATTCTGAACTCCCAACGAAATGCGGAAAGCACACGCCGCCATGGCGCCTTCCGGCTCGTCTTTGTCGATCCGGTGGGTGCAGGTCACGCCGCGGCTGAGCAGTGCCGTCATCAGCGCCTGCGCCGCCGCCCGCTCTCTCGCCGCCGCTGAGGTCACGATCACGCACGGACCGAGCGCCAGCGCGGCAACATGGCGATTGCCTGAGATGATGTGAAGCGAGGGAGTGGGCCCAACATCGACCCAGTTCTGCGCCGCGCCCAGGCCGCATCGAGACATGTTCTGGTGCCAGCAGGTGCGGAAGTCGAGCTTTCCGAGGCTGCGCCTTCGCACCACCGTGGCGAAGCGGTCCTCGAATGTCGCAGCCGCGCCGGCGACATCGAACGGAAAGGTCAGCGTGAGCAGCTCGTGCAGGCCGCGGTAGCGGGCTATGCTCGTGCGCAGGTCGATCCGGGGCAGGCCGCGGTAGAGCGTCACCTCCTGCACGACTTCGCACCTGTCCGGCAGCGCGGTGGTGGAGCGGAGCTGGCTGAACACGGGCCCAGTCAGCACATCGACCACGGCCGGAGAGTCGCTGGAGCGCACCGCCCCGCCGGTGGTGAACAGCTCCCACGGAGGCATCTCGCGGTCAGGCCGCTCCGAGAGAGCGACCACCTCACCGGCACAACCAACCGTCTGGTTGATGAACTCCTTCTTCAAGACCTTCGAGTAGATGCTCGTCAGGCATCCGCCGCGCGCTGGGTCAGCCGCGAGTGAGAGCGTCTCGTTCTCGATGTTCGGCTCGGGCGCGGGTACAAACGCCGGCATCGGCGGCATCGAGGCCGCTGGCGCAAGGTAGTAGGTCTGGTAGCCCATCGATGGCACATTGGCGGCGATGAAGACGACCTCGGCCCAGGGCTCGTCACCGGGTTCGGAGCGAACGGCGAGCTGGCATTGCACCTCCCTGCCGTGCTCGCTGGTGAGCTTGAAGCCATTCGCCAGCGCGCCGTCGAGCCTGATCCTGGCTCGGCAGACATCAGTGCGCTCCCACGAGAGAGGGTTGAAGACAACGAGCGCGGCCCCGGCTCGCGGCGCGCGCCGGGACGATGCCGTGTCGGCCCGGCCTGCGATGTATCCCAGCGACCGCCCCTCGACCTCGCCCGCCAGCTCCAGCGCCTCTCGGTAGCTCGCCAGAAGGTCGAGAAACGGGATGTCTGACATGCAGCCGGTGATCCCGTCGTGGTGCTGCCCGAAAAGAACCTGACGCCAGGCCTTGTCGAGCGCCGCATCGGGGTAGATGGCGCCGAGCAGCGAGGCCACCGTAGCCCATCGCTCGGCCCCCAGCACGCGGTTTTCGGCGAGCCGGTTCGCGATCTTCAGCTCGGCCCGCGTGACCAGCGTCCCGCCATGGTAAAACGACAGATCGCGGCCGCTCACCGGGATTGACGACCGGTGAACCTGTACTTCGTGCGAGACCGCCGCGAGGTACTTCTCCGGTGTGCCCAATATGATTGAGGGATCGCGCTGAACCAGTTCCTCCGATCGCCCGGCGAGCCATTGCCGCGGTCCCGCCATGTCCATGCCCAGCATGCGAAGGTCGTGGTTGAGGCCGAGCGCCGCTTGGTGTTCGAGCCCGTTGGCGACCGTGTCGATGAACTCCTCGAAAGTCTCGGGGTGATACCAGTAATGCTCGTGCTTCTGCAGCATCGAGGTGCCATCGGGCGCGAGCGCAAAGCAGATCGGAAGCGCGCCGACGATGTCCTTCGACCAGACCACCGCCTTGAAATCGGCCTTGGCCGCGATCTGGGGAAGCTGAATACAGTGGCCGAACACGTCGAGCGGCATGTAGACCGCTGGCTTCGCGCCGAGAATGCCTTCGTGAAAGAGCCGCCCGTAGAGCAAGTTGCGGATCAGCGGCTCGCCCTGGATGCTCATCTCGTTTGGCTCGCTGTACGAGCCGCCCGTGCAGATTCGCCCCGCGGCCACCAGCTCCAAGATGAACTGGCGATCCTCACTGTGCGCGGCAAGGAAGGGCCGTAGGTAGTCGACCTCGGAGAGGATGATGTGATACCGCAAATCCTTGCGGCACGCTTCCAGGTACTCCTTCACGAGCCCAAAGGCCTGATTTGTGTACGTCCTTTGGTCCTCGATCCAGACCGGGTCGTAATGGAAATGTGCAACGAGGTGGATCTTCGCTGGTCGTCGTTCCATCTGGCCCTCCGCTGGCTACATGAACCGAATCCGGTCGCGGTATCGGGAGAGGGTCTCTTCGTTACGCTCCGGGCCACCCGGGATGTTGGCGCTCACGTACACCGGCGGTGTCTGCCCTCTCCCAATGAGCCCCGCCATCGTTTCCACGATCAGCGCCTGCGCCACCGCCGACCCGAGCGCGGTCGAGGTGGGGCCGACCCGTTGGGCAGGAGCTTGCTCCTGCCCCGCGATGCTTGGCAGGGAGACCGAGGCATCTCCCACGTCGACGTGGTTGTCGATGACGACATCGGCCACGTCGTGCAGGCGCTTCCCGCTTGAGTGACGAGACGGTGCCACCTCCGCGTAGACGCGTGAGGTCACCGCGATCACGGTGAGCCCGGCCGCCTTCGCGGCCAGCGCCATGTCGATCGGAGCGCCGTTGCGGCCGCTGGTGGAGAAGATGATGATGGCATCCCCCTTGCGGGCCCCCGACGCGGCGAACACCTCCGCTATCCAGCCCTCTTTCTGCTCCCACTCCGAGGTCTCGGTCACCGGCCGGTGGTTGAGGATGATCCGCTCGTCGAAGATCGGATGCACCAGCATGAGACCGCCCGCGCGGTAGAACAGGTCCATGCTCAGAGCCGCGCTGTGGCCGCACCCGAAGACATAGATGATGCCGCCTGCCGCGAGGGCATCGGCGAGCGCATCGGCTGCCCGTGCAATGGACGGCAGCTCGCGCGAGCGGATCTCGTCGAGCTTCGCCGAGAGAACGTCGAGGAACTGCGTTGCCCACACCGGACTCGTCCCCATGTCAGATGCCCGCCTCCCGATATGCCGCTTCGGCGCGCGCGTTGAACTCTTCGCCGTCAGGCAGGTTCACAGAGCGGTACACGTGGGGGTGCAGGCCGCGCCCCTGCATCTGCGCGACCGCCTCCGCCACGATGGCCCAGATGATATAGCAGAACGCCACGCCTGAAGTCGGCGCAACTCCCGTACCAACTCCTTCCACATCTAGGACGGCATCGCCAACGACGCCGCAGTTATCGATCACGACCTCCGCCACCTCGCACAGGCGCTTGCCGCTTGAGTGCTGGCTCTCGACCGCCCGGCTGTAGGCGACATTGGTGATCGCTACCACCTTCACACCGACTCGCTGGGCGGCGAGCGCGACCTCCACAACCGACGCGGCATTGCCCGAGACGCTCACGATGATGAGCACGTCGCCGGCGGTCAGGGCGCTGCGCTGAACGGCGAGCGATGTAAGCTCCTCGTCCGAGGCGCGTCGGGACTCCCGCTGCCGCGCTGCGACCTGGGAGGCTCGCTGCGGTGAGGGCTGGCTCTCCAGGTTGAGTGAGAAGCGGAGCGGCTTCAACATGATGAGACCGCCTGCCCGGTGGAGGGGTTCGCCAGAGCAGTGGCCGGTGTCGTGGATATGCAGGCCGCCGCCTGCCTGCGCCGCATCTGCGATCAGCCCGGCGGCTCTGCGGACCTGATCGGCCTGTGTCGTGCGAATCTTACTGAGTATCTCCTCGCACCGGTCGAACCAGCGCTCTGCTGACATCCTGACCTCCTTCGCGAGCTCTCCTCGTGGGGGAGCGCCTGCGCGGGCGCCCGTGCCATCTTCCCCCCCCGCGCGGCGCGGTCCTCCACTGTCGCATATCGTGGCAGGGAATGCCCTGTGCCTGGCGTAGCCCTACTACGGTATGCCACGGCGGGAGGAGTACCAGGGGGCAGCGCGGGCGATCGCCGTTTACCTGGCGGAGCGGCAGCGTCCGGACGGAAGCTTCCCCGGGCCGGATCACTATGGGGTGGCGTCCGCGCTGTGGCTGTGGTCGCATTTCGGGGTGGATTTCGCGCGCCAACTGGACCGCGCCTGGAACCGCCTGAAGAGTGATCCGCCGCCTACTCACGGCGAGCTCAACATCTACGCCTTGCTGCATTGCCGGCAGCGCCTCGGCGAGGGGGCGGTCGACGCGCTCATCCGCCGGCTCCGGCCAGGCGGGCGGCACTCCGCGAACTGGATGCTCCTCCGGGCGGTCTGTCACGCTTCCCAGGGACCGTGCCTCTCCCCATCGCGGGCCCAGCTCGAGGGGCGCACCGCGCTTGTCTGGCATTCGCGGCGGGGGTTCGTCGAGGACCGCCCCGGCGTCAAGTCCTTCACCTATCACGCTTTCTGCGGCGCGCTGCTCGCCGACCTGTGGAGACTCCAGGGCTTCCCATGGGCTGGTCGCGCGGCCGCCCAGGCGGCGGCGCTGCTCGCGCCGTTCGTGATGCCCAACGGGGACGCGCTCTACGTCGGGCGGGGGCAACAGCAGATCTTCGGGTACGGCGCGCTCATCTACCTGCTCGAGGCGGCGTCAGCGATGACAGGCGAGGCCCAGCACGCGCAGCTTGCCCACCGCGTCTTCCGCAGGGCGATGACATTCCAGCGGCGCGATGGCTCTTTCCCGCTCGTGCTGCGGGAGGGGGAGGAGCCGGAGCCCTGGCGCCCTGACGCCACACGACCCGGGTGGCTCAGCTACAATCGATATGCCGATTACCTGCCGTTCCTCGGGTGCATGCTCCTGAAGGCTTGCCTGCCGGCCGGCTGGCAGGCGGCGGGGGCTGCCGCGCCCAGCCTTGGTGAAGTGCAGCCCGCGCAAGCTCATCGCGACTTCCGTGTCATCGGGATGAGCCGCTACGCTGCCGTTTTCGGCGTCCCCGGCGGGCCGCCAACCAACGACCTCTGCTTTCCATATGTCTGCTTCGACG
>Ga0315288_10001281_pt1 | contig 32386 bp, 36 predicted proteins | sample YL17G11_20_MG_FD_203454 | JGI IMG/M metagenome (GOLD analysis project Ga0315288, IMG submission 203454) | Sediment microbial communities from Yellowstone Lake, YNP, Wyoming, USA - YL17G11_20 | ecosystem: Environmental > Aquatic > Freshwater > Lake > Sediment | place: USA: Wyoming | collected...
GACGAAGTGAAAGTAGTTCCAATAACCCCGGACCCCTGATAGCCAGCTTTCGTACTAGTTACAGTAAACTCTGTATCTGAATAGAATTCAACTTTGTAAGTATCATCGTTCGAGTCAGAACTAACTAAAAAATCCTCAAAAGTTATATCTGTTTCACTTCCATTCGTTTGTCTTGGACTTGGGTATCTCTGCAACTGAACGACATCCACATACTTGACACCCTGTATATTCTCTACGGCTTCATACACCTTAGATAAAGGAAACTGCTGTCCAAGAGTTTCATTATCCGGGTCGAAAAGAGCGTATATTACATCTTCGACCTGTCTCTTTATAGAGACAGCCCGAACATTACTCTCACAAAAAACATTCATAGACAGGTAGACGCCTAGAACCCTCACAGGCTCGACTTGTAGGATGACTGGAGTGGTTTTCCACCCTTCCAGGTACCAACCTACGGCACCCAACAAGCCAGTACGCAAATCTGGATAGAAAGCATCCCAGCTACCCGAAGGTACGGGGTTTGTTCCAGAAGTAGCTATCACGATTCTCTCTTCATATGCCCCGTTTCCTCTTGATGCAAAGGCATGCTTTACACCCGGAACTTCTTTAGCTCTAGTCACATAGTCTTCATGAGTAACACATCGCTGCATTGCTCTTAGACTTAGAGGAGCATTTATCTTAGCTTCAGCTATTGTTTCCTTATCAATACCGCCGTTTGGCGACAGGGTATTCGTAACCGTCGAAATGAACGTGTACGAACCCGTTAATGAATTAATCTTTCCAGCAGCGACTTCGTTTCCAAGATGCCCACCACCAATTCGATAAAGAACTCGGATGTTATCAGAGCCACTGGCAGGAATGACGCCGTTTACACCATCCCCGAATATTAGCTTGATGGTATCGTTTTCGTCTATCTCAACTCTGTAATCCTTATCAGTTGACGATGACAACAGGAAATTATCTACCTCTGTCCAGACAACCCAGGAACCGGCCGCATATACTTCCACATACAAAGAAGAACTTGTGGAGGTATTGAGAGCCAGTGGTTTTCTTAGAAGAGTGACTACCTGGGAAGTTTTCCCATCACTTGAACCCGCAATCTCTTGATAGGAAGTCCCTTCGTATGCGTATACCTGTTTTGTTTCTGCCCCAGAAAAAACAACTTCTTCTATAAGCTCGAAACGAACTGAGCTGGTTCCGTCGGTAGCCAACACCGTGAAAGAAGCACCGACTGGAAGGGTGTCATTCCCAGGAGCTGCAAGAGCATTCGAGGTTATGTCCAGCAAGACCTGCGCGCTGACTGCCGGCCGAAGTTCATACCCCAACAGCTTGCAATGCTCGATAACAGAACGCCTTTGAACGGCTGATGGAAACAGGGCCTCATTGGCCATGCGATCTTGATAGTAGGACAAGTTATCGCACATGAAAGCAAGAGCCTCGACTAGAGAAACGCCTAAATCGAAAGCGGACCTATCAGACCAATCCGGCGTGTAGAGATCAGCCAGACCACCCGAATCCAATACGTCAGATCGGAATCCCTCGAAATCCCGAGTAGTTAGATCAACTGAAACTAATTCCCCGGCAAGGGTCGTCACGATAGGCATCTACACCTCCTTCAATTCAAGACTTAGTGTAGCAAATTCCCCAGAATTCTTAAAAACATACGAGATTTGAGCTATCACATGGTATCCATCTAAAGAATCCCTTCTTTCTATGTTTACCGTCTGTATTTTTGCCCGCGGCTCATATTTCATAATTGACTCGATTATAAATTTCTTAAATATCACAACAAACGAATCTGTGAAATTTCTAAAGATTGACTGATAAGAAATTACCCCTAATTCCTTATAAATGAATCTTTCTTTTATATCACACAGAACCAACGCTTTTAAATTACTTCCTACCTTAGTCGCTCCGTCTACCTTAGTCACACCGCCTGTAGAGCTAAACGAAAAGGGGAAAGCAATTCCGCTCGGGTATACTGTCATGGACCCTCCTATGGAAGATCGAGTGGCGGCACGATAGCCGTATTTGGAGAAGGAAGAACTTGTCCTGTGAAAAAGCTGGACAGGACGTTTACTGCGGCAGAACTCCCACCCGTTATCAAGAAAACTGTTCCAATAGTAAAGTTAGCTTCTTTCTGCTGGTCTACAGGAAGAAGATTTCCGTTATCGTCGTATTTGCCGTAACCGTGCGGTCCACCTGTAGCATTAACTAAATTTCTTTTAACCCATTCAGCGTCTCCTTGTCCCTCAATAACCAAAGTATACAAACCCTCAATATTTAGAATCGTTGTTATCAAACCCAGAACGGCTACAATCTTCTGCCCGAACATTTGTAGCGTTAATATCTTTTGATTTAAAAAAGCCACAAAATTATCCAGAAGCGTACTCTTTTGAGTAGTCGGCTTTAATGAATCCAATAACCCCATCATAAAATCTGCTGCTTGATACATTCCAGGCAATATATCCGCCAGCTTCATAGACCGCCAATCTGGAACTTGCCCAACTCCACTAGAAACAGTAAAAGGATCTCCAAACACTGGCCACGAAGAAATCTGATTGAAAAGAAGATTTGTAAAGGCACCTAACATGGAACAAAACTGGTTCCAACTACCCATCAATCCGTTGAAACTATCTGAAGTCGCAACTAAGGCAACCGTGCAAACATACGCCTCCTGATCAACCAATATTGGCCGTGCTTCGTCCATCCTATCGAATAAAGAATTTCCAACATCTCTACACCACTCCTCTGGAGTGAGCTCATATGCGAAAGATGGCGTGAAGTGAATTAGATTATAAATCCCCGTTTGTGTTAGCTGTTGAACGGTATCTAAAACTAAGTCATACAAAGTCGTATAAAAAGCCGCAAAAACATCATCCATATCAATGAAGAAAAGACCCGCCACTTCAATCGCAGTGCTTAATATATCAAGGATTCCAGCCAGAGTATCTGTGAACGCTGTTATACCTGTAACGATGTCATTTAATGGAACTAGTCCTTCAAGTAATTGACTGAAGTCGATGGTGCCCCACCGGAGAATTTCTTCTTGACTTGACTCAACCACTCTTCAACCTCCGGGGTGACTCTTCCCATATTTCGTTCGTGCGCGATTAAAGATTCAACTTTTGCGAAATCAGCCAAAAGTTGAACCCCAGAAAGAAGATAGCACCCTTCAGCAATCAATTCCAATTTTTTCTTAAAATCATTAGTACCTTTTACTAAATCAGCTCTCCTCTTAAACTCTATTGAAAGATCCCTAAATCTTTCAATATTCGATAAAGAGTCAATTTTCTTTTCTATCATCATGGGGCAACCTTAACAGTGAGTGACCCTATAGAAGACAAGTTAGCAGCCGCTATAGAACTCGCGGCAGTATAATCTGCTGAAGGACCGGCTGTCGTACCGGCGACCGTATGGGTATGCGCTTTAAGGGCAGCATCTATTTGCTGTAAATACGCCATAAGCAACTCCCACTGCGGAACACTCTGCAATGCTGTAGTTGAAGTCCCTCCTAAAAATACACACGGAGTGGCTGGGGAAGGAACGCCGATGAGGGTTATCACGCCGCCAGAAACAACCCCGGCATCAACAAGACTCTTGGGTCCGATATTCGAAAACAGGGTGAGTGTCGGAATTGGCTGCGGAGATGGTTTTCTCATTGCGCTACCTGGGTCCGCAATCACGCCCGAGCAGGAAGCCAACCCTGTAACGTCGAAAGAGACAACTTCTGAAACTCCATTGTATCCATATATGACAACAGGCTTGATAGATGTGGTATTTAAGCTAGTATCACCATAAGTGGTAGCCATGCCAGTTAGTTCAAGTCCCTCAGATGCGACAAGTTGGAGCCCTGTCATGGACATCAAAGAGAACCCGGACCCACAGACCAAGTCCATATTTCCGCCAGCATTTATGGAGAACTGACCACCAACGGTATACAGAACAGAGTTATCCCAGATGCCTGTGTAGGAACCACCTTTTTGGCGTAAATTGGCCGGAATGTAAATGGGGTCTCCCGATACGGGGTCAACGAAAGAATCCTGGTACTCCGCAGGAATTTCATCTGGGTTTAAGCCCGGGTAGTTCAGCAACCTCATCCCGAATAACTGACTCGAACCCTTCGAATACGTTTCCAGAGTGGTTCCGTTTATACGACCGACCCGGTTCCCACAGACAGTCTCTATTTCGTTCCCGCCGATTTCCGTATTGGAATTGCCGGCAGACCTTCGAACGGTCTGTCCGACGACGGCTTCCTGGTAGGAGCCTTCCGCGGTCATCTCAATTCGAGTTCCTGAGTAATGGGAGAGTTGAACCCGGTGAGCTCCCTCTGTCCCATCGAACTCTAGGAAGCTTCCATCATGCCCCTGCAAGCAAACGACAGAGCCGTACTGGCCTTGAAATTGGCTGGGAGGAACATTCCCGAACTCGCGCATGGAGTAATCCGTGGAGTCGGCCTCACCCTTCCCGTGCTTGGGCATAAAACTCTGTTTTTGGGCGCCTAAAGGCCAAGGACCGGCGCTCCACAAAGACTTCTCGGGATCTCCCTCCTCGAACTCTATCCAGACGTAGTCTCCAACCGCTGGGTGGGCGATGAAGCCGACGTTCCTACCTCCACCAACGGGTGGTGTAGGCAAGGCCCATCCCACGGCGTGCTCGGTTCCTAGGACGACAGGAACCTTTGCCATGATGCGACCCATCTTCTTTGGATCGTCTATCCTAGAAACAACTCCTCGATATTTTCCGAAGAATCTCCCTGAGTATCTATTAGAAAATTCGTCGAAGATGCTCACTCGCGTACTCCATTCACAATTTTTACTTCTTCTACTTCAGCCCATTTATTCGTCTCTACATCATAAGTAGCGTATCCGGTCTCTTCTGTAGACGTTTTTTTATCAGAACCGCCCGGAGTGGAATTAGAGTTATCTCCCTCTTCAACGGCTTTTGTTGCGGCGGCGATTCTCTTCTTGTCGGAATCAGTTAAACCATACAGCCGTTTCTGGGCTTTAAAATTCATCGAATAGGAATTATCCGAATAGCTATGATTAACTTCAAGGACTTTATACTTCCCAGATAGACTCATTCCCAATCCGGCAAGAATAACAGCCATTGATGGTTTGTATCTCGGAGAAAATACTGTGGGGACTATATCCGCGTCACAAAGAACAACTGAACGATACAGATGCGCTTCTGCTCGTTTTGTGGCCTCTTCTTCTGAATCAGGCGTTGATGTACCACTTTCGTCCGTTGTTCCTTCTTCAGTATTAGAATTTATGCCTTTATTCTTCTTATATATTTCCTCTATCTTCTTTGTAAAGTCATTGGTATCCTTAGCAAACATATCTGTTGGATTTTGACCTGTAAGAAGAGATGGAAGGTCATTAAAATCCACATTATTAAAAAGAGTCTTACTCTGATCAAACATCGAAGTTGCCCTTAATTTGGCCTCACCCAACGCCTCCTTGGCAGTATCCTCATCTGGAGCAAGGGCAATGGCTTCGCCATCTATCCCGAGGTACTCAAGCAACTCTGGAGGAGCGTCTATCTTACCGTTGAACACATCCTTGATCCAACTGCCCACATCCTCGCACTTCTCGAAGTCGATGTTTTCAGTTACCTTTTTCGAACCTTTTCGTATGCCCTCTTTGGCGTATTTGAACTCTGCCCGGTAAGAAAAAAGAGAGCAGTCATTCATCCGGTAGGACAGAACAGGGACGAAAGCCTGCTTTCCAGAAGTCTCCAAATCAACTGGCTTTCTGAAGTAGAGGGTCTGCCCTTCTATACCCCAGACAAATCCGTATCTCTCTGCGAGACTGTTTATTATTTGTGCTTTTGTTTTATTAGCTTGAATCAGAGCTTTTTCATCATCAAACTTAACATCCTTCGGAGTATCTATATTATAACTAACCTTCTTCCCCTGAGCATTTAATTCTGCTATCGCCGTCTTTATTGTAGGAACACAGCCGCCATTGTACCGTATCTTCTCTTTTTTCTTAGCTAGTAAGTGCGTTAAGTCTTGAAAGTCAACACTTAGAGTAGGATGACCATCGTCACCGGCTTCCACATGGAATTCTTTTATTATAAACGGACCCATAGGGACTGCATCGTCTACTAAACCCAAAACAAAAGATAGCTTTTGATTCTTTCTAAATACTTTCGAGTCCATATAGATGAAGTCTTTATCAGACATAGTCAAAGATCCAGTTGCGGCTTTTCCCTCCCTAAAGGTTATGGATAAGGTCAAAATATCTCGAAGGGTTTGCTCAGATAGCGCTAAATCTTGAACCCAGATCGCGCATACCCCTTCCTTTGGATTTCTCATGATACTACCGCGTAGGTTCTTGGCGGAATTGTCAGGTTAATCCCAACCTCAAGATCCAATGGAAAAAATATCTCTGGATTAGCATCGGCTATTATGTACCATTTTCTTGCATCGCTATAGAATAATACCGCTAACGTCTCCATGGTATCCCCGGACTTAGTTTTGTATATCCTAGAACCGCTTAGGGTTCCTATAGTTGTTTTCCGTATCTTATGAATGTAATTAGTTTCACCAGTCTCATCCACAACCTGGAGAATATTCCTAAACCTATACCGTGAATTTTGGTGAATCGTCATCTATACACCATCAATCCTTTGTTGAAACAGTCCTAATCGAAGATAGATTCCTTAAATTATCTAAATATGTCACTATAGCGGCTTGGTCTATATAAATAGATTTCAAAGTAACATCAACGGTAGCCCTATTAGGAATCAAATCCCTTTGGTATCTTGTTTCTTTTATAGCAACGCTTAAACAAACAACATCCCAAAGCCTACCACCAACAACAAACATAAGCCTATTTGGAGAAATCCATCTTGAGTTACTTTCTATATAAGTATCAATATCAGGAAGAACAAGACTTTCAAAATAAGCCAAATCTGGAAGGACTCCGGTCTCACTATAATAACCCGAAGAATCAACCATAATAGAAATAGTAAAATCTTGACCGGGTGTTGCCTTAAAAATAGCTGTAGGAAGCATGGAACCCGGAGGGGAAATAAAATTGTATTCCGCCGATGCGTTTCTTGACAGCTCTGGAAAATTTAACTGAAATACGAACACATCTTTTATCGCATTATCTAGTATTCGATAAAAAGCGGCTTTAGCTAAATTAAATTGTCCTGACATCACTAGTGGCATACAGTATCCTCCGTTCTAAACCTAAATCAGAACATATAACCAGCCTGGGCCTTTTTTGCCATGCCATCTGTTACTATCTTAACAACAGTCTCTTCTATGCTCTTTCCGTTAAGCCCAAGTGAACCTCTAGCATCGATATTAAGTATGACTTTTGGCTGTTTGAATCCCTGTTTCTCAAGATAGTCATCCCTTACAGGCCCCTGTGGCCTCTTTGCATTTGGAGTATTCGCAAGAACTTCCTCATCTATATAAGGGCCAACAGCCAGTCTCTTCATTGGCAACTCAGGATTTCCGCTGAGCCCTGGAGCCCTAAATCCAGTTTCCTTTTCGTACACACCAGCGTTATATTTTTCTTGCCTCATAGCTGTTGCGGCCTCAGATTCAATACCGGAAAGCTTCCATAGCTCCCTACCTAATTCGGGATCAATATACTTTGGTCCTTTCGACCATGTAGCCATCCCTTGTTTATATTCCTCCTCAGTTATTCCGCCAAAAGATTTCGGTAGCAAAACATTAGTCTCTAAAGCAAACCTTTTCACCTGATGGTGAAGCCATATAAATAAATTTTCCCACCAAATCCTAACATCTGCAAATACATCGAACATGCCACTCCAAGTGCTCTCCTGACCTAATAGTCCCGCTAACATAAGGGCTCCTACTATTAAAATACCCCAAACACCAGCCGCAAGAGTAAGTCTTTGCCCAAAAAGTAACGCGGCAGCACCCGCTCTAATCCATCCCGCAACAAGCGAGACTAAATGAATAGAAACAAATAACCCGATTACGCGACCTAAATTTTGCCACAGCCCCAAATGCTCACTTAAATTCTTTTTTCCCCCCGCAAAAGTAGTAAACAGCCAACCAACTAAATCAAGAAGTCCTCTTAATGGAAGTAAAAGAGCATCCACAGCCATACCTATTATAACAAAAGCTCCTCCGACTCTTTCAAAAAAACCACCAAAAAAAGCAGAAAGCCGTTTTCCTATTTGTAAAAGCAGCTCAACGGTCCCTAACAAACCGCCAGCTTTTAATTTCCTATATAATGAACGACTACCCTTTGTTTCTTTTCCAGACATCCATTCCATAACGCCTTGAACTACCAGTCCCATTATTTTAAACTTATTTATTATTGCATCAAAGTTGGTATTATTTTTAAATTCTTTTCTAAAAGCAATGAGGCCGCCTATCAATATCCCGGCTGGGCCGAGGTATTTAGCCACCGCGCCAAGCTTTGTGGCCAAACTACCGAATTTTAAAGCGGCTCCTGCTGCCCCAACGCTGGTGCCTGTTATGACAGGAAGTATGAAAGAAAGCCACAGGGCGACTCCCCCTAGTACAGCAGTCAAGGTTCCAGCTACGACCAAAAGGCCAGCAAAAGAAACAGTTAAGATTCCTATTGCCTTTGCAACTCTAGGGTTTTCAGCAGAGAATCTTGTTAGGCCATCCATGAAATCAGAAAGTTTCTCTAGGATGGGCAGGAACATGAGCATTAAAGGTTTCCCAAATGATGCTCGGAACCGATTAACAGAAGCCTCCCATTTCTTTTCTATATTAGCAGCGGCGTCACCCATGACACCTGCCGCCCAAGTTAAATATCCCTCTGAGTTAGCTAACTCTTTTGCTAACGCCTTGAAGCCTTCCGCTGAACTTTTTCCACCTCTTTCGTAAGCATCTAACGTAGACATAACGTTCTTAGCTTGATCTTTAAACACGCGGAGCATCACTCTCTGATACTCCCGCATATCGCCCTTTTTCTTAAGAGCACTCGCCGCGGCCAGAGTTTCCTCTATGATAGTTGTAAATTGCTTAGCTTTTCCACCCGAATCAAAAAATTGAACGCCAAGAGTTGAAACAGCCTTAACAAGCTGCTTTGCTTTCTTGTCAGTCTTTCCAAGTTCCATAGCCTTATCGAAAGACACGCCTTTCTTATCAGCGTACTCTTTCATGGCTCCTGTAGCAGTATTCAAAGCTCGGGCGAAACCGGCTGCCGATCTCGCCGCTTCAGCGGGACTCAAACCCTCTCGAAGAACGCCAACTAGAGCACCGAACTCTTCGAATTTTATATTCACAGAGGCAGCAATGTCTCTGGAAGATCTCAAAATCTGGGGAAGGTCTCTAAACTCAAGGGCCGTTACGTTCGCCAACTTTATAAGTTGATTGCCCATCTGCTCATAAGTAATTCCCGTATTTCTCCATTTAACATAGAATCCCGACATCGTTCGGGAAGCCTCTTCGGGATCTAAATCTTGCCCTACGGTAGTCATAAACTTTAATAGGGTCGGTAATTGTTCTCCGAGCTTATTTGCTTCACCTGTAAATGCAGCTAATCGAGTTGCTGCTAATGAAACCTCTGTAAAATCAAACATGGAACCCATTGCATTATCTTCAATTATTTTCTGAACACCAACCATTTCCTCTTTAGTATATCTAAGAACGCTTCTCATACTCGCCAAAGCGGTATCATATTTAACAGCTTCTCGGTAAGCGGGCTGGATGAAGCCTCCAATTATTGCTTTTCCAGCCGCCTGGGCCGCATAACCAACCATGGCTAAACCCGCACCGATTCCCTGCAAATTACTTGCGAGACTCCGTGCGGATTTAGCCATTTCTTTATTCGAATCCAGCGCAGAAATTTTAACTCTTTGGACGGCTTGTTCTGCCTCTTTGGCACCGCTAGAAACTCTGCGGGCGTCCAGAAACATCTCAATGCCCATCTTCAAGTTCCCGCCAATTATGGAGGTCATCCCCATGATTTTTTACCGCTTTCTGCTTCTAGATCCTTGATTATCAAATCGACGTACTCTTTTCGTCTAAGGTTGGGCAGACGTAGAATCTCAGCTTCGGACCAATGGTAATTCGACGCTATCAGATGAATCTGATAAACGTGGTTTTCCATTAAAGCTTTGCTTTGCGACGCTGCCCACCTAAAAAAGCCGATAAGTCCGCACGAGTCTCATATTCACGGCCGCAGTCACACTTGACGGTCTTTATCATTTTGAGGCCAGGGAAATCGTTTGCAATAAGGTCTATGAGGCACATACGATCTCTCTGTTTCATCCTCTTGACTTGTTCTTTGTTGACTTTTCCAAGAGTCCCAAAATCTTTAATGAGAGCAGTCAGCAAAGAGTCAATAACTTCAGCAGCATCGCCGACCTCGCCAATAAGTTCCTGAGTTTTTCCGAGCGGAAAATCAACCTTTCCAGTGAGCTGCTGTTCACCTGTTTTCGAGTCCTTTACCCCGAACTCCAGTTCGAACTCCATGCAGGCAGGCGAATCCTCTGGCCACTCGACAACTGGGAGGTCTGCAATCTTGACTTCTTCTTCCCAGACCCTTTGACACCTCGGGCACTCACCGGCCATCATGGCTTCGGTTCTTCCGCTGAGCATGTATACCCGAGACAGGATGAAATCCCGATCCGGTCCGTACATATTCTGTACTATGCTCCTATCCAGCATCGACTCGGAATTCTTCTTTTGCGGGACAATCCCCTCTATTTCTTGAATAGTTCTGCAAAGAACAAGCGTCTCGGATTTAGCTGCATTTTTCCCGGCTTTCTTCCCGATGATTAAGTGGTCGTCGATACCGAGCAATTCGTCAATGACTACATTTCTGTATCTTACACCGTCTACTTCATAGCCAATTGGCAAACGAATATGATCGCTACAAACATCCTTTTCCTTCTCATCTGACATAGAATTTCTCCTTCTGTATCTTTCTGACTTGTAATGTTGGTCCGAAGAAAAGTTTAGCGAATTCGGCGGGAAAAAGCCAGAACCAGGATCAAGTCGTCACGAGGTTAAGAACTTCCCATCCCTCGTTTGCGAGAACCATAGTCTCGATCTCTACTTCGTTCGCATTGGCATCGAGATCTCCGACTTTGTACTCCTTCGGCCATGCTCTGCGAACGGTCCATTGTTTGACATCCCGTCCTTCCTTATCCCGAAGATAGATGATGACATCTTTTCGGAAGCTGTCATTAGGAGGCTGGAAACCTTCCGATTTGTTAACATCGAAAATCTGCTGGCGCCACAGAGGGAAGTCCTCATCCCTGGAAGCTCCGCGCTCCAGAGTGATATCTCCAAACTTCGTCTGACCTGGGAGATGATGGGGAGTCTCATTCTCGCCACCTTCCCGATACTCGATATCCTCGGTCGTCTCTCCGAACCCGGATACCTTTGCGAAACCTGCTCGCACAAACCCGGCGATTTCCAACCGGAACTTGAAATTGCGATAGGGATCTTGCCAAGTAGTCATTCTCCTACCTCCCTTTTATCATTCCGTGACATCAAGCCCGGAAGTGTACTGGCTGAACTCGAACTCGATGAATTCCGCCGACTTTTGAGGAGCCAATCCGACCTTGCCCTTGACCTTGCCGAGATCGATATCGGCCTGGTCCATGACGCCGTCGTCCGTACCAACCTTGACGTAGAAAGCGTTCTTCGCTTCTGTCGCCGGGAAAGCCCCTACCCCGAGGTAGTCAACCAAGAAGGCGAGGATTCGATTCTTCAATGCCTTCCACAGTTTGTAGTCGTTCGGCCGGAACACAGACCATCTCGTCGAATCGACAATCGACTTCTCGAAAAACTGGAATTGACGCCGGGTGTTGATATACTGGAAATCCTTCTTCGCAGAAGCATCCATCGTTCTTGCGCCCCAAACGATGACCGGACTCGTCTTCGTGAACTTCCGAATGACGTTCACCTGGGCGTCGTTCATCAACCCGTGCTCGGTGTTCGTGTAGGCGTCTACGACATCGAGAGCCGACCGGATGGTTCCGTAGTCACCTTCGCCCGCGGGTGCCTGCCATGGACCCCCATTGGAAGAGAGATTGTCAACCCTAGAGCGGAGACCCATGACGGCTCCGATTCCTCGAATCGACCTCTTCGGAGAAGTTCCCAACCCCACGGGATTGTTCACCTTGATTCCACCTGCGTACAGGCAGCCGTAGGACGAGTTCACTCCAAGAGTCGTCTCTCTGAAGGCAACGGTCTGGGCAGCGGTGTACCCGGCTGGGGTATACCCAATATATTCGAACCAGATTCTTGACTTCGCGTAATTTGTGGCTGCGTGAATCACACCCGCGGAGTTGTTGCCGGGCGTGCCGAATGGAAGCATATCGTTCACTTCGTCCAGTGCGTAAATACCCGTTTTCCCTGTGGAAGACCCGATCCAGTCAACATCGGTCATTCCAGTTGTTTCATCGGTTCCACTGGAGAGAGCTGTCGATACGATAGTGGCCGGAAGGTCGGCTCCGTCTCCACAAGCGGCATCCAAGTCTGTCACGTAGACATACGCGGAACCTGTTATCTCATCGTTGATAACGGCCTCTACGTAGTTATCCATCGTGTCATACATCGAGAGACCTGGCCACGACTCTACGAGTTTGTTATCCAGATAGACATCCATATCAAATTCACAGGATTCAACCGTTGTAGCAGCCACCAAGTAGCCATACACGAGTTGACCTGTTAAATTAGCCACGAATGTCGCGCTCCCAAGAGAAATTGTCGTGATTACTTCTTCGACAATTTTGTATTCCGTATTCGTTCCGTCTGTAATCTTCAAAACGGAACCCGGATTCAATCCCTTTGGACTCGCCAAATGAATATGGTCATCACTTGGAGTAACCGCAAAGGTAATGTCGAAGGAAGCCCCAACCGAAGGATGAAATGGATTCTGGGTTAAGGTAGCACTTAGACGATTGCCGTATACTCCGGGGTTCAATGTTCCACGATACCCCGATTGAATCTTGAGAGTGTTGAACGTGGCTCCTGCCGCTGTTCCTGTGACTGTTTCCACCGTAAGTCCTAGCGGAGTAAGACCTGTTCCTCCGAACAGAATTTTTGAAGCGGTACCTGTTGTCGTGGAATAAATCGTCAAAGAACCGTCATCGTTGATCGTGACCGCTCCATAGGTAGAAACCTGAGCCTCAATCAAGCCATGAAGTTCCAGAGCCGTCAGCTCATTGATGTCCTGGATATAGGTAGCCCCGATAGTCGTTCCTGTTCCAGCGACTGGAGAAGCCCAAGTCAGAGCACAGGTACCACCCGCAACGATGGCAACCGCACTCTTGGCACCCTTCATATCAGAGACGATTTTAATCTGGGCTGTAGCAGCTTCCGCGTGCGCGCCGATGATCTTCGAGTTAATGTCGTCGATTAAATCCGCCGCTGTCGTGTAGGCCCCGAGAGTGATCGTCTGATAGGTCGCGGCGCCATTCAAACGAACACGAAGAGTCAACCCGACCTGACTCGCCACTGGATAGGTCGTGGTATCAGTTACCGAACCTGAAGTTCCGTCGATATTTACGGTATAGGGACCGTGCGACGTGTCGATGGTCAAAATTACCGTCAACCCGGACACGCCCATATCGAAAGGTCCGATCCCCGTAATCTTTGAAGCCGCCGTAGCGGCAACACCCTCGGTTATGAACGTGTGATTCGCAGCAACCCCGGTGAATGAGGTCTTGTCATCGACGTTGCTGTAGTTCACCTGCCGGATGGTGATGAGCTCGAAGCCGTCTTCCGCGAAGAAGGCCTCGGCCTCGTAGGCCATGTCAGAACGAGTCTCGTACCCACCGAAGATTTTCTTCCATGCGTCGAACGACCTCGTTCTAGTAGGAACTCCAACCGGACCTTTTTCGGTTACGCCAATGAGACACCCGTACCCCAACGCTGTTGCCTTAATCGGCCCTTCTTGTGAGGAAGATTCTACAGCGTAGACATCTGGAAACGTGTACCGCGTCATCGTTTCTCACTCCTTAGTGCATCTCGACACTTGTTGTTCAATCCCTGTAATTTCCGCTTGACCTTATTCATCAGTGTCATCTCGAAAGTGTCCTTAGCCCTCAGATTTTTGTAACTGTCGTTTCGTCAAACTCAAAAGTCACGTCCACCTTAGAAATACCGTCTTCGACAGAATTTACCTCAAATTCTGCCTTTGTTACAACTTTATCACGATCTGTGTCTGTAGAGTCAACTTGAGACAAATAGGCCATCACTATAAGACTTAAAGACTTATGATAAATAAGTTCGTCCACATCGGATTCATCTGCTGTTACTACAGACCCCATCCAAGAAACCCAAACTGTAATATCCTCATCATCTATATTCTTAACTGTCATATAGCCGCGTATTGGCGTTTTTCTCAAGAATGTTTCGAATAATAAATCTCTATCCTCCAACACTCTATTTCTATGCCATGTATCAAGCGAATATTGAATCCGATAAGCGATTCCTTTTTGTCTCATTATCATTTCTGGAATCGTCGGAACACTATCTAAAGACAACTCCTCTTCATCATCGTCATCACAATGCTGCATATCCCTAAAATCAGGAACCATATTAATGAATCTTACTGATATTGAGGGGAATGTCCTCTCCGATACTTCTTCTGGATTTGGTGTCTCTATGAACACCTCTACAGGAGTTAAAACCGCTGGATCTCCAACAGGTATTACTATTCCGGAATACCTGGAGATAAACCCGTCGTCTAAAAACTCCAGTGTGGTAGCCATCGTAGTTGTCATCTGTGTCTTTTCCTTCTACTTCCTTTAAGAATAACTCTCGAAATGGCATCAAGAGAAGCAAGTCTTCTAAACTCTTCTGTCTCTTGAATCTCCATGACAACTACTCTCCAAAGAGACCTGAAAGGAATCTTCGTTGTTCCGTATTCTTGCCAAAAAGCTATCTGATCATACGTGACACCCGAATTCTCATTTGTTCCAGACGGATACACTAAAAGAGTAGCTTGCGACTTTCCAGTATATGCCGTCTCTAATCGAATGCCATCGTAATACTTTCCAGTCTCTATAAATATTACATCATGTCCCTTAAGTGAAACAGTAACCTCTGATAATTTCTTCCATGGAAGATCCTGTTCAATAATATGCGTCTTTAAGAGTTCCTCTACTTTCTGTCCGACCTTAACAAAATCTTCCATACACGCTTGAAAAAATTCTTCATTTGTAAGCGCCGCCATTCCAGCGAAGAAAGCATCCCAATCACCTACAAATCTAACATTATCATCATTCATGGAGCAGCGTGACCTTGGATAGTACATCCAAGGGCAACTGTAATCAGAAAATGAGTAGAAACTTGACCGGTGGCTTTGACCTTTTCAATTTTAAAGCGCCTCTCAAACCAGGACATCTCACCGTCAGTAGAAAGCCATTCACCCTCGGCAGCAGCTGGAAAGCGCCTCTTCAACTCCAACCTGGAGAACAGGAACGCGACATCGTACCGCTCGTTGTTTCCTATTACTGAAATCAAATCCGGTGTCGGATTATTTATGGCTCTTCCTCTTATTGTAATTGGAGAGCCGAATGTTTTCGTTCTCTGTTTGTATCTATCGACGACGCTGCTTAGGTATGGATAATACTGAATAGCGGTAGTTCTAAACTGGTCTGTCAGCAGTTCATCTACCCGCGTCTCAATTGCTGATTCTACTGCGCTCATGACACCGTTGACGACACGATATTACTGTTTGCTGATAGTTCGTTTCTATCTACCGTTTTTAACCGATAGTAGTACGTCCCTACTACCAAATCCTCATCTGTATACTCCACAGTGTGATTATCAACGATGGACGTAATCAACACTTCGTCGAACATTGCAGCCAACGCACCTCTGTAAATATCGTACCGAGAAAACGTCTCGTCATACAGAGGAGTCCAGGCCAAATCTACATTGTTCCCGTCTACATCTTCTGACAAGACGACTGCGTCGGGTCCATCGTCCAGAACTCTTCGTTTCCAACCACCAGTTGTCAAAGAAATCTTCTTTACGATGCCTGTTTGGATTTCAGCAACAATGGCTTGCCCGCCTTGCTGCTTAATCTCGCCGTCGTATTCGTCCTGGAGGTCTCTCGCTAATTTTAGCCAGACATCTGCCGTGGACTCCGACGCACTGACAGGGTACTCGACGTGTAAATCAGGAACCTGGACACGAGTGAAATCTGGAGCATCTCCTGATGACCCGGATTCCTCGTCTTCTAACGATTGAGACGCCCTCATATGGCACATCTCAATTGTAGCTAGCTTCACTATCAGAAAAACCTTATTGGCTGGAACGTCTGTTACAGCCGCATAGGTTGTTCCGAAGTCCGTATTCAGTTTTTGGAGAGCGAAATCGATAGCATCTTCGTAGTAACCGTCTTCAAAAAGACGATCTTCTCCGAAATCAGCTACGCGCCTACGTACTTTATCAATGATTTGGGATAGTGTTGCCACACTCTATTACTCCACAAGTCCATGAGCCCGTAGATGAGCAATCACGGCTTTGTCGTCAGTAATCGTCTTTCCAGCTCTTAGGTCAACCCACTTCCCAACAAATTTCTTGCAGGTTTTCGTAGCCTTCGCTGTGGCTAATTTATCCACGACTTCGGCTGTGTACGCGATACGAACGTCCTTCTTCGGCTCTTTCTTTGCCTCTGGAGCGACTTTTGGAGCATTCAGAACGATTTCTCGTTGCGGCTCCGGGTATTCCTCCACCATGTCATCGGTAACTTCCTCGGGAAGAGGCTCATTCTCTTTTGGCGTTTCATATTGGCCGGCTTCGACCACATCCTGCGTCAATGTAAGCGACTTCTTTTTCTTGTAGACCATGTTGTCTCCTTTAGAGAGAACCCTCGGAGAAGAGATACCGCACCCTTCTCCGAGGGCCACCCTACAACGAATCAGACGCTCTGCAACCGAATGACGAAATCGTCTTCGAGAATGCCAGTGCCCATGATTCCGTACCATGCAAGAGAGTGACGACGACCGAAGTCCTTCACGCCGTCATCGCGCATCTCGACGGGCAACCCCGTAGCTTTGCCGTAGGCGCTATCCGCGAACAGAATGGACTCGTACACGTCCGCGGCCACGCCGCCGACTGCCGTTCCATCGAAAGCCACCAGATAACCCGGATCGCTCGTGCCAGCGGCGCCATTTCGCGTGTGCGTTGTTCCAACGAAGATCACGTCTTCCCAACGCCCGAGTTCGCCGTTGAACAGAGCGCGAGTCTGATTGTAGTTCTGCGCGGCAACCCAATCCGGGTCACGCTTGAGATACGCAGCCTGATGTGGGTGAATGAAGCAGACATAAAAGTCGCCGTTGAACTTCGGAGCGTTCTTCGTCTGAAGAACTTCCACGCCCTGGCGGATCATCTCCACGTCGAAATAGTCCGTTCCGCCAACGAGAGCCGCGAAGTTGACGCGGTTACCGGCGCACACGATCTGCGAACCGAGGCACAGTGCGTCTCGACACATGAGATCGTTCACAACTGCGTAGTCACGACCTAGAAGGACAGCTTGCTCGCGCATGATGTCCAAAAAGGACGCTTGAAGGTACTTCTCCGACACGGAAACGGCGTTGCCCCATTCCGTTATGGAAATCGCCTTCTGCGAAGCAGTGATGTTCTTCTCCACCATCGCCGTGTGTTCGGCCAGCTGACCGCCGCGGGAGATGTTGTTGTACCGGGTCATGAGGATCGTCTGTCCCGCCTGGGCCGACAGCTCGGTCTTCTTGACCGCGAACTCTTCGAAACGCATGATGCCTTGCGCTTCGTGGAGAATGTCTGCGGAATGGACTTCGAGAATTCCTTGCGGGAGAGCGACATAGTTCCCCGCAGTCGACACGCCAACGTAACTCGCCATCTGAAAACCTCCTCAGTCTTTTTTAGCTGGGGTAATGCAGCCCAGCTTTTTCAAGAGCGTCGTTCAACAATTGGGCTCTTCGCTTTTCGTACTCTGGACCCTTTAACGAAGCAAGAGCTTCCCTGTTCTGAGGAGTCAAACCGGCAGATGGACCTCGACCCGTCGCGCCGTCTGGGGACAGCGGTGTTGGTAGACCCGCGGCAGCTTGCTTTTGGAGTTCTTTTTTGTATTCCTCCAAAAGCTGCATCTCGCGTTTCTTCGTTACCTCAATGGCAGCGTCGATGTCCGTTTCAGATTGACCAATGACAAGTTCTTCCAGCTTTACCCCGGACTCCCGAATTCGACGTTCCCGGTACGCCTTCACTTCGAATTCACGAATCTTGGCTGCGGCTGAGTTGACTGTATTTTCAACCATCAGACTGAGCTTGTCGTTGTTTTCTCTGAGAGCCTTTATTTCATTTGACACAGACTCAAGTTCAGAAGCCTTGCCTTTTCGCACAGAATCGAGGTCACTCAAGGTTGCCGAAAGTTTGCCTTGCAACTCCTCCAGTTGCTTCTCCGACTTCTCTTTTGCCGACTTCAGCTCTTCGAGCTTTCCGAAGGCTTTATTCTTCTCATCCGAACGAATCTTTTCGAGGAGTTCCTTGACTTGCTCGTCAGTGTAAACCTTGCTTTGGGCGCTGGCATGGCTATGCGATGTTGAGTCCGCTATTTGGCTACCGCTGGCAAGGAGTTGCCCGTTGTCGCCCTGCAATGTCGATTGTGTATCTGAATTGTTACTCATCTGCCCTCCGATTACTTGGATTGATACCGCCTGTTACACCAGACGAGGATCACTCACGACCGTCTTCCCGACGTCTGGGTTGGTGCTGTTAGGAGCACTGGTTGGACCGGAACCTGTTTTGCCTGTTTTTCGTTGCTCTTTGGTGACGCTGAAAGAGGAGCTGCTTCCACGCCCTCCATCATCCGTCTTGCCTTCATTTCCACTGCTCACACTTCCCGCAGAATTCGTACCCATTAGATCCTCCTTGGTTTTCTTTTACAGCATCGAAAGAGAGACCATCAAACCAAGCCACTCTGTATCGAACTGTTGACTCTTAAAAAATAGACTAGCCAATTCTTTTTTGCAAGTTATAAGACCTGTTTACCCTATTCTCCTTCTTCTTCTGTGCTTTTTTCCTTTGGCTGAGTTGGTTCTTTAGAAATCGTACCGGAAGCTTTATCTATTTGGTTCTGCCCTATTTTTTCTCCGCGTGTCGAATCAGAGCCGCCTTTGGAAAAAGCGTCTCCTTGCTTTTGACCATAATCAAAAGCAACTCCTTCTTCAGCATCATCAGATAAATCTTCCCGGGCCTCTTCAATTATCTTTTTAGTTTCCTGCTGCGAATATCCCATCGACTCTAACTCAACTCTACGAGTAGAAATGCCCAACGAAAGTTTCTCTCTCGTTATTTCAAGTTGTCTTCTCTCATCCTGCGGTAAAGGGTCTTCAAAATTAACTTCATTTCTATATTTATTACCCTTCAACGCACCTAATTTAGAAGAAAAATCTACATCAGCTATCTCCATGAACTTTAACATCAGTCGATTTATCAATCGTAAACCGTATCCGTAAGTTAAAACTTTTATGTCTCTTTTTTGAATCATGGGAAGGTACATCATCTGAAGAGATACACCCGAGGGAACCGTCAGTGATTTTTGAGTCCCCAAAGCCTGCTCTGGCGTATTCGAGAGCTCCAACAGGGCCTTCTTCAATCCATCCAAGTGCGTGTTGGCTGCGGCCAGGTCTCCCTTCAACTCCAAGTTTTCGACCTTCGCACCTTCTGGAAGAGCCCAAGTTCGATTCGCGCCTTTTTCCAAATCCTTCAGCTTCGCGCCGTAAATCACCGTCTGCGGCGACGCATGGTAGTTGACGATATCTGAAATATCCGTAATTTTCTCATTCAGTTCCCTGTTCAAATCCATGATGTCCACCAAGTCGGACATGCCGTAATACTCACCGGAAAGTGGGTAATTTGGAATGTGGACCAGGGGAATTTCGCCCAGCGGGTTTACATTCTCCGAAATCAGTTCCCTGTTTTCGTAGTTCCGTATGATCGATGGGCGAACAACAACGCCGGTCAGTGGGTCAAGAACGGCCGCTATCCACTCCTCGACCTTGAGAACCATATCTACCGAGGTCATCATGCTCAAACCCTTATTGAGACCTCTTGTTTTCGCGTAGTCCCTCTCTCTATACGTCGGGGTGATGATTATCGCCCGCGTCACTTTTTTTCGGTCTACACCGAAAGGACCCCCGAATTCTGGAAAGACAAGGTGGCTCGGGATGATGTCCACCCGCGGGTAGGGGTCTTCCAGAGGATCGGACCTTTCCCATGACACCCGAGCGAAAACGTCTCCAGTGACGCCTCCTTGTTGGCCGGCTTCTAAGCACCAGAGTTGCTTGTTGTTCTTCCTCCAGGCCTCTTCGAGCGCCGCCCGAACGAATTCCCGGTCCTCCGTTTCATTTTCTTGCGTCTCCGGATTGTCAGGAATGACAACATCGAAACCTTTTCCGAAAGTGAAGTCCGTGTGTAAATCAACAATCTTTCTTGTATAGTTCAGAGTAATAACTGGGTCGCCGGGGTCTCTCAGATAGGACCAGTGTTTCCCCAAGTAGTACAGCCAGCACTGCCGATAGAAAGTCATCCTTCTGGCATGTGTTCTATTTACATCATCTTGAAAGAAAACCTCAAAGGCATCTGACAAAGCAACTGTTACATTAGGGGACGGATTCGCATACGCCATCACTTACTCTCCTCTTGCGCGTTATTTTGTATCTCTGTTCGTGACTGCGCGTTCTTTTCTTCCGTTACAACTCTATCATACTTTCTAATTATAACCTCAATTCCGGTTGCTTCTTTGAATCCATCTATAAACATCTTCGACCTCTGTTCTTCTGGAGATGGAGCCTTTTTTATCTCATGATAAATTTTCAATGACTCGGATATTTTCTGTCTAGTCTCTGGTGAAATCAACCTCGGCATCAGTCCCACCTTCCGCTGTGACCTGGTCGAGGCCTCCTGGGTAGTTTGGGCTCGACTACATTTTTATAGAACGCACCTGCTTTTTGGAGAGCCTCCGCTCTTGCCCAACGAGCGGCTCTCCCTAGGAAGGGGTTGTCGGTTTCCTCTATCTCCATTGTCCCCTGGACATTCACTGCCCAGCACAGAAGCATAGCTGAATCGGGAAAATCGTCATAACAATTATCTCCCTCTTTGGGCTTATGGACTACCATCGTTTGTCCACGCCACTCTTTTTCCAAATCGTGCATCTGATTTACAAACTTCTGCCACTTCAGAAGCCGAGTAGTTCGAGGACCAGCTGGAAAGGTGAATCTCTTTGCAGAGAGTTCCTGTAGAAAAACTTTATAACCAATATCCTTAGAACCAGCCGTAAAAATAAATGGTTCTACGTGGATATTGTAAGTATCTAAGTCGGCTGCCAATCTTGAGTAGATGGGGTCGCCCTTGCCGGTTGCGTCGATAACAACCTGCGAAACTTTATAGTTTTTTAGAAACTCAAGTATCTGTGGGTGTTGTGCTTCATGGTTATCCCCGTATAGCTCAAGCCAATTCAATACGTGTACTGGGTATCTATCAGAATCACCAACCTTAATAGGCATTTCCATGAAAGCTTTTCCCACAGTTACAACTGTCGAATTTTCTCTTCCAACATCTATTGCCGCAAAGATTCCGTCTGTTGAAATATCATAAGTCACAGCACTTGAAGACCTTGAGAACACTATCTTTCTAATATTCCTCCCTCTTCCTGTCATAACAAACAAATCATTGCCATTTTCTTTAAGTCCGCACTCATCAAATAGCTCTGGATTTACGAACATACCTCGGTCTAGCAACCAATGAAGTCTATACTTCATTCTAAAATCGTCAGAATCTTCCCCTAATCTCTCTTTTTCCTTCTCAATATACTTCCGATATCTCGGGTTGTACTTCTGTCCGACTGTATAATCATACTCATAATGCCGTCTAAACTTCGACCGTACCGACCCATCGCTCACATCGGAACGCTTATTTCGCCTGCAAGCGTCGTAAAAATCAGAGCGAACTCTGTTGCAAGTCCCGATTTTCACAAGGGTTCCGGCCGTAGCCGCCGCCATTGGATGGATTGACGCTCTAATTTTGCCCGAGGGGATGTCTTGGGTTTCTTCTAGGAGGATTAGGTGGTAGGTCTTTCCTTCAATGTTAGACTGGGGAGCCGCCGTGCCACAATCTACAAAAGACCCGTTTGGAAGAACCATATTCTCTCTCAACTCAGTCAGATCGATGTTCACATCCGGGTCTAATAACGCAGTCTTCGCCTCTTTGGAATACATCCGCACTTTCATGCGGTTCCATAGAATTCCCGCCTGTTCGTAGCCGGGGGCATAGATACCTATCCATATCCCCTTTTCGAACTTATTTATCCGAGAATCTTGAGGTAAATTCTTCGCAAGAATCGGGAGCAAAACCATCAATCCGCAGACTGTTACGGCTACAGTCTCCGTGTTATGCGTTACGGTGCAATCCCCCAGAAGAAATCTCTTATTCCCGTCGATTTCAAAACCATAATACTTTCCAAAACCCTCAGACTTAATAGTAAAGCCATACGTTCTAGGATTCTCTCTTAGAATCCCCTTGGAATATTTTTTTCGCTCTATCCTTGTCGGAATTCTCCACAGCTCCCCATAGATCCATATTTTCCAATAAGTAACCCCCTTTACAACTTTAGGGTGGATTCCCGCTCTAAATCCAAGCGACCTGCATAGCCATTGGACATCTTCTGCTAGCCGTCTTACCTTAAAAGTAACCTCGCAGCTATTCTGTTGCGTAGCACAGGTTGGTTTTGACCCATCACTATCTATAATCCCCGCAAGAAGACTCAGTCTAACTTCGTCTGAATTACACCTATACACATTCGGAATATGTTTTCTCTCGTGTCCGCTTAGTTCAAAATCCCTAAGAAAATTTCTTATAGGATTCTCTTTATAGCTTTTAGGATTCCTATTCGTTATCGCATAAGTGTCTGACTTATTTTTTTCTAAGTATACAGAAACCGACATCCCAAGAGATTCTGCATACTCGTTCAAAAAAGAAACAATCTCGCTATCGGCAGTAGTTATCCCAACATCATAACTAGAGCCATCCCCAAGCCATAATCCGAACCAATATGGGTCCACTGGGACCGGAGTATACTCAAAAACAACTGGAACTTTATACCCGGAATAGACGGAACTTGGATTTTTTAGCTTGAGTATCTTTGAAACAGGAACATCTACTACTCCCTTTCTTCTATCAATCAAAGAAAGGATATGGGAATCGTTAACTATATAGGACTCATGGTATCCGTTGTTTGGATTAACAGAATACAACTCCGACTCACCCGAGGTTGTAGATAGAACTTTTCTGAGGGTAGAGTCATCTCCCATCAGAAAATCACCCTCTCTGACCTCTTCTACGGGCTTGATCGTCCCGTCGAACATGAGAGCTGGGGTACCTTCTCCGAGGCACTTTCCCATTTGCCTAGCGAATAGAGCGGTTACCTCTTCGGCGTCTTCGCAGAGTAGAGAATATACGATTCTCCATCCAAACTCAGCTTCATATGGATAGAGGTTTATCCCAGTCATATCCTGGGCATACGCCATAACCATATCGGAGAGTTTCGAGAGTTCCTCCTTGGTCAACTCCCGTTGAGGTATCGCCGATACGTCATTAGCTACTTGATTCTCTAACTGCCTAATCTGGTCTTGTGTCTGTGGCGTGTCGATTTTCATGCCCAGACTTTAACATAAATATGGCAATAAAAAACCCTTGGAGCCAGAGGGGACTCCAAGGGCAATCAAAAGGAGAGCTGCGGACACCAACGAGGAGACAAGAGACTATTTAACTCTGAACTACTGTCCAGAATCCGTCAATTTTTCTTACATAATCACCGATTTGTTTTTTGGAATATCCCAAAGTTTTCGCGTATTCCACAGCATCTTTCCTTTCGGAAAATTGTTGCTGTTCACTATCAGTGGCCTCCTGGGGAACTTCCTCTGCGGGTTCTCCAGTTGGAATCTCTTCCTCCTCAGACCCGAAGAACTCAAAGGCATGCTGTGTCGGGTCCATCTTGTTGAACCCCGTGAATTCTTGAATTTCATTTCCTTGTTTCTCTTTTTCGACCCTCGGTTTTCGTTCCCGTTTCTCTTTTACAATCTCGGGTTCGAATGCCATGGCAGCAATTGTCGTCTGACCCTTGACATTGTCCTTGTCAATAAATTTCACCTTACCCCTGGAAAGAATTGCTATCGTTGAATCAAAACGTTTCTGTTGTGTAGTCCAAGTCCACACAGAACTGCCGTCAGCAAACTCTGCGAATTTACTTCTTTCGGGAGTTCCTTCCAAATACTTTACAAAAACAACACCAAATGGCGTTTCTGTCTCGCGGAATCTCTTTACAACGACCTCATCATTAAAAGGATTGACTGTTGCATAGCTTCTGAATCCGCCCGAGACATCCTTCTTTTTCCTCTCTTTCTTTTCTACGGCTACGACTTCTGTGTTTGGTGCTGTGTTTATTATGGTTTCTGTATTCTGTATCTCTGACATATCTACTCCTTTTTCACACTTTGTGTGTGAATTTCATAGCTACAGATTATTATATGAGTAGACTTAGGGGCTCACAAGGGGATTAGTCAATCTTTTGTTTTATAATATCAACCATTTTTCTAAGTACAACCTTAGAATCGAACTCTTTGATACTGGGAAGATTGAAGGGCTCGGTCTTATTGATAAAATAGCAAACTTTCTTGAAAGCTTCATCAACATCATAAGGCTTATACAAATTTTCTTTGGGTATATACTCATTAAAAGGTTCCATATCAGGAGCAACTGGATATGCACCGGCCATTATGCCTTCTACTATCGAGGTGTTCAAAGTGTCCCTTAATGAGGCACTGAATACCACCGTCGCCTTCTTTAATAACCTAACATAGTCATTCCTTGCATAATAAGTAACTTTAAATCCGGCTTGTCTTAACGTATTAAGGTATTCTTTCTCCGGTCCTAACCCGATATTCATATTTGGATTAATTCCTGCGGCGAAAATTACCTCCTCACGCATGAACTCTAGTGCCTTCATAGATATTAATGGTTGCCTATCATTAGCTATTCTCCCAGGAACAACCACTAAAGTATCCTTCTTATCTATCGGAGTCATTCTATACAAACTTTGTCTTATAGGAAAACCAACCACATGACACTTTGAGATGTCAAAATCCTTATAAAAAAACCAAAATTTTCGAAGAGAATGTGCAGTATTGAAGAAGATTCCGGCGAATCTCTCTTTCCTCAAGTCTTCTGAAAAGGACTTATAAAAATCCTCTTGGTCGGGCCAGTCACAGAACCCGAACAATTCTGGACCACCGTGATGGTGAGCGAATACAGGTATCCCAACACGCTCTGCATAGCTAAGCCAAGCCTTATACCCGTAATCAGTATCTCCCATCAGTAACAGGCAATCTGGGATATCTCGTATTTCTTTCAAATCATACTTTGAATTGTAGCAGTATACGGTCTGTCCAAGTTCTCTCAATTCACCTTCGACATTGTTGTAATAGGTTTCTGTCCAGGACCCTATTTTGGAGCTTCCAACGAATCCTATCCTCATTATGACCTCTGCTTTGTGTGGAAAGACTTACTTAGATTCCCGTTTCATTTTTCGTCGAAGTCGCCATTGTATAAGTCGAATTTTAAATCTCCATATGTGGGAATGAAATACTCGAATCAACTTGGGGAGTATCTCCTCTGATATCGCAGTCAGTATCGACACTAGTATTAGAGCTACTACCCCAACTAGAGTCAGCAATATCATTGCGGCAACCATTATCTGGTCTCCTCGTGTTGAACTAGCCGTATCACATTTTATTCTGCCGCCTTCCAATTATAGTATAGCCGAAATTAGCCGTTACTACCGAAAATTGTTATCTACTCGCTTCGCAGAAATACGATAGGCCGTTCCATCTGTAAGAAATAAATTAATCGAATCTTCAAAAGCATCCGACCGTTCAACCGTTTTGATGCTCACATCATGGTCTTTCAGTTCTGACAGAGCCATGTTCAAGTCTTCTGCGGAGTCACCGGCTTCCCATTTGACAAGAGCCTCCAGGCAAAGCTGGACGACTTCCGTCAAGTCAGGTCGCCTTTTTAAAGGCACTATCCTTCGGTTCTTCTTCTCCATGCGCCCACGCCTTAAAGATGCACATTGCATCGTAGTGCCTTACCGTTAGGAGTTGTTGCTTATCGAGTGGAAGCTCTTCGAACATCCTCTGGAGGATGCACATATCTTTCAAAGAATTCTTCATGTCGGGATTTCGTACTAGCTGTCGAAGTGCGTCTTCGATTCTCAGCATATCCATAAAGAATTCTTTTTTCTGTCTCATTCCAACCCCGTACAAATTTTTGCCGCTATTAGGAGTGTCGTACCTTTAGGGATATTGATTTCTTTCTCTTTTCTTTCCATTGCATTTAGCACTATTTTAAGCATCTGCTTTCTCGAAGAATACCTTAAGTAGTAAGGTGCTCGACTAAGTATGGTAACTAGTCTCTCGGCGTATTGTAGTCTATAAGTCCCATTTAAATCAACCTGATTCGGAAGTTCTCTCAGCAGTATGTATCGGGTATACGCCCATTCGATGGAATAGGAAGAGACCTCAAGCTCCAACCTGGAGGATTTCCGGAGATACTTGAAAAGGAATTCAAGTCTTCCGAGGATTTTTCTCTGCCTCCAGTGTTCCGCTTCATGCACGAGCAGGGCGAGTCCGTTCGCTGGATTGTTCAAGACTTTTGAGCTGGGTCGCAACCAAAGGGTCCACCCGAGGGTGGTATTGAGGGACAAGAACGGTTCTGGGAGGACTTGCCACCACCGGCTGCGTTCTTTCCTTTTGATGTTGATGCGCCCGTCAATCTGTTTTTGAAGCAGCTCCAAAAACTCTCGGCAAACATCGTGCATTTCAATCATCACCAACCTCAAGAGCTTTGACAGGTCCGAGTACAACAACGTGTTCTGCAATCATCCATTCGAACAACCCCAATCCGCCACGACCTTCGTTGGTCCAGAATTTCCCACTCCCGTCCTGGACGACTTTCAGGATGAACACGTCTTCTCCGCGGCGGAACCAATACCACCATGGGGCTTCCGGTCTCACTCTGGAGAACATCTTCGCCATCTTTTCGATGGCCTCTTTGAATTTTTCTTTGAGCTTATCGAGTTCTTCGGAGAAACTCTGTTCTTCATTAGCTTTAAACGCCCGCCTAAGTTTTCCATAGGCGTCTACGGTATTTCTGACGTCTTCGTTTAAATCAAGTGGCTTCATGCGTCGCATCCTTTCAGAGCAAAAGTGAGTTCGAGGTCTTCCAGTTCTTTGCAGCAGGTCACGAGGTCCATCTCCTGCAAGTAAGCAGGCATCTTGTAATGATAGCCGTCAGAGGTGGTTTTGGTCACGGCGAGGTTCCTCACTCGGCGTGCGAATCCGACTGCCATCCGGTAGCATTCGATTTCCGAAAGGTGTTCAAGGAATCCGAGTTCCCATTCCTTCTCACCATCAGAAAGAACGCCATACCGGTGACTGCTATCAGAGCAATCAGAACCGCGCCGAACACGCAGAACGTTTTCCATGTATTCTCCTTTGGTTCGTCTAGTACTGTTGGTTCAACATAGACGGCTGTTCGAACAACATGTGAACATCTGGAGAGTTCCCTCTTCAGTTCATGCAAAGTATGACTTTTGAGAAGTGGGGTATGTGTTGTGTTGTTCATATATTAATTATAGGACATGCTGTTTGATTTGGATAGAGGTAATTATTATCTTTGATAAGTATAAAGTTATCTTCAATAAGTTAACATTTGCATCTGGAGGATTGCTCCCTGTTCTCTTGAGTACATAACCCTGCGTGTCCCATTCTAACCCTGCGTGTCAATTCCTTGATTTCTTGTTTGCCCGGATGGAGGGCGGATGTGGCGTTCTCATTGTGGAAGGTATGGGGCTTTGAGTTAGCAACCAACACCGAAACGTATGGGGATTCGAGTTAGCAACCACGCTGAAACGTATCTGGATTCGAGTTAGAAACCAACACCGAAAGCGTATGGGGCTTTGTGTCAGAAGACCACAGTGAGAGGGGGTGGACTGGTAGGCCCGTGACCTACATTTCGGGGTCAAACCCACAATGTAGGTACGGACACACACGAAAGGAAAGGTGCGCTCGTGTAGGACGTTCTGCGCCGTGTCCTACATGGGCGCACCTTAGAGCCTTGCGCTACTTGGCGCTAGCTTCGGTTGCTTCCCTTGCGGCAATCGCGTTGTTCCAGTCAACCTTCTTGTTGCGGGAAATCCACGCCTCAGTGTTGGCGGCGATTGCTTCCCGGTGGGGCTTGTTGTCGACCATGACCGGGTACACCGTGGCGTTCGAGCACGCCGACGCACCTTTCTCATTGATTGCACGCGCATACCTCAAAGCCGCCTTATGATCGGACGTGAGCCTGACGCACTTGCGACCCAAGGGGCTATCCGCGACAACTGCCGCGAGATAGGCGCGCTCTGACTTCTGTTCGCTGACGAACACACTCCCCGTGGCGATGTCATGCACGAGATAGGAAACCATGCCAGCAGAGAGCGTTCCGGGGAGCACCGTTGCGGCCAGTGCGGTTTCGGTTTCGCTCGCCTGCTCGACTCCCTGTGGCTCGACTCCCTGTGGCTCACTTCCCTGTGGCTCACTCACCTGGGCGAGTTTGGGAGCCTTGGGAGCCTTGACGATCTTCTTTTCTTTGTTCTTTGCCATTGTCCATCCTTTTGTTAGGGCGGGAGGTATTTCCGCCCACTTATGCGGTCCTGCTTTATTGCAGGTTTGCGCTTGATAGAATCCGCGCCTTTTTGCGCGAGCCATGCTTATTTAGTTTTCAAATAGCGTCGCCGTCCTAAAGAGAGCATAAGGCTGGCATTATTCAGTAGCAAGGGGTTTCATGAAAATAAACGAAAATAAATTTTCGGCCAACAATGGCGTAGCTTTTCTAAATGAACCTGAGACTAACTACGGCGAGCGGGAATGGCCTTTTTTGCTCAGATAGACCCGGGTGTATGAACGGACAAGTAACCCTGAGACCGGCCGCTCTAAGGCAGTCTAGGACGGCTGGGGAAGGGCTTGGACGCATCTGCTACCAGGCAACCTTTTTTGACCTGCGATTTTTCGAGTGAAAGTCACCAGTGCGGAGTGAGCAAAAAAAAATTCCACGAGCTCAGGAATCAATTCCACGAGCTCAGGAAATCGAAGTCACCAGTGCGAGGCGAGGTGAGGCGAGGCGAGCGAAAAGCCAAAAAGCCGAAAAAAATTTTCGAGGGGAAGTCACCAGTGCGAGCTTGCGAGGAAAAACCGAGGTTAGACGGGAAAAACGACGGCCACGCTACGCAGAAAATAAATTCGAACCTTACTAGTTTCGCCAGAAACTAAAATTTCGTCTGCACGTTCTAAGGCAAGGTCATACGAAGTAAGAAGCTCTTGCTCTAAGATGGTACTAGGATCAAGGCAATACTCAATCATGTAACTCTCATTCTGCTTTGTTTCCAGCATAACCCTCGGCATTGTTAACGCTCCTTTGTTGGGGGGTATTCCGCGAGAATCCTGACACCACCTGGGGAATAATGCTCAAGGCAAGCGCTGACAGCCAAACGAATATCAGAGACCAGGTAGGAAAAAAAGTCACGCGCGCCGACTTCGCTAACGAACGCCCTAGAGGAAAATACACCCGCACGCTCATAGAACACTCGATAGTTTTTTTCTAGTGCGCTTGCCTTGTTTGCAAGCTCTTTCAAAGCTTTCCGGATTTCGCAATCGAAATCATACGGGGGTATATGCGCGGAGCGGAAAGGGATATCCTCATAGTCCAATTGAATGGCGCACCTTGCCTCGGGGTCTTTCATCCATTGCCCGACTATCACCCGGAACGACTCACCACGAGAAATTGCCTCCAAGCAACTGCAAAGAAAGTCAACAAATTCGTTTCTGTATTCCCGGTCTGTTTTTTCCGTGGTCATTGTTGCACCTCACTGAGGCACTCGCTAAGAGTGCCACATTGAAAAGCGCAATCATTGCCTGAAAATTCATGGCCGATTCCAGGCCAAAAACAGGCGATTCCAGCGAAAAACGGGTAACGGTCCCATAGTTCCGCTTGTTGCTCTGGTGTCAGACTAGGGAGCAAACCTCGAATCAACTGCATGTTTTCGTCGATTTTTTGGGCGTCGCTGTCCGTGGGTCCGCTCTTTAGCAAAAAATCAACCTGGACAAGGACTTGACGCGCCCGCATGTACGCCTTGGCGTTGTCGCCAAAGATTGCGCCAGCGTAGGACAAAGTGAGGGTGAGGGTGAGGGTGAGGGTAAAAATTTTCATCGGCTCACCCCCATGATCTCGAAACCGGAGTCGATAAAATCGGCAACGTCTAGGGTATGCAGTCCTTCGAGCAAATCGAACCTGCCCGAAATCCGCTCGACTTGGGCGGCGAAATCCATAGGGATAATATCGAACGAATCGGAAATTCGTTGACATTGTTCTTCAATTTCGAGCGTTTCGAGCGTTTCGGCTATCATATCCAACACATAGGAGCCGGGTTCGATGCAAGCGACCGGAATCATTTCGAAATCGGCGGCATACTCGCGTCTTGCTTCAACCCTGTTACGAATCATGGCGAGGCGTTCGATTTTCTGGGTGGCGTTCATCTTGGCTCCTTTTGTTGGGGCGCAGTGGTTTGTTCTGCGCTGGTCATATTGAGAATATGGGGATGATTCGTGAGCATGCAAGCGTTTTTCAGTGTTTTTTTCAACGATCACGAAAATGGATAAACGTATAATTTTTCAGTAGCGTATATACATTTTGAATATGCAAATGGAACATGCAAAAGAAAATGTATATGCAAAATGTATATGCAAAATGTATATGCAAGAAAGAATGTATATACAAATGTATATTCAAATGTATATACATTTTGGAATTGAAAGGCACCAAGGAGCACCATAAAAGCCATGTCTTTATGCTCTTTAACCATAATGTGCTGTAAAAACTATTACTTTTTCTTTTACCATATCCAAATCCAATACCATAAAAGCCTTAACTCAATACCGTTTGACCATAATGTACTGTGTATCTTTATTGACTGGACTGAATTTATCCTGACTGTATTCTGACCAGTTCTTTGTTCTTCATCTTCAAAGTCCGGACTCAGCCTACTCTTTGACCTGACTCATCCGATTTGGACCTGACTCAGCCTAAAAAAGCTGTTCAGTTTTAGACCTATCCTGGTCCAAAACAGTCCTAAAGTCCGAATCCGTACAACTCTTTAACCATAATCGGCTTTTCATATCTGCAATTTGGGGAGGGCTATCCGAAGCTCTGCATAAAATCTCGCTCCAATAAATTCAGGTACTTAGCGGATTTTGGGAGCCGAAAATGACCTCTCGACCCCTTAGGTTTTATCCCCCTTTTTGGCCTGTTTCTGCATAGGGCTCAAAAAGGCTGCATACTTATGGATGAGCCCTTTTTAGACCCTTTTTGAGCCCTTTTTAGCCTTGTCAAGCCTCTTTTTTACCCCTTTTTAGCCCTCTAAAAGCGGTCAAAACCTGCTCAGAGAGCATCTATGCAAGTCCTAAGCCAAAAAAGGACATATTCCAAATCCGGTATGCGAATACTTTGACGTATGCGAAGTCCGGGATATGAGCTCAAGGAAGTATGCAACATCTGGGATATGAGAGCTATATCCTAGTCCCTAAAAGCTCAACGATTCCGTGAACTTGACTGCATTCGAAAGACTTGTCCTAGGATTCCATAACTTTCCTTGGAAGCGCAGGGAGAGGAACCACTGTTTGGGTGATGGTCTTGGGAAGACCAACCAGGAGGAAAGCTAGGGGATAGGGAGGGTGTATAGGCAGCTATCATTCATTCTTAAATAGAATAGGAGAATAATCTTTATGTAAATACAGATAACTATTGGTGTTTTTCTTAGTGGGTTCTCTAATTATTCAATGATTCCGGGCACATGCAGCCTTCTTTTACCCCGCGATTTTTTAAAAATTTCCCCATGTTCAGTAACCAAAGACGAAAGTATCTCCGCGATTTGGTCAGGATTCATCACCGTCTGACTGTACGACAAACACCTTCATTCCATAGGGGCAAAACTTCAGAGTCCGTACACCAAGACTCTTTGACCATAATGCCTCCTGGATAGACAGAGAATCTGCTCATCTACTGGGCTTCTTTTACCCCGCGAATTTTATGGAAAACTAAAACCCCAATGACTACAATGATTTACCCCAAATGACTCTTCAGAACTTCGACCATCCCTAAGACCACGCTTCGAAAAATGGTGTCCTTTACCTTCTGGTCCTCTGGGAGTTCGTGGTACTGAACGCAACACGGATGCGTCTTCTTCTCCATGTCCTTCTTCTCCCCGTAAACCCAGCCGTTGGTTTTCTTGAAGTCCAACCAATGCTGATGAGTCTCCTCGGG
>Ga0315288_10001282_pt1 | contig 32350 bp, 18 predicted proteins | sample YL17G11_20_MG_FD_203454 | JGI IMG/M metagenome (GOLD analysis project Ga0315288, IMG submission 203454) | Sediment microbial communities from Yellowstone Lake, YNP, Wyoming, USA - YL17G11_20 | ecosystem: Environmental > Aquatic > Freshwater > Lake > Sediment | place: USA: Wyoming | collected...
ATCTTCTCGAGGTCTGCCGTTGGCGGTGTGGGTGTCGGGCTGGGCGTGGGCGACGGCGACGGCGTTGGCGCCGGTGTAGGCGTGGGCGACGGCGTCGGCGTCGGCGTTGGCGTCGGTGTAGGCGTGGGCGACGGCGTCGGCGTCGGCGACGGTGTCGGGCTCGGCGTGGGTGACGGCGTTGGGCTGGGCGTCGGCGACGGTGTCGGGCTGGGCGTCGGCGACGGTCTTGGGCTGGGCGTCGTCGACGGCGTCGGGCTGGGCGTGGGCGATGGTGTCGGGCTGGCAGTTGCTGCAGGCGTGGCGGTCGCTGCAGCGGTGGGCGAGGGCGTAGGCGTGGCTGTGATCGCAGGCGTGCCTGTGGGCGTGGGCGCAGGAGTGGCTGTGACCGCAGGCGTGCCTGTGGGCGTGGGCGCGGGCGCAGGAGTGGCTGTGACCGCAGGCGTGCCTGTGGGCGTGGGCGCGGGCGCAGAAGTGGCCGTGACCGCAGGCGTGCCTGTCGATGCGGGCGTGCCCGCGGGCGCTGGAGAGGGAGTCACCGCGGGGCCCATAGGCGTGGCGACGGGGGTAAGCGTCGGCGTCGCCGTCGCTGCCTCGGGCGTTCGCATGACCCCCAAGACGGCCACCTGGGGGATCAAAGGCCGGCCGCTCTCGATGGCCTGCACCAGCACCTCGGGGACTACGACGTTGCCGGGTGGCCCCTCGTTGGTCCTGACGAAGGCGGTGAGATCGATGGCTATTAGGCGCCCGTTCTGAACGTCAACCCGCAGCTCTGCCTTCCACCTTTCATCCGTCGCGATTATTCCTTGCTGAGACTGGGCGAAGACCGTGACACTATCCGTCATGCCTGCCACCGAGAGATGGTATTCGCCCGATTCCTTTCCGGCCAAGTAGAGCTCATAGACGCCGTCCCTCAACGCGGTCAGCGAAACGAGTTGTGGTTCCGCCTTGTAGTCGGTGGCGATGGTCAGGGGGATTTGGTTCACCGGGGCGCCCGGCGGAACGATGCCCGCCGCCAGACCCACGGGGTCGACCACCAGGAGCCAGGCTGCGGAGGCTAGCTCCAGTTGGACTTCGGCCTCTGGGGTAGGGATGGGCTCAAGTGGCCCAGGCGGTTCGCCGAGCTCTACCGTGATTCGGGTGCCGGCGGCTGCCAGCACTTCCTGCCCCTGGGCTGTTACAGCTACGCTGCCCAGCTTGACCGTAACTGTGGTAGCGCCTGAGGAAGCCACGGAAACTGCAAACAGGGTGTCTCGCACGCTAGCAACGGCCGTTGGCGTCGCGATCTCGAACCGCGACCCGGGAGTCGCGAACTGCAGGACACTGTTCCAAGTAGCGCCAAGGCTTTGTCCGATGCGGATAGAGAAGCTTCCTCCTTCGTTGAAGTCCAGCCTTTGAATGGTCACGTCGGTATCTGGCTCTAGCTCTTGGGTGCTACCCTCGAAGAAAGTGATCACTGCGCGCGAGTCGGCCTTGGTGATGACCCGGTCGCCCTGCTGTAGGATTTCTCCATCCACTGCCGGTCTGGGGGTCGTCGCACCCGCGTCCTGAACCAGCACTTCTCCCGAGATGACGGACAAGATGGTGGTGGCAGCTTGCGCACCGGTTGGAGGAAAGACCAGGTACCGGAAAGCTAACGCACCTACGACTAGGACCACCACAGCGAGAGCCCCTACGATCGCTGGTCGTCGCCACTTTCTCATCTCAGAGCCTCCCTGACTTGCGGAAGGACCTCAGTAGCCTCACGCCTCAGTCGGTAGACGGTAACTGGCCCGGCCATGCCCTTGAGGTACTGAGGTGGGAGCTCCTCGGCCTCGATGCGGCCTTGAACCAGTCTGTGGGTTCCCTCGCCGATCCAGATCTCGTCGCCGCCTGCTGCTTGGGACAAGCGAGCAGCCGTGTTCACTGGCTCTCCGATGACGGTGTACTCGAGGCGGCTGGCCGTCCCCACATTGCCAGCCAAGGCCGACCCCGTGTTGATGCCGAAGCCGAACCGGGCAGCAGGGCCAGACTGGACCAGCGCCTCTAGGTGCGCCTGGGCAGATATCGCGGCGCGGCAGGCCATAAAGGCATGATCTGGCTGCTGCCCGGGCGCATTCCAGAAGGCCACCACCGCATCGCCCAAGAACTTGTTTACAATGCCGCCGTTTGTCCAGATGCTGGAAATGATGACCTCGAACAGGCGGTTCAGCAGCCCGACCAACTGGCTCGGTGTCATCGTTTCCGAGAGAGTCGTGAATCCTCGGATGTCCGCGAACAGCACCGTGACCTCCCGCAACTCCCCACCGAGCTGTAGCTCACCCTGGTCGTATCTGTGCATCAGTTCTTGGGCTATCTCTGGCGACGCATAGCGGCCGAAGAGCTCTGCTACCTCTCGCTGGGCCGCTCGCTCGGTGAGCACCCGGTACACAAGGGCGGCCATCATCGTCACAGCCAGGGCTGCTGGCGGATCCACAAAGTCGATGATATGCCCCTGGCGGAACGTGAAGGCGCCGAATACCACGTAGGCGATAACCAGGGCCGAGTAGGTGATGATCGGGACCAGCACGAAGACCACAGAGTGTGTCAGCCGCCACCTAGGGAGGGTGAACCCAGCGGCGACGATGAACAGCAGGGCCATCACCATGGTCACCGTGCCGTTGACGGGCTCCAGAAACCGGGCCCTGAGGAGGGTATCGAGACTGTTGGCGTGGATCTCCACGCCGTGAGCGCCTCCTATCAAAGGAGTGGAATGGGTATCCGCGCCTGTGGCGGTCAGGCCCACAAAGACCGCCTTGCCCCTAACCACAGATTCGTCGAAGTCACCGGCAACCACGTCATTGAAGGGGACATGGTCAAAGTTCCCCTCGCCGCCTACGTAGTTGATGCGCATGGTCTGGAAATCCTCCAAGGGGACGGTTCGACCAAGAAGGGGCAGGGTATCGCCTTTCGTCTCCAGCACGGGCGGTGGCCGGCGCCCGAACTGGAGATAAAAGGCAGCCAGAGACAGCGCCGGATATTGCTCGCCGCCGACCCGCCCGACAGCCAGCGGGATGCGACGCACGCGGCCGTCGCCGTCGTTCACCAGATTGGTATGCCCCAGAGATGCTGCAGCCCCTCGCAAGGTATCTACCGGCAGCGCAAAGGCTTCGTAGAGATAGACTGGAGCCCCTTTCATAGATGTGGAGACGGTGCCTGCCACTGGCAGGACAACGTTGTCGGCCGCCAACATAGCCTGAGCCAGCGCCTCGTCTCCTTCGCCCTCATCGGCGAACAAGATGTCGTAAACGATCACGCGGGCCCCTGCCTCGTGAAGGTTCTGGACGGCGGTGGCGTGGAGAGAACGAGGCCATTCTCCCAGGCGGCCATATCGGTCGAGGGAGGCGTCATCGATGGCGACGATGGCGATGTTCTTGGACCCCGGACCTTCCACGAAAAGCGCATCGGCGATAAGGTTCTGAAGGGACCGCAGAGGACTGAAGAAGATGGCCCAAGCCATGAACAACAGGCCGGCGCCGATTGCCAGCAAGCTCGCTCTACGCAGCCGACTCTCTCTCCTGCTCCTTCCCATCACCCAGCGCATCTCGGGGTTCCGTCTAGCGCGCCTGCATCTCGCTCACCATATCTGGAAAGCGCACGCTGCCGAAAATCGCCACTATGCTCCGCTCCCTGACGGTTCTCGCGGGATCCCTAGCCAAGGCCAACGCACCCCTCTATCTGCCTTGGCGTGGGCGTCGCTGTTGGCGTCGGCGTAGGCAGGCCGCCTGACGGGCATAGCACAGGCCTGAAGCCCACAACGTGCTGCAAGATGAACAGACAGTCCACGGCATCCACGTCAAAGTCGCAGCCCGCGTCGGTAGCTGGCAAGTAGATTTCCCCCGGTGGCATCGGGCAGTTGTAGCTGCCATCCCTCATCCCGACCACGTATTGGAGACAGAACAGGGCATCTACCGCGTCCTTATCGAAATTGGCGGGAAAGGCGGCCGATTGCTAAGCGCATAGCTAGTCAGAGTGGCACCAAGGCTAAGCACGGCGGCCACGAGGACTGATAGAATCGCCCGAGTCAACGCACCCTTCCCCAGGCGCACCAATAATACTCGTCGTGGGAACAACTTGTCAAGATAATAATGCTTCAAGATAAGTACAGAGAGGGAAAATGGTACGCGGGTGAGAACTGTGAAAACGACACATACGGGCTTGGCAAGATCTCCCGCAGGCGGCTGAGCGGCTAAGCGAGAGCTCATTTCCACCCCGATTTCACCCCGGTTTCACCCCGGTTTTCGAATCTGAGGGGTTAGCAATTAGCCCTGGGCTGCGTGGTGAGCTTGTTCCTTCCAAGCAGGTCATACGGGTTCGATTCCCGTCTCCCGCTCCACCCCCGCCTAGATGTAAACAACGTACGTAACGAGCCGCCGGTGGGGTGTATCCTGCTTTTCAGGCAGGTCATCGGGGCTCGCTTGGTCCACTGCCAGACCATTTCGCATGCCCGCTCGCGGCCCCTGATCCCGTCGAGCTGCCAATTCGGCGGGAGGATCCCGGACTTTTGATCCGGGAGTCGTGGGCTCGAATCCCACCCAGGCCCTCCAGGCCTCAGGCGGACACGCTCTGGCCAGCATAATGTGCTCACCCGTGGTTCACCCTCAAAGCCCAGCCACGTTGACAACGCCGCCAATTGCGCGCAGTATTGCGTTGCTCTGCCACGCGGAGAGCGGGGGCGATCTACGATGCTCTGCGCATCATGTGGCTGCGAGAACCGCGAGGGGGCGACGTTTTGTATAGGCTGCGGCGCTAGCCTCGCGCTGTCTTGCCCAGTCTGCGGCAAGGAGCTCCCCTCAGGAGCCCGCTTCTGTGACTCCTGCGGCCAGCGCGTAGTTGAGCCCTCGAAGCGGCCCCCCGCGCCGGATCGCCTTGCCTACACACCGCCGCACCTGGCCGAGAAGATCCTCCGCGACCGCGCTACTCTGGAAGGCGAACGCCGCACAGTGACCGTCCTTTTCGCGGACGCGGTGGGCTTTACCCCCATCTCGGAGCACCTGGACGAGGAACAGGTGTATGACCTGATGCAGGGCTGCCTGGGCCGGATGATGGAGGCTGTCCACCGCTACGAGGGCACGATTACGCAGTTCACGGGCGACGGCGTCATGGCCCTGTTCGGCGCCCCCATCGCCCACGAGGACTCAGCCCGCCGCGCCGTAGCCGCCGCCCTGGAGATGCAGAAGTCCCTCGACGATTATGGCGCCGAAGTCAAGAAGCGACACCGCATCGAGTGCCGCTTTCGCGTCGGCCTCAACACCGGTCCCGTCGTCGTCGGCAAGATCTCCGACAACCTGGACATGGACTACACGGCCCTGGGCGACACGGTGAACCTGGCAGCCCGAATGGAGGAACTGGCCGAGCCCGGCACCGTCCACCTCAGCGAGAATACTTACCGGGCGGTCCAGGACTACTTTGAGTGCGAGCCCCTGGGGGCGCTGACGGTGAAGGGCAAAGCGGAGGCGGTCGTGGCCTACAAGGCCCTGCGGGAGAGGCCGGTGCGCAGCCGCTTCGAGGCCGCAGCCGAGCGCGGCCTCACTCCCCTCGTCGGCCGCGACCAGGAACTGGCCGTGCTCAGGGGCTACCTGGAGCAGGCCAAGCGGGGCCAGGGACAGGTGGTGTTCGTCTCGGGTGAGGCGGGTATCGGCAAGTCCCGCCTGCTCCTGGAGTTCCGCCGCTCTATGCTGGACCAGGCGGTCACCTGGCTGGAAGGCCACTGCATCTCCTATGGAAAGAACATCCCCTACCTGTCCATCATCGACATCTTGAAGCGCAACTTCGGTGTGCAGGAGGGCGACAACGATGCCGCCATCATCCGCAAAGTTGACGAGGGCACTGCGCTCTGGCCCGAAGCGGCCCGAGCGACCGTGCCCTATCTCAAGTACCTCCTGAACGTAGACCCGGGCGACCCCGCCGTGACGGTCATGGACCCACTGGAACGGCGGGCCAGGATCTTCGACAGCCTGCGGGCGCTCTTCCTCCAGCAGAGCCGGCGGCGGCCGCTGGTGGTGGTCGTGGAGGACCTGCACTGGGTGGACGAGAAGTCTGAGGAGGTCGTGGCGGCCCTGGTAGACGTCGTCGCCTCGGCGCCGGTGCTGCTAATCCTGACCTACCGGCCGGGCCACGCCCACTCGCTGGGCGAGCGCACCTACTACAGCCGCCTGGCCCTGGGCCACCTGCCGCCGGAGCAGAGCGCGATCATGGCCGAGCGGGTCCTCCAGGTGGCCACGCTGCCCCAGCAGCTCCAGCAGCTCATTACCAGCAAGGCGGAGGGCAACCCCTTCTACATCGAGGAAGTCACGAAGTCGCTGGTGGAGTCCGGCGTCCTCCGCAAGACCAACGGTAGCTATTCCCTGGAACAGCCCGCCGACCAGATTCGGGTCCCCGACACCATCCAAGAGGTGATCCTCAGCCGCATCGACCGGCTGGACCGCCAGGCCAAGGAGGCCATCCAGCTGGCCTCCGTCATCGGCCGCGAGTTCACGGTGCGGCTGCTGAACCGCATCTCGGACATCGAGGCCCAGCTGGACGACCTGCTGGCCGAGCTCAAATCGCTGGAGCTGATCTACGAGAAAACCTACTTCCCGGAACTGTCCTACATGTTCAAGCACGCCCTCACCCATGACGTGGCCTACTCCACGTTGCTCCTGGAGCGGCGCAGAGCCCTGCATCGCATCGTGGCGGCGGCTATCGAGGAGCTGTACGCCGACCGGCTGCCGGAGCACTACGAGGCGCTGGCCCACCACTACTACCAGGGCCAGGAGTGGCAGAAGGCTTTGGACTACCTGGTGAAGGCCGGCGACAAGGCCACCGCAGCCTACGCCAACCAGGACGCGCTGGACTACTACGCCCGGGCCCTGGAGGTGTGCGAGAGGCTGGGAGAGCCAGCCCTGGCGCCATCCGTTTCCGTGGCCCGGAGTCGAGCTTTCGTCAATGCCACCATCGGAAACCTTGCGGGCGCTATCGCCGACTTCGACCGGATGCTGGTGGCCGCCCGCAGCCTGGGCGACCGGCGCCTCGAGGGGATCGCTCTCGCCCTGCGCGGTATGGAGGAGTTCTCGAGCCACGACTTCGAGACGGCCGAGGAGACGTTGAGAGCCGCCCTCGCCATCGGCAATGAGGGTTTCGACGAGGTTCGCTTTGTCGCGAGCGTCTGGCTCGCCGGGATGTACGGGATCATCAACCGCCAGGCTGAGGCCATACCGCCTATTCGGACAGCCGTGGAACTGGCACCGAAAGTCGATGATCCCTACAGTCAGGCCTGGTGCTTCTTCTTCACCAGCATGGGGTTCAATTGGGCTGGCCGCTTCAAAGAAGCCCTCGGGGTGGTCGAGCGCTGGCGCGGCGCCGCCGAAGAAAGCCATGACATGGCCACGCTCCTCTTCACCTTGTGGGAGGAGCCTGTCGTCCATGCGGGCTTAGGAGAATATCAGCAGGCGCTCGCCCTCCTTGCGGACTTGCTCGTCGCCTGCGGCCGCGTGGGCGACGTCTTTGTGCGGGCGCGCGCCCTGAACACCGTGGGCTGGGTCTACGGCGAGCTCCAGAACCATTGGCAGGCCATGGAGTGGAACAGGCGGGGAGTCGAAGCGGCAATCGAGGCGGGTTTCCACGACCCCGAGTGCGAAAGCAACGCCCGCCTGAACCTCGGGGACAACCTGCTGGCTCTGGACCGCCTCGATGAGGCCGAGGAGCAGTTCCAGAGGGTCGAGCAGGTGGTACGAAACCCGCGGCCCCAGGACCGCTGGATGCTCTGGCGCTACTCTCAGCACCTCTTCCACAGCTACGGCGAGCTGTGGCTGGCCAGAGGCGACTACGATAGCGCTCTTGCCTACGCCGACGAGTGCCTGACCCTGGCGGAACAGAACGACAGCAGGAAGAATATCGTGAAGGGCCGCCGCCTGCGCGGGCGAGCTATCCTGGCCCAGGGCAAGCTGACGGAGGCAGAAAGAGAGCTCGCCGCCGCCCTGGAGATCGCCCAGCGGGTCGGCAACCCGCCCCAACTTTGGAAGACCCAGGCCGCCCTCGGTGACCTGCGACAGGCCCAGGGGAAGGCCGACGACGCCCGCCAAGCCTATCGGGATGCTCTGGCCGTCATCGAAAGGGTGGCCGCCGGCCTCAGCGACGAGTCGCTCAGGGAGACGTTCCTTAGCTCGGACCACGTGCAGAACATCCGCCGGGCAGCCGAGGTTCAAGCATGAAATGTCCATCGTGCGGCCACGAGAATCCTCCGGAAGCGCGCTTCTGCAATTCGTGCAGCTTCCAGTTAGAGGCATGCCTGTCATGTTGAGGAGTCCGCTGCGCCGCCTTGGCGAGCCCATTATACGACGAGTAGCTCGGCAAGGAGCACACGCGGAAGGAGAATTGCCTGACCAGCAAGGGGATACTCTTAAGTGGGGGTGCGACATAGGGTTCAGATGGTCCTGGAGCGCCCGCCAATGGAGGTTGCACGCGGCGCACGTGATGACCTGCTCCGTCGGCAGGGTCTCTACTGCTCCATCGGCAGGTGCTCTACTGAAGGCGGGTCCGCACCGTTCTCACCAGAGTCGGGCTGGTGGTCAGCCGTTCTTCGAAGCGCTGGGATCTCCTCTATCTCCTAGTCGGAGTAGCGATTAGAAGACAACTACAGTCCAGCGCTCGCCCTCTCGCAGTGCCACGGCGCAATAGACCTCGGCGTGGGCAAAATGGTCTGCCTTGGCCTGGTTTGGGTAGCTGGCTACCCAGTTCCCAAGAGAGTTCTGGCCCAGCACCCGCGTTAACGCCATCATCTGGCGGTAGTATTCCCCCAACCCGTCCCTGACACGGCCGCCGAGGGCGCGAGCATCGTCGGGTAGTTCAGTTGTCTGGGTTTGGAAGGCATGGAACATCTCCTCCAGTGCCTGAGTGCGGTTGATGCGGTGCACGGGGACTCCGTTCTCGCAGGCGGACTCGTGCCCGACGTTGGTTCGCGCGTAGTAGGCGAGGCCGACGCACGCACTGCTCTCGCGGGCGAACTCCAGCGCCGAGCGCTGCTCAGGCAAAGCGTCGACGACCGCTCCCCGGACGTTGTAGCGCTTGACGAGCTCGGTGAGTTCAGCAAAGCTGTCTACCTCGCCGATGAACACGGCGCGGCTGCGAGTCCGTTCTTCGTCCAGTGGCAATCTAATTACGACGTGGAGCTTGATCCCCACGTCTACGCCCATGAACGTCGCCTCTTTGCATGCGTCCGGCATGAGGTAATCGCGGCGACATCGATCGAGAACATCCAGCGTGAGCCTGCCGCCGGGAGGCACGAAGGTCTCGCCCAGAACAGCGTTGTTGAACTCCCGAAGGGCGGTGGGTGTCGTGGCCTGGCTCTCGTAGACCATCTGGGCGATGTTGGCAAGGGGTGAGTAAAGACGATTGATGTGGTAGCCACGTATGCGGTCGTTGCCCGGCGTGGCCGCCTCCCAGCCGCCGGGGGCCCACAGGTCCAGCGCTTTGCGACAGCGTTGACGCCGACAGACCACCAGGCTCCGCTTCTGATCGACGTTCTCCTCCCACTCTAGGCGCTGGGCCAGGCCGCAGCCCGGACACTTCAGGAAGTAGTAGCGCTGATCGGACCGGAGGAAGAGGGCGTTGACGCCGCTCTCCGGCAGGCGGGGCGTGGACGCCACCCTCAGCCACCCGAGGCGGCTGGAGGCCAGGCGTTTCTGGGCCAGATCTAGAACGCCTTCGCCCATGAGGTCGTACTCGTCCAAGAGCACCACGTCGGCGTCGACCGAGGTAAGCTGGCGGCGGCTGTCGGCGCCGCGCAGGTAGATATAGCCCAGGCCGACCTTCTTCAACCGCTGGCGGGCCGGCCCCTGGCGGCCCGGGGGCGGGGGAAAGAGGCGGCGCTGAAGGTAGGGGCTCTCGGCAATGGCCTTGTCGAAGCGAGCCTGGGAGAAGTCGTCCACGTGGCCCTGAGTGGGCATGACGTACAAGGCATTGCCCCGGCCTCCCTGGCCCGTGTCGGCCACCCAGAGGGCAGTGTTTATCAGGTATTCCGACACAAAGACCTGCGCCGCCTTCTGAACCACGACAACGGGGTGGTTATCCCGGTACAGATCCTGCAGAGCTGGAGTGAGCCGCATCGGCTTCCCCTGAAGGGAGCGATAGGCCAGGGCCCAGTCCAGAAGACTATCGGGATTCCGTCTCGCCAGTTCCCGCCGCGCGGCGCTCTGCAAGCTCTGCCAGTCGGCGCAGCTCTTCGTTGCTGAAGTTGCTGAGGTCGATGTGTCCATGGAGCATCTCTGCTTCCTGCCGGATGTGCTCAGTGGGTTCGCCTCTAGCCAGCCGCTCCAGGCGGACGCCCTCGATGACGGCGCGGACCGCGTCAGAGGGCGAGAGCTGCTCCGGCGGTAGAATCCCCAGGCGCTCGATGCCCTTCTGCTGCAGGGCTAGGCCCTCCCTGGCGTGCCGCTCGTTCATGTCCCGCAGGGCCTTCAACTGATCCTCGCGATCTTGCTCTGCGGCTCGGCGCTCCAGGTCCAGAAGGCGGTCCTGCCAGCGGAAGGCGCTGGACCAGGCCTCAAGGGTGCTCCGGCTGGGGGGTTGCTGCAGGCCGATCCGGGAGGGGTCCTCCTGCAGGGTTTCGTGGAGAGCCTCGAGACTGCGGTTGGCTCCCAGATGGAAGTAGACGTCGAATGCCAGTCGGTGACGTGTCTTCTCTTTCAAGGTGATCACCTCTTAACGTAGGATTTCGCGACGAGACCCAGGGCGCGGCCGCGGCGGTTGGATCCCTCTAGGCCGACCTCTGCCTGCCGTACCGCTTGCTCGATGACTTGCTCATCCTCGGGGCTCACGGCGAAGGTTATGGCCCGCAGGCCGTTCCGGGCGCCTTTCTCCCGCTCCAGGTCAGCCAGCAGTTCCTCAAGATTGAGGTCCAGCAGCTCCAGGCTCTGGTGGATAAGGATGGCGCTCTCGGGCAGAAGCTGGGCCAAGTCTTCGGGGGAGGCCAGCTGCGTCAGCTCCCGCAGCAACTCCGCCCGCTTCAGGGGGTCGTCCTGGCCTTCCAGGCGGTTCAGCGTGGCGAGCAAGATCAACGCGGTGTGGTCGTCGCAGGGCCAGACATAGCAGAGGGCTTCCTCGTGACGCAGGTATTTCAGGACCTGCGAGCGCTGGTGACCGTCGAGGACCTGATAGCAGCCCGGCTCCTCCGGATGGGGACGGACCACCAGGGGAGGGTAGTTTCCCTCCTGGGCGATATTCGCTGCTAGCTTCTCCAGCCGCTCCTCATCCATGACGTTGGCGTTGGCCGGGTGGGGCCGTAGGCGGTCGAAGGGAACCCGCACGAGGCGGCCGGTCCGCCGGGAGCCGGCGTCAAGCAGTGGCGAGGATGACGTATTCTCGGTTCGTCTCATTTTTCTCCTCCGATGCGATGCTGCCCAGGTGGCGGTAGGGCACCTGGACAGCCCGGATGTTGGGCCGATGGGGACGGAGCAAATCTTTCAGTTGTTGGAGGCTGAAGGCAGCGTTGTTCAAGGACACCGGCCAGACAGGGATGTCCCGGCAGGCGTCGAACAAGCTGATCAGCATCTCGCTGTCGGTTGAGAAGGGACTGGTGGGCCTGCTCTCGCCCTCCAGCAGTTCATCGAGGACTTCGTACTCGCGCTCATAAGCAGTCGTGGTGGGATACGGAGGGTCCAGGTAGACCACGTCCCCCACCGTATGGTCGAGGAAGGCAAAGGCGTCCTGCTGTGATGCGGAGCCCTGGCCGGGAAAGACGCCCAGATTTGTCTCCTGGGCCAGGCGCCAGAGCGCCGCCGGCCGGAGGAGTTCTTGGCTGCGCAGGTAGTGACCGACCCGCCGGGGACTTACCCTATCGTAGTCGCCCCCGAAGGCGGCACGCGCGTCGGTGCCCCTCAGCATGGACATCGGCTGGATCCGCAGGGCCCACTTAACCAGGAGGACAATGGCCAGGGAGCGCTTCGGCTCGGGAAAGAGGCCTGATTGTACCCACGAGAGCGCGCGGTCGAGGAGGCGGGCGTGGTCGAGTGAGAATACGGACGGGCTGTAGCGCTGCTCGGTGCTGTGCGCATAGGGCCCGGAGGGCTCTTGAGTGAGAAGAGCCACATCGGCCGCTGTCAGCGTGACGGTGCTGTTGGCGATCAGGGCGCGGCCAACCGCGGCAGAGCGCAGGGCCAGGTCGTTGCAGGCCACCCGAAGGCCTTGCGCCTTCGCGAAGAGGCTCACACTGCCGCCGCCCAGGAAGGGGTCCAGCAGGGTGAGGGAGGGCCATCGTTCACGTGGAACGCTAGTCGCCAGGAGAGCGAAGATCAGCCGGCACAGCCGGCGCTTCCCACCAAGATAGGCGGGCAGGGCGCTGAACCGTCCCCACATGGCCGCCTCCGAAGAGAATCCGGATCCAGGGTGACCCCGGGACGCATGTCAAAGGATAGGCGCTTGAGCGGACTCCAGAAGAGTTCATCGTCCCAGGTCAGAGCCAAGAACCGGGCTTGAAGATCTAGACTTTCGCTCATCACCTAGATGCTAGGTCGTCCATCGATCGGCGGAGAAGGCGGTTTTGTCACTATACAGTTACCGCTTGACTTCCTGTCCAACAAGAGTGAGTGATGTCACGCTGAAAGGAGGACAGCACCATGGCGAAGAAGAAGCGGGATCGCTCGGCGACCCAGGCCGAGCAGCCCAAGGCGGAAGAACAGCCCAAGGCCGAGAAGCCGGAGAAGGGATCAAAGCGCCATCGGACCACCGTACCCCACGAGGAACTGGTTGCCGGCACAGCGCTCACGGCGACCCTCAAGGGACAGACGTTCTCGGCGTCGGTTGTCCTGGGCCCACAAGGCAAGCCCGAGGTGGAGCTCGACGGTGCGCGCTACCCGTCGCTCAGCGCCGCTGGCAAGGCCGCCGCCGGCTATCCGGTGAACGGCTGGCGCTTCTGGCGCACCGCAGAGACAGGCGAGCAGTAGCCCTCCAGCCGTCCTGGACCGACCGGCCACCGGGCCCCGCCGAGCCCGGTGGCCGGCGCTCTTGGCCCCTATCGATGGGGGCGCCCATCCCGCGGGCGCCGGCACCTCGCTTCCCTCCGGATATCTCCCAAGTCTGGCCGCCATCGACTTGACTTCTCGCGCCACCAGAGTGATGTGTTACGTACGCAACGTACCTGGTGCAACGTGATGGAAGGACAAGCGATGACCACCCAACTAGCGGCCACTGAGAGGCAGGACCTGGCCAGCCTGATCAACCTCTATCTCTTGCGCTGCCAGGTGGAGGGCAAGTCCCCGAACACTATCACCGCCTACCGGGAAACCCTCGTTCGCTTCCAGCGCATCGCTCGAGAGGAGGGCATCCCCGAGGATGTGCGGGCCATCACCCCGGGCCACATCTACTCCTACCTGGGCCGCATCAGTAATAACGGCACCAGCCTGGAGACCCGCCACCGCGCCACCGCGAGGTTCGGTTTCTGTTCTCCTGGCTCACGCGGATGGGGTACATCCAGGAGAGCCCCTTCGCCCAGATCAAAAACGTCCGCTTGCCGCAGAAGATCGTGCAGCCCTTCTCGGCGGAGGACGTCGCCAAGCTTCTCGCCCTCTGCGACACTCGCTTCCGCTGGGGTGCCCGTCGAACGGCGATCATCCTGATCCTGCTGGACACAGGGGTGAGGCGCACGGAGCTGATCAGTCTCGACCTGGCCGACCTGGATCTGGAGGGCCAGCGTCTGCGGGTCTTGCACGGCAAGGGGAACAAACAGCGGGTGGTGCGCTTCGGGGCGAGCGCCCGCGAGGCCTTGGCAGACTACCTGGAGCGATTCAGGGGGTGGGAGCCCGGGCCGTTGTTCTTGTCTGACGAGGGGAAGGGGTTAAAGCCCCACTCGGTGGCGGTGTTCCTCGAGCGGCTGGGGAGGAGGGCCGGCGTGGTGAAGGTGCATCCCCACCGCTTTCGCCACACTTTCGCCACCTGGGCCATCGAGAACGGGGCGCGGGAGCTGGATGTGCAGCACCTCCTGGGCCACAGCACGCCGGCCATGGTGCGGCGGTACTCGGCGACCTATGACGCGGAGAAGGCGGCGCGGGCCCACGAGCAGTTCAGCCCGGCGGACCGTATGGGGGAGAGGCTGCGGTGACACGGGTGGAGAATCCGGAGCCCACGGCGCGGGCTGGACGAGTACCCTAAGCTGAGCCGAGTCTTCGAGGCTGCGTGCGCCTCGCGGTCCAATGTGCGCGAAAGGAGTTCGAGCTGCTCGCGGCGCTCGGGCAAGTCGAACCTCCTGGACCCAGCTTCGATACTATCGCTCACGGCCTCTGGGTTCCTCCATGCAGCTTCACAATCGCGTAGCCGGCCCTGGCCGCGATCTGTGGAATCCCCCTGATCAGGTCTCGGTCGGTGTTCTTGATGTTCTCCGGCACCTCTTCCCAGTCGACCAGGTAGGGGTTGCGTCTGGGGTTCTCATCGGTGGGCATCCCTGGCGTAAACCCTGCGGCCAGCCTGTCCTCCATCCACAGCTCATGTTCGAGATGGGCCATTGTCTCAAGGTCATCCGGAGGGAACTCCAGGGGTGGTTCGCTGCTGCGCGAAGGGATCATCACATAGCCAACTGCCGCCAGTTTCTTGGGGATGTTGCGCACATTCACCCGGTTTGCCTCCTTGTACGTCTCGGGAAGATCGGCGTAGGGCGCCAAGAGCGGATTGGTCTTCTCCGCGTCGTTCCGTGGGCCGAGTTTCCATCCGTCCCTTATTCTGCCTTCGCAGTAGATATCGTGCGCCGCCTCAGCCATCTTCTCCAGCAGGTCCCCTTCGAGTTCGATCTGTTGGGCCAGGGATAGGAACTCGCGGCCGTCCACATGCAGATCGAGCTGGGCCTCGGCAGGCAGGCAGGAATGCTCAAAACTGCTCCTACCGGCGAGAAGGCTCATGGCAACGATGGCTTCCATGGAGCGCACACCGTGCTTGTACTCCCTGGTGTGCAACAAGGCGCGCAAGACGCCGGGATCAATGCTCGGTACCTCGCCGCCATTCTGTGTTTGAAAGATCTGGCGAGCGGTATTGTAGAGAACAAAACGGAGCATGATGGCGCGGCGTATGACGTGGTACGGGTCAGCCTTGTCTTCCGCGCTGACTTGCGGGTTGGGTCCCAGGATGTTGACATATCCTTTCAAGCGGCTGATGAAATCGGGCCCTTTTGTCTTCGCGAACTCTTTGTCGTCGCGTAGAACCGTGGGGAAATCCTCCATCCGCGCGCAGGTCCCCCCCGCGAATACGAAGATGCAGCGCCCAATGGGATGGGTGATCTGTCCGTGCTGAAAGGTGCCGTCCTGCATGGGGGCGAGGAAATACCGCAGCCAGCCCAGGGGTTGACCATCGAGAGCTGTATCGAACTCGTCCCAGAAAACGAGTGGTATCTTCCCAGCCAGCCCGATGTCCCTCACCTGGTGCAGGGCATCGAGTAATCCTTCGTGACCACCGATCTGGGATAGGTTGAACTCCAAGGGCTTGATATCGTCTGGGCAGACCGAATTGGCCACTTGCTTCACAGCGAAAGACTTGCCGGACCCAGGCGGCCCGAACACGGCAATGGAGAGGGGACGGTTCTGCGCCTGCCGGCAGTACTCCGCGATGAGGCTGCGGATGCTGCGAAGGCTCTCGATCTCGCGTCGATCCGCAGTGACAAGCTTATCGAACTGCCCCAGCGGCACGCCCTCGAGGGAGGCCTCTACCCCCTTCAGGACGATCTCCTGTGCCACTTTGTCCAGGGTATCGGTGTATCGATCCTTGAGGATGCTCCAGAGACCGGCCTCTGGCTCAGTCGTTCCTTGGGGAGCTGGCCTGGCCAGGAATCGGGCAGGATCTTGTACTTCAGCGACCGCGAACAGGGGCTCTGTGCTTACCAGCGAATCGGCGATCAGGCCGGCGGGAAAGACGAGGTTGCGCTGGCCCGTCGAAGTGGTCTGCTCTTCATAGCCCTTCTGATGCAGCAGGCGCATCGCCGCCAGACCGGCCTGGATGCCCCGCGGGAGGTCCGGCCTGGCAGGATCAAGCATTATCTGGCGGGCAATGGCGGCGGTCAGGCAGGAGGTGTAACCGATCATACGCCCAGGGCGGTCTTGGCCCCACATGCCCTCAACAATCTTGGGGTCGAAGAAGAGGGTGCACTTGACTGCGCTCTCCTCACCAGAGCCCTGCCCGCCCTCAGCCTCTGCCCGCGAGAGTAGGAAGGCTCCGGCGGTATCGAAGGAGATGACCACATGGGCGCATCGCGATAGGGCGTTCACACGGGGGTTGTGGGTGAGTTCCCATAAGAGGTCCTGGGCGGTCCGCTCCCACGACAGTTCGCGGCTGACCTGTACTTCCGTGCGCCGCAGGTCGTTCACTGTCATGACGACGATGAGGCGGTCGGCGCAGTTCTCGCGCAGGTGTTCCCAAAGAGCCCCCTGGGCCACGGGCCGCGCCATCTTTAACAAGATGGGGGCACGACATTCATCTTGCGATACCGCTTGAGGCCACAGCCCGGGCTGAGTCCGAAAACCGAGGGCAGCATCATCGATTACGACCAGGCCAGCCTCCGGAGTATCGCCGACCACCCTCTGCCAGTCAGCAGGCTCATCGACTGGGCTCGGGTCCAGGCCTAAGAACTCCGCCACGCGCCAAGATGATTCTTCGCCGCCCAACCTAGATTCTTTGCCGTGGCTGAACTGGGACCACATGGCATATGAGTGATGGAAGCGGTCGTCGAGCGGATGGACGGGTTCCGTCGGGCTGCCCATCTTGAGGACAGCCCAGTCCGCCTCCCCATCGCGGCGCATGGTGTTGGCAACAGCCTCAATCAAGTCTGCCAGCATCGCCGCCCCTCCACGTTGCGAGGAGGCCCGAGTGCGATCATCTGCATTCCAGGCCGGAAGAGCTTCCTTCAGGCGGCGGGTGCGAGCGAGGTTCCAGTCCATCGTCACATCACCTGTGACAACGACCTTCGGCGAGCGCTGGGCACTTGTCATGATGGCCTCCTTCAGATGCGAAAGGGGTGCTGCCAGGCCGGCGCGGCCCGCTGACGCGGCGGGACTCCTGGAGAGGCGTTCATTGCAGGAGCTGCTCGATCGTATCCATGGCGGGATGGGTGATTCCCTTTTCTCGGAGTAGCTTGAAGTCCTCACGAACACCATCGGCAAAGGTGCGTGTCCCCTCGAGTATCACGTCCTTGTTCTCCACGTAGATGGCCGTGGCCTTCTCCACCTGATCGTCCAACAGGTACCCATGGGCCAGATTTATTCTTATCCAGACTTGGGTCGGGTCAGCTTCCAGCCCTTTCAGCGCGGCCGACACTGCCTCCCTCGGCCGACGGTCCAGCACCTCCAGCCAGGACATGCTGCCATAGGCAATCGCTAGGTTTCTCTGGGCCTGGGCGTCGGATCTGTTCTGCGCCAGGTCTAAGCAGATGGCCAGTGCCCTCTCGCGGACCTCCCGCGCTCCCGTCAGGTCACCCTGTTCCATCAGCACGCGACTGATCGCCTGATAGCTGAAGGCAAGATCCCGCTGCGCCTGGGCATTGGAGTTGCCCTGCGCCAACTCGATCGCGATGGCCAACGCACTCTCGTAGGCGGCGGCGGCTGCCGTCAGGTCACCCTCCGCCATCCTCACGTCGCCCATACTGCTGTAGCTGATGCCGAGGTCCCGCTGAGCCTGCGCGTCAGACTTGTCCTGCGCCAGCTCGAGGAAGATGGCCAATGACTTTTCGCGGGCGTCCAGGGCTCCCGTCAGGTCACCCTGAACAGTCATGACGTCGCCCATCCTGCTGTAGCTGACAGCGAGGTCCCGTTGTGCCTGGGCGTTGGACTTGTCCTGCGCCAGCTCCAGGGCGATGGCCAGCGCCTTCTCGAAGGCCTCACGGGCTCCCGTCAGGTCGTCCTGCATCAGCCTCACGTTGCCCATCCTCTCATAGCCGATAGAGAGTGACCGCTGCATTTGGGCGTTGGACTTGTCCTGCGCCAACTCGATGTCGATGGTCAGCGACTTCTCGTAGGCCTCTAGGGCTGCTGCTAGGTTCCCCTGCACCATCCTGACGTCGCCGATCCTGCTGTGAGCGATGGAAAGGTCCCGCTGCGCCTCGACGCTAGCCTTGTCTTGCGCCAGCTGGAGGGCGATAGCCAGCGACTTCTCGTAGGCTTCCAGGGCTCCTGTCACGTCCCCCTGAGTCATCCTCAATCTGCCTAGTTTGTCGTAGCTGTGAGAGAGATCCCGCTGAGCTTCGACGGTGGAGTTGTTTTGCGCCAGCTCGATCCGGATGGCCAGCGACTCGTCATAGGCCTCCAGGGCTCCCGTTAAGTCGCCCTGCGCCATCCTCACGTCGCCAACACCAGAGTAGGCAATGGATAGATCCCGCTGCGCCTCGGCGTTGGTCTTGTCCTGTGCCAGCGCAAGCGAAATAGCCAGCGATTCCTCGTAGGCCTCCCGGGCTGCCGTTAGGTTCCCCTGCGCCATTCCCACGTCGCCTATGTTGTTGTAGCCGATGGAGACGTTCCGATGGACTTGGGAGTGAGAGGTCTGCTCGGCCAGCTCGAGGTCGATGGCCAGCGACTTCTCGTAGACCTCCTTGGCTCCCGTCAGATCCCCCTGCGCCATCTTCACGTCGCCCATCCAGCTGTAGCTGACGGAGAGGTCCCATTGAGCCACGGCGTCGGCCTTGTCCTGCGCCAGCTCGAGAAAGATGGCCAGCGCTTCATCGCAGGCCTCGTGCGCCCGTTCAGTGTCCCCCAGCTCCAGCCACCCCTCACATACTCGAGTAAGGTTGCTGGCCATTTCACGCCTGGCGTCCGGCGATTCCGGACTGAGAGCGAGGATCCTGTCCAGCATCTCCACGTTCTCTTCGAAAACGGCTGTCAGTATGGAGAGCGTCCCCGGCACGTTTTCAAGCCTTTCGAGAGTGTCATAAGTTAGCAGGCTGATTGCCGCCAGCGCCTGGTCTCTCTCTGTCTCCGTTGTCTTTCTCTGCTCTTCGGCACGCACGAACTGGGAGTAGTTGAAGAAGCCAACCGAAGAGACAATGAGAAGGACCGCAAGGGCCAGGGCCCCTTTCTGCCGTATCGAGCGCTCGTGGTCCCTCGACTCCAGCTCGGAGTAACCGCAGCCGAGTATGCGGGCTATCAGGCGCAGCTTTTCCCCGGCCAAGAGGCGCAACGACCGCCGCAGCTTGTTGGCCCGGACGTCGGCCGCCGGCTCGAGTACCCGCGAGGATGCTCCCCGGTCGCTCGCCTGAGGCCGGATGGGCGCCGGGAACGAGTCCGTCGGCTCGCCCTCGATGAGCACGGGCAGGATGCGGTCGCCGCGGCCCAGTTGGATGAAGAGCTCTACCTCGCGTGTCACCCAACGCGATTCGGGGGTGCGCGGCGAACAGATCACGATCAGGTAGCGGGACTCCCGGAGGGCCTCTTGGATGTCGTCGCTGAGGTTACTTGAGGTTGGGAGCTCCTCCCGGTCGCGGAACACCCTCTTGATCTGCCGTGGCAGGCCTCGCTTCACGAGAGGACCGGGAACCCTGTAGGTCTCCAGCGCCCGATGCAGACGTTCGGCAACTGCCTTGTCCATCTCCGCGTGCCGGTAGCTGATGAAGGCGTCGTAGCGGAAGTCGTCGGCCGTCCCTTCAGCCTGCATGCCAATCTACTCCCCACCAAACGGCTCGTCATTCGGAGAACGATCCTCCGTCAGCAGATCGTCGACGAACTGCAGAGGGTCTTCCCCCTCTCTCTTCATCTGCTCAAGCAGGCTGGCGTTCTCCTCGAGAAGCTCCTTGATCACCGGAAGTGCTAGGGGCACATCCTTGAACCTCTCGGGCAACTCTCGAGTCAGGTTGACGTAGGCTTCCTCCGCTTGCCGCTTCTGCTCCGCGGCGATCCGTTCCTGGTCCACGGCGTTTCTCCACTGCATGAAGCTGACCGTCCCGAACAGCGATGAAGCAACGACGGCTATGGCAGCGACCGTGCCCCAATAGCGGACGATCCGCTCGCGGTGTCTTCGCTTAAGGTCGTCGAAGCTGCAGCCGATGATGGGTGCGATGAGCCGGAGTTTCTCCGTTTTCAGCAGGCGCAGCGACTGGCTCAGACTGGGGGCCCGTATGTCGGCGGCAAGAGGCTCGATGACATCCAGCCACCCGCGCCGTTCGCCGTCTATTTCGAAGGTTGACCGTCGTTCTTCCCGAAGAAGGGAGGGGAATGACTGTTCTGGCTCACCTTCGATCAGCAAAGCCAGAACCTTGTCCGCCCTGCCCGACGCCCTAAAGGCCTCTATCTGTTTCGCTACCCGCTCCGATCCTGGCGTCCGAGGCGAACACACCACAATGAAGAAGCGGGACTGTTGGAGGGCTCGCGCAATATCTCCGCCAAGCTCACTCGAGGAAGGAACGCCTTCCCTGTCAAGAAAAACACCGTTGAGACGGCCAGGCGTACCTCGTTTCCATAGAGAGCGCGGAGCCCGGTATTTCTCCAGGTGTTTCCGCAGATGTTCCGCGATTTCTTCATCAGGACTTGAGTAGTGGCTGGTGATAAAGGCATCATAGCGGAAGTCGCTGTCAATTCCCTTGTCTTGCATCGCGCCCTCTCATAGCAACATGCGACATAGCCTCAGGTAATCAAGGTGCCCAACCTCAGCCCCACCTCGACGGAAGCTGCAGAGCTATCTTAGCCCCGGCGCCGACGTTGTCAACGGGGATCTCGTGTGCCTACCGCGCGAGCCCCACCTTCTCGCATCTTGTAGACAGCGTTATAATCGGGGCGCTGAGGGCCGCGTTCTCCCGGCCCGGCTCGGCTCGGCCTACGCGTCGACGCTGAGGAGTTTCTGGCACTGGTCAAGCAGGGGTAGGTTCCGTGACTCTTCATCCAAACGCCAGCGATCAGGGCAGGATCCCCTTCAGATTGCGCATTGGGGTGACCGGCCATCGCCGCCTCCCCGATGAGGGAGCACTGGCGGAGCAGGTGAGACGAGCCCTTCAGCGAATAAGGGAACTGCTGCCGTCGTCTCCATATACTCCTGTCCTCTTCACCGTCATTTCCCCGCTCGCCGAGGGCGCCGACCGGCTGGTCGCTCGGGAGGTACTGAAGAGCGAAGGAGCCGACCTGGAGGCACCTCTACCCCTGCCGCGAGAGGAATACCTGCGTGATTTCCAGTCCGATGAATCGAAGCGCGAGTTCGATGACCTGCTTTCGAGGGCGCGGGAGATCACCGAGCTAGGCCCGTCCGAGAGCCGCGAGAAGGCATACGAGCGCGTCGGGCACTACGTGGTCGACCGCTGCGACGTGTTGATCGCCCTGTGGGATGGCGAGCCCCCGCGCGGCCAGGGCGGGACCGCTGAGATCGTGGAGTACGCGCGAGACCAGGGCGCGCCGCTCATGTGGATCAGTACCAAGCTGCAACACGACCTGACCGAAGAGCTAGAAAGCGGCCTCAGCAAGGAACGATGTCGCCGCTTATGGGAGATGCTCCGCCGGCCGAGGGCGAGTCTGCGCAGCACGACGAAGGGGCAGCAGGTAGCTGAGGAGCCGGAAAATGGCCAGAGCGAGGAAAGACGCAGGCGACGAGAGGAATGCCGAGCGGAGAGGGTGCGTCGACTGAAGGGAACGCTGCGTCAACTCGGCGAATATAACCGTGGCAAGATTGCTCAGGAGCAGTTTAGGCAAGAGGTTCGCCAGCAGGAAGGCCAGGCGGCGACGGCCGCCGGACTTTCGCGCGTGGACGCGCTGTTGGTGCGAGCGTTCTCAGAGTGGGTGTTGCCATACTACGTGAGGGCCGACTTACTGGCTCAACGCTACCAGACCTGGTATTACGCACTCGGCAATGCCCTATTTCTCCTCGCGGCCGCAGCGGTGGCGGCGGCTGCGAGCCAATTCCTCTTCGTGCCGGAGACGCCGGAGTTGGTGTGGATCGAAGTCGGGCTGATGCTTGGCCTGCTCGCCATAGTGGGGATCGGCCGGGGGTGGCGGTTCCACGACCGGTGGCTCTCCTACCGGTTCTTGACAGAAAGGTTCCGTTCTGCCCTTTTTCTCGCCGCATCAGGTCTGGGCAGTCGGCGGGCAGGCCTCGAACGGGTCTACCTTGGGCATCCATCCGAAGAATGGCTTCGCCAGGCTTTTGCCGAGGTATGGAAGGAGCGGCCGAAAGTTGGGGTAACCGAATCTGGTGTGGAAGGGTTCCGGCGGTTTCTGGCCGAGGCCTGGATAGAGGATCAGATCGGCTATCACAGCAAGATGAGCCCAAAGTACTACCGGCGCCATCACCGGCTTACTCGGATCAGTGAGCTGCTCTTTGTTGCTACCGTCGCCGCGGCTGTGCTGCACGCGTTTAGCGTCACGGGCCATGCAACGCCCGGCTCATTGTCGTGGGCCACGTTGTTCGTGCTTCTCGCAGTTGCGCTGCCCGCGTTGGGGGCTGGCATCTATGGCATACGAACCCAAAGAGAGTACTTGCGGAACTCCGAGCGCTTCGAGCGCATGGCCCACTATCTCAAGGACATCAAGACGCGGATGGAGGCCGCCCCGAACATGGACACGGTTCGACAAATAGCGGCGGAAGCTGAGGACCTCATGCTTGACGAAAACCGCGACTGGTTCGTGGTGATGAAATTCCACCCCTTCGAGTTGAACGTGTAGCGGGAGGGCACCGGCCATGGCGCATGACGTCTTCATCAGCTACGCGGCAGAGGACAGAACCGTAGCCAACGCCGTGTGCGCCAAGCTGGAGGCCGAGCGCATACGGTGCTGGATCGCTCCGCGGGACGTCTTGCCCGGCGTCAGCTACGCTGAGGCGCTCGTCGATGCCATCAGCGAGAGCAGCCTCATGGTCCTAGTGTTCTCATCGCGTTCAAACAACTCCCCACAGGTCATGAGGGAAGTGGAGAGGGCGGCGAGCAAAGGCATCCCCATACTTCCGTTCCGCATCGAAGATGTGGCCCCCTCCAAGACCATGGAGTTCTTCTTGAGCACTCCACACTGGCTGGACGCCCTGACGCCGCCTCTGGAGAAACATCTTAAGGAGTTGGCCGAGCACCTACAGGCGATCCTGGCGACTTCATCGCGCGAACGGGCCTACGAACGCCCGGCTACGGTGGCACCGCCCGCTGAGCTGCCACGCAGGCGACAGGGGCTCCCGAAAGAACGCGAGGCCGTGCCAGAGCGGAGACGGACCGGCCCCCTGGAGCGGCTGTGGGGGCTCTTCAGCCAGCCGAGTAGGGCCAAAATAGATCGGGTGCACTTTTCGGTCACCTTACCGCCCGCCGTCAACCCTGGAAGTCACTTCGTGTTGGACGTCTGGGCTCACCTCCGGCACGAGCGAGACATCGTGATACAGCGGGCGAAAGAAGCCTTTGGAGCGGGTGCTCATGTCCAATCAAAGGGGCCCGTGCTAGTTCCCGGAGGGACACTGATCTCTGTGTACCTTACGATTGAGGGTTTCACAATCGGGGACCCAGAGGACACCATCCAGTGGTTTGGCGAACCGACAAACGCGAGCTTCCCTGTGGCTGTGCCGGATGACGCCTCAGAAGGCCCACGAGACGGCCTAGCACGTATCTACATCCATGCACTGCAGATCGCTCGGATCCCGTTCGTGGTGCTGGTCAGCAAGGCGCTAAGGGATGACACTCCAATCTCGGTAGGAGGTCGGCCCCTTCGCAAAGCGTTCGCCTCCTACGCCAGCGCCGATCGGGATGAGGTCTTGAATCGCATTCAGGGCATGCAAAAGGCGGCGCCGCAATTGGACGTCTTCCTCAACGTACTCTCGCTTCGCTCTGGCCAATATTGGGAAGAGGAACTGTGGCGAGTCATTCCATCGAATGACATCTTCTACCTCTTCTGGTCCCGCGACGCCAGTCAATCCGAATGGGTGGAGAAGGAATGGCGATGCGCACTCAAGACGAGAGGTCTGGACTTCATTGACCCCGTGCCGCTTGTCTCACCCGAGTTGGTGCCCCCGCCTCGCGAGTTGGAAAGCAAGCACTTCAACGAGTGGACACTCGCCTTCAAGAGCGGGGAGAGGCAGGCGTAAGGTGACCAGAGCACGGAATCGCTGTGGGGCGCTGGGCTTGGCACATCTGGGCCAGAAGGACGTTCGTTATGGCGCATGACGTCTTCATCAGCTACGCGGCAGAGGACAGAACCGTAACCAACGCCGTGTGCGCCAAGCTGGAGGCCGAGCGCATACGGTGCTGGATCGCTCCGCGGGACGTCTTGCCCGGCGTCAGCTACGCTGAGGCGCTCGTCGATGCCATCAGCGAGAGCAGCCTCATGGTGCTCGTCTTCTCGTCGCGGTCAAACAACTCCCCGCAGGTCATGAGGGAAGTGGAGAGGGCGGCGAGCAAAGGCATCCCCATACTTCCGTTCCGCATCGAAGATGTGGCCCCCTCCAAGACCATGGAGTTCTTCTTGAGCACTCCACACTGGCTGGACGCCCTGACGCCGCCTCTGGAGAAACATCTTGGGCATCTAGCCGGCACAGTCCAAATGCTGTTGTCGCGAATCCGGAAGCCGGAGGAAGGGACTGAGAAGGCGGAGTCGGTCGAATCAGGGCGGGCCGTAGGGACCACCATCGAGAAGGGACCACATAGGCCCCCGCCAGCGAGAAAGGCATTGGAGTTCGGCGTAGTTGTGCGATGGGGTGGCCGCCCCATCGTACGGCTTGCCGCGGTCTTCCTGGCCGTCGCGGGAGTGGTAGCACTGATCCTTCTGCTGGTAGGGTGGCCATTTGGTGGCGGTGACGGTGGACCGACGCCGACGTCGGTGACCCCGGAGTTGGGAACCTACACCGGCATTACCTCGCAGGGGAGATCCGTCGAGTTCGACGTCATTGAGGGCGGCGAGGCGATAATCCGAATCAAGATCGAGGTGGAGGGCGAATGCCCGCTGCCGACCCCCGGCGTTGGCCCGCAGCCGACGGGGTGCACGTGCAACGTTAACAGGGAGACACGCATGACCAAGCCCTGGCCCATCGGCGACACCGGGTTCTCGTACGCCCCGGGCGATTTCGAGTTCTCGGCGGTGTTCAACTCCACGACGACGGCCACCGGTTTCGTGCGCGTCCACACGTCTGGCACAGGAGGGCAGGCCTCCTGCAGCTCGGATCAGGTAACGTGGACCGCTTCGCTTCAGTAGGGACGGTGCAGAGATCGTGAGTCACGTTTTCATCAGTCACGTCGAGGAAGACGCTGACGTTGCTCTCGTCATCGCGCTGGGGCTGGAGCAGGCGGGATTCCGCACGTGGTGCTACGAAGTGGACTGTCCTCCTGGCCCTTCCTACCTGCTTCTGACAGGGCAGGCGGTCGAAGGCTCTAGTGCAGTCGTTCTCGTGGTGTCTGCGGATTCCCTCGGCTCCAACCAGGTGACGTCGGAGGTTGTTCGCGGTCACGAAAGCGGCAGGCCCTTTATCCCGGTTCTCCGGGGCATCAGACACGTTGAGTTCCAGACTCGGCGCCCGGACTGGCGAGCGGCTATTGGGGCCGCGACGTCTGTTCGGATTCCGCCGGAGGGCGCCGGGAGCATTGTTCCCCGCATCGTTGAGGGACTTACGGCCCTGGGTATCCACCCAGGCAAGGGGGCCGACTCCGCCAGGCTCCAGGAAATAGGGCGGGAGCTGGATGAGCTGGGTCTTCCTGAGAGTGCAAGACTGCCAGGGAGGCAGGCGAAGCCAGCGGGCACGGTGCCGATGCCGATCGAAGAGGAGGCACAGAGGCCGGCGCCGGCTTGGAACTTGCCACCAGCCGTCTGGCGATGGGTCACTCGGTCGCACGTAGGACCAGCCCCGATCTTGGGGGCCGTAGGGTTGGCTGCGGCCATAGGAACGATTGTGCTGGTAGTGCTTCTGCTTGGTGGCGGCGATGGCGGTTCCAGCTTCGTCATCTTTCCGTCAACGCCCGGAGCGAACACGCCAACGGTCGCGCCGGGGCATCCCACGTCTGCGGCCACCACGGCGCGGCCATCGGCTACAGTTGCACGTACCACGCGGGCATCGCCGACCGCGGCGCCAATCTCAACGCCGACGCCGGACGAACGCTCCCCGAAGGTGCTGTGGCGCCTCAAGACTTCCTACTCGCTGTCGCCCTCCTCTCCCGCGGTCGTCGATCAAGTGGCCTACATCGGCAACACCGACGGCGTCTACGCTCTCGACGCCGCGACAGGGGAGGAGCGCTGGCACCTCGACACTGGCCATTTCTCCGCTCCGGTGGTGAAGGACGGCGTGGTCTACGCCGGCGGCACGGACCTGTACGCCCTGGACGCAGCCACGGGGGAGGAGCGCTGGCGGTTCCAGGCGGGGGGTTCGGTCACTTCCCCCGCGGTGGCGGACGGCACTGTCTACGTCGGCAGCAATGACAACTACGTTTACGCCCTGGACGGGGCTACGGGCAAGTGGCTGTGGCGCTTCAAGGCGGGCTTCGAAGGGGATGTCGTCGGCTTCTCCGTCCCAGCTGTGGCGGATGGCGTCGTCTACATCGGCGGCGCTGACACGTACGTCTACGCCTTGGACGCCGCCACGGGCGAGCTGCGCTGGCGGCATCAGATGAGCGACCGGACTCCGCACGTGATGGTGGCCGGGGGCGTAGTCTACGTGACCGAGTGGCTCAACGGGCTGCACGCCCTGGACGCAGGCAGCGGGGAGCAGTTGTGGGCCTTCGGGACTGAGGGAGTGAGTGGGATGGAGGGCCCTGCGGCGGTGGCCGATGGGGTGGTCTACGTTGGGAGCGACGACGGCGCCTACGCCCTGGATGCCGCCACGGGCGAGGAACGCTGGCTGTTCCGCACGGACGGCTGGTTTGCCAGTCCGGCAGTGGTGGAAGGAGTAGTCTACGTCACGAGTGACGTCATCGTTGGCAACGAATACTACGTCTACGCCCTGGACGCGGCCACGGGGGAAGAGCGCTGGCGCTTCCAGACGGGCGGCACGATCGCTTCCCCCGCAGTCGCACAGGGGGTGGTTTATATCGCCAGCGGCGACGACTACCTCTATGCCCTGGACACGACCACATTGGAAGAGCGCTGGGTGCCAGAGCGCCCGACTGAATCCGCGCCCTAAGGGTAGCGCCTGGACACGAGGCAGGTAGGCGGCCTGAGTTGAATCGTGACGTTCCCTGTCAGTGCCGAGGACGACTGTCTGCGGGAGGGACAACGGGTTTGCACTATGGCTCATGACGTCTTCATCAGTTACGCGGTAGAGGACAAACCTACCGCCGATGCAGCGTGCGCCACATTGGAAGCGCGCGGCATGAGGTGTTGGATCGCTCCCCGCGATGTCCTGCCAGGAATGGACTACGCTCAGGCGCTGGTGGAAGCCATCAATCAGAGTCGGGTGATGGTTCTGGTTTTCTCGTCGCGCTCAAACCACTCAGCCCACGTAAGGAGGGAAGTGGAGCGGGCAGTGAGCGTTGGCATCCCCATTCTACCCTTCCGGATAGAGGACGTGCCGCTATCGCCGTCTCTGGAGTATTTCATCGGCACGGTTCATTGGCTAGACGCTTTGACGCCTCCTCTGGAGAAGCATCTCCGCCATCTTAGCGGGACGGTGAGGTTGCTGCTGTCGAGGGGGCGGCCGGGCGAGGTGCCAGCCCAGGAGGAGTTGGATGGGCCAACGGTGCTCCGGGACGCCTATGAGTCGGCCGGGACGTGGGACAGGCACCCCATTGTGCGACTCGCCGCGGTATTGGCAGTCGTAGCGGGAGCTGTAGCAGCGATCTTCGTGCTGGTGACCGTGCTATCCGATGGCGGTCAGAGCGAATCCGGTTCGGCGGCTGTTTCGGCAACGCCCACGGCCAAGCCGAGACTTGGGGCCGCAGGCGTCGAACGCTCGTCTAGGGTACTCTGGGACTTCAGGACGGGCGGCGGCGTTGTCTCCTCGCCGGCGGTGGTGGACGGTGTGGTCTACGTCGGCAGTCTCGACAGCTACGTCTACGCTGTGGATGTGGCCACCAAGGAGCAGCTCTGGCGCTTCGAGACCGGTGATAAGGTCTTTTCCTCGCCGGCAGTCGTGGACGGTGTCGTGTACGTCGGCAGCCTTGACAACTATCTCTACGCTCTCGATGCGGCCACTGGACAGCAACGCTGGAGCTTCGTGTCGGGCGGCTGGACCTCCTCCCCGGCGGTGGTCGACGGCGTAGTGTACATCGGCAGTTGGAACACTTACATCTATAGTCTGGATGCTGCCACGGGGGAGGAGCGGTGGCGCTTCAAGACCGGCGACTTCGTTGGCGGTACTCCAACGGTGGAGAACGGCGTGGTATACGTCGGCAGCACGGACGACCACCTCTATGCCCTGGACGCAGCCACGGGGCAGGAGCGCTGGCGCTTCAAGGCCGGCGATGACGTTGAATCCCGCCCGACGGTGGTGGACGGTCTCGTGTACATCGGCAGCAAGGACACCTACGTTTATGCCGTGGAGGCGGCGACAGGACAGGAGCGCTGGCGTTTCAAGACTGGTGGCCACGTTTTCTCCGCTCCGGCGGTGATGGGTGGGGTGGTGTACGTCGGCAGCCTCGACAACTACCTCTATGCCCTGGACGCCGCCACGGGCGAGGAGCGATGGCACTTCGAGGCCCGCAATGACATTCTGGCCTCCCCGGTGGCAGTTGATGGAGTGGTCTATGTCGGGAGCGGGGACAACTACGTGTACGCTCTCGATGCCGCCACAGGGTGGGAGTCGTGGCACTTCGAGACGAGCGGCCAGGTCAGATCCTCCCCGACGGTGGTGGACGGTGTGGTGTACGTTGGCAGTGACGACCAGTACATCTATGCCCTTGCGGCCGATGCAGGTGGAGAACCGGCTATCGCAACCCCAAGCCCTATGCCTTCATCGACGGCGACGACCACAACGACGCCAGCCGGCCCAGCCGGTGCCACCAGAGCGGCCCGCGGCTTCGAGCTGAGGGTGTGGAGCAGAGGATCCGTCGGCAATGGCTCATGACGTCTTCATCAGTTACGCAATAGAAGACAAGCCGATCGCTGACGCGGTGTGCGCGACGCTCGAAGCGAGTCGCATGAGGTGTTGGATCGCCCCTCGCGACGTGCTGCCCGGTGTGGACTACGCTCAAGCGCTGGTTGAAGCCATCAACCAGAGTCGCGTCATGGTTCTCATCTTCTCATCCCGCTCGAATCACTCACCTCACGTCCGGAGAGAGGTGGAGCGGGCAGTGAACGCCGGGATCCCCATACTCCCCTTCCGGATCGAGGACGTGCCCCTGTCACCACCCCTGGAATACTTCATCGGCACGGTTCACTGGCTAGACGCTTTGACCCCGCCGCTCGAAAAGCACCTTGAACATCTGGCCGGGACGGTGAAGCTGCTGCTGAAGAGGGAGCCGCCTGGCGGAGAACGGACTGAAGAGGTTCCGGCCCGGGATGGGCCACGTAGGCCAACGCTGCTGCCGCATGCATACGAGACCGCCCTACGATGGGGTAGCCGCCCCATCGTGCGACTTGCCGCAGTGTTGGCGCTAGCACTGGTCGCTTCGGCCGCGATCTTCGTGTTGGTGACCCTGTTCTCGGGCGGTGGTGGGAGTGACTCCGGATCTGCCGCCCTCTCCCCGAGCCCGACGCCGGCGGCCAGGGTGCTGGCGCCGGGCGAGTCTAGGATGGTCTGGCACTTTAAGACAGAGGACGCTGTCGTCTCGTCCCCGATGGTGGTGGATGGGGTGGTCTACGTGGGCAGCAACGATAGCTACGTCTACGCGGTCGACGCGATCACGAAGGAGCAACTCTGGCGCTTCGACACCGGCGAGAGGGTTTTCGCTTCACCGGTCGTCGTGGGCGGGGTAGTGTACTTCGGCAGCATGGACGGGTGCGTATACGCGCTGGACGCCGTTACCGGTAAGCAGTTGTGGCGCTTCGAGACGGGCTACTACGGGGACTTTAGCATGTCCCCGGTGGTGGTGGATGGTGTGGCCTACATCGGGAGCTGGAACAAACATGTCTATGCTCTGGATGCTGCCACGGGAGAAGAGTTGTGGAGCTTCGAGACGGGCGACTTCGTTCGAGCCGCACCGACGGTAGACGAGGGGGTAGTGTACATCGGCAGCGTCGACGATCACCTCTACGCCCTGGATGCGGCCACCGGAAAGGAGCGCTGGCGCTTTCAGACCGGCGGTGACGTTGAATCCGACGCTACGGTGGCAAAGGGCGTGGTTTACTTCGGCAGCAAGGACACCTACGTGTATGCTCTCGAAGCGGCCAGCGGGGAGGAGCGCTGGCGCTTCAAGACCGGCGCCGACGCCTTCCACTCCCCCGTGGTGGTGGACGGTGTGCTGTACGTGAGCAGCGAAGGTGGCGAGGTGTACGCGCTTGACGCCGGAACGGGCGAGCAGCAGTGGCGTTTCGAGACCGGCGGCGAGGTTTGGAGGAGCCCGGCCGTTGTGGACGGGGTGGTCTACGTCGGCAACGAGGGCAACTTCGTGTACGCGCTCGACGCCGGGACGGGCGAGCAACTGTGGCGATTTGAGGCTGGCGGCGCGGTTCGGCGCCCGGCGGTGGTGAGCGGGGTCGTGTACGCCGGCAGCCTCGACCACTACGTGTACGCACTGGATGCCGCTACTGGGCACCAACTGTGGCGCTTCCAGACGGACGGCCCCATTGAATCGTTCCCGATGGTTGTGGGCGGTGTGATGTACATTGGCAGTGACGACCACTACGTCTATGCTCTGGACACCGCCGCAGTGGAAGAGCCAGCCGTGTCGACGCCGAGCCCCACTCCTTCGCCGACGGCGACGCCGTTCTCTCCGGCTGGGGCGACCGCGGAGCCGACAACCGTCTCCACCACGACACCAGCAACTACAACTGCACCTGCGCCGGAACACTCGCCGACAGCGGCGCCGGTCTTTACGCCGGCGGCGACAGAAAGTGGCCCAGTCCTTGAACGCTCACCAGAGGTGCTCTGGAGCTTCCAAACAGGCGACGGCGTTGTATCTCCCCCGGCGGTGATGGACGGCGTGGTGTACGTCGGTGGGCTCGACAACTACCTGTATGCTCTAGACGCCGCCACGGGCGAGTCACGCTGGCGGTTCGGTGCGGGCGATCCGATCGAATCCCGCGCGGCGGTCGCGGACGGGGTGGTCTACGTCGCCACTCTCGACAAACCTCTCTACGCCCTGGACGCCGCGACGGGGGAGGAGCGCTGGCACTCCAATCTGGACGACTGGAGCTCACCCCCGACGGTGGCGGGTGGTGTAGTCTACATCGGCAGTTGGAACGGGCACGTTTACGCTCTGGACGCTGCCACGGGAGAGCAACTGTGGACCTTCGATATTGGCAACTCTGTTTTCGGCGCCGCAAAGGTGGCGGGCGGGATCGTGTACATCGGGAGTGGGTACCTGTACGCTCTAGACGCCGCAACTGGAATGCAGCGTTGGCGGTTCGAAACAGGCGGCTGGGTTGACTCCTCGCCCGCGGTGGCGGACGGTCTGGTCTACATCGGAAGCAGGGACACTTACGTTTATGCTGTGGATGCCACCACGGGGGAGGAGGGCTGGCTCTTCAAGACCGGCGGCGTGGTTTCTTCTTCGCCGGCTGTGATGGGTGGGATGGTCTACGTGGGCAGCCTCGACGGCTACTTCTGCGCTTTGGACGCCACCACAGGGGCGCAGCGGTGGCGCTTCGAGGCGAGCGTCAACAGTCAGTCTTCTCCGACGGCCGCGGACGGAGTGGTCTACCTGGCCAGCCTCGATAGTCATGTGTACGCTCTGGACGCCGCCACGGGAGAGCAATTGTGGCGCTTCCAGACGGGCGGTCCCATTGAATCGTCCCCGACGGTCGCGGACGGTGTGGTATACATTGGCAGCGACGACGGCAATGTCTATGCCATTACGGAGGACTGACACGTCCGCATTGGAGGAACGCTGGGTCCCAGAGCGCCCGCCTGAATCCGGACCCCAAGCGTAGTTCAAAGCTTCACGCTTAGGGCAGGGAGGAGATCCGCCATGGCTAACGATGTCTTCATCAGCTACGCGTCAGAGGACAAGATCACGGCCGATGCGGTATGTGCCAGATTGGAATCCCACCGCATTAGGTGCTGGATCGCTCCCCGCGACGTCCTGCCCAGCATGGACTACGGTCAGGCGCTGGTGGAGGCGATCAAGCAGAGTCGACTCGTGGTCCTGGTCTTCTCAGCCCGCTCAAATGACTCAGCCCACGTGAAGAGAGAGGTGGAGCGGGCGGTGTCCAAAGGCATCCCCATCCTTCCCTTCCGAATAGAAGACGTTACTCCTTCATCGTCTCTGGAGTTCTTCATCGCCGGCGCCCACTGGCTGGACGCTCTGACGCCACCTCTCGAAAGGCACCTCGAGCGTCTCGCCGAGACGGTGGAATTGCTCCTGCCAAGGGCCGGTACACCACCAGTCGTCAGTCAGGAGCCGGAGCCTTCGACAAGGGAGCCTGCCGCC
>Ga0315288_10001284_pt1 | contig 32344 bp, 33 predicted proteins | sample YL17G11_20_MG_FD_203454 | JGI IMG/M metagenome (GOLD analysis project Ga0315288, IMG submission 203454) | Sediment microbial communities from Yellowstone Lake, YNP, Wyoming, USA - YL17G11_20 | ecosystem: Environmental > Aquatic > Freshwater > Lake > Sediment | place: USA: Wyoming | collected...
GCGCGTGCTATGCTGCTGGCCTTCCCGCGTTTTCTTGTAGAGCGAACCGATACCGAGGGGAGATTGTTTCACAGATGGCAGTACAGATGTCCGCGACCACCCGGCTCAACTTGGGCCTTCGCATCTTCTTCTCCGAGTTCGTCCGCGTGAGCCTTTCCCGCCCCTCGCAGGCCCTGTTCTTCGGCAGGACGATCCTCTGGCAGAGGGAGGCCGCCCGCCTGCGCGCCCGCCACGCTGCCGAAGGCCTCACCGTGCCGCCCATTGCGATTTTCTCCATCACCAATGGCTGCAACCTCCGCTGCAAGGGCTGCTATGCCCAGGCAATCCGAGGCGACGCGCCCGATGAGCTCAGCGCGGGGGAGCTGCGCGACATCGTGCTCCAGGCCGACTCGCTGGGGGTGTCCTTTTTCGTGATCGCGGGAGGCGAGCCCCTGACCAGGCCCGAGATCATTGATATCACGCGGGATTTCCCGCACATCGTCTTTCTCCTCGTCACTAATGGCATGCTCCTCGACGCGGCGCTGATCGCGCGCCTCGCAGAGCAGAGGAACACGGTTCCCGTGCTGAGCATCGAGGGCAACCAGGCGGAGACGGACGAGAGACGAGGCAGGGGCGTCCATGAGCGCCTGCAGCGAAAGATGGCCGAGCTGAAGGAGACGGGGATCTTCTTCGCCCTCTCCCTCACCGTGACCCGAACAAACTTCGACACCGTCACCGACCGGGGATTCGTCTCGTCGGCGGTCGATGCGGGCTGCAAGCTGTTCCTCCTGCTCGAGTACACGCCGATCCGCGCAGGCACCGACGAGTGGGTCATCACCGACAGCCAGAGGCAGGAAATGAAGGGGATCGTGACAGGCTTCCGCAGGCGCTTCCGCTCCGTGTTCATCGCCGTGCCCTGGGACGAGGAGGAGCAGGGCGGGTGTCTCGCATCGGGGCGAGGCTTCGTGCACATCAGCGCGACCGGCGACCTCGAGCCCTGTCCCTTCGCGCCGTACTCCGACACGAGTCTGAAAAAGATGCCGCTCAAGGAGGCGCTGAAGTCGCCTTTCCTGGCCGCTATGCGGGGGAACCACGACCTGTTCAAGGAGACCGAGGGGGGCTGCGCGCTGTGGAAGAACAGGGAGCAGGTCCAGGCGCTGCTGGGCGGGAGGTCCGAGGCCGCGGTCTGAGAGATGCGGACAGCTGCGGAAAGAAGGGGGGCAGAGCATTGAGTAACGAGACTGGGAAGAGGAACTGGGTGCCCAAGGAAAGGGTGAAACGCGCGGCGGACTACGCCGGCGCCATCATCGGATCGGTCATCGCACTCGTGCTGATCAACTCGTACCTGCTGTGGCAGCCCCTGACATCGGGGGTCGTGACCGAGGCATGGCCGCGCATCCTCTGGGCCGCGGACCTGTCCCTCGTCATTCAGATCTGCGGAAGCCTCATCCTCCTGTTCTGGCGCCCCCGCTGGCTTCGAAATCTCCTCGAGCTCGTTTTCGCCGCAGCGGGGCTGCTATCCGTCGCGGTCCTCTACGCCGTCTTCCCTCTGGATTTCTCCGACGTTGTAGGCGGGTGGCTGAACACGGTGGTCCGGCTCATCTTGATCCTCGGCATTGCAGGGACGGCAATCGGCGTGATCGTGAATCTCGTGCGTTTCCTTGCCTTCTCCTGGCGCGTGGAATGAACGATAGCAATTGAGATTGTTTGATAACCTGGCTGCGCTTTGCCGAGACTCCCCCGACACAGCGGGACAGGTGCTGCCGAGCGAATCGCTCTTCCTCACTCACGCCAGCGGCCTTGCGCTTGCCGCACAGATGAGGCTGCCTCCATCCCAGGTTCCACTATCCCTTGCCGTTTCATGGACGTCTCGCGCCCATGGGCGCTTCGCCGCTTCTCTCTCATTTTCTCCCGAAACAGCTCACGGCCATCGACACTCATGGTTCGCATGCCATCCCCTCATAGATGCTCAGCGTCTGTCCGTCCTCATAGCGGTTCACACTCTTCAGTTCCATCCGCCTTCTTCTCAAAACGGCTGCTGTCGTATTCCCCTCGAACCCCACCGCCATTCTCCACCGCCGCGTATCGCTTGTCGGGCAGAAAGTACTCCTCCTCACGCTCTTGCTCGACTTTCTGCAGCACCGCAGAGTCGGCGAAGGCAGGATAGGCCAGGATGTTCTCATGGGCTTCCCCCGTGTTCCCCTCGCCTGATCCAGCAGGCTCCAGAAGATCGTTGGGTTGGGTCGCTCGGAAAATTCCCCGACCCTGATCGTAGTCCCTGAAAACCGGCATCGCCCCCTCTGCGGCCAACTCACCAAGAGGGCCGGACCGGGTCAATGAAATATCCCCGCTCTTCGCAATTCGCTGGCAGCGGCCAGCGGACCATGTTGCGGGACAGCCTCAATGACGATAGCTTGTGCCGGGAGAATGCCAGGCGGCGAGGCACGCGTTCTGAACGCGTGCACTCCGAAGGGCTCATGGGCATGGCGTCGGAACCTCCGCGGGCTTCCACCACCGCACTGACCCGCGCCTACGACGAAGTATAGAATAGGGCTATGGATCGATCGGAAAAAGTCAAGACGATGCTCCTCGAGTTCGCCCGCGAAAAAGCGCGCGAAGGGCTGCGGGCTCGTTTCTTTTTCTTCGGATCGCGCGTTCGTGGCGACTTCCAGGAACGCTCAGACTTCGATCTCGCCGTCGACGCCGCCGCGACATCCTCGCGCTTCCGGGCGGAGGCTTTCGCCGTGATCGAGGAGATCACGTGAATCCCGCCCTGGCGCTCGAAGAGTACGGGAAAGCGGTCCGTGAGCTCGAAGATGCGCTCAGGAGCGCGCCCTCCACGCGTCTCGAACGGGCGGGTTGCATCCAGTACTTCGAATTCTGTTTCGAGCTGGCGTGGAAGACCATCAAAGCGTTCGCGGAACGACATGGCATGAGCAATATCGTATCACCGCGAGATTGCCTGAAAGCGGCCTTCGCGCTCCACTGGATCGACGATGAAGCAGTATGGCTCGAAATGCTTGAATCTCGGAACAAGATGTCGCATACCTGCGATTCCGAGTCGGCTCTCCCTGACTGACCCGATCCGGCTCGATTGCCGATCGCAATTACTCTAGCTTGTTCAGGGAGAATGCGAGGCGGCGAGGCTGCGAAAGGTCCAGAAACGTTCCTCCCACGCGATCAGGCAGCCGCCCGGGACGGGGACGATGAGATGGAAGCAGGCAGCGTGGTGCGGTGGGGGCTTTGCGATCTTGATGAGATGCCGCAGGATCTTGAGAACCTGCGTGGTGTCTGTGATAACGGCGAGCACCTTCATGGATTCGCCGCAACGGGGGCAGGCTAGAGGGCTCCCGCAGGTCTCCGACCTGCTGCCGCTCAAGGAGGCGCTGAAGTCGCCTTTCCTGGCCGCCATGCGGGAGAACCACGACCTGTTCAAGGAGACCGAGGGGGGCTGCGCGCTGTGGAAGAACAGGGAGCAGGTCCAGGCGCTGCTGGGGTCGCGGGCCGCCTGCGAGTAAGGCGGGGGAGGATCAGGCCCGCGCAGCCCCCTCGGGCGGCACACTGGCCTTGAACAGCGCCGCCGAGCCGGACGGCTCCGCGGCTTCGATGGAATATGCGAAGCCGGCGGGCACGAGGATGATTGCCCCGCGCGGCAGCTCGAGCCCTCCGGCCGGCCACCGCGCGCGGGCTGCCCCCTCAATGACGATGAGGGATTCGGGGCCCTGGGCAGCGCCGCTGTGCGCGCGCCCCGGGCCGACCTCGACCCGCGAGAGCCGAAACTCATCCACAGGGGCCTCGTAGACCCGCTCCGTGCTCGACAGCGCTCTTCCCTTGAGGATCTCGGGCCGCCCGGTATCGAAGCTGAGCGTGGCGAGCAGCTCCCTCGCATCGACGTGCTTCGGCGTGAGCCCCCCGCGCAGCACATTGTCCGAGTTCGCCATGAGCTCGACGTTGACCCCCTCCATGTACGCGTGCAGGGTGCCGGAGGGCTGGAAGGTCCCCTCACCCGCCCGCAGGCGCACCAGGTTCAGCAGGTAGATCGAGAAGATTCCCCTGTCCCGGTGGCCGCCGGGGAGAGGGAAGGCGCGGGATGCGGCGAGGGCCCAGTAGTCGGGGAGATCCCTGTCGAGTGAGCCCCGGCGCTCCAGGCGCGCGACGAGCGGATCGAGGGCGGCGTCCACGCGCTGCTCCGGCATGCTCATGATCCTGGCGTACAGCTCGCGCAGCACGCTCCGCCGCGCCTCGGGGTCCCATCCCGCGCTGGCCAGCCGCTCGCCGAAATCCGGCATGACGGCGCCAAGTTCGGGCGCGGCGGCCAGCAGCTCCTCGATCTCCTCGAGTGGACGGAAGCCGTGAAGCATGAAGAAATCGCCGAGGGCCACGTGGATCTCGGGCTTGTGGTTCGCGTCGCGATAGTTCCGCTGCGGCGCCTCGAGCGGGATGCCGGCGGCGTTCTCGCGTGCAAAGCCCTCCCTGGCCTGGCGTTTGGAGGGGTGGGCCTGGATCGACAGAGGACTGCGCGCGTCAAGGACCTTGAACAGGAACGGCAGTTCGCCCCCGAAGCGCTCCGCCGTTGGCCTGCCCAGCACCTGCTCGGGAGCCCGGGCGACAAGATCGGCGAGCGAGAGCCTCGTGCCGTCGATCTCGGCCATGGACGGAGCTTTTGGATGGGCCCCAATCCAAAGCTCGGCGAATGGTCTCTGTTCGCGGTTTTCGACGCCGATCAGCCGGGGGATGAAATCGTAACCACCCCATTCGTACTGCTGAACCGCTCCCCTGAGGGGAATAGGCGCGGGGCTGCCGCGGAACGCGGCGATGGCTCTCTCGGTCGTCACCACGTATTCGCGAGAACCGTCGCGGCTGCTGTCGCGGTGAGCAGGCCGGGGTAGGTGTACGTCATTCCCGCGCCGAGCTGGAACAACGGGCTGAGGCGGAAGCGCGCGCCCGCGCTCGCCGTGATGAACTCCCAGGAGGGAAGAGGCATGCTCAAAGACCCGTACACATCGAGTGAGTCCGCAGCCCTCCACGAGGCGCCTGCGCCAGCCATGATCAGGCCGTAGGTGCCCCCGGCCACGACGACCGACGGTCCAGCGAAGATGACCAGGTGCGTGGGCCACTCGTACGGGAACGGGTCCCAGCGAAGGGGGGCCGTGATGGACCAGTACGGCTCGGCGCTGGATCCGAGGGAGTAGAACACGGGGAGGACGCCGAGCTCGAAGTGCTTCCCCAGCGCCCTGCCGGCGTAGGCGTAGCCAGCGCCCCTGAGCGCTGCACTCGCCGCCGTGCCCGTGCCCACGACCGCCGCCCCTCCGCCCGCCTCGAGCACCCACCTGTCGGGCTCCACCTTGCGTGTGAGGGGCGCCCCCACGGTGAGAAGGCAGCCCGCCAGGGCGGTGACCGAGAGGACGATGACCACGAGGGCCGTGGGAAGGAACGCGCCCCTGGTTTTCATGGCGAGAGTATACACCCTCGGCCAGCTCTGCCCTATACTCACCGTCATGGCTCTGGTCGGGACGTGCAGCTGGAAGTACCCCTCATGGGCGGGCATCGTCTACTCCGGGGCGGCCGGCGCGGACTACCTGTCGGAGTACGCGTACCGCTACCACACGGTGGAAATCGATCAGTGGTTCTGGACCCTCCCCGATCCCGAGACAGCCCGGGCGTACGCGGCCTCGGTGCCGAAGGATTTCCTGTTCACCGTCAAGGTCCCCAACGCGGTCACGCTTACGCACTTCTACAGGAAGAAGGGAGAGAAGGAGCTGAGGGGGAACCCGAGCTTCCTCTCGGTCGAGCTGTTCAACGACATCCTCGCGCGCCTTTCGCCGCTGCGGGACAGGATCGGGATGCTGATGTTCCAGTTCGAGTACCTCAACAGGCAGAAGATGGGATCCCGGGAGGAGTTCCTCTCGCGTCTTTCTGATTTCTTCGCCGCCCTGGCGCCGTCACTCTCATCCGGCCCGCCCTGCGCGGTGGAAACTCGGAATCCCGCCTGGATCGACGAGGGGTGGTTCGAGTTCCTTGCCGAGCGAGGGCTCGCGAACGTCTTCCTGCAGGGCTACTACATGCCTCCCGTTCCCGAGCTGTACCGGCGTTTCGGCAGCCTCTTGCAGAAAGCCACGGTGGTGCGCCTGCATGGGCCTGACAGGCAGGGGATCGAGAAGGCCACAGGGGAGCAGTGGGACAGGATCGTTTCGCCGAAGGATGAGGAGCTGGCCCAGGTCGCCTCCATGGTGAAGGACATGGAGGGGCACGGGCTCACCGTGTTCCTGAACGTGAACAACCACTACGAGGGAAGCGCGCCGCTCACGATCGAGAGGCTCGCGGCGCTCGGGGTGTCGACAGGCGCCAGACCGCCCGTCGAGGGGACCGCCTCGCCGCCTCAGTGAATCCCGCCCGGGCGAAGGCCGATTCGAAGCCGGTGTAGGCCCAGGCATCGGGTATGCCCCTGGCAGGCGCGACAGGATACGCCTCGACGACCCGGGCTCCGTTTTTGCGCGCGTAGCCCACGGCTGCATTGATCAGCCCGGCCGTCAATCCCCGCCGCCTCGCCTCCTTTGCAACGAAGAAGCAGACGATCGACCAGACCGGCTCATCGTCCAGCCGTGCGAGCACGCGCGACCTGTCCAGGACGGGGAAGTCGTCACGGGGCGCCACCGAGCACCATCCGACGGGCTTCTCCCCGTCGTAGGCGAGGATCCCGGGGACGGTCCCGGCATCGACGAGCCTCTTCAGGGCCCGCCTGTTTCCCCCGGCCTTTCCCGCGTTGAACCGAGATCGGGGCAGCCGCCACCACATGCACCAGCACCCGCCGCAGGCGCCGCGCGGACCGAAGAGGGACACGAGATCCTTCCACTGTGCCGATGAGACGGGACGGAACGAGAGCCTCGCCATCGCGCCACCTCCTGTCTCCCGTGATAGCCGGACGGCGGCGGGGAGTCAACATGTGGCGCCGAACGGAGGGACAGTGGTGCAGGCCCTCAGCCGCCCGGGAAGAACAGGCCCTTCACGCGATCCGTCACCGCGGCGGGAAGGAACGAGTGGGCGAAGGCCGCCCTGTTGGTCGCCGCGAGCTCCCCATCGGTGAAGCCGTAGAGAGACCGGCAGATCTCGTACTCGTGCACCAGGTCGATGGCCATCAGCCGCGGGTCATCCGAGTTGATCGACACCGGCACGCCCGCCCGGTGGAGCAGCGGCAGGGGATGGGAGGCGAGTGAGGGGACCGCGCGCGTGAGCCAGTTCGACGTGGGGCAGACCTCCAGCAGCACATCCTCGTCGCGCAGCCTGGCCATCACCTCCCGGTCGCCCCAGGCGCGGATCCCGTGGCCGATCCGCCGGGGCGTGAACAGCTCGAGGGTCCTCGCCACGTGGGCCGCGTCGGTGTCCTCGCCGCTGTGGATCGTGATGCCCATGCCCGCCTCCCGGGCCTCCTCCACCATGGGCAGGTAGACCGCCGGGTCGACTCCCGCCTCCCTGTCCGCGAGATCGAACCCGCAGATCCTGTCGGCGCCGGGAGCGCCGTTTGTCCGCCAGCGAACGAGGTCGCGCGTCGCCCGGCGATTCACCTCGAGAGGCGCGCCGCGGGGGAGGATGCCGATCAGCCCGACCTCCACGGGATAGCGCGCCGCTGCCCTCGTCATTCCGTCCAAGACGCCCTCGATGATCTCGTCGTTGGACAGCGCCTTGCCCTGGGCGATGAACGGCGGGGCGAAGCGCAGCTCGAGCAGGCGCACGCCGTCGCGGTACGCGTCTTCGATGTTCTCGAAGGTCACCCGGGCGAGCGCCTCTGCAGAGCCGAGGACCGCCGAGAGCGCGCCGAAGCAGGCCAGCACGGCCGCAAGGTCCTCCATCGGCGATGCGATGGTGAGCCTTTCGGCCGGGCCGACATCGATGCCCTGGCTGCGCGCGAGCTCAAGGATCGTTTCCACCCGCACGCTTCCGTCGAGGTGTCGGTGCAGTTCCACCTTTGCGAGAGCACGCAGATCGGACCCCTTTGTATTGAAGGTTTCCATGGAGGACTCGAGTATACCCGAGCCTCCCACCCGCGTCCAAATGGGCGCCACATCCCTGCTGGGGTGCCATCTTGTGGACCGCTGCCCTGCGCCGCTGGCATATGGACTATCAGGCGTTGAGGGCGAGGCAGGAGGAATACCTCCGCTCGGCCTGACCCCGTTTCGCCTCCCTTTCCCTCATATCATTTTTCCTTGAAGTTTTCTGTTGACAAATCGCAATATTGGTGTACAATTCAACTAATTTTGTCCTTAGCCAGCCTTCAGAGTTGGCTAAAAAACTTTTAAGGAGGAGATTTGATGAAAAAGACACTTTTGGCTATGCTGATCATCAGCGTAGTCGCGCTGTCGCCGGTGTTCTCCGGAGCGCAGAAGGAAACCGCGCAGCCAAAGAAGTACGACTACACTCTCGGCAAGGTTCCCTACACCCTCGAGCACGCGTATCACCAGGCCGTCGTCGCGATCGGCAAGGAATACGCCATGAAGATGTACAACGCGAACTACATCGCCATCGACGGCCAGGCCAACAACGAGAAGACCCTCGCCGCCGTGGAGACCCTCATCCAGCAGAAGGTCGACGCGATCGCGCTGCACACCGGTGACCGCGGCCTCATGACCACCGCCATCAAGGAAGCCCACAAGGCCGGCATCCCCATCGTCACCACGCTCATCCGCCCGACCGAGAAGCTCGCCCCGCACATCCAGCCCCTCGAGGGCCCCAGCTCCTTCAAGATGGGCGAAGTGGCCGCCAAGAAGTGGCTCGAATCGAACCCCGGCAGCACCTGCTACGTCGCCATGCTCGACTTCGGCGGCTTCGAGCAGATCGAGGAAATGAGGACCGGACCCTTCTTCGCGGGCGTGAAGTCCATCGACCCGAAGGCCGTCCTCGTGGCGCAGCTCAACGGCTACGGCTCCACGGTGAAGTCGATGGAAGTGACCCTCGACATCCTCCAGGGCAACCCGAAGGTCAACATCATCTTCGGCGCCAACGACGAGATGGGCCTGGGAGCCCTCGCAGCCTGCGAGCAGCTCGGCAGGGGCAAGATGGACAACGGCAAGCCTCTCACTGAGATCATTGCGGGGCTCGACGGGAACATCGCGGCAATGATCCAGGTCTACAACCCCACCAGCTCCTTCAAGCTGACACACGGCGCCGTGCGCGACAACGCCATCGCCGAGGTCGACACGATGATCGCCATGATCCAGAAGAAGGTCGACATGAACACCTACCAGGAGCAGCAGGTCCTGAGCCGCGAGATCGACTACTGGAACACCTCCATCGAGGAGGCGCAGAGGTTCCTCGAGACCAACTTCCTCTTCAAGGGCGACTTGAAGGCCGAGGCCGCGAAGGCGGCGGCGGCGAAGAAGTAGAGAGCGCCGGTTCTTTCGGCTCCGCATCGATTTTCGGGAAAAGGCGGCGTTCCTGTCCGCCTTTTCCCTTTCTTTTCATCCGGGATGGTGTATGGCGGCTAACCAGGCACGGTTTCACTTCATCGACCTGCAGAAGATCGTCCTCCTGGGGGTCATCGCGGCGCTGGGCATCGCGCTGACGATCCTGTCCCCCCAGTTCCTCCAGGTCAGGAACTTCACAAACCTCTTCCTCCAGGTCGCCGTGATCGTGATCATCGCATCGGCGGCGAACCTGCTGATGATTACCGGTCACTTCGACCTGTCGGTCGGGAGCGTGCTCGCTTTCTGCGCGATCCTGCACGCCTTCCTCACGAAGCACGGCCTGCCCATCGGCGCCTCCGTCGCCGTCGCGTGCATCGCGGCCATCTTCTGGGGCGGGATCAACGCCCTGACGGTGGGCGTGCTGAAGATCACCCCCGTCATCGCGACCATGGGCACGATGTACGCGGCGAGGGGCTTCGCCTTCCTCATCGCCCGCTGGGACGGCGGTGCGAACATCTCCGCCGGCCTGCCGACCAACTTCACGAGCTTCGGCCGGGCAATGGTCTTCGGTCAGATCCCCCTCGTCATCATCCTGATGGCCGTGGCCATCGCCGCCTTCTGGTTCGTGGAGAGGAAGACCGTCCTGGGCCGCTACAGCTTCGCCATCGGGGGAAACCGCAGCGCCTCGGCGCTCTCGGGCATCAACGTCGTCGGCATCATCTCAGTGCTGTACATTATGGTCGGGCTCCTCGCCGGCTTCAGCGGCGTGCTGCAGGTCTCCCGGGTCGGCTCCGCGTTCCCCAACATCGCCGAGGGCCTGGAGTTCGACGTGGTGGTCGCCATCGTGCTGGGAGGGACGAGCATGATGGGAGGGGAGGGCTCGACGTTCGGCATGGTCCTCGGCGCCCTCATCGTGGGGCTGGCGGCCAACGGGCTGAACCTCCTGAGCGTCCCGTATTTCTACCAGGAGATCTCGAAGGGCCTGCTCCTCGTCGTCGCCTTGTTCGTCGACAAGGTCATCAGGAACCGCGGGTAGGGGGAGGACAGCTATGGGCAGCATGGCCGCAGAGGCCCTGATCGAGGTGCGGGGGCTGCACAAGAGCTTCCCGGGCGTTCACGCCCTGGACGACGTGAGCTTCGACATCGGCCGCAACACCGTCCACTGCATCGTCGGGGAGAACGGGGCGGGCAAGTCGACGTTCATCAAGATCCTGACCGGCGCCATGGCGAAGAGCCGCGGCGAGATCCTCCTGGGCGGGAAGCCCTTCGAGCCGCGCAGCGTCCGCGAAGCCATGTCGGGCGGCATCAGCGTCCTGTACCAGGAGCTGAACGTCGTGAACGACCTCACCGTGGCCGAGAACCTCACGCTGGGCAAGGAGAGCGCACGCCTGGGCTTCATCCGCCGCGGCAGTGGCATGGAGAAGGTCGAACGGATCCTCCGCGGACTGGACGATTCCATCAGCCTCGGCATGGAAGTCGGCGAGCTCAGCGTGGCGCAGAAGCAGGTCATCGAGATCGCGAAGGCCGTGTCCACGGACGCGTCGGTGCTGGTCATGGACGAGCCGACCGCCGCACTCTCGGAGGACGAGGTGCGGAGGCTCTTCGACGTCGTGCGCAAGCTCAGGGCTGACGGGATGACGATCATCTACATCTCGCACAAGCTGAGCGAGGTTTTCGAGATCGGCGACTTCGTCACCGTCTTCCGCGACGGCCAGATGGTGGGGACCAGGAACGTCGCCGAGATCAGCCGCAGCTGCCGGGACGTCCCCGAAGCCTGTCTCGAGCTCGTGAAAATGATGCTGGGCAAGGTCGTCGTCGAGCAGTACGTGCCCAGCAGGACGGACAGGACGCGCAAGCTCCTCGAGGTCCGCGGCGTGCACAATGCGAAGCTCCGCGACGTGAGCTTCGACCTCTTCAAGGGGGAGATCCTCGGCTTCTACGGCCTCGTCGGCGCGGGGAAGACCGAGGTGGCCCGGGTGCTGTACGGGATCGACCCGTACGAGGGGGAGATCCTCGTGAACGGCGCGCCCGGGGGGTACCGCAGCACGCGGGGCGCCCTCGCGGCGGGCTTCTCGATGGTCCCCGAGGAACGCAGGGCCGACGGGATCTTCGGAGCGCTGTCGGTCAAGTCCAACATCCCGATGATGCGGTTGTCGAGCATCCTGTCGAACGGCCTGATCAGCCGTGCGAAGGAGAACAGGCTCGCAGACACGTACATCGGCAGGCTGTCCGTCCAGGCGCGCGACAGGGAGCAGAAGGTCGCCTTCCTGAGCGGCGGCAACCAGCAGAAGGTCGTCATCGCGAAGTGCCTGAACCGGGAGGGGGACATCCTGCTCATGGACGAGCCCACGCGCGGCGTGGACGTGGGGGCGAAGCACGAGATCCACGAGATCATCAGGGGCCTGGCCAACGAGGGCAAGGGGATCATCGTGTTCTCCTCCGAGCTGCCCGAGGTCCTCCACCTGTGCGACAGGATCGTGCTGATGCACGAGGGAACGGTGCGCGAGGTGATGGAGAACGGGGCCGGCGCGGACAGCGACCGCATCATGGCCATCGTCGCCGGGGGGAAGGTGAGCGCATGAGACAGACAGGGGATCGCAAGGCGCGGTTCGGGCTCGCGTTCCTGAGGGACCAGAAGTTCATCCTCCTCGCCACGCTCATCGTCATCAACGTGTTCTTCGGGCTCACGTCGCGCAACTTCTTCGAGGTGAGCAACTACTTCAACATGCTCAAGCAGACGGCGATGATCATCATCACAGGCTCGGCGGCGACGCTGCTGATGATGACGGGCAACTTCGACCTGTCGACGGGCAGCACCGTGGCGTGCACGGCCGTGTTGTACGCGCTGCTGGCCACCCATGGGGTGTCCATGCTCCTCGCCGCGATCGTCGCCGTCGCGGTCGGTGTGGTGATCGGGGTCCTGAACGGCACGCTGGTCGCCCGGGTCGGCATCCCGCCCTTCATCGCGACGCTGGGCATGATGTACATCGTGCGCGGCCTCGGCCTGGTCGCCTGCAACGGCCGCTCGATCCGCGAGAACATCCCCGCGAACTTCAACGCGCTCGCTCGCGGCACCTTCCTCGGCATCCCGATCCCGGTGTACCTCATCGTCCTGTTCGTCGTCGTGTTTTGGATCATCCAGAGGCGGACGCTTCTGGGCAAGTACGCGATGGCGATCGGCGGCAACAGGAACGCCGCCTTCTTCTCGGGAATCAATGCGACGGCCGTCGTCTTCGGCATCTACATCATGGTGGGTGCGCTCGCCGCATTCTCGGGGGTCATGATGGCCTCCCGGTTCGGCGCCGGAGACCCGCGCAGCGGCAACGGCTTTGAGTTCGACGTGATCGTCGCCATCCTCATGGGCGGGACCAGCCTGAAGGGCGGAAAGGGCACCGTCGTAGGCACGCTGCTGGGCGCGCTGATCGTGGCCGTGCTCGGCAATGGGCTGGACATGCTGAACGTGCTCACCTTCTGGCAGAGCATCCTGAAGGGCGTGATCCTCGTTGCGGCGATACTGCTGAACGAGAAGATATTCAAGAGCGTGAAGAAGGCGCCGGTCGCGCTGGCCTGACGGCGAGGCCGACGGGTCAGGCGCGGCAGCAGGAGCCGCGCACGCGCAGCTCGGGCCTTACCAGCGAAATTCCCCGGGGAAACGCCGATCGTGTGGCCGCTTCCCGCACCGCGAGGAGGATCTGCTCGGCCACCCGGCGGGGGTTGGGGTCCACCGTCATCAGGCCCTCCGCTTCCGCCAGCAGGGTGTCGCCGTATCCGATCGCCGAACAGTCCCTTCCTGGGAGGAACCCCTTCTCCCGCAGCGCACGACTGGCTCCCACCGCCGCCTCGTCCGCCGAGCAGAAGAACGCCCTGCAGTCAGGCCTGCGCGCGAGGATCCTGCGGCAGGCGTCCGCGGCACCGTCGATACCGGGCGACCCCTCCTCGACGAGCCCCGCGGCGAGCGGCTGCCCGTCGTCCCCCGCCAGCGCCTCCTCGTAGCCCCTGCGCTTCTCCTCGCCGCGGAACGAGTAGTCGCACGACACGTGAGCGATGGACTGGTGGCCCAGTTCCCGCAGGTAGCGGACGGCCTGCCGGGCGCCCGCGGCGTCGTCCGGCATGACCTGCGGGCCGTCGAAGGATTCGTCCATTGCATTGACGATGATCGTCTTCTCCATGGCCGCCCCGGATCTGAAAATCGAGGAGGGGGATGCGGCCGGCTCCAGGATGACGAGGGCGTCCGCCTCGGCCGCCTGCCGGCAGAGGCTCCCCTCGAGCAGCGCATCGTCGTGATGACAGGAGTAGAGGACGGGAATCGACAGGCGGCGCAGCCCCTCTTCGAGCTGGTTCAGCAGCACGGCGTTCGACTCGGCGACCTCCGCGATGATCAGATGGACGTGCTTCACGCGCAGGCGCGGCATCTGCCGGGAGCCCCTCAGCGGGGAGTAGATGACGATCGTGCCCTTGCCGCTGTACCTCTCGATGAAGCCTTCGAGCACGAGCTTGGCCAGCGCGTTTCTGACCGTGAGGTGGGTGGTCTTGAACCGATCCTTCAGCACCCGTTCGGGCGGAAACCAGTCTCCCTTCTTGTACGCTCCCGACAGTATCTCCGCCTTGAGCTCCGTGTAGATCTTCTCGTAAAGATAATAGTTGACTTCGCCTGGTTGCTGAGGCATTGCGATCCTTGTCGCGGAATTGTAGGACGGAACGGATCATCTGTCTATATAGCTCTATAGCGTGGTGAAGCGCTCGGTGCAGCTGGACGCGCTGAAACAGGGTTTTTCAGCAGGGCTTGACTTTTTTGATATAACAAATATTAATACATATATCAAAAGGCCGTGGTTGAAAAAGGTGAAGGGAGAAACATGGCAACAGGGAGAAAGAACAGCAAGGGAACGCGCGAGTACTCGGCGCCCGCGGTCGACAGGGCCCTCGACATACTGGAGTACATGGCGGCGCATCCCCACCCCTACGGCGCGACAGAGCTTTCCCGGTGCCTGAAGATCCCGTTGAACTCGGTCTTTCGGATCCTCAAGCGGCTGACGGAGCGGGACTACACGGTCCAGGATTCCCTTTCGGGCGGGTACCAGCTCAGCACGCGCATGTTTTCGCTGGGGATGAGCCTGTACACCCGTTTCGACCTGCGCCAGCGCGCGCGCCAGCACCTGGAATGGCTGTGCCGGGAAACCGACGAGACCTGCCAGATCCAGGTTCCGCACGGCGAGAAGGTCCTCGTCCTGGACACGGTGAGCCCCGAGGTGCAGTACTATATCCGTATCGTGCCCGGCGGGCTGGTCTACTACCACCCCAACGCGTTCGGCAAGGTCATGCTCGCGTTCCAGTCCGAGGAGGCAGTCAAGAAGATCCTCCCCCCGCGGCTGCCCTCCCTCACCCCGAATACGATCGTGCTGCGCTCGGAGCTGCTGAGGCAGCTGGAAGAGGTGAGGCGGACCGGCCTCGGCTACGACGATGAGGAGTACAACGAGGGGATCCGCTGCATCGGTTCACCCGTGTTCGACGTCGAAGGGAAGATTGTGGCGGGGCTCGGCGTGTCGGGTCTGGTGAGCACCTTCCGCAAAAACCGGCAGGGCAGCTTCGAGCAGCTGGTCCTCGAGTGCGCCCGGAGGGTGTCCAAGGGCATCGGCTACTCGGGGGAGTATTTCAAGGACAAGCTGACCCATCCCCTGCCCACCCTGCAGCGCAAGTCCACTTCCTGAGACCCCGCGCCCGGCGGAGGCTCACGCGCGGAGAGGGTAGCGGCCGTGCTCGGCGAGAGTGTCGAGCAGGGCCTTGTAGTTCTCGGGCTTCACCGAGGAATGGATCGAGTTGCTCGAGGACAGGATGAACCCCCCGCCCGGCGCTCCGTCCCGGATCGCCCTGCGCGTGGCCTCGGCCGTCTGCTCCGGCGTGCCGAGGGTCATGAGGTGGGAGCAGTCGACGTTGCCCTTCAGCGCGATGCGGCTGCCGTAGGCGGCCTTCACCCGCGCGAGGTCCATGCCCGCCAGGGGGTCGATGGGGTCCAGGCAGTCGATGCCCGAATCCACGATCATGTCGATGATCGGCCACAGCATGCCGTCGGTGTGCTTGATCACCATCAAACCCAGCTCCTTGAACCCCCGCATGACCCGACAGAGGCCGGGGAAGAACAGCTCGCGGAAATGAGCCGGGGACATCAGCGGGCCGGTCTCTCCGGCGAAATCGTCGCCCGTATAGACCATCTTCACTCCCCGCGCCGCAACTTCCTTCGCCATGGCGAGGTTCACGTCGACGGACATCTCGACGAGGCCCAAAACGAGGGAGGGTTCGGCGGCGATGGCCATGAGGAGGTTCTCGTAGCCCATCAGGTACCTCGGAAGGGAGAACACGTCGTTCAGGTGGACGATGACGGCCCATCTCCCCCCGTATTCCCGGAGGGTCTTCTCGACGGCGGCATAGCGGCCGGGGGCGTGAAGGTCGGGGGGCGTGTAGGCCTGGAAATCCTCCATGGTCCGGATGGGGGAGTCCACCTCGACCCCGTGCTCCTCCTGGGACTCGCGGATGGTATAGCCCCATTCCGACTTCCAAAGGCCGGGGCCGACCTGCTGCCGGGAGAAGTCCGGGTCGGCGAGCACGGCATCGAGACCCATCCTCGCGGCGAACTCGTTCAGGCTCCCGCATCCGGGGGCGAGGGCGGCCCGGACCTTCCTGTCGATGCTCCATTCGAAGTGGGGCACCCTGTCGGGCTCCTCTCGCCGCAGGGCGCGCAGCACCCTTTCCTCGCTGGTAAGTTCTTTCATCGGCATCCCCCTGCCTTTCCGGCATCCCATCCCATCCTATCAGGTAATTTTTTATTTGACAAATGGTATTTTATATGTCATAGTCTGACGTTACCTGGGATGCTACAGGGAATTCTGGAACCGAACAAGGGAGGTCTTGAGAAATGGCGGAGTCATTGAAGGGAAAGGTTGCGGTCATCACGGGCGTTGCGTCCGGTTTCGCGAAGGCGACGGCTGAGCTTTTCGCGCAGCTGGACAAGGTCAACCTCGTCCTGATCGACGTCAATGAGGCGGGTTTGAAGGACACCGTGAAAAACTGCGAGAAATCGGGGTCGAAGGTCGTCTCCTTCAAGGGCGACGTGACAAAGGGGGAGACCTTCGAGCGGGCGCTCAAGGAGTGCCTTGCAGCCTTCGGCAGGGTCGATTTCCTCATCAACTATGCCGGCGGCGCCCTCAAGGTCGCCCCCATCGAGGAGATGGACGACGAGATCAACAGAAAGATCATTGACCTGAACCTCACCAGCACGATCATGAGCTGCCGCACGTTCACGCCCCAGTTCAAGAAGCAGGGTTCCGGCAAGATCATCAATGTCTCCAGCGCCTGCGACAGGCGCTCGTGGCCGGGCTGGTCCGTGTATTCCGCGGCAAAGGCGGGGGTGAACGCCTTCACCAAGTGCCTGTACACCGAGCTGCGGCCGCACGGGGTGGCCGTCACGCTGCTCGTGCCGGGCGGATCGAACACCGGATTCCAGACCGCGGCGCAGGGAGTGAACAAGTTCGAGTGGGACGAGTCCCTGGCGGTGAGGCCCGAGCACTTCGCCGACATGGTCTACCAGACCTGCGCCCTGTCGCGCGGCGGGTGCGTGTCTGAGGTGCTGGTCTACGGCCTGGCCCAGGACGTGAGCGGGTTCTGATATGAAGGAAATCCGCTACAAGAAGCTGAGTCTCGAGGGGTTCGCGGTGTTCGGGACGTACGCGAACATGATCAATCCGTCGGCGCCGAAGCTGGGCGCCGAGCCGATCGAGTTCTTCAGGGACATGGTGCAGTCCCAGCTCGGCACCGTTCCCGTGGCCTCCTTCGGCGTCTGCCGCGTCGTCAAGCGGCCCTTCGTGATGGACGTGTCGGAGTACCACGACACCTGCTGCGAGGCCGTGCTTCCCCTGGACGGGGACGTGCTGATGCACGTGGCCCCCGCCGTGCCCGAGAAGGAGTTCCCCTTCGACAGCGCCGAGGTGTTCCTGGTGCCCCGGGGAACCATCTGCTGCCTGCGGCCCGGAGTGTGGCACCACGCGCCGTATGCCTTCGGCGCACCCGTTGTGAACTGCCTCGTTGTGCTGCCCGAGCGCACGTACAACAACGACTGCAAGGTCTACCAGTTCCCGAAAGAGGCTCAGATGAAGATCGTCGGGGAAGGGGTTCGCTGAATTTGATATTTGAAATAAGATTTTTCTTGACAAATAGGTCGTGGTAAGGGAAAATGACGGTCGGAAAGAGGCCGTCGTATGCAGGAGGAGGTGACGGGACGGGATAGAAAAAAGCTGCAAGAGGAGCAAGAGAGAGAAGAGTAAGAGTGCGAAAATCGTTTCCAAACATCGCAAGGAGGAGAGATTCAATGAAGAAGGCAATTGTTCTTTTCATCGCGCTGGCATTGCTCGCCTCGCTGGCATTCGCCGGCGGCAAGAGCGAAAAGCCCATGAAGATCGCGTTCTTTGTATCTGATTTGAGCAACGTGTTCCACCAGGCGCAGTTCGCCGAGGCCAAGAGATACGCCAAGGAGAAGTACGGCGCCGAGGTGTTCGCGTTCGATGGCAAGTCCGACGGCGCGGTCATGACCCAGAACGTCGACCAGGTCGTGGCCCAGGGCATGGACGCGGCTACCCTCCACATCTGGGACCAGGATGCTGCGAAGCCGGGCGTCCTCGCCGCCCTCAAGAAGAACATCATCATGACGTCGTTCTTCAGCCCGTGCTCCGACACCGGCATCCCGACCGCCCGCAGCGATGAGGCAGGGACTTCTTTCGCAATGGGCGTCGAAATGGCGAAGCAGTGGAAGGCCGCCTTCCCCGGCAAGCCCATCGTCATGGTCCAGGTTGGATGGCCGAACCACGTCGAAGTGAAGTCCGGACGCACAGACCCCTTCGTGAAGGGCGTGCTCTCCGTGGATCCCAACGCGACGAACCTCGGGTGCCTGGATTCCAGCAAGGGGCCGGACGTGACCAAGCAGATCATCCTGGACCTCGTGACCCAGCATCCCGAAGTCAACCTGATCTACTCCGAGGCCTCCAACCTGACCGTCGGGACGATGGCCGCTCTGACGCAGGCCGGCAGAGGCAAGATGAACAACGGCAAGCCGCTGACGGAAATCGTCTGCAGCGTCGACTTCGACGAGGTCGAAATGAAGAGCGTGTACGACCCCAACAGCTCGCTGAAGCTCTCCATGGGGCTTCCGCCCCTCGAGACCGGCCGCGGGAGGATCGACCTGATCATGGATGTCAAGAACGGCAAGGTGAAGCCGACCGCGCAGCCCGCGGTGGAGAAGTTCTACAAGACGTACAATGTCTCCTTCTGGACGATGTCCCGCGCCGATGCGGTGAAGTGGCTGAACACCCAGTTCGGGACCAACCTCTAGTTTTTCGTAGTTGATCGAAAGGGCGGCAAGTAGTTTACTATACGACGGGAGGAATGCGTGAGCTTTCCTCCCGTCATTGTATAGGCAGGGATGGAGCGGACGCATGAAACTGACAGACAATGTGCTGGAGATCAGGGAACTCGTGAAGGATTTCCCCGGTGTACGGGCTGTCAACAATGTCAGTTTCGACATCAAGCGCAACACCGTCCACTGCCTGGTCGGGGAAAACGGCGCGGGAAAATCCACCCTGATCAAGATCCTCACCGGCGCCTCCCTGAGGACGGGCGGCAAGGTGCTGTTGAACGGAGAAGAGTACTGGGCGCATAACCCCAAAGAGGCGAAACAGAAGGGAATCAGCACCCTTTTCCAGGAACTCAATGTTGTCGACCAGCTCACCGTCGAAGAAAACCTCACGCTGGGCATGGAGGATACGACGTTCGGATTCTTGAGGAAGACGGACAAGATCAATGCGATGGTCAGCGTGATGAACAGCCTCGAACCATCCATCAGCCCGCGGCAGCTGGTCTCGACTCTCAGCGTGGCAAAAAAACAGATCGTGGAGATCGCGAAAGCGGTCGCCTCGGAGTCTGACATCATCATCATGGACGAACCGACTGCCGCGATATCCGAAAGCGAAATCGCACGATTGTTCAAGATCATCAAGGGTCTGCGGGAGAAGAACGTCACCGTCATCTACATCTCCCACAGGCTCGACGAGATATTCGAGCTCGGAGACTACGTGACGGTCATGCGCGACGGCAAGCATATCGACACCAAGCCCGTATCGGCGATACACGACCGGTCAGAGCTCATCAAGATGATGATCGGAAAAACCGTTTTCGAGGAGTACACGCCGAAAGAGGGCGAGTGCAAGGACGCCATCCTCCAGGTGAAAAACCTCTCCAACCACAAGCTCAACGACATTTCCTTCGACGTCCACGAAGGGGAGATCGTCGGTTTCTACGGTTTGGTGGGAGCGGGAAAGACCGAGCTTGCGCGCGCCATCTACGGTGTCGACGACTACGAAGGGGAGATCATCTTCAAAGGCAGGAAGCTCCAACCCGCTCCGGACAAGGCGATAGCGGCGGGAATCGCCCTGGTCCCTGAAGAAAGAAGATCCCAGGGGCTTTTCACCATACTCACAATACGGGGCAATGTGCCCGTCATGAACATGAAGAAGGTATCCCGCAGCGGGTTCATCAATGCGGCACAAGAGAGAAATGTCACGCTCGAATACATCGACACGCTGAGGATTGCGACCAACAGCACCGAGAAGGAAGCTTCGAAGCTTTCGGGAGGCAACCAGCAGAAGGTGGTCTTCGCCAAGTGCCTGTTCGCGGACGCCAATCTGCTCATGCTCGACGAACCGACGCGCGGCATCGACGTGGGCGCGAAGAGCGAGATCTACGGCATCATCCGCCGGCTCTCCGAAGAGGGGAAATCGATCATGATTTTCTCCTCGGAGCTGCCGGAGGTCGTCAACATATGCGACACCATCTACCTCCTGTATGACGGAAGCATGAAAGCCACTATGAGGAACGGTTGTGACATCGACAGCGAGAAGATCATCCACATTGTCACGGGTGGAGAATGAGCGTGGAAACAAAACAGGTGCGCACAAACATGGTCGGCAGGAGCATGAGCAACGAGTCGTTCATCAGCTTGTTCATGGTCGGCGTTCTCGTCATTCTGTTCGGCGTTGCGTGCGCGCTCGTGCCCAACTTCTACCTGCCCCAGAATATAATCAATCTCATCACCAACAGCTGGTTTGTCATCATCCTGGGGATCGGCGTCACGTTCCTGCTGATCACGGGCAACTTCGACATGTCGGTCGGCGGCGTCATCGCATTGACAGGCGTGCTTTCCGTCTATTTCTGCCAGGGGGCCAACGTATCGCAGAACGTGCTGGCCAACGGCCTGGGGTTGCCCTATGGCGTGGCTGTTGCGCTGGCCCTGGTGTGCGCCATGGGAATCGGGGCGATCAACGCTTTCTTCGTTGCGCGGCTGAAGGTGCCCTCCATCATCGTCACGCTGGCCACGATGATGCTCGCGCGCGGCATCGCCCAGATCGTTACACGGGGCGCCCAGCGGAACACCAGCCTGCCCGACGTATTTGGGGTCCTGGGAAACGTGAGCATTCCCGGCACGTCCATCAAGATCTCGGTGCTGATCATGATCTTCCTGGTCGTCGTCGCCTTCATTTTTGAAAAAAAGACGGTCTCCGGCAGGCGCACGTACCTCATCGGCGCAAATGCTGAGGCAGCGAGGCTGTCCGGAATAAAAGTGGGGAGGCACCTTACATTTCTCTACCTGACCAGCGCCTTGCTGGCGGGCATCACGGGAATCCTTCTGGCGTCCGAGTTCAAGGCAGGGGTGTCAAACCGCGCAATGGGGTACGAGTTCGACGCGCTGGTCATCGCTCTGCTGGGTGGAGTCAGCATCGCAGGCGGTTTCGGCTCGGTGCTCGGGATGTTCGTGGGCGCAATCATACTCTCGGTCGTGACGACCGCAGCCACCGGGCTCCTGTTGTCGCCGGACTGGCAGTTTACCCTCAAGGGGATCGTGACTTTCATTGCGATTCTCGCGCAGCGTTTTGCCCTGGATAGAAGGAAGGGTTGAGGGCCCAGTCCTTGGCCAGCCGTTCTGCCCGGCGTAAAGCCGGCTCTGGCGATTCTCGGAGAGGAGCACATTGACGTGAAAGGCGCAAGGGACGAGTCACTCGGGATCCGAATGGACCGATCGAATGCCGTGAGGGCGAACATCAAGAAGGTCTATATCTACGTGGTCCTGGTGCTGATCGTCGTTGTCTTCAGCTTGGTGAAACTGGGTCAGGTGGAAATGTTCGGGCGAGGGCACTTCCTCAGCCCGGATAGCATCGTCAACCTGTTGCGCGCCGCGGTTCCCATCCTGACCCTGAGCGGCGCTTTTACGCTCCTGATGATCTCGGGCTACATCGACCTGTCCGTCGGCAGCGCAATGAGCCTGAGCGCCGTCGTGTTCGCCCTGATGATTCTGAACGGGTTCCCGTTCCTGCCCGCCCTCGCGATCACCCTGGTCGTTGGTATCGCGATGGGATTCCTCAACGGCACCCTGGTCATGAAACTGCGCATCACGCCCGTTATCGCGACGCTTGTCACTCTGAACCTCTTCAAGGGCATCGCGCTGCTGATCGTGCCGGCCGGCCTGTCGGCCATCAAGGGGAGCGCGGCGAAAATCATGCCCGCATGGATCAATGACTACGCGCGCAAAGAAGTCCTTCTTGGCCTGCCAGCGGCGTTCTTTATCGCTCTCGTTGTGATCGCGATACTGGTCCTCGTGCAGAGAAAGACGATCCTCGGGAAATACGCCGCGGCGATGGGCGGCAACCGCACCGCGGCGGAGCTGTCCGGCATCAACGTGGTGAAGATGGGGTGGATGCTGTATGTCATCGTGGGGTTCTTCGCCGCATTTGCCGGCGTGGCAAGAGCCAGCTACATGTCCCTCGGGGATCCCCTTTCGGGGGACGGCATGGAGCTCGACTGCATCATCGCCGTGCTGCTGGGGGGGACCGCCTTTTCCGGAGGCGAAGGGTCGGTTGCAAAAACAATCGTCGGCGCGCTCATCATCATGTGCGTGACGACCGGCCTCATGACCGTCATCCCCGCGTTCTGGCAGACCGTGGCGAAAGGCAGCGTGCTCCTGTTGGCTGTCGTGCTCAACCACCTGCTGGTGCGGGAAAAGGCGAAAGCGTAGAAGCGGCGCTCGAAGGAGTTTTCATGATCCGCGAGAAGGAAGTCCAGTCGCTGCGCAGCCTCGCCGCCCGGTGGATGGAGCATGCCGCCCACCCCGTCATGAAGGACAGGCGCAGGCAGTGGAAGGCCATCAAGGACCTCCGCGCCGAGAAGCCGATGATCCTCGTCGAGACGTGCATGCTTCCCGACTACATCGGGAAGGACGAGCTCGTCTGCGATGACCCCTACCTGCGCAACATTGAGAAGTCCCTCCACGAGATCGTGCGCCACGCTGATGAGATCGGGGACGACATCGTCGTCGACCCGTATTTCCGCATCCCCTGGGTGATCGAGATTTCCGACTACGGGATCCCCATTGAGGCGCACCACGCGGTGAGCGCGAGCGGGAGCGACGTGGGCTACTCCTTCAACTTCGGGGTCCAATCGGAGGAGGACTACCGAAAGCTGCACCTGCGCACCCGCCGTGTGGACAGGGAGGAAAGCCGCCGCAGGAAGGAGCTCCTGGAGGACATTTTTGCAGACATCCTGTCGATCCGGCTGGGCGGCTACGACCCCTTCGATCCGGATCCCGGCTACCACCCCTGGCTGGGCAACCTCTTCGGCGGCCTGACCATGGACCTGTTCAAGCTGATCGGAAACGACAACCTGCTCACGTGGGTGTACGACAACCCCTCGCTGATCCACAGGATGATGGTCCTGCTCCGCGACGACAGGAAGGCGCACTTTCAGTTCCTCGAGGGGGAGGGCCTCCTGTATCGGAACACGGACACCTGGATGCCCTGCCCTGGCAGCTACGGGTTCGTCTCCGATCTGCCGCAGCCGGAAGCCGAGGATCGGGACGTGCACCTGAAGGACTGCTGGTGCTGGGTCGAGTCCCAGGAGAGCGCTCCCATCTCCCCGACGATGTTCAGCGAGTTCTTCCTGCCCTACATCGCCGAGGTGGCGCGGCCGTTCGGCCTCGCCTACTGGGGGTGCTGCGAGGCAGTGCATGACCGGTTCCCCTCCATCGAGAAGGCGATCCCCAACCTGCGCGCCGTGTCGGTGTCGGGATGGAGCGACTTCTTCAAGATGGGCGAGATGCTGGGCAGGAAATACGTGTACTCCCGCAAGCCGACCCCGGCGTACATCAGCGGCGCGCATCCCAACTGGGAATTGTTGAAGAAGGACGTCCGTGACACGCTGGCCGCCGCGAAAAACTGCAACCTGGAGCTGTGCTTCCGGGACATCTACACGATCGACGGGGACCGGCCGCGTCTCGCGAAGTGGGTCGAGATGACGCGCGCGATGATGAAGGGCTGAGGGAATTCGAAGACTCAACCACGCGGAGGCGGACGGCTGGCTTGAAAACCTCGAGATACCTGCTGGGCATCGACAACGGGGGCACGGTCACCAAGGCTGCCCTCTACAGCCCGTCGGGCGACGAGATCGCCGTCGCGAGCGTCAAGACCGCGATGCTCTTCCCCCACCCGGGGCACGCTGAGAAGGACGTGGCCGAGCTGTGGGCAGCCAACGTGCGGGTGATCCGCGACGTCGTACAGAAGGCGGGCGTCGACGCCGCAGACATCGCCGGCACTGCCGTGACAGGGCACGGCAACGGCATGTACCTGGTTGGCGAGGACGGGGAGCCGGCCTGGAACGGGATCAATTCGGCAGACAGCAGGGCGGCCTCCTACGTGGAGAGGTGGGAACGGGATGGAACGGCCGACCGCATTCTACCCCTGTCGTGCCAGTCCATCTGGGCCGCGCAGCCCGTTGCGCTCCTGGCGTGGTTCCGCGACAGGATGCCCGAGGTGCTCGAGCGGACACGCTGGATTTTCATGTGCAAGGACTACATCCGCTACCGGCTCACCGGCGAGGCCTTCGCAGAGGTGACCGACTACTCGGGGACCAACCTCATGAATGTCCGCGAGCTGCGCTATGACCCCGCACTGCTCGCGGCATTCGGGATCTCCGCGATACGGGACAAGCTGCCGCCGCTTCGAAGATCCGCGGAGATCTGCGGGTGCGTGACGAAAGGGGCTGCGGCGGAAACGGGCCTGAGGGAGGGGACGCCTGTGGCCGGCGGGCTTTTCGACATCGACGCCTGCGCGATCGCCACGGGCATCACGGACCCCGAGAAGCTCTGCCTGATCGCCGGCTCGTGGAGCATCAACGAATACATCGCCGCCGCGCCGGTCCAGTCGCGCGAGCTCTTCATGACCTCGGCGTACTGCATGCCGGGCTACTGGCTGATCACCGAAGCGAGCGCCACCTCGGCGAGCAACCTCGAGTGGGTCGTCTCCGAGCTGATGGGCGAGGAGGCGCGCGAGGCGCGCGCGCAGGGCCGTTCCGTCTATGACACGTGCAACGAGATGGTCACGGCGACGGCGGCAGGAGATTCCGGGGTCGTGTTCCTGCCGTTCCTGTACGGCAGCAATGCCGGCCCTCGCGCATCATCGTGCTTCCTGGGCCTGAAGGGCTGGCACGGCAAGGCGCACCTGCTGCGCGCGGTGTACGAGGGGGTCGTCTTCTCCCACAGGACGCACATCGACCGGCTGCTCGGCTTCCGCGGCAGGCCGACCGCCGCTCGCATCTCGGGAGGCGCGGCGAAATCGCCCGTGTGGACGCAGATGTTCGCCGACGTCCTGCAGCTTCCCATCGAGCTCGCGGCCTCGGAAGAGCTTGGCGCCATGGGCGCCGCCATCTGCGCCGGCATCGGGGTCGGGCTTTTCTCCTCCTTCGAGGATGCGGTGTCGCGGATGGTCCGCGTCTCGCGCACCGTGCAGCCCGACCCGGCGATGAGAGACGTGTACGACGGAAAGTACGCCCGCTACAAGCGTCTGCTCGGCGTGCTGGGCGGTGCTTGGGGAGGAGGGGCCGAGGGATGAGCGCGAAGTCCAGAAGCGCAAAGGTCTACCTGGCGGGCATCGACCTCGGCTCGACGAGCTTGAAGTGCGTGGTCTACGACCTCTCGGGCAACGTGGTCGCGAGCGGCAGCCGGCCCACCGAGCGGTTTCACCCGGATCCGGCGCACCCCGACTGGACCGTGTGGGACCCCGCGCAGATCTGGGCAGGAGCCGCCGCCGCGGTCAGGGAGGCGGTCTCGAAGCTGGACGAGTCGGGTGCGATCGCTGCCGTGGCGGTCACCGGCATGGGCATGGATGGCGTGCCCATGGACGAGAACGGCAGTTGGCTGTACCCGTTCATCAGCTGGCTGTGCCCGCGCACCCAGCCCCAGCTCCAGTGGTGGCTCGCGCGCATCGGCGCGGAGAAGACATTCTCGATCGGGGGGAACGTCCTGTGGGCGTTCAGCACCGCGCTGCGCCTGCTGTGGATGGCGGAGCACGAGCCGGGCATCCTCGCCCGCACGCGCAAGTGGCTTCTCATCGAGGACTTCCTCAACTTCATGCTCTGCGGCCGCGAAGCCACCGACTACAGCATGGCATCGTGCACTCTCCTGTTCGACCAGAAGGCCCGCGCGTGGTCGAATGAGATGCTCGATTTGTCCGGCATCGACGGCAGGCTTCTCTGCGACCCGGCGCCCAGCGGGACGGTGCTCGGAGAGCTCACCCGCGCGGCGGCGGAGGCCACCGGCCTCCGCGAAGGCACCCCCGTGGTGCTGGGAGGCCACGACTACCTCTGCGGAGCCCTGCCCGTGGGCGCCCTCGCCCCAGGGGTGTTCCTGGACGTGAGCGGGACCTGGGAGGTCCTCCAGGCCACGATCCCGGGGCCGGTCCTGACCCCAGGCCTGCAGAAGATCGGCGCGACAGTCGAATGCCACGTGGCCCGCGGAATGTATTCGGTCATGGCTGCGGCCGTCTCCTCCGAGATGCTGGAGTGGTACCGCCGGGAGTACGGCTTCGAGGCGAAGGCCCGCGCGGCCGCGCGCGGCTGCGCGGACTGGGACACCCTGATGGAGGAGGCAGCCGCATCGCCGCCGGGGAGCCGCGGCGTGCTGTTCCTCCCCCACATGAGCGGCTCGGGCAGCCCTGTCGTGGACCCGCGGTCCCTCGGGGGGTTCGTGGGCATGAGCGGCGCGGCGACCAGGGGGGACATGCTCCGCGCGCTGATCGAGGGGCTGGACTACCAGCTGCTGGACATGCTCCAGGAGATGCGGAGGAACCTGGAGGTCGACGTCGGGAAGCTCATCGTGGTCGGCGGCGCCGCCCGCAACGAGTTCTGGATGCGGAACAAGGCCGACGTGACCGGCCGCGTGATCGAGGTGTCGGACGTGGAGGAGGCGAGTCCTCTCGGGGCCGCGATGCTGGCCGGCATCGGCGTCGGCCTCTACCGCGACGAGAGGGACGCCTTCGATCACGTGCGGAAACCGGGCAGGACCTACGAACCCGATCCGCGGCTGGCGGCGATGTACGCGGAGCGGTTCCCGGTCTACAAGTCGCTGTACCCCGCGCTGAAGCAGGCGAGCCATGCCATCTCGGACAAGCTTCGAGCCTGAGACGGGCGCGCATGCGTCCGTGAAATGAACGCGAGTCACACAAGGAGACCAGTCGTGTACGAAAGCGAGAGACAACAGATCATCGACGTCGGCATCGCGCTGGACCGCTACCGGCTCATCAGCCTTTCCGGCGGCAACGTGAGCATGAGGATCGGCGGCCACATCCTCGTCACCCCTTCGGGCATGTCCTACGAGACCCTCGTACCCGCGGACGTCGTGGTGATGGATCCCAAGGGCAAGGTGATCGAAGGGGAGCGCCGCCCCTCCGTGGACACGGTGGCCCTCCTGCACATCTACACCAACATGCCGAGCGTGAACGCCGTCATCCACACCCACCAGCCCTACGCGACGGCCATCGGCCTGGTCATGGACGAGCTGCCCGCCTTCTGCACCACGCTCGTGAACGCGACCCTGGGCGCAGTGAAGGTCGCTCCCTACAGCTCCGCCGCGAGCCTCGACATGGGGGTCAAGACCGTTGAGAACATCGGCGACAAGAGGGCAGTGATCCTGCGAAACCACGGCGTGGTCACCGTCGGCCCGACCTTGAAGGACGCCTTGTACGCGGCGGTGTACCTCGAGGATGCTGCCCGGTCGTACAGCGTGGCCCGCTCGATGGGAACTCCCCGGCTGCTCACGAAGGAGCAGGTGGAAGAAGCCGTCGAATCATTCCGGCACTATGGACAGGGCAAGAAGTAACCCGCCGCTGCCGGACCAGCAATTCCGCTGGGGCATCTACGAGAAGGCGCTGCCGAAAGGCGCCACCTGGCCCGAGATGCTGGCCGCGGCCGCCTCGGCGGGCTACCAGTTCGTCGAGATCTCAATCGACGAGAGCGACGAGCGGCTGGCCCGGCTGGAGTGGCCGCGCGCGGAAAGGCAGGCCCTGCACGATTCACTCGCAGAGGGCCCCACGACGATCGACACGATGTGCCTGAGCGGGCACCGCAAGTACGCCCTGGGAAGCCAGTCCGAGGCGATGCGGCAGAGGGCGCTCACGATCATGAGGCGCGCGATCGACTTCGCCGCCGAGTTCGGGATCCGGATCGTGCAGGTCGCAGGCTACGACGTGCACTACGAGCCGTCAAACGAGCGGACGCAGGCGTTGTACATGGACGCGATCCTTCGGTCGGCCGAGTGGGCGCGCGAGTCCTGCGTGATGCTCGCCCTCGAGAACGTCGAGTGCCCGCTCGTGGACTCGATCGAGAAGGCCATGCGGTTCGTCCAGGCCGCGGACACTCCCTGGCTCCAGATCTACCCTGATGTGGGCAACCTCACCGCGATGGAGAAGGAGGTCACGCGAGAGCTTCTCCTGGGCGGGCGCCACCTCGTCGGCCTCCACCTGAAGGACACCCGCATCCGCGAGTTCCGCCGGGTCCCTTTCGGCGAGGGACTCGTCGACTTCGAGGCGGCCTTCCGAACACTGAAGCGGATGGATTTCCGCGGTCCGTTGATGGTCGAGATGTGGAACGAGGCTGCCGCTGACCCTGTGTCGGTCATTGCCCAGGCCCGGCAGTGGCTGGGCGCGAAGCTCCGGGCCGGCTTCGCGGCACCGTGAAGCTGGTCGGGATCGGGGAGCTTTTCATCCCCCACCAGCACATCCGCGAGGGTTTCGCCGGCTTCGAGCGCTACGGAGTGCGCGTGGAGACCCTCGACTGGAAGCTTTCCGGCTTCCCCGAGCTGCAGGCCGTCAACCACCTGATCGAGAAGGAGGGCAGCGGAGCGTACGACCCCCCCGCGTCCATCCGGGAGGCGGTGCGCGACGCGGACCTCATCGTCACCGAGTTCTGCCCGATCGGGAAGGCCATGATCGACGAATGCGAGAACCTCGCCGTCATCGGCGTGCTGCGCGGGGGCGTCGAGAATGTCGACGTCGTCCATGCCACTGCCAGGGGCATCCTCGTGTACAACACTCCCGGCAGGAACGCGGACTCGGTGGCCGATTTCACAGTGGGGCTGCTCATCGCCGAGTGCAGGAACATCGCCCGCGGACACCACGGGCTGAAGGCAGGCCGGTGGATCCGCGAGTATCCCAACTCCGGAGCCATCCCCGACCTGCCGGGCAAGACGGTTGGGATCGTCGGCCTTGGTGAGATCGGGCGGAAGGTCGCCCGGCGGCTGGCGGGCTTCGATGTGCGGATCCTGGCCCACGATCCCTTCGTGGCCGAGCCGCCGGACGGGGTGACGTTGACCAGCCTCCAGCGGCTCCTGGCGGAATCCGATTTCGTGACCATCCATGCCCGTCTGGTCCGCGAGACGGAGAGGCTGATTGGCAGGGAGCAGATCGCCTTGATGAAGCCGACAGCCTACCTCATCAACACGTCGCGCTCGGGCCTGGTCGACGAGCAGGCCCTGTACGAAGCCCTGCGGGACGGAAGGATACAGGGAGCGGCGCTCGACGTGTTCGACACGGAGCCGCCGGGGAAGGATTCGCCCCTCGTGGCCCTGGACAATGTGACCCTCACTCCCCACATGGCGGGAGGCTCGGACGATGCGTTTTTCAATTCGCCGAGGCGCCTCGCCGACGAAATGATCGGGCTGTGGGAGGGCAGGCGGTCGCGCTTCATCGTGAACGGCGAGGTCTTCGCCGCGGCTGCCGCGCGCCTGCGGCGCCGGGAGGAGGGGAAATGACGCAGAATGCCGCTGACGCGGCAGCGCAGAATGCCGCTGACGCGGCAGCACAGAATGCCGCTCCCGCGGCAGCACAGAACGCCGCTCCCGCGGCAGCGACGATGAACGCCGCGGTCTACTACGGGAAGGGCGATGTGCGCTTCGAGAAGGCGCCCGTCCCCGCATGCCGAGAGGGCGAGCTGCTGGTCAGGATCGACGCGTGCGCCGTGTGCGGCTCGGATCTGAAGACCTTCAACAGCGGCAACCCCCGGATGAAGCCGCCCATGGTCATGGGTCACGAGTTCACGGGCCTGATCGAGACCGTGGGCAGGGCGGTGAAGGGATTCGGCGCCGGCGAGAGGATCGTGATGGCGACCTCCATCTCCTGCGGGGAATGCTGGTACTGCAGGCAGGGGTGGACCAATCTCTGCGCAAAGCTCGACCCGATGGGCTTCTCCTATCCCGGAGGCATGGCGGAGTATGTCGTGGTGCCGGCGGTCGCTGTCAGGAACGGACACGTGATCAAGGTCCCGCGGGGCGTGCCGGCCGAGCACGCGGCGCTCGCCGAGCCGCTGAGCTGCGCGATCAACTGCGTCGAGTGTTCGGCCGTCCAGAAGGGGGATACCGTCGTCGTCGTAGGAGCCGGTCCGCTCGGCATCCTCAACCTGTACGCGGCAAGGGAATACGGGGCCGCGAAGCTCATCCTTGCGGCACGGGAAGGCAGGCGCTTCGATCAGGCGAAGCAGTTCGCCTGCGACAGGCTCGTGAACACCTCGAAGGAAGATCTGGTTGAGGCGGTAAGGGAGGAGACCGACGGCCGTGGAGCCGATGTTGCGATCGTCGCCGCTCCCTCGGCCGAGGCGCAGGTGCAGGCGCTCGACCTCGTGCGGAAGAAAGGGCGGGTGTGCCTGTTCGCCTCGCTGCCGGCAGGAAAGAGCATGCTCACGCTCGACAGCCGCAAGATCCACTACGGCGAGCTTGCCGTCATGGGAGCCAGCGACTCCACGCCGGCTCAGGTCGCGAAGGCGGTCCGGCTCATTGCTCGAGGAGACATCCCGATGGCGAAGATCGCCGACCCGATCCTCCCGATGTCGGAGATCCACAGGGCCTTCCAGATCATGGAAGCGCGCGGCGGGATGCGGGTGGTCCTCAGGCCAGGATCCGGCTCCTGATCCCCGCAAGCCCGAACCAGTCCCTGATGAGGGACACGGTGCGCTCGTACACAGCATCCTGGGCGGCGGCGACGCTTCCGCCCGTTTTCAGCCCAGTCTCGTAGGCTTGCCGGATCTCGGTCCCCACGTTGATCTTCGCGATTCCCTTCTTCATCGAGGCGAGCACGTGCTCGCGCTTGATGCCTGAGCCGCCGTGCAGGACCAGGGGCACTCCCGTGACCTTCGCGAGGGTCTCGAGGTGATCGAGGGCCAGCCGGGCCTCCACCTTCTTCTGGTCACGCGTGGCCTCGGAGACGGCGCCGTGGATGTTCCCGATGGCCACGGAAAGCCAGTCGCAGCCCGACTCGCGCACGAACCGCGCCGCCTCCTCGGGCCGGGTGAATCCCTTCCCCGAGGCGAAAAGCTCCTCGTACGGCGGCAGAGGGCCGGCCTCGTGGCCGAGCACGGCGCCGAGCTCAGACTCGCAGGGGACACCCGCCTTGTGCGCGATCTCGGCGACCTCCCGGGTCGCGCGGATGTTCTCCTCCAGCGGGAGACGGGAGGCGTCCACCATGACGGACTGGTAGCCCCGGGAGATCGCATCGGAGATGACAGCGCGGTAGTCCACCCGCTTGCCGTCCTCGTCGATCACCGGCACATGGTCGAGGTGCATCCGCACGTGATCCGGCTTCACCCACTTGTTGAACTCGTCGATCACCGCGGCCGGGCTTTTTGCGCCGAACTTCATCCAGTCGATCCGCGACACCTCGATCAGGGCGAAGGAGTCCTGGTCCGCCACGGCGCGGATGACGGGTTCAGTCATGGGAAGGTGCGCGATGTTGAAGGCGGGAATGCCGATGCCCAGGCTGCGGGCCATGCGAATGATCTCACTCGAGCTCTTCATTGAAAAATCCTCCTCGGATGCCCGCCCGGGCGGGGCCGGCGAAGCTTCTGCTGTACCTTTCTTGTACTACGCTGCGGAGACTCATGTCTACAAGGGCAAGAGGACCGCCGCAATGCCTCACCCGGGGCTCTCTTGCCATTTCTCACCTTTTACCTTTTACTATAGAAGCTACTTGACAAAAAGCGGAAATCTGATATTGTCTATAGCGCTATATACACGGAGGAACGCGAATTGGAACTTGGACTAAAAGGCAAGGTTGCCCTTGTCACCGGTGGAGGAACCGGTATCGGGGCTGGCATCTGCGAAGCCCTCGCGGAGGAGGGAGTTCACGTCGCGGTGAACTGGGTCGTCGGCAAGGACGATGTCCAGAAGTTCGCGGCGGCGCTCGGGAAGAAGTACGGAACCGACTGCAGGGCGTTCTATGCGGATGTCTCGCGGCCGGACGACCTGGACGCGATGGTGAAGGAGATCGTGGCCGCCTACGGGCACATCGACATCCTCGTGAACAACGCGGGGATCTGGCCCACGGAGAGCGTGCTGGATATGCCTGACGGCAACTGGGAAAGGGTGATCGACATCAACCTGAACGGCACGTTCATGCTCTGCAAACGGGTCGCGCGGCACATGGTCGAGAAGGGCATCCGGGGGAGCATCGTCAACCTCTCTTCGAAGTCCGGCTTCCAGTACAGCACGGGCGGTCACGCGCACTACGCCACGGCGAAGGCGGGCGTCAACATGCTGACGCGCGCTCTCCAGCGGGAGCTGG
>Ga0315288_10001285_pt1 | contig 32338 bp, 22 predicted proteins | sample YL17G11_20_MG_FD_203454 | JGI IMG/M metagenome (GOLD analysis project Ga0315288, IMG submission 203454) | Sediment microbial communities from Yellowstone Lake, YNP, Wyoming, USA - YL17G11_20 | ecosystem: Environmental > Aquatic > Freshwater > Lake > Sediment | place: USA: Wyoming | collected...
CTAACCGGAGACCATAGAGTCAATGCGGAGTCTGACTTTCTAATCATGACTGCCGAAATTCTGTCGAATGCTCTGTTCGGTTTGAATAAGGAGACTAGACCTAGTCAGACTAATCAAATAGAACAAACAGAACAAACAGAACAAACAGAACAAACAGAACAAACAAAAAATCGGTACGAGTTGGATTTTGATTTTGTGAATTCAATTAGCTGCGTGATTATGGATGAGATACATTTCATATCAGACCCATCTAGAGGCGCGGTGTGGGAAGACACGATAATATTGTTGGATCCGTCTGTACAGCTCATCGGGTTATCTGCGACCATAGACAACCCGGAGTCTTTTGCGAAGTGGATCAGCAACACAAGATGCCGACCGATCTCTCTAATCAAGAGATACGAGCGACCCGTACCGTTAGAGTACGCGATATACGACGGGATTAAAGTACGGATCGTGTTAGATGCTGCCGGATCGTATGATTCGAATGAGTGGAGAACGGCCGAGCGTAATCTATCGGAGCTAGATGCGTATCATCGAAAAAACAAAACAGACAAGCAGTCTGATCTGTTGTTGAAATTCGTAGAGTATGCGGATACTCAGAACCTGATGCAGCTGTGTTTCATCGTATTCTCAAAGAAGAACTGCGAACGTTATGCAGAGAAGATTAATAGATCCCTCTTGACGTCTGCCGAATCGATCGATGCAGTACAATGTTTAGAAACCAAACTAGGTTCCAAACTCAAAGCACAAGAGCTGATGCCCAGGTTCCAGCAGATCAAGCGCCTAGTACAAAAGGGCATCTGCTTCCATCACGCCGGGATGCCTGTTATTTTGAAAGAGGTCGTGGAGCATTTGTACAAAAGTTCCAAGATCAAAGTACTGTTCGCGACGGAGACCGTAGCTATCGGAGTCAATATGCCCGTACGCACCATCGTGTACACATCTCTAGAAAAGGCATCCGGGTCGTCTGAAGACGGGCAAGGCTCTTCGATCCGATACATCAATGCGGCGGAGTTCAAACAAATATGCGGTAGGGCGGGCCGCCGGGGCAAAGATACGATAGGCACTGTCGTTTTTTTGCCGCTGTACGATACGCCGAACGAGCAGATCGTAAAATCGGAGCTGTTGTACGGCCCGATGCCGCAAATCAAGTCGAATATGAAGATCGGGTATCACTCTTATCTCAAAACTAGAGTGTCGAACATAGATCGAGACCGCTATTTCAATAAGACCCTTCTGCAGCTAGACCATAGTCGGATGACCGAATTTATACGCTTGGAGATTATTGATCTACAGAAGCAGCTTCTAGCAGCACAGTCTAATCTAAATACGGATACTAGGGCGGTACCAGACTATGATATGAAAATAATACGGTCAGCTGCACGAAAGACGAATAATCCGAATGCGATCGGAAATATGGCGCTCAAACTGACTACTGCACAAAAAAAGCAGGTCGAGTACGAGCGTAAAGTCTTATCGAACCCAAAGTACAAGCCGGTTATTAATAACGAGAAAAAGATAGCCGAGCTACTAGATGCGATAAATAAAAAGACTACCGAGCTTGAGTACTACACTCTGTACAGAGACGATAGATTCGGATCGATCGAAGAGTTTTTGATGAGGATGGAGTACATAGATTCACAGCGTAATGTCACGCCGTACGGGCTTATGGTGTCGAGCATCAACGATTGTAATCCTTTCATCTTGGCCGAAATCTTTACATCCGGCATCTTGCAGAATATGGAGATACGAGACATCATCATATACTGTTCGATCTTAACAGACCCGATCGTATCGTCGAACAAGATCGAACGTACGCCGAGCATGATAGACGGAATGAAAGTATCGGAACTAGTCAAACAAGGCGTACATTTTATAGCGGGCCGTATCGAGGCGTACAAGGCCGCTGAAAAGGATATCGGTACGGGCATAGAATCAAATGAAGCGTATTGGGATATATCGCTAGACTACATCGAACTTACGAGCTTGTGGTGCGATATAGATCTGAATATCGAAGATCACAGCCGCATACTACAAAAGCTGACCGATCTAGACGAGTACGAAGGGTCTTTCATAAAAAACATGCTCAAGCTAAATACCATCGTAAAAAATCTGATAAGTATAACAGATTTGATGCTTAACTTTGAACTGCTGCCCAAACTGGAGCAAGCTGAACAGATTCTAGTCAAAGGAATCGTGAATACGGATTCGCTGCATGTTATGGTTTGATTTGTTTTGATTTGTTTTGATTTGATTTATTTGGCCTACTTGAAATAATAGAACGCCTCACAATACATAGAGTAGTCAGACGGTCTGAATCCGTAGCTGTTCGGTTCGTTGAAAACTATAGAGCCCGGGCATATACCGGCTGCACAGATGTAGTGGTACACCGTATTACAATTCGAATCTTTGTAAGACAGGTCAGCCCCCATCCCTTCCAAAGCGTACACCATGCTCTCATCTTTTGCTATAGCGGCCATCATGATCGGCGTCATCATATTGTTGTTCTGATGGTTGATGATAGACGGCACGAGCCGGATGACCGTATTCATTAGTCTGATGTCTGACTTTTGCGCTATGATATGCAGTATCGTATTCCCATCCGCATCCGTGTCTTCAAAATCCGCACCCGATGTCAGGAGTTTAGTTACGAGCTTGTCGATTGGTTCACCGTTATACGCGCCGACTAGTAAAATCAACAGCGAACCGGTATTGATTATAGACGGTCTGAATTTTATCATCAGCTCTAGGATGTCTATACTGATGTCCGATCGGATCCAGTTGGCTATACTTGTGTTTGATGGCATACCGTACTTGGCTGAACAAAACCCGTCGTCTAGTATGTTCGGGCACAGCTGGTATATCAGGAAAAATGAGTGCGTCAAACCGTTCCGTATCACGTCCTCTAGCGTGTCTAGTATCATGAGCATGGTATCGGGATCTACGGCATCCGGCTGCGTAGATTCTGTAGTATTCGTCGAGCTTGATTCGGCGTCCTTGTTGTTTTTTATCCGGATCACAGTTTTTTGATTGGGGTTAGGATTAGGATCAGCATCAGCATCGGCATCAGCATCAGCATCTACATCTTCAGCATCGGCCATATTAATCTCTTCCGCGCTCTCATTATTAGCATCCTCTACATTTTCTGCATTTTCTGCATCATCATTGTTTCCATCACCCCCATTGTCTATGCAGTCCATCGGTTCAGCAAATCTGACAGATTCGGCCGATTCAGCAGAATCCGATGATTTGACCGATACATCTGCATCTTGATCTGCATCTGCTTGAGGTGGATTCAGATCAACATTATCACAGTCGTCTGATCCATTTTCGTCTTCGTCTTCGTATTCGTATTCGTATTCGAACATAACATCCTGATCGAGTATGCGTCCGCTTTCGATGTCGCTCATGATTGAGCTATTGTGATTTGTAAACGTATCGGGTTTGACAGAAATCTTATCGGCTTTAGCCTTATCGGCCTTAGCCTTTGTCGCTTCATCCTTTTGAGCTTTGCACCGTACGTATCCGATAATAGAGTCGGGTAGCAGGCTGAAGTTTTCCGTAAGCATAATGATTCGCAGCTCATCGGCTTGGCGCAGGGTCTTGGTGTCTATGAGCGTCGATATGATTTTGAGAGGGTTGTACATAATTAGCCAGTCTACGATCATCCGGCCGGTTTTGGAGTCCGATGCCGATAGTTTTTTCAGCAGCTTGATCCGCGTAACGTACTCAACGAACATATCCAGATCGTCTGTTTGTACGAACAGCTTGATAAGATACATGTCTATGTGGTACATCGATACGATGGAGTGGTCGGATATAAAACTCAGATCGCCGGTTTTTATGGCGTACGATGCGGATATATTAGACAGAATCATGTACAGAGACGGGAAACGCGTGTCGAACCCGATTACTTTGGCAAAGATATTCGGCGGCCGCAGATACTTGTACTTATACACCAGCATCATGAACATATTACGGTACGCCTGAAGTATTACGGTGTGAGATATCTGCATCATCTTCAGAATCAAGTACTCTATAACCGTGTACTTCTGCTGCGAGTCTATTATCATCGTGTTCGATACGTCGTGTGATCTGTCTGCCTTGTCCGATCTATCCGATCTGTCCGATCTGTCTGACTTTTTATCAGCCTTGTCTGACTGTTCTGCGCTATTGAACTCTATCAGTATATTAGACAGAGACGCGTAGTCTGCCCGATCGATGATGTTCTTGAACGATGGTATGACACTAAAGCCCCTAATGCGTGATCGGTCGTACAGATTCAGAAAGTCAGACGGGTAGCCGTACATCGGATCTACTTTATCCGGATCGTATATTTGCATCCGGATGTAGTACTCTAAGATAAAAGAGCCAGACACCAGTAGCATATTATGATTTCCATCATACAGCCAGGCTATCCGATCTAGAGCGCTCTTAGGGTTCAGCACGGCTTCCGGTATAGATGTATAGCTCTTCTTCCGGATTAGGAAGCTGTACGAATCTAGATCGATCTGATAGAAGAGTCGCGGGTCGTATGCCGATGACATGTCATCATGAACTCTGTTTGACTTATCGATGCTCAACACGTCTAGTACGCTAGAGTGCGATACGATGTTTAGCGTAATCTCTTTCCGTATAACCATATCCGTATGCGTATTTGTACCCGATCCGAGATACGGATCGACAACGGATTTGACAGCGGGTCCGGATAACAGAACGGCGTACTTGGATCTAGGCCGAACGTACTTCTTCAAAAAAGCCCCGATAACTTTGTTAACTTTGTTAGAGCATAGATCGGCGTACCGGGTCTGCGATCTGTTTATAAAATCCAGGTTCGACAGATCGTAGAGGCCGGGATACTTCTGATACTTTGCGTATAAGTATTTCTCACTAGAACTAGAACCGGCGGCGTTCGTGATAGAATTCTCAAATCGCGATACAGACTGAGGATCTTTGTCTATATCCGTTCTCTTCATAAACTTTTCAAAGTTCATCATCTTATGTATTGAACTATGACTCTTAAATTATATCGGTACATGGAACACAGTCTAGATTAGTATGTCTAGTATGTCTAGTACGTCAGCATATACAGACCAGCATAGTACGCCGGCAGTAGATACGATCTGAATATCCCGCAATCGTACATCGCGACATCGAAGTCCGTAATGAAATAGATTATCGCACCGAGCAGCGTGACGAGGCAAATGGTTTGGCTCATAAAGAGGCACGCTATTTTGATCAGCCAGTTCGCAGTTATCGTCATGTACAGCAAATTCGTGAAGTCCGATCGCGGATAGAAATATTTGAGCACGCCGTACGTACAGACACCGATTATGAGCGGGATTATATGTCCGAATTCCATATATGAGCCGTAGCTCAGCAGCTTCTCTAACATGAAAATCGCGCCGCCCAGTATCTTCGATGTTTTATAAGTAATCAGCCCTATATCGTCCAGAGACATGAAGAACTCAGCGCACAGCGTTATGTAGAAATTATGGTATGGGTTCCGGTTTATTAAGCAGAATATCAGTACAGGCGTCAAACGGCTCAAGACGTATAACACCTTACACAGGGCTAGAAATATGGATATGGCCATGCGATGGTGCGTGTATAAAATTGGGCCGTATTAATAAATTCAGCGAGCGGTACGTGGATACGGGGGTGCGGGATTATGGCGTTATAATTTGGGTATTATAACGGGGATGATTGAATGGAAATGGTGTAGCGGTGAGCTATAACGACGTTATAATTATGGCGTTATAACGGGAATGGTGTGATGGCGAGCTATAACGGCATTAGTATAGCAATAATGAATATGTAGCGTCCATCCGAACTCTACAATTAAAATCGTACCCCTCTTTGCTAAACAGTGAGAGTTTTCGCCATCTTTTGCATGTTTTCAAATACCGTGCGACGGCTGAGCGCGATATTTCTTTTATTATAGAGAAGGAGCATAATCGTGTCCTTTGTTTTCTTTATTTGTTTGGGATTGGCATCGGCGTCTATCAGTTTCTGCAGATCATTTGCCTGACTATCCGTCAAGGATCCGGCAAACTCATCCATATGCTCATCGATGTAGATCAGCATCCTGTTGTACAGCCGATCGATCAGTTCTTTTTTCATCGCGGCATCCCATGATTCCCCATTGTATGCGAAAGCATACGCGTTTTTTATGTTCGTTATATACACGTTATGGAACTCGGGATGTTTTGGATTAAAATTAACTACGTTGATCAGCTCAGCAGGCGAATCGAATCCGCATCTCAGGCATTTCAGTATATCATCTCTGTCTATCTTTGACATGTCCTCAGTCCCACTGCCACATATAAATATGACGGTCTGCACATTGTTTTTTACGGATTTGTGCACTTTCATCGTTTCTTTTATCGCATTTGGTTCATGCATCACATCAGAATCAACGCCATCTGTATCGCTTGAACTAATCGTATCGGTGTCTGTATCGGTGTCCGTATCAGTATCTTCATCGTCTTCGCTGCTCGATACATGTTTGTTCTTTCTACATGCTGTTTTCTTATGCCTATACAAACTCGAACTCGATGACAGTTCTTTGCTACAGTAAGCGCATATATATCTGTTCATTCTTTCACATACCTTGTTTTTCATGTGATAATTCGCCCCCTGACTCGATTCAAATTCTTTATCACAATCTGGGCATGCAAAACCATTCTCGCATTTCACATACGTCTTTTGCTTGGGCTTATTCGTATTGGGCCGTACAATCTTAGTCTTTTTTGATTTGACATCTGCACCGGCACTGGCAGCATCGACGACCCTATTCTTTTCGGTTTTTGGATATTCAATGTCCAAAATCGTGTTAATTTTGATCCGATGCAAATTGTCGTAGTACTTCTTCATCTTATCGATCAGACCATCTTCCGGTATGCGCTGACCCATCGTATTTATGACATCGTTTATACATTCGATCATTTCAGACATGTTCCCAGAGAAATACTCTCGTCCCTCTATGAGCTTGAAATGCGCATTGAACGCCTTCTTTATCTCGTCCTCGACGTGATGACAATTCCCGACCCTACACACATAGTACACGATGCTGTTTTTGGGATACGTCACAAACCTATTGTGCAGGCGGTATGTCTTCCCAAATTTGTAGACCGGGATGTTTTTCGTCTCGTAGTTTGCGGTGTGAATAAAGTAAATGTATTCGTGTCGTTCTTCGATGTTTTGGCCATACGCCTTGTTTACAGCGCCATCAGCGACGTGTGTTTGATCGCCATCGTTAGAAAATTCTGAATCGGATTCATTGTCCATGCTGAACAGAGCGTATTATATTGATGATATACACTATGCGTGATTTCATTAGATATGTTACGATTACACAAGCATTACGGTTATGATCATCGGGGTTCTGTAAATCATGCACGATCAGTTCCAGCTGTAACCCTTGCGGTTTGTGCTCGACCAGTTATAGCTGTACCCGTCAGGATTTCCGTAGATCATGCTCGACCAGCTTCAACTGTAACCATTAGAGTTTGTGCTCGACCAGTTACAGCTGTAACCATCAGGATTTGTGTACGACTAGTTCAAGCTGTGACCATCAGGATTTCCGTCAAACTAAACGATCAGCCCGCCAAAACCATCTTATTGTATTCAATAGTCACGATCATCAAGCCAAAACGGCCTTAGAGCTCTCCACAAATATGGTTGACCCTCGAGGGCCACGGTCCAAACACAAAGTCCTCTAGGTCTCCGACCAGTCAGGTATTTTATTTCCGGGGGCAAGATATTTTATATAAATTCCGTACAAACTCGATGATTATAGCCCCGATACAGGCTTAGCATATTTATAATTACGGTCTTTCGAACATCAATGTACTCGATCAAAAACTACGATCGTTACATCGGGAATTTCCGGCGGGATTTTGTCGGGTTTCACTTCATCACGCTTCATGAAATGAAAAATATTCCGGTCGTGTTTCCAGCTGAGTCAGATCGTGAAACATAATCGGATTTGACAAAATTTCAGCTGTATTACGTCAGGATTATCGATAAAATATTTGCGGGTTTCAGAGCATGTCACAGCTGAAACATGTCTCAAGATTTTCAGATGTAGATCATCGGGATTTCTGTCAGACCTGTCTCAAGATTTCTGATGTAGATCATTGGAATTTCTGTTGATTATGCTCGACCAGTTACAGCTGTAACCCTCATGATTTCTGTAGATCATGCTCAACCAGCTTCAGCTGTGATCATCAGAATTTATGCTCGACAAGTTTCAGCTGTAACCCTCATGATTTCTGTCTAGTTATGCTCGACCAGTTTCAGCTGTAACCCTCATGATTTATGCTCGACTAGTTTCAGCTGTAACCCTCATGATTTATGCTCGACCAGTTCCAGCTGTAACCCTCATGATTTCTGCTCGACCAGTTCCAGCTGTAACCCTCATGATTTCTGCTCGACCAGTTCCAGCTGTAACCCTCATGATTTCTGTATAGTTATGCTCGACCAGTTCCAGCTGTGACCATCAGAGTTTGTGCTCGACCAGTTCCAGCTGTAACCCTCATGATTTCAGTAGATAATGCTCGACTAGTTTCAGCTGTAACCCTCATAATTTGTGTCTAATCGTGCTCAACCAGCTTCAGCTGTAACCCTCATGATTTACGCTCGACTAGTTCCAGCTGCAACCCTCATGATTTGTGTTCAACCAGTTCCAGCTGTGACCATCAGAATTTACGCTTGACCAGTTTCACTGTGACCCTCGTGATTTGTGTACGACAAGCTTCAACTGTGACCATCAGAATTTCTGTCTAGTCATGCTCAACCAGCTTCGGCTGTGATCATCAGAATTTACGCTCGACTAGTTTCAACTGTAACCCTCATGATTTGTGTAGATCATACTCGTCCAGCTTCAGCTGCAATCCTAATGATTTGTGTTCAACCAGTTCCAGCTGTAACCCTCATGGTTTCTGTCTGACTAGCTTCAGCTGTAACCCTCATGAATTCTGTAGATCATGCTCGACCAGTTCCAGCTGTAACCCTCGTGATTACAGTAGATCATGCTCGACCAGCTTCAGCTGTGACCATCCAAATTTACGTTCGACCAGTTCCAGCTGTAACCCTTGTGATTTGTGTACGACCAGCTTCAACCGTGACCGTCAGGATTTCTGTCAAACTAAACGATCAGCCCGCCAAAACAATCTTACTGTGTTCAATAGTCATGATCAGCCAGCATAAACGGCCTTAGGGCTCTCCACAAACATGGTCGACCCTCCAGGGCCACGGTCCAAACACAAAGTCCCCAAGGTCTCCGACCAGTCAGGTATTTTATTTCCGGGGCCAGCCTTGGGCAAGATATTTTATATAAATTCCGTACAAACTCGATGATTATAGCCCCGATACAGACTTAGCATATTTATAATCACGATCTCAAGAGCATCGATGTACTTGATCAAAAACTACGATCGTAACATCATGATTTTCCGACGGGATTTTATTAGGTTTCACTTCATCACGCTTCATGAAATGAAAAAAATACAGATCGTGTTTCCAGCTGAGTCAGACCGTAAAACATAATCGGATTTGACAAAATTTCAGCTGTGTTACATCGGGATTACCGGTAAAATATTTACGGGTTTCAGAGCATGTCACATCTTGAAACATGTCTCAAGGTTTTCAGCTGTAACCCTCATAATTTCAGTAGATCATGCTCATCCAGTTCCAGCTGTAACCCTCATAATTTATGCTCGACTAGTTTCAGCTGTAACCCTCATAATTTGTGTCTAGTCATGCTCAACTAGCTTCAGCTGTAACCCTCATAATTTACGCTCGACTAGTTCCAGCTGTAACCCTCATGATTTGTGTTCAACCAGCTTCAGCTGTGACCATCAGAATTTGTGTTCGACCAGTTCCAGCTGTAACCCTCATGATTTGTGTTCAACCAGCTTCAGCTGTGACCATCAGAATTTGTGTTCGACCAGTTCCAGCTGTAACCCTCATGATTTGTGTTCAACCAGTTTCAGCTGTGACCATCAGAATTTACGCTCGACCAGTTTCAGCTGTGACCATCAGAATTTGTGTTCGACCAGCTTCAGCTGCAATCCTCATGATTTGTGTACGACCAGTTCCAGCTGCGACCATCAGAATTTACGCTCGACCAGCTTCAACCATGACCATCAAAATTTACTCTCGACCAGTTCCAGCTGTGACCATTGGAACGGGCTTTCTGTCAAACTAAACGATCAGCCCGCCAAAACCATTTTACTATATTCAATAGTCACGATCAGCCAGCATAAACGGCCTTAGAGCTCTCTCCAAACATGGTCGACCCACCAAAGCCACGGTCCAAACACAAAGTCCTCTAGGTCTCCGACCAGTCAGGTATTTTATTTCCAGGGCCCAGCCTTAGGGCAAGATAATTTACGTAAATTCCATACAAACTCGATGATTATAGCCCCGTTACAGGCTTAGCATAATTATAATCACGATCTCAAATTCATCGTCATACTTGATCAAAAACTACGATCGTTACATCGGGAATTTCCGACGGGATTTTGTCAGGTTTCACTTCATCACGCTTCATGAAATGAAAAATATTCCAGTCATGTTTCCAGCTGAATCAGATCGTAAAACATAATCTGATTTGATAAAATTTCAGCTGTGTTACGTCGGGATTACCGGTAAAATATTTACGGGTTTCAGAGCATGTCACAGCTTGAAACACGGCTCAAGATTTCTGATGTAGATCATCGGGATTTCTGTCAGACCTGTCTCAATATTTCTGATGTTGATCATTGGAATTTCTGTTGATTATGCTCGATCAGTTACAGCTGTAACCCTCATGATTTGTGTACGACCAGTTCAAGCTGCAACCATCAGAGTTTGTGCTCGACCAGTTCAAGCTGCAACCATCAGAGTTTGTGCTCGACCAGTTCAAGCTGCAACCATCAGAGTTTGTGCTCGACCAGTTCAAGCTGCAACCATCGGAATTTCTGTTGATCATGCTCAACCAGTTTCAACTGCGATCATCAGAGTTTGTGTTCGACCAGTTCAAGCTGCGACCATCGGAATTTCTGTAGATCGTGCACGACCAGTTCCAGCTGTGACCATCAGGATTTCTGTAGATCATGCTCGTCCAGTTCAAGCTGCGACCGTCAGGTTTCATGTCTAGTCATGCTCGACCAGTTTCAGCTGTAACCCTCGTGATTTGTGCTCAACTAATTCCAGCTGCTATCATCAGAATTTCTGTAGATCATGCTCGACCAGTTTCAGCTGTAACCCTCGTGATTTGTGTACGACCAGCTTCAGCTGTAACCCTCGTGATTTGTGTACGACCAGCTTCAGCTGTAACCCTCGTGATTTGTGTACGACCAGTTCAAGCTGTAACCCTCAGAATTTACGCTCAACCAGTTCCAGCTCCAGCCCACTCCATCATCCACGATCATACCACGCTCTAGCCGTACGATCGAACAGCTAGACACAAAAAATATTCACGATCATTCACGATCATTCACGATTACGATCAAACGCCTTTGTACAGATACAGCTCACGGTACGGGTACAGGCCTAACCTCTTCCGTTCAACCAGCTCGAACGATTTCGACCCGCCTAACATATCCGATACATCTGCCCTCATCAGCCCCGTGATGTACAGCACGTACTTCTCACAACGGATCTTAGAAAAATTCTTCATCACAGCATCGTATACCATTAGAGCATCGTCTATCGGTACTTGCCACAGAGGTTCGAACATGTACAGTACGGTCGGCGTATCACGGAACTCGTAGTCTACCATATTTTGATTAATTATCGATATGTTATTACAAAACCGCGCACGATCGATAGCAACATCCGCCAGCTTCGGATTCAGTTCGACCCCGATCAGCTGTCTAAACTTATCACTCAACCCGATCAGTACGCCAGCCGTACCGCAGCCGAAATCAATAAACGTAAAATCGGCCCCATCGATATAGTGCGATATGACAGACCCCGCAATCATAATGTTCTTGGCAGACGTAGGCAGCCCCTCTAGCTCACCAAAGAATTCACGTATGCCGTAGTACATCACATCGTAATCGTTATAGACGTGTATCAGTAGTACGGCCAGGACTAGGGTTATTATCACGCTCATCGCAGTTATTACAGCATCCATGTTACACCGCGCTATAAAAATTGAACAAATAAGAGCATGGCTGATCAGGCTGATCAGTCTGTACAATCATATACACACTAGATCACGCAAATGGAACACCAGGATTGGGAGGATCGGATTATTCGCAAGCCGGTTAAGCTGGCCACCAAGGTTCAACCGCCGTCGGCCAGCCAGATCAATAAGGTGTCTAACTTTGATCCGGATTCCATAACAGCGCCGACGCAATCTACTTTGCCTTTAGGTTCGGCGATCCAGCAGGCCCGTATGTCGAAGCAAATGACGCAGGCCGATTTGGACAAGGCTTGTTCGTTTCCGAAGAACACGGTGCGAAAGTACGAATCGAATGATACAGCTTATAACGCGGCGGAGGTCAATAAGATGGCCGGCGTGTTAGGCGTAACACTACCTAGGCCGCAGAAGCCGAAGAAGCCTGTAGAATAACAATCATGTTGTACGCTCTTTTTTAATTATACGATTCTATAGCATATGAGCATGAATTCGGCCGATATCGATATCGAATCTGTGCAGATCATCAAGATCAAAGAAACTGAGTTCGTGTTTAATTACGACGCAGTGAAGAAGATCATAGAAGACAACAGGACAAATACACCGGCCCTATCTGAGATGCCGGTCTCTATCATCGTAATCAACGGGGCTCTTCGAACGGGCAAGTCTTTCTTCATCAACTTCATGATACGGCATCTGTTGAAAGTTGAATCGGCCAAGCTGAACGAATCGGCCGATCTTACGGAATCGAATACAGATGCAGATACAAATGCAGATACAGATGCAGATACACATAACACGATGCTGTACGACTATTTCAGATCGCGCCGCGGGACAGACAGTCAGACTCTAGGTATATGGGTTCTGAACAAGATTTTCGTGTATAGAGGGATGGCTATTATCCTGATGGACACCCAAGGCATATTCGATCGGCAGCTGAATCAGGCCATGACAACGGCTCTCATCTGTATATCTACGCTCTTGTCGTCATACCAGATCTACAACCTAGACAAGAGGATCCAGGAAGACCATCTGAATAACATGGCGTACTTTTCGGCGTACACGGATCTGTTGTCGGGAATTTATGATGATAACGATTCAGCTAATTCGGACGATTTAAAGCCCAAGATGAAGGTCGGACAGACTCTATCGCTACTAGTGCGCGATTGGCAGAACTTCGAAGACGCGTTCGATATGGAGAGCTGTATTAGGGAGATGGAGAGGTACCAGGTTGAATTTTTGTTCGATGCGGATTCCAAAGTGAAGTCAGATACGAGGCGCAAGATCATGAATACTTTTGACAAGGTGAACGTACGTCTCTGCCCCCACCCCGGCCATCTAGTAACGGAAGGCGTATTTACCGGCAATCTTTCCAGCATCCGCAAAGAGTTCATGATACACGTCGAGTACATCATATCGGATGTTTTGTCTAACTTGGAAGCCAAGCGCGTATCACCGGACACGTATCTGATGTACAGCGATGTGCCGGAGTTTATGCAGAGGTACGTAGATCTGTACCGGAATATCAAAGACACTCTACCGGAGCCGAAGACCATACTAGAGACCGCGACCAAAATATCGCAATCGACTGCCAAATCTAACGTACTGACAAAATACAAGTCTATCATGATGGACGCCGTTAGATCTAAGGACCTTACGAAAGAAGAGATGCTGAAGATTCATAACAATGCAAAATCCATCTCTATGAACTACTACAACAAGATCCGCATAATCGGCGATAAGCCGGATCTGATTGAGCTCAGAAATATTATAAACAAGGAGATCAGTCAAGAGTACGAGGTGTTTTCCAAGATAGCGATCGATATGAATATGATGTACGTGCTGAGTAAGATATCGAACACGGTCATGAACTACATTATGCGGTACATCTCATCGATCTCTAGTATTACAAACCTGCAGAATTTGAATCTAGCGTTCATGTTGATCCTGATTATCGGCAAATTCGGGCTGTACGTCTTGAGCTACATCTTGCCCGATTTCATGAACTACGTAACGAATTACGCTCTGAATACCCTTCTGTGGATCGTAATCGGCATGATCGTCGCGAAGTATAATATGGACAGTCAGAGATATAGGGTCGGGGCTAGCCAGAGTCAGACAAATAATCGTACAACCGCAGACAAAAATAAGAAAAGAAGATAGAGGCGTATAATATAAATATAGCCATGAGCGATTCTAATTCGAATGCGAATACTAGTGATGCGAATACTAGTGATGTGAATACTAGTGATGCGAATACTAGTGATGTGAATACTAAGACAGCGGTCGATGACTTAGTAAATATAGACGATATTAGCGGGGATCTCACGAAATGCTACCAGATCCAGGTCGATAAGGACGGTATACCGAAGCCGGTGTACATCGGATCGTACAAAGATATCCCGCTAGTCACGCATACAACAGTACTGTACGATCAGTCGAAGGAGGCTATGAAGAACAAGCCGAATAATGAGAAGCCCGGTAAGAACAAATACAGGATCCATGTCGTGACGTACGTGCTACCAGAGGATGCGATTCAGAACAAAATCTACAAGATCGTCGGTCTGATCGTACAGAAGAACGAAGACACGGAATCTTTGGTCAGCTTGGACATGCGGTACAACACGTCGAACAAGAAGTACGAATTTATTTTCTGCGATCACAAGACGGATGAGGTGACGGTCGTCAAGTCGATCAAGTTCCCCGGAGCAGATAACGTGCTGAAGTCTATTATGGATCAGATATTCGAGGAGCCGCTGAAGTCTGTTCTATTGAAATAGGTCATAGTATATGAAAAAAACTGAATTTTCTGAATCTAACATCTCACGAAATATTTTTGGTGAGTTAATTATAACCATGCTGAAGAAGGCTAATATTATAGAAGTCTATACGGACGGGTCTCATCGGCGCGAAAAGACTGGAGAGGTCAGCGGGTACGGCATATATTTCCCGAACAAGGAGCTGTCGAATGTCAGCGGCGCTTTTACTCTAGAACCGCTAACAAATAACAGAGCCGAGCTGTACGCGATATACCGCGCCATCCGTAAGATCGAAGATGCGTACGAATTTAATTCGATCATCATACACACCGATTCCGAGTACTCTATGAACTCAACTACAAAGTGGATCGCGTCGTGGAAGGCGAATAATTGGAAAACAGCGAAAAAGAAACCGGTCGAGAATCAGGATCTAATAAAAAAGATAGACGGCTTACTACAAAAACACAGCGGGAAAATTCAGATCAGATGGGTCAAAGCCCATTCAACGAACCCCCATAACATAGAGGCCGATAGATTAGCGAACAAGGGCAGCGATATGTTCAAACAAAAATTCATAAAAATTTGATTTTTTTATCGTATGCATCAAAGTTGATAATATGCATATACACAAGTACATACATATATGAGTGATCCGATTCGACCGAGCGATGTGATAAGTTTAGAAAGTACGATCGATAAAAATAATACGGATCCTAGTGTAAGTACGATGGCCGATACGGACGGTACGAATACGAATATGAATAACAAAATCATGGAAGAAGTCATATCGATCTTAACGGCGTTCGATAATCTTGGGGTGTACTACTGCCCGCGGTGTGAGATCAGTTTGACAAAAACCGTAAACAACGAGTACCAGTCTATCCCGGTAAACGTCGAACCGAGCGAAGTGTACATCCATATCATGAATCACTACAAGTCAGGCAGACAGATGACATACGTTTGTCAGATATGTACGGCGTCTTTTACATCGGAACGCATGTTCGGATTCCATATGACCACGCACTCTGATTTCATATCCAGCATGATCGAACCGAATCTTCCGCATCATCGGCTAGGGTACGCTATTAATCCGGACGGAAGTACGAACGATTTTGTTGTGATCGAAGATATAGATAGAGATCCGCGATATGTCGATCCGATAGATGCAGTAGATGCAGTAGATGCAGTAGATGCAGATGTAGATGCAAATGCAGATGACATATTCTATCAATGCGAAAGCTGTGGCCAGCTTCATATCGTACAACCCGATGACGAGCTTGATGGCGATGAGCATGATGACGATGAGCATGATGACGATGAGCTTGATGAAGATGAGCACGATGAAGATGACGATACAATTGGATCAGATTCATATCCAGACTCTATGGATTCAGATTCATATCCGGATTCAGATATGGATTCAAATTCTAATTCTAACATGGACTCAAATGACGGGACATACGTATGCAGAGTATGCAACGAGGTGTTCGATTACGAGGACGAGTTGGGCGAGCATTTTATTCGAATCCATGGATCGTACGACGATCTATCAGCTCTAGATGCGAAGAAGCAAGCTGTATTCCCCGGTTTCCCGTTCCTGTTGAAGCAAAACATGGTACGGTATGTCTTGCACGCCGAGTTTTCCGACATAACAAAAGAGCATTCGAACGATTGTAATATCTGCTGCATGAGCTATATTAACCCGGATCCGTTAGATGCAGATGCAGATGCAGATACAAATACACAAGATGCATCAGAAGATAATAAAACACTAACCAAGCCTCTACTGTTGTTATGCTGCAAACAGCTCATATGCTCTAGCTGCATATACAACCAGATTAAAGGCAAAGGGGCTCTCATATGCCCGTACTGTAATAAGAATCACTGCCCGATAAAAGAAGATACAGCCGATCCAGACGATATGCCCGCTCTACTTGGGCCATACGATCCAGACGATCTGCTTGATTTACCGGAACCGGATCTACCTAATCCGGATCCAAATAACGCCGATACAGACGATATTTATGCCGGTAATTTGATAAACACCATACTTCAAACATCGTACAGCCGGACACACAGCCATATTGTGAATACGTTAATCAACAACATTATGGATAATCCAAATACGTACGCCAGATCTAGAGAGCAGCTGCTACAGATTTTTGCGGATCTCTGATGTCGATTGTTTCGCTTCAAAAGGGTTGAAGTCTATCTGCTCAGCTTTTTCTATATTCCGATCTTTGATGTACGTACTTTGTTCGGTAGTCGGTTCTATTTTCTGTACTTCCCGATTGGCTATGTCGAAGAACGCAAATTCGGCGTGTTTGACGGGCCGTACGAACATGGAGAAGAATGTAAACCCGTCGTAGTCTATCATGTCTGTAAAAAACAGCTGATAATCGGTAAATAGCTCTCTATTTAATTTGATGCATTTCAGTAGGACGGGCATCGCGCACACTACGATACGGGCATCCGGATCGATTTCATTGATTTTTGGTATCCGTCTGTGTGTTTTGAGCATAATACACGTCTTGTGTATAATATCCAGCTGCGACATCTTTGAACGGCACACGATGCCCGTATGCCCTGTACGTGGACAGTACTTGTAGACGATGTGACACAGCTCACATAACGCATGACCATCATTCACAGCATACACGTACCGCACTCTAATACTTGCCGCACAATTCGAACACGTATTACGGCCTTTTACGATCAGCGGCTGTACATTGGCCGATACGGTTGACAGATCGATTATTTCAGACTTGACGGGCTTGGTAGACTTGGCAGACTTGCCGGTCTTGGTAGCCTTGACAGGCTTTGTGTTTGGACGGCTACTGCTCATCGGATGATTATAATTAACGTATCAGTTTTGCTTATTATTTGAACGAGCAAAAATCAAATTTTTCAACTTGTACGATTATGGTTTTATCATTTTTTCGACGCCTTTGATGGTACGCCCGCCGACAGCTGCGATAGAGCCATACGCGTCTTTGAAGTTGTACGACGGGATATTTTGGAATAGGTTGGTGGACGCTTTTATTTTTTTTATCGTATCGACGAAATCGGATACGCGGAAGAATTTTATATCATCTGTTTCGGTGTACGCCGCCAAATTCGAATATCCGGGGGCAGTTCGTATGTTCAGGAGGCTAGAATCGTACTTAGCTTTCATCGACTCTAGAGGGTTAGAACTCATATCGATATTTTGAGAAAATGCGTAAGTTCTGTACTTTGTATCGCCGATCGCATCGATGTCTGTATGGTACCTCTTAAAATCATCGGGATCCGAGTCTTTTACAATGGCCAGGACGCCAGCCGATTCTTCATGCGTCTCTTTTATCGCATTGTTATACAGGATATTCAGATCGGCTTTATCGGGATCTGTTTTATCTATCCTCCCGCCCGGAGCGTTGTAGATGCCTGTTAGTCTATCACGGAACAGCGGGATGAACTTATCGGATGGATCTTTATATTTGGGATCTGTCAGCACAACGACGAAACCGGATCCCGAGAATTTCGTGCCGCCCATAATTACGATCGAATGGTCTGCGTTACCCGGTAGCGGTAAAATTCCGACCGCCGGCACATTAGATTTTGAAACAGAACTAGAACCGGTTGTATGTTTGGCATCCCCTTTGCACGGCGGGCTCAGATCGTAGTATCGTATTTCTTCGTCTGTAGAGTACGTCGGGCCTTTTGGTTTGTACGTCTGCAGTACGTTGATGATCGATCGTACGCTAGGTTCGTCGCCTCTGATCGTGACTTCTACGCCGTTCGATCTAAACGATTCGGATACGATCGGCCGGATCGTTCGGGTGTTCGGATCGTACATATGTCGCGGAAACTTTTCTAGAATCTCATGATCGTCGAGCCCGCTCATTTTCATATTTTTGAGCATGTTTTGCGTGTACTCATAGACATACGCATCGTACGCCAGATCTTTTAGCCGTAACGCCTTTGCATAGTCATCGATGTGAAATATTTCAGGATGGTTATCTCCTCTGATGAGAGCCGGCAAAACTCTAACACTCATCTATATTTAATTGTTCGGATATAATTTTCCCCCCTGATCGGATTATTTCCCTAGATTTTTCTATAAGAATACGAGAAAATGGATTACAAACGTAACTATACCGTTGTCAAAGTCAAACGAGAGCCGAATACGCAAGACACATATGATATACAAGACACACACGATACGCAAGACACACAAACACAAGACAAATCCGACATACGCATAACCGTACAGCAGACAGACAAGAGGATTGTTATAACAAAAAAGGATCCATCACAGAAGAGGCGGCAGATGTTAATGGACGAGCTAAGTATGCGGAAGTTGGACTATGTGAGGGGTGGCGTGTGCGATTCTTTTATAAAATACGGCAGGCCATCTTTGGACGAAGTTATAGAAATGTGTATCAGATCAACTATGCAAGAGGAGAAGCGGCTCACTATTTTAATATCGAATCTGAAGCAGAATGATCTGATATACGACGATCGGGTGTCTTACTACAAAGAGTATATCGAACAGGGGACAGATCTACGGACGGCTATTACGGAAGGGAAGAAAGAGTGGTTTTATATAAACATGACAGAGTATCCGGCGTTCCTAGCAAAGTACAAAGACGAAGAGAGAGCAATGGCCCGCGCCCTAGACAAGTATATCAAACAACACGGTTACGATTCGGCTATATACAAGTACTTGGATTCAAACACTTTCATTATGTCAAACATGAAAATCAGGCTGTATTAAAATATCGGCCGGAATAATATAGACTACGCGCTAGTCATGGAGAACTATAATCAGCGATATGCAGATGCAAATGCAGAACGTACTAATCGATCGACCATTAATAAGGATAGATCAGACCGGCCTAATAAATCTAGATCGAGCCGTACAAAGTCTAGGTCTAAGCGCGACAAAACTTCTAAATCTACTAAGCCTGCTAAGCCTGCTAAGCATGCTAAGCCCGCGAAGCCCGTCAAAAAGGTCAAAATGTACAACAGTTCGAAGCTGCATATAGGTAAGCACAACACTTTAGTGATATGCGATTGGGACGATACGTTTTTCCCGACGACATGGGTGAACGAGCAGGGGATAGATTTGTCAGATATGAGATCGCGCTACACGTACGTGCGGTACTTCGATGCGTTGGACAAGTATCTGAGCGACACGATAAAACAGATACTAGAGCACGGTGATCTGATGATTATAACTAACGCGACTCTACAGTGGATCGATCTGACTCTGACTGTTCTGCCAAAAACCAAAACCCGGCTATCCAGCATCCCTATCGTATCTGCGCGAGAGGCATACCAGACGCGATGCGACATGTCAGATTGGAAGAAGCACACTTTCAAGGCGGAGCTGTTAAAACTCAAGCACAAGATGTACCGTAATATTGTATCGATCGGCGACGCTCATTACGAGCATCAGGCTCTAGTAGATCTGTATCGATGGACCGCCATACCGCACAAGTATTTGAAGTCTGTCAAATTCACAAAATCATCCGACTGCATCGACCTGTTCAATCAAGTCAAACTGATCGGCGACGAGATCCCGAACATCACGCGCGCTCAAAGGCATCTGGATCTGTCTCTGGACATCGTGTAGTCTAACCATTGTACAGTTATAATGCAAATAAAATTGATATTTTTACAGATGCGCGCTAAGTTTAGTATAGCGTGTATTAAATCATATTCAGATCACAGATGGGCATCAAGGACTATATTAAGTTTGTTCGAACATCGTACGGATCGGCGTGTCAGGCCCGATGGTTAAATTCGTACAATCGGGTGTACATCGATCTGAATCACGCTCTGCACCACGTCTGTTATACTTCAAAAAGTACGAAAGAAGTTCTGTACAAGATCAAGATGTATCTGTCTACTCTGCTGGCGTCGTATGTTCCGACAACTAGTCTGTACATCGCGGCTGACGGGGCTGCACCGATCGCAAAAATGATGCTACAGCGCTCTAGACGGCACGACAAAGTTAAGACGCTAGATTCGACGGAGGACATAGATCTGATACGAAATTTGAGTCTATGCTTCACACCGGGCACAGAGTTTATGCGCAAACTAGAGACCGAACTGTACTACTTCAAAACGTACGCGATTATGATGTACAACATTACGGTTGAGATCGATATAACAGACCCGGACGAAGGGGAGATCAAAGTACGGCACAAGATCGGTCTGCATAAGGAAACTGATCTCAAATCGAACAAATCGCATAATTACACGTACGCCGTGTATTCTGGCGATGCGGATACCATACTGCTGCTGATGAGTCTATCCGATACATCCGGCGTGTATCAGATCGTAGACCGTTCGACCATCGTGTCTATAGACGGCGTTTTGATGGCGCACACTAGCAAGTACTGTAATTCGGTCACAACTACGGGCACGGATACAAAACAGATCAAGATGGACTACATCTTTCTGAATCTACTATTCGGTAACGACTATCTGCCGAAAGTGCTGTACTTGACTCTACAACACGTCTGGGAGTCTTATGCCGCTCTGTACAAGTGTTTCAAAACTCTAGTGTCGTATGACAAGAATACGCATACTCTGAGTATCAACAAAGAGTTCATGGTCGGGCTAATTATCTACGCGTCTAGCCGCAACAAGTATCGCAAGTCGTACGATGCGAAGTACGATTTTGACAACAATATCAATAACAATAACAATAACACCGATCGATATACTAATTACATGCGCGGTGTGGCATGGTGTTTCGATATGTATTACAACGGGGTGTGTTATGACTATCGATACGTATGTCGCATTACGGCGCCTCACTACATCGGTGTGATGTGTCAGATACTCGGTCAGAATACTTATACCGTTAGCCAAACAAATCGGATAGACTCAGATCTGTACGGCATACTTCTCATACCGGAAAAAGCATCAGCCTTACTGTCTGCCGAACAAAAACAACACGCTGCAAAACTAGTATCCGCACATCCCGTCATGTACGAAGCTTCACGATGCCAAAAATGTGTCGAGCTGTCTAAAACTATCACATCGTACAACAAAACCGCACAGTCAATACGCAATGAGTTGTCTGAATTGTCGGAGCTGTCAGAGCGGTCGGAGAGGTCAGAGCTAGCTGAACAATCAGATGATGAGCAATCGGAACAGAGCGGTGGATCAGATCAAGATGGATCAGATCAAGCCGAACAAACAGAAGATGCGCTAATTAAAAAGAAAGCAACGAAGGCCGAAGTTTTACAGAAGATCAGGCGATCGGTATCCGCATTGAAGAGGCATCGGAGGACCCATAAGCCCCTGACGGTAAAAGGGATACAGCTAATCGAAGAGACGTATAGGACTCTGCAAAATAAAAAACAGGTCTAGTATTATTGATGGACCCTGTACAAGTTCAACAAACACAGAAATCTCATCATGATACACCGCTAATCGTATTCATTATATTCGGCTTTTTTGCTCTAATATCTCTCATCGGACTCAGAACGTACTACTCTACCCCGCCGTCTGTTCTGACTATGGCGTGTCAGTCTTACATGCTTGTGCTGTCTTGCTTCATTCTGATGATGGTGGGTCTAGTATCTGTATATGCCGAATGGTCGATTATGTTCGGATTCACTCTAATCGTGCTGCTGTTTATAGCCGGCTCATTGGAACCGGTGGCTGTTAAAACTAATCCCGTCTAGATTTGTGCTTGGTCTTCTTTTCTTGTTTGGCTCTAGCTTTTTTAGCCTGAGCCTTGAGCTGTATCCTCTTATTCTTGATCTTCTTCTTCATATATTCGATCTTTTCGCTCGATGTCATGTTCGAAGTATCTGGTTCTGAGTCATCAGCATTTTCAGCATCAGCATCTTCTTCATCATTTTCATTATCATCGCCGAATTTAGTTTTGACGAACTTATTATTCATCATATCGGCTGTAGCTTTCATTTCAATGTCGGCTGCTATATTTTGCGGTTTGACTATGATCTCATCGATATAATCGACAAGATCTGCCGGTTGGTACGGCGGGATGCCAAAGATGACCGCGTTAAAAAAGTGACCGTATTTGAGTATGCAGTAGTTGTATATGAATATTTGATCATCGATAGGTATGCCGTACTCTTGATCGAACAGCGTAATAATAACAGCGCTATGCCCGCCCATCGCCGCAACCTGAAACGCCGTCTCTAACTGGGCCTGTAGTTTGAACAGGTCTTTGCTGGATAGCTGTTTTATTTTTTCAAGCTTATCGTGCTTATCATGCTTATCATGCTTATCACGCTTATCATGCTTATCACGCTTATCATGCTTATCGTGCTTATCGTGCTTATTATCGACTTCTTTTACGCTCGTTATGAGATCCGGCCTCTGAGGCATAACGGTTATAACGCCCATCTTGTACAGATTCTCGTGCGGTATCTCTGCATATATCGGCGTACGGATCACAGTAACTGGATTGGAGTACACGACTTCTGAATCAGATGTAACGGGGAACAGATTCTCTTGGCGCTTAGCGATAAAAGCGAAGTTCGTTCGGAGTATCATATTCTCATCGGCCGTCGCATCATCCGATTTCGTGTTGTTCCCGTTGAACTCTCTGTACATCGGGTTTATAACAGCGGGGATGGGATTGTTCGACTTGAGTTCTGTTAATCCTTTGCCCGTCAAGCCGTCTACGATGTCTATAGCATGCATATGATATACAACAACTTTACATACAGACTTTGTAGAGCCGCGATTGAAATCCTTTCTATACTTCACACGTATGGACGCTCTGGTTGGACACATCTGATATACACCGTACCCGCTCATGTAGATGTTACGGTTTATAGTCATATCCTTGTTCTGCCGATTAATGCTACGCGGATTCATGATCGGCATTTTGAAGTTTGACATAGCAGCATTAGGCATGGCGCCGTTTGGCATGACACCGTTTGGCATGACACCGTTTGGCATGACGCCGTTTGGCATGACGCCGTTTGGCATAGTAGCATTTGGCATATTCTGCATATTAGCCATATTCCGCATGCCTTGCATATTAGCCATATTAGGCATGCCCTGCATATTAGCCATATTCGGCATGAAGTTCATGATGGAATACGCTTATATATTTAAGATCGAATGCCGTACGCATACACGGGTATAGACCTGCAAAAAGTTGATTTTTTTAATTTTGTATTACAGATATACGGTGTATCATTATAAAAGCTACAACTAGCTCTAATCGCATCAGTATGGAGGACAACAAATCGAATAAATCTATCGATAAATCGAATGACGCATCTCTGCTTCTGCTAGCATCGGAGCAGCTGGCGAATAAGTTTAATCAGGATCAGTGGAACGCCATTGAAAAAAACGTATCGGTATTCGAGCACCAAGTCATAGAGGCGCTAGTGCAGACCGGTATATCTTTTGCGAAAGGTGAGTCTGTCAAATCGTACGTCAAGACCGCGCAAAAGCTGTGTCTGGGCGAGGAGTTCGACACGGAGCTCATAGACGGGATGGTTAGATTACGGATTTTTGAACAGGATTCTAGTAATGCCAAAACCGATCAAATCAAAGTGAAACCCGTTAAAGGCGGGGCTAAAAAGGGCGGCCATAATAAAGGTGGTTCAAATAAAAAGGGTTCGAATAAGATAGAGCAGATCAGGCGGGCGAATGCGGGCCAAAAGGTATCGGCGTCTATTACCGAGGCTCTAGCATCGTACGATTTGTCGAAGATCAATTCGAAGATAGGGTTCGGATCGGACATCATAGAGCTGATAGGTTCGACATTTTGCTACGTTATGAGCTACATGATTGGCCACAAAACAAAATTCGCAGACGCCAAGTACTTCGAAGCCGTAACGAGCATCATCGTATCGGCTCAGAGATTTGTCAATACGTGTTCAGACTACGTCGGGCTGGATATCGTGACACCCGGTGTACAGTGCATCATATCTCAGCGATTTATGAACCATATGCGGAGCTGCTGTTCTAAATTCTACGCTACGTACGAGTTCGATGGGATCCGAATATGCCGAGAGCTGCCGGCCCTGCTAGTTCGATCGACGTACGATTCGTACATCCCGAAGCTAGGCGTCTCACCGTACGATCATCAGGTTGAGCTGTTGGACACTCTGCATCGAAGTATGACAAGTATATCATCAGATCAATCCGAACCATCTGGCCTATTGTGCGTATATTCGGCGATGATAGGATCGGGCAAGACGACTAGCGTGTTGGCTCTAGCGGCGTATATCCAGCATATGAGGGTTCGGCAGCCGAAGTTCGGCAGGCTGCAGCTCTTATTCGTGTGTAATTTGGAGTCTGTCAAAACGCAAGAGGCGAATCTGTGTTATAATGCGATGCTGAAGAACGGCTACTGCAAGTTCGGCGTAGCGTACACGACGAGCGACGGAACATACCGTATCGTGAATCATTTCAGTACGACAGACTTGGACCGCATCGTAATCATATGCGACCCCGGTACGGCGTACAAGATTTTGACAGATCGGACAAAAGATGCGGAGTTCGGCCCTATCGAAGACCGATTTATCAAGTTTCACGACGAGCATACGATCGGTGGAGATCAGGATAACTCTATCCACCTCAGGCAGAACGTACAGTGCATGATGACCCCGACGAGATGGACGATCTTGTCTTCCGCTACATCCCCGCCGATCGAAGATCTACCGCTCATAGTCAAGCGTACGGAAGAAGTAATCGGGCCTATACAGATCAAAACCGTACACTCAAATTCGATCTTCATCGGCATCGACGTTATGGATCGGATGTCTAGACCTATCGTACCGTACCAAAATTGTAAGACTGCTGCAGCTCTAAAGCGAGTCATATCACAGATCCGCAGCATCCCGTTCCTTGGACGTATGCTCACATCGAACGTCGCGCTGAACCTGTACGAGCATGTACGGCAGCTGTCGGTAAAAAACAGAATCGGCTTTACGGGCTTCCCAGACATCCCGATGCTGTTTAAGAACGTGGATAATATGAAGGCCGATGCCGTTAAATCGACAGTATTAGACATGCTAGAATTCATATCGGAGCTCTCAGACGATCTGGTTTGTGAATTATGTTCTAATACGGCTAGACAATCTGACAAGGCTGATACAAATTCTGATTCTGATCCTGAATCCGGCTCTGATTCCGACGGCGGGTTTGCATTTGAAGACGCAGAACAGAAATCTGTAGAGCAAACAGAACAGGCTGAACCGTTCGACTACACAACTCTAGGTACGACCGGTGCGTATCGGTTCAATGTGCAGACTCTGGTCGCGGTAAATAGCCCGGTCTCATGGGCTCTGTCAAACTTTGCGCCGCTGTTAGAGGAGCTGAGTAAGAGCGGAACGAAATACTTTTCGCGGATCGTAGATTTGTACGATAGGCGGAAGAGGGAGTTCGATTATGCGATCGACAAGCTGAAGAGGAATACAGACAACGAAGATGTCTTGTCAAAGAAGATCCAAGAGGCCGAAGAATCTGCGCCGAAATTAGAGTTCGGAGCTTTCGGTCAGATCAATACAGCCGAACACGCTGCAAAGTTCGGCCAGGGCAAAACATATAACAGTTTCAGAACGCCGATGTTCATGGATAGCTATATAGATCGGCTGAAATCTATGAGGGTGCGGGACGATCTACTTATATTGTTGTTATGCGGTATCGGTGTGTACGAGCCTCTGTCGAAGGATATCGACAAGGCATATTCTACTCTAGTGTTGGAATTGGCGGCCGAGGGTAAGCTTTCGTACATGGTGGCAGACAACTCTATCACGTTCGGTACGAACTACCCGTTCGGCAAGATCATTGTCGGCGAAGATTTTTCAAATAGCCGATCGGTGTACACCCTGTTCCAGCTGCTGGGTCGAGCCGGACGAGTCGGCATGTCTTGGAAAGCCGAAGCCATGGTATCCGAATCTATGGCGGCCAAGATCGTCGATTTTACGATCAACCCGGACAAGTACGCAATCGAAGTCAAAAACATAGATCTGATGATAGAGCGGATCCAGCGAGAGAAAGATGATACGGCGGCCAAAGAGATGGAGGTGCTAGAACAAGAAGTCATGAGATCCATGGAGACAGACCAGGCATCTACATCCGCCGATCTTGTGTTCGTTCTGCCAAAAACGGCGAATGTTACGGCTGAAACTGTCAAGACTGACAAGACTGTCAAGACTGACAAGACTGTCAAGACTGACAAACCGGTTATGGTCGAATCACCCAAGCCGATCAAGATTGTTATGGTTGGATCACTAAAGCCGGTCAAGTTAGACAGCTCACCCAAGCCGATCAAGTCAAGTGGATCACCCAAACCGATCAAGACAAGTGGATCACCCAAGCCGATCAAGATGGTTGAGCAAGATTCCCATACTGCAGATCATAAAATACAGCTCTTGGGACCAGATGATGAGCGTAAACCAGACAGCGGTCTAATAGTCAAGAAGTATGTTCCGCCAGCCCAAAGAGTAGACACCAGACCTAGGCCGGACAGGGACAACCGGGACAACAGATCGCGATTGGACAAAAATAAAAAACAAAACAAAACGCCGCCGGTGCAGACGGATGGTAAGTGGGCCCGGAAGTAGTTAGATCATCGCCATGACTTGGTTGAGCTTCAGTAGAGCGCTGAACCAGCCAAGCAGATACGGTGATGCATGATGATGGTTGTGCTGATTGTCTGACCTGATAATTTTTTCGTATGCTTCTGCGAATTCATAATAATTTTGCATATCATTTATTCTAATGTATGGTGCGTGTAAACGCTTCAGCATATCCCGCGATGTTTGGATCTCTGCCGCATCTAAAAGTATCAGGCCGAAGCAGATCAGATGGACGCATACCATATAATTGTCTTCGAACGGCGTGTGATCGATTATGGCGTCGTAGAGCGTTCTAGGTGTCAGCAGTGTAGCGGTATTCAGTACGAACAGTATGAGCCGGATGTACAACGATCGTACTTGTACGAGCATAATATGCTGGTCGCAGTAGATCTTGGAGCTGAGTATTTTTGGGCAGAAGCACATGGCGTACGTAACTAGGCGCAGGATGAAGAGAATAGACATGCCGAATATGTCTATGTTGAATGCTGTCATGTGTGTAGTAGCGATATAATGATGCAAGATGGTCATACGGTCATATTTTCAATTTTATGGGCGAACGGGAAAACTCTGACTGTAGTTGAGACCGTTCTAACAAAAGGGATGATCTATACAAATGAATCGATCATCCGTCAAATTAAAATTAATTAGTAATTACGGCCGTAACATAAGATGAGCCGCATGCTACATCGATAACATCGTTCCCCAAAAATTTTTCTCGGTCTATAGGTGTTGGGTTGTATATATTGTACTCTTTATGGCCGAGCACCTCTTTGGCATTTTCTCCGAAAGTATATAGCTGTCCATCTTTAATTATACACGTCGCCGTTTCGTTACACGATACTTTCGTCACATTCTCATTCTTAAAATATTCCGTGTTTGGTACTAGTGTTGGTACATTTACGGTAGTATTCCTATCACTAAACTCACCAAAACCAAGCTGCCCATTAGAATTATACCCGAAAGTATAGAGCTTACCACCTTTTATTATTACCGTGTGTGTCCCACACGATACTTCAGTCACATTCTCATTAGTAAAATCTTTTGTGTTTGGTACTAATGTTGGTACATGTATATCATCACTGTGACCAAGACCGAGCTGCCCACTAGAATTAGCCCCGAAAGTATAGAGCTTACCACGTTTAATTATAGCTGTATGTACTAATCCACACGCCACGGCAGTAGTGCCATCTGTGTCTGGTACCAGAGTCGGTTCGAGTCTATTGTTTGTATCATTAAGACCGAGCTGTCCATGCATATTAGCCCCAAAAGTATAGAGCTGACCATTTTTAATTATGGCTATATGATTTTCACCGCAAGCTACGAACGTTGTACCATCTGTGCCAGATACTAGTGTCGGTTTATTTGTAGCCTGCAAAATATTGGGGGGTATAAGGCTATATCTATCATCAATTCTACCAAAATAATATAAACGACGACCTTTGATTATGGCCGTAAATTTTCCACGAGACACCACTGTAGTTACATCTTTATTATCAAAATCTTTTGTGTTCGGTACTAGTGTTGGTACATGTATCGTATTATTGTGACCAAGACCGAGCTGCCCCCACCGGTTATTGTTCCCGAAAGTATAGAGCTGGCCATCTTTGATCATGGCTGTATGCCAGTCACCGCACGCAACTTTCTCAACATTATTGTTATAAATATATTTTTCGGGCATTTCAACTCTATAGATATCGCTAATGTCATTCCCAAAAGTAAAGAGCTGCCCTCCTAACTGTTTCCTAATCTTATACATGCATACAGCATCATCTAATTTAGTTTTAAATTCATTTTCCGTCAAGATATTTAATCTTTTACACAATTCTTCGTCTTTCTTAAATAAATCACCACTTCCATATTTCGTAGTCAGCATACCGGATAATATTGGGCTTATGATATCTAGTAATTCATTTTCCTCTTCTTCGCCATCGATTTTATATTTTATATCTAAAAAATTCACGATGTTAATTAGCTCAATTAGAATATATCCATTAAGAATAGACAAGTCGGCCTTTAATTTTGATATGTAACTATTTAATTGATCGCCAGTCTTAGAAGCTGTTTTTAGATCATTCATTATTTCGATGAACTTATCCCTAACTTCTTTTATGGCTTGGTACTTTAAAGGTAAAGAAATTATAGGTTTTTCAATACTAATATCAGAAAGCATGTCTCGAACTAATGCCGATTGTGTTGCTACGTCTTTCGGTAGAGAAAAATTTAGATCGCTTTTATCTGAATATTGAAACTCAACGTCACCATTACCACCTTGTAGCATAATGTCTGACCGCAGTTTCAAGTATTTGCTTTTGTACTTGATGTATTTTTGTATATACATCTATATCGTATATATATATATATATATTACTTCATATTTTTGGGAGACATCCTATAATTTAAATCACACCTCATACGGTCATACGGTCATACGGTCATACGGTCATACGGTCATACGGTCATACGGTCATACGGTCATATAATCATGAAAAAATTGAAAATCGAACTGCCTAACGGCCTCTATGCCAAATCGCAATCAAAACATTTCAGATCTTCAGCATCTTCAGAACAAAACAAAATATGGAACACCAAGAGCCCCAGGAGCAGCAAGTGTTTGTGTTGGTTAATAAGTACCGTCGGTTCTCAGAGGCTGTACAGCAGCTCATCATGAGCAGCGCGGAGCATACGGCGACAACATACTCTATCAGCTCGCTAGGTTTTCTGCCAGAGTTCTGTTGTACGAGGATACGCGACACAAATCCGATGTCATACATCAACAAGCTTGCAGAGTATCTGAACGAATACGAATCTAAGGCCGGGGACACCATTATCGACTACGTCAACAGTTTGCCATCGTACGATCCGGCTCTGCACGACGTTGAGACTCTGACCGAAGGTGAAATGCGGTACGCCTATGCTATTCTGACGATGGGCATGAACCGCTACGTATGGGCCCGTGGTGTGAAGGATGCCGCATCGCGTTCACACATCCCATCTATCATCGCGGTTCCGCTGCACAATATTTGTTCGATTCTAGGCATCACGATGTCTTTGACTCACGCGTCTGTGGATCTGTGGAATTGGCGGCTCAAGGACAAGTCGCAGCCGTTCGGTCTGGACAACATCGAATCACTCTACACGATGACAGGCGCCTACGATGAGTCTTGGTTCTACTTGATCATGGTAGCCATCGAAGGCATCTGCGGCCAGATCCTGTACTTGCTACCGGCCTTTCACAAGCTCGTTTCGATGAAAGAATATAACCCGGCTCTAGAGATTTTGACGGATCTGAATACGTGCATCCATGAGGCGTCGAACATCATCCGCCGGATGTCTGAGCACTGCGACCCGTCTTTCTTCTTCAATCGGCTGCGGATCTATCTGAGCGGATCAAAGAACAATAATCTGCCAAACGGTTTGACATTCGACTTAGATGGAGTAGAGCAGACAATCCGCTACGACGGAGGGTCTGCCGCTCAGTCGACGCTGATCCAGGTGTTCGATGAGTTTTTGGGCGTTGAGCACAATGGGTACGAAGGAACGTACCTCAAGAGCATGCACCAGTACATGCCGGCCGACCATCGGAACTACTTGGCCATGATCAAGAGTCTTGGAACCGTACAGAACGCGATCAATACCATCCAAAACCAGGAACTCAGAAACGTGTTCAACCAGACCTACGAATCCTGCTTGCGGAACCTAGGATCCTTCAGGACGGGGCATCTGAAGCTTGTGGACGACTACATTATGGTCTTTGTTCGACAAATGCAAGCTGAGCAAGCTGAGCAAGCTGAGCAAGCTGAGCAAGCTGAGCCTACTAATCCATCTGAGCCTACTAATCCATCTGAACCGGCCAAGACATCCGGAAACGCCCATGGTGCAAAGGGATCGGGTGGTACGGATCCCATGGACTTCTGTACAAACATCATCAAGGATACCCGTAATCAGGCCAAGACGATTAAGACCGAACAAGCCAGTCCGTTCTTCGACCAGCTAGACCTAACGAATTTGCCGCTCGGGATGAAGATTTACGTCTACTCTTTGGTGTTCATGGTTATTTCGATCATGTGGATGGTTTGGCGTGGCTAAATCGACTAGCGCTGTGTACATTTCTCTATTAGGGCATACGCCTTATATTTTCATCCAAAATCAGCGATATCCCATGAAAAAATTGAAAATCGAAGTGTCAGCGGAGCCTAAACCGTAAATACATAAATAAAATCATACAACACGTGAATCGGTACGATGTCTCTATCCAAGCCTGAAGAATCCGTCATGACCCCGTGGGCCGTCAAGGGCAAGATCAATTACATGGCCCAGATCACGCAATTTGGTACGACTGCCATTACGGGCGCCCTAGCCAAACGATGGGAGAGGGTGACCAAGCGCAAAATGCACCGATTCATCCGGCGCGGCATCGTGTTCTCGCACCAAGATATTGAACGCATTTTGGACTGCGTGGAGAAGGGTATCCCGATCTACATCTACACCGGCCGCGGCCCTAGCTCAGAGTCTATGCATTTGGGCCATATGGTTCCGTTTGTCTTGACGAAGTATCTTCAGGACGCGTTGAACTGCATTGTTGTGATTCAGATGTCAGACGATGAAAAGTTTTTGTTCAAAGACGGATCGAAGCCGGCGGACTTGGAGTACTACCACGGTCTGTCACGCAAGAACGCCCGGGACATCATAGCATGCGGATTCGATCCGACTCGCACTCTGATCTTTTCAAACTTGGAGTCGAACAAAGACATGCTGTACTTCAACAACATTCTGATCATGAATTCGACCAGCATGAACCAGATCAAAGGCACGTACGGCCTCGGTGAGACTCTGCCGCCGAAAGTGATCGAAGTTCTGCAGACTAAGTT
>Ga0315288_10001286_pt1 | contig 32334 bp, 30 predicted proteins | sample YL17G11_20_MG_FD_203454 | JGI IMG/M metagenome (GOLD analysis project Ga0315288, IMG submission 203454) | Sediment microbial communities from Yellowstone Lake, YNP, Wyoming, USA - YL17G11_20 | ecosystem: Environmental > Aquatic > Freshwater > Lake > Sediment | place: USA: Wyoming | collected...
CGGCTCCCCGAAACAAAACAGAGTATGATTCTCGACGGAGTCGATCGGGGGAATTGGGAGTACCTCAATGAGATGATCATCAATGAGGAATACTGTCTCTTTGCGACAGCCAACTATCACGACGGGGGAACGAACACGATCATTGCTCCTCTCGTCGATCGATTCGATGTGATGGTGGAGTCACGATATCCAGGAGCAAACCTGGCTTTTCTCGTCGGGAAGAAACGACGGAAAGACGAGATTCTGAGACATCCCAGATACGAGAAGGAGCTGTACCGTGTTCTCAAATCCAAGATCGGCTACGAAAAAAAGATGACTCGGATGGAAGAGGTCTGCAATGCCTTTGGAGGGCACCTTCAGGAAGCCTTGGGAGTGAAACCGCTGCAGAGGAAAGACCGTATCAAAATTCGCGCTGAAATGGAGGCCCTCGGCCTCGATCTGGATGCGAGTGCATTTACACGGATGCTTCTCGCGGAATGTTCGTTCTGTGACCGCTACGGACAGAAGAGGGTCGTCGAGAATTGCGAGGAGGGGTGCCATTACACAGGTTATCTCTGCCACGACATCAAAAATTGCGCTTCGAACCGACTGCCGACGTCCATGACTCAGTATGCTCAGGCGCTGGCTTGGCTTTTGGGAGATTCGGCAGTGGATATTGAGCATATGAAAGCGGTGACCCCGTATGCAGTATCCCACCGGGTTCAGTGGCGAGATGACACCCTCTCCCAGAAGGAACGTTCCCAGAGAGACGATCCCTTCCCAATTTTTCTAGCGAAAGAGGCGGTGAAGGCGGTGTTCCAGCGGTACCGCGAACAGAGCGACACCATCAAGGATGCCTTGGCCATTGGAGCAAAGATCTTTCAGGGAGAGTCTCTGGAACCTTTGGATGGAGATCACCCGCTGTACCGAGAGATCAAGAAAGATGTGGAGGTCAGGCGAAACTAGAGTGAAGCACCCCGCCCTCCCGTTAAGACGGGACAGGCACGGTGGGGCTTCCGGTAATGGTGATATCGTTACAGGGTCGGCTTTTCTCCCCGCTCAAGGCGGGGCATCCAGCCGACTTGCCCGCGATCGCGATGAGACGCAGCTCGCCTCGCACTTGTTCATGAAACAGGTTTTACGAGGTGTCGTCTGAAGAGAGCAGAAAGAGTCTGACGATGAAGGGATCGCCGCAAACGAAGGCAAGAGCATCAAGACTCTCTGAACACCGCAGACCTGCACTTCAAAATCCTTTCCAGGAATTCCAGAGCTACTCTTTTCTCACGAAAAACATCCCGTTAGATCGGATCGTCCAGTCCACGGAGGCCGTGATGGATCAGATCCGTCTGGGATACGAAAAGCTTCTTGAAGAAGAGGCCAAAGAGCTTGTCTGGATGGTGCAATACAACACGATCATCAAGGCCTACGAGGTGGCCGAAAGATACGTGCGGGAGATTGACTATTCAGCAGAGGATATTGAGGATTTTTGCTTTGCTCTAGAGAACACGCAGAAGATCCCTTACCTCATCCCCGGACCTGCAGGGCTCTATATCTCGGCATTATGCAATTATGCGAAGGAGGAGGAGATTGTTTTGAAACTCTCTGAACTCAAGACCGAGATCAATCTCCTTGGGTTTCGCCTGACGAAAGGAAAACGACTGCTGATCGAAGGGGATGGAGGAGACTTCACGGGGATTGGTCTCGAGGGCGGAGATCTCGTCGTAGAAGGAAATGCCAAGAACTGGACTGGAGCCGGGATGAGAAGTGGAAAGATCCTGGTGAAAAAGAACATCGGCCTCCATACCGGAGAATGGATGATGGGAGGGGAGATCCATGTGGGAGGGCGAGTGAGAGGTCTGGGAAACATCGTCGAGGGAAAAGTGTTCGAAAGGGAAAAGATGGTCTTCCCAGGGAAAGTTCGCCATCCTAACATGTATTACTGAACAGGCAAAGGATGAAAGAAAAACAACCCAAAGCCCTTATGGACTCCATTTGGCCTCGAGTGAGGAGAAAACATCTCTTTCCGGAAATTCCTGTTCCGAAGATGGCCGAACCTGTAGAAGGCACTGAAATCGAAGCCGCTCCTAAGGAGGGGGTCGGCCTCGAGATGAAGGGGAAGCAGATGACGATTCACACTGCATTCCTCACGCAGTTGAAAGGGAAGATGTCAGACGAGGATGCCATGGAAGCCCTTCTGGACCACGGGGTCACCCATTACACCTTCTGCCCTTGGGACTTTTACACCTATCTGATGCTCTACGCCGAGTCGAAAAGGATCATGACGGACAAGGATTTGGCAAAACAAGTTGCCAACCACTTCATCGACGTCGTCTCAGACACCCACTGTGTCAAGAAGAAGAAAACCGAGATCCCACAATTGTACCGTCATCTGACAAAAGGGGTCATCGAGGAGACCATGGTCTCTCTCTATCAGGAAATCTGGGGGATGGATCTCGGGTGTCCTCCCTCGGGAAAAAGAAAGAAGGCGAGAGAAGCCGTCATCAGACGATTGACGAGAATTCCGTATCTCGATCGAACACGGTGGCCTGAGAGTATACAGAGGTTTGCGCGTTCCATCAAGCCCCTGCTTCTGGAGCAACAGGAGGAAGAAAAGGGAGGAACTGGGAAGGGCGAGAACAATCCCCTGGGAGAGCATGACCTGAATCACTACTCCCATGAGGAAATCGAACAGGGTCTCAGAGACTATGCTCGCAAATCCATGGCTTTGCCTGAATTCCGGGAGGTGGTCGAGGACCTCGCCGACGAACTGAAAGAGGCAGGCTACAGCATGGAAGGCGGTATGGGACGCGGTCGAGGAAGCCCTCTCGATGCCGATGTCCTTTTCTACATGAAGCTGGCGGAAAGTTACTCGCTTCCTGTCAGGAAGACTATCGTTGAAAAGAGAGGCTCTCTTCATCCCCACTCCCATTCGCCGTGGGAGGTAGGGTCCCCTTATCACGATGTGGATGTGTGGACCAGTTTCGGGAAAATCATGCCTGGGATCACTCAGGTCTGGAAGAAGCGAGAAGGGAAGGGGAGGGGAAAGGTGGAAGGAGTTCCAGATTGCCTCATTGCCGTAGATTCCTCTGGTAGCATGATCAATCCTCGAAAGATCTTGTCGTATGCAGTTCTCGGAGCTGCCTGCGCTGCCGATGCCTATTTGAGAAACGATTCGAGGGTGGCGGTTTACAACTTCAGTGACGCCCCCATGGGAGGCAAAGAGGTCTTGGACTATACGAAGAAGCGCGAAATGATTTATCGTTCTCTCTGTAAATATTTCGGAGGGGGGACCGCCTTAGATCTCGAGGACCTTATTCCCCTGGTTCAAAGCAGGAAGAACCTGGACCTTTTCGTTATCACCGATATGAAAATTACGAACCTGGAAACGCTGATCGGATATTTCGCGCAGATCAATAATCGAATTACGGCTGTTCATATCGGAGAGAACCCGTATTCCTCACGATTTGAGAAGGCTGCGGAGAACAAAAAGAACATCAGTCTCTTTGCGGTGAAGCGGAAAGAAGACATTCCCAACATCGTTCTCGGAAAAATCAAGGAATATTTCCGTGAGACTTTTTGAGAAGTCCTGAGGGTGTTTACAAAGCTTTCAGTTCACCACTTCTCTTCCTCTCCTGGAGAAAAATCCTTGACGACTCCCTCACGGATCAGATAATTTATCCGCCTACGCAGAAGACCACGGGCTCTGCCCGTGGATGAATGCGTGAGCGGTGTCTGTGCTAATCTTGAACCGAAGTATCACTGCTTCGGCGGATTTCGACACTGGCGAATAACCCTCCGAAGCCTTGACGCCTGCGCACCGGAGCGCTTCGGCGCCCAGGGGCGTAGGAGGGTATTCTTTTGGAGGTACCACGGGCTTAGCCCGTGGGGCTCCATAATGGATGGGTATCGGTTCTCAGACTCTGAGGGGATGTTTGGAAAATCTGTGCTGGATACCCGTAGAGGAAATGCATGAATGAGAAAATCCTGAAAGCTCGCTTAACGCAAGAACAGATTGTTCGTAAATACAATCGAATTGCCTCCTTCTATGACCTCTTTGGAATTCTCATGGCCTCCAAGGCGAGGCTGCGCGCTATTGATCTTGCTTCGATTCAGAACGGCGAAAGGATCCTCGAAGTCGCTCTGGGAACGGGTCTCAGCTTTGTGGAGATTTTGAGAAGGAATCCCCTTGGCCAGGTTGAAGGAATCGATGTCTCCATGCGGATGATCGAAAAGACGAAGAAAAGAGTGGCCAGAACCGGCTCGAGAAACTACACCCTTTTTCTCTGTGATTGTCGACACCTACCCTTTGAAGATGCCACCTTTGATATTGTCATCAATCAGTACCTTCTCGATATTCTTCCAGTAGAGGATTTTATCCCCATTTTGTCGGAATTCAAACGGGTCCTTAGGGAGGGGGGAAGAATTGTCTTGGCCAATACGACCAAGGGAGAAAGATGGGTCAACACTATTTACGAGAGGCTCTACAAATTGAAACCTCCCCTTGTTGCGGGCTCAAGAGGAGTTCTTGCTCAGCCTTTTCTTGAAAAAATTGGGTTCAAGAGTGTCCGTCGGGAATTCTTTTCTCAACTCGGTTTTCCGTCAGAGGTTGTCCTCGGAATCAAAGACCGCGACATGCGGTGATGGCAACTTTCTTCCCACCCCCTGTTAAAAAGTAGCCATTCGACATCAAATTACACAACAAAGTGCAGGAAGACTCTTGTCGGAAACTATTTAAATATAACTATATGAAATAACTAATAAAAAGCAAATTTTATCAGCCAGAGGAGGGCTCGACTGATCCCAGCCAGTACACCAAATGGGGGTGAAACAAGGAGGTGATATGGTTTGATATACCGGCCTTTTGTATATAACGCAACCATGAAAAAGAATCAACATACCCCCTGTTTGGCATAAGATTTGCTGTCATACTCAATACTATGAAAAAGTGCATACTTATTGTCTTTCTGTCGATATTTCTGGCTGTCCCTGTGAACGGCGAGGTGTTCAAGTGGACAGACTCGAGAGGGACGGTTCACTTCACCGATGATTTATCCTTGATTCCGGAACAGTATCGCCCTAAGGCTTCAAAAACAGACGCGCCGGCGGAGGACCCAGCATCCATGGGAACCGAGCAACCTCCTATCCAGAAAGCACCTGAAGCCTCCAAGGATAATCTCGGAAGAGGCGAAGAATACTGGAAAGCGAGGGTCCGTGAGTATCAGCAGAGACAGGCTAAAGCGCAAGAGCAATGGGAGGGTCTGAGAACGCAGTACAATGAGCTCACTGAGAAGCACAACGCCTCAAAGAATTCTGTAGAGAGAACCGCTCTTCGAAATGAGCGGGATAAGGTGAAGGCCCAAATGGACCAGTCTAAGACTCGCATCGATGAGGCAAAAAAGATGCTGGAGAAAACGATTCCAGAGGAGGCTGCTCTTTTCAAGGCAAACCCTCAATGGTTGAAGCCTTGAGCTGAATGGCAAATAGATCTGAGAACCTTTTACAGGAATGCTCAACTTTGAACGGAATGGTTCGAAAGTGGCCAGACAGATGCTGGGATTCGACAGCAAGACGGGAAACTGCAAGAATTTGGCATTAAAATTGCTTTGTTAACTAGGAAATTCGGGCTCTTATGAAAAAAATGAAGGCAAACCCTCAGCCCTCCACAGCCGGTAAGATGGGAATCCTGGCTATCGAGAGGAGAAAACATCCTCGTTTTGTAGTCGAGCTTCCTCTCGACTACACCCGAACAGAGGCCACTGATATCGTCGGTGGAATTGTGGCCAATGCCAGTGAAGGGGGATTGCTTGTTTACCTCCCCGAGCGGCTGGACATGGGAACGATACTCCAGATCCAGATTTTCTATGTTAAGGACTTGGAGTTCAATATGCTCAAGGCCATTGCCAAAGTGGTCTGGTCTGACATGGCAGCAAGGGAGAGTTGGGGAGAATATCGCTACGGTCTCCAATTCCTTTCTATCGATGAGCAAGAATTCAGCAAACTGATGATGCTCCTCCGTGAAGTCGGAAAATAATAGACCTCGAAAGAAGGCATTCTGTCAGCCTTCAAGAAATTTGTTTGGCTCTTCTTGGCAGAAAGGCTGCAATGCAACAGCAGAACCAGAGCGAGGAGAACTACCGAGTTCTTCTCATGGGAATCGAAGACGAGACCGAGGAAAGAAAGGAAGTTTTTTGGAGAACTGTTTCTGAACGCTACCATCTTTCCCTCGCTTCGCTTCGAGAGATCATGAACCGCAGCCCGGTCGTTCTCGCGCGCAGTGTTTCCTTGGACGAAGCAAGACATCTTGCTGAGCGTCTTAAGCCCTTGGGAGCTCTGGTTTCCATTGATAGAAAGAACGACATTCCAACCATGAACCTTGAATTCCAAGAGACAGGCTCTGCACTCATCGCCCTTGAAGCTTCGTCCTTACGGAAGACTCAGAGCGAGACCTGGAGCGTGACTGGCCGGGTCAGGAACATTTCGGCAGAAACACTTCACGATGTCTGGGTATTGATCCAGCTCTTCGGGAACCCCGGAGATTTCCTGACGTTCGAAGAAGTCCCTCTCCCCCTCAATCCCCTTCCACCACAGAGTTTCTCTCCCTTCAAGGCGATTTTTGATGGCTCTCTGACAGTGAAGGGTGTTGCCATCGCTTTTAAGAATTCGGGAGGGAGGCCCCTCCCTTCAACCGATCACAGAAAGCCGTTAGCGGATGAAAGCTCAATCCGCGTGGATCTGAAAGAGCCCTGTTCTTCAGTCGTGTCTGCTGAGGAGAATGAGCGAAGGGCAGTTGAAGAACAACCGAGCCCCATAAATCCTGGCGGCGAGCAGGAAAGGGGCGTTGAGGAGTATCCTAGGGATCAGAAGTCATCGGATGGAAGGGTGACAGAGGAAGAGGTCATTTTGTCCAAGATGGATGAACCTAAAGATGAAAGCCCTGCGGAATCGAATGAAGAATACACGGACGTTCCGTTGGCTTCTTCGAGTTCCGCGATCCTTGCCAAGACCGATGTCGAGATGATCGATGTTGTCTTTCCTGAATTGAAGCCTCCTGCCGAATGTTCCGGGGGGAACGGCCAAGAGATCCCCATACCTACTCCAGCTCTCGAAGAGGCAAGTCAGCTCTTGAAAGAGATCACGGAATCCAAGGCACAGGAGATCGAAGAGAAACAAGTCGAAGAAGAAAGCTCATCTCAATTGAAGGAAAGCTTACCCACGTTTCCATACTTTGAGGAATTTCGACGCTCCGTCGAGAGCTACTATAGAACCCATCCCGACCATTTCGTTGAGTGGATGGAGACACAAGAGAGAGAAGAAGGGGTCCAAGGAACGCTGCGTTGTCTTGCCACCATTCTTGTCCACACCCGCTTCGATCAGATGACGAAGCCGGAGAAGGCCCTTGAGAATACTCGCAAGGTGACCCCCCTGGTTCTTCAACCGAACGTTTCCTTCGAAGAGATTCCTGCGCTGGAGGGAACCCGACACTTCTCCGGAGATGATTGGAAACTCCTGTTCCAGAGGGCCTTGCCGAGGATTCAGAGCATCGCCCAAGAGATTGAAGTGAAAAAGCAGTGGAATGCTCGAGCATTGGAGCAGCTGATCCAAATCATTCCACACATGAGCCCCGAGACAAGCCGAAGAGCCGTTCGATGGATTCAACGATTCCGGATCCAAGGGATCGAGGTCGATTTTTCTCAAGCCTCGATCTTGCTCGGAGGAGCCCTGTATCGAGTGGCCGCACGCCTGGGCGTGGTGGATCCTCAGTTTGACTATTACGAGGGCCCCAACTCCATGGGCGACCGGAAGATTCAGGCTTTTGCCCGAACCGCCTTCCCTGAGGACCCACTCAGGGTCGAGGAGCCCATGAATTGGCTCGGAATGGGAACCCCGGAGGATGGAGGAGCTTGTACTCCCACCACTCCTCGTTGCGAGGGTTGCCTCTTCAGCGGTTTTTGTCCAAGGCATTATCTGCATTTGGATCCCTCTGAGAAGGGGATGAGGACCTCAAGATAACAAGATCCACCCCCAGGAGTCTGGAGAAGAGGATGGACACATCATCTGCAAACCATGACAGGAGGAGATATCCCCGATCGCTCATGGATTTGCCCCTCGAGTACCGCGTCATCAATGCTCCCTATGCCCATGGAGGCATTGTGGTGAATGGGAGCGAAGAGGGATTTTTGATCTACTCCGTCAAGGACATGCCGATCGGCACCAAACTAAACCTGGTTGTCATGTTTCCAAAGGGATTCGAGCTGACCAACTTCGAAGTGGTGGCAGAGGTCGTCCGAAAAGACCTTCATTGGGAAGAAGACTGGGAAGGATTTGAATACGGATTGAAGTTTATCCAGATCTTTGAGGAGGACCGAGAAAAACTGAAACAACTTCTAAGCGGCATGTTTCAGACGGGAGAGGCAGCGAATAACGCGTAGGAGATTCTGCCCCTGCGGACCCTGCGGAGCAGGCGAATGCCGAACGAAAAGGTGGGACGATCTGTTTTGTCAAACATTCGCGAAGGATTAAGAAAGATCGAACAGGACGAATCCAAACCTCGGATCGGAATCATTAATTTTGAGAGGAGAAAGCATCCGAGATTCAACGTCGACCTGCCTGTCGAGTACCACCGGGTGGAGTCAACGCTTCGTCAGACGGGCAGGGCCCTTAATGCCAGTGAGGGTGGGCTGTTGATCTACTTTCCAGAACGGATGGAGATCGGTCAGCAGCTTCGCGTGAAGCTCTATTTCTCGGCGGGTTCGGATTTGGAATCGGTGGAGTGCTTCGTCGAAGTCATTTGGGTGGATATTCATTTAGGAGAGTCATGGGGAGATCATCGATCTGGAGTCAAGTTTGTGGACGTTTCATCCGAGGATTTGAACAAGATCAGGAAGTTCCTGAAAAGTCTGTCGCAGGGCTGATCTCTCTATTGACACGTTCGGCCGCACCAAGCCGCGTCTTTGAAGACGGGGTAAAGGAGCGCGGCTCAGGGTCAACCCTGAGCAAGGCCCGGCCTTTAGGCCGGGGAGTCGAAGGGTTGACATTGCGTTGAGGAAAGTCTAAATTAATTGCAGATGTGAAAGGAGGGAGGTTGATGAAGAACATGAAAAAGAGGTTACTTGTGATGCTCACGGTTGTTGTGGTCATCAGCATGGTTTACTCCCTAAGCTGGGCCCAAGTTGCTTGGCGCGATCCTATCCAGGATGAATTTGATACTGCGGACTTGTTCCTGGCCAGGCCCGCCGCAGTAGGGGCTGCGATTATCGGCACCGGCCTGTTCGTGTTGTCGCTGCCTTTTACGATCCCCACGGGAGGGGTGGAAGACGCCGCAGATATGTTCATTGCCAAGCCCTTCCAGTTCGCTTTTGAGCGCCCCTTTCCGGACGACGATATTATTCCGGAGGATATCCTGAGTCGCTATCGGTGATTCTACTCACGGGCAAGTCGGCTGGATGCTCCGCCTTCCTGCTTCTAGGCAGGGGCGGGGAGGAAAGCCGACCCTCTAACTATATTTACATTTCCCGGAAGCCCCGCCCTGTGGGCGGTGAGCTTCGCTACCGGCCAAGAAAATCATTGATCGAAGGAAGACGTTGGGTGTAGAGACCCCCTTGCGCGGAGCAAGGGGGTTTTTTCGTATTGAGCAACTTTTCGCGTTTAATGGATATGATCCTCTTGAGAGACGCAATTCCAAAAAGTGCTTGACATTCCACGCAAAAATCGCTATACATCCGTAGATATTTGACGAGGCTTTTTCTTCGATGACCAATCGGATCCACTGGACACTTCTTCTCAATGCTACCTTTGAACCGCTCATGGTCGTTTCATGGAAGAAGGCAGTGGTCATGGTCATCTTGGACAAAGTGGAGGTGGTCGAGGAATACGGGCGCATCCTCCGAGGAGTCACTTTTGCACTGCGACTTCCTGCCGTGATTCGATTGACTCGGTATGTCAGGAGAAAAACGCCTCTCGTAAAATTCTCACGCCAGAATCTCTACGTTCGAGACAGCGGCCGGTGCCAGTACTGCGGGATTTCCTTTGAACAGAAAGAACTGACCTATGATCATGTCATCCCACGCTCGAAGGGGGGCCAAACGGAATGGACAAATGTGGTCACGTGTTGTACCTCTTGCAATTTGAAAAAAGGAGGAAGGACACCCGAAGAGGCAGGGATGCCTTTAATGAGAAAACCGAGGGTGCCAATATGGATTCCTCTGTTGACCAGAAGTCTTGGCTTGAACGAAACTCCCGACCCATGGAAAGACTACCTCTACTTCAATCTTGATTTGGCCTCTTGACCGGCAAGTGCCCCGTCCCGCCTTCGCGGGAAGGGTGGGGTCCCTGCCTACCGGCAGGCAGGAAGGGGCACACTATAAAAGGAAATTACCTTCCCGGGAAGCGACGCCCTTCAGGGCGTGGAGCTTCACAACCAGCATTTTTATGCGGTGCGAAACACGCATGGATTTCATAACAAAGGATGACGGATGAAAAAGATTTGGGCCCCCTGGCGAATGACCTATATCCGGGGACAAAAAGAAAGCGGATGTCTTTTCTGTCAGATATCTGGGCAGAAGAGAGATGAAGAAAATCTCATCCTCCATGCAGGAGAATACACGTTCGTTGTGATGAACCGGTTCCCTTACAATAATGGTCACCTCATGGTCGTTCCGCGGCGGCACTGTGCCGATGTGGAGTCTCTCGAGACCCAGGAGATCGAAGAGCTCTTTCATCTTCTGAAGCTATCGATCCGAGTCCTCGCGACAAGCTTGGCTCCTGATGGGTACAACATAGGAATCAATCTCGGAAAGGCCGCTGGAGCCGGCATGGAACACTTACATCTCCATGTCGTTCCTCGCTGGTCAGGAGATAGCAATTTTATGCCCGTCCTGAGTGACACAAAGGTGATTCCAGAGTTCGTGGAAACAACTTATCGAAAGCTTCGTCTCGCTTTCCAAGAGGTCTTGGGGCGCACGGAAGGAGGACACAAAACATGACATGGATGAAGACCCTTTTGTGGATGATGATATTCGTTTTCGCCATCCTGTTTTCCATTCAGAACAAAGATGAGGTCACGCTGCAATTCGGCCTCTACCCGATCCGAAGTGAACAGTGGTTTGCGATTTCTGGAGTTCCTCTCTTTTTGCCCATACTTCTGTCCTTATTCGTCGGTATTTTGATCGGAGGGTTGGGAGATCTCTACAGCCGGTTTCAACTCAAGAGAAATCTCCGCCAGAACCAGAGAACCATTGAAAGACTGGAACAGGAAATCCACGCCTTACGCAAGATCTCTCTTGACCAGCCCTATAAGGAAACCCCGTGACCGGCGCGTGCCCCTCAAGCCCCGCCCTTTTGGGCGGGGTCCCTGCCTACCGGCAGGCAGGAAGGGACACCCTATCAAAGAAACTACCTTTCCGGGAAGCTCCCCCTTCAGGGGGGAGCTTCATTCCTGAGGGAAAGAAACCGGAGACGCTGCACAGGGACAAGTCGGCCGGAGGTCCCCCGTCCCGCGTGAGCGGCACAGCCGGGGAGCTTCACTCCTTGGGTCGCCAGCTGTGACTTAGGACTCACTCCAAAAAAAAATTTTCGCTTGCATTCTTCAATAAATTGTGCTATTTGTAAAACAGTAAAAATCGGCTCTGCTCAAAAAGCGGGCTTTTTCTGGCCCGCTTTTTTGTTAAGAACCTTTTGGCCAAGGGGTGAGAGACCCTAGTGACTCAAGAGATCATGGATCGTGTGAAGGCGGTTGCGGAGTCACTCCTGATCACTGAGGACATGGAGCTCGTGGATATCGAGTATCGAAGAGAGCCACTAGGTTGGGTTCTTCGCCTGTTCATCGACAAAAGGGGAGGGGTCACGCTAGAGGACTGCACACGCGTCAGTCAGGAAATGGGGCGGAGTCTGGATGTCGAGGATTTCATCTCCAACCCCTACCACCTGGAAGTTTCGTCTCCGGGATTGGACCGTCCTCTCAAGAATGAGCGAGACTTCATCAGGTTTTCTGAGCGACGCATCAGGGTTAAAACGATTGATCCGATCGGAAAACAGAAGAGTTTCAAAGGAAAGCTTCGGGCCTGTGTGGAAGGCCGGATTGAAATGGAAACGGAGGGGGGAATCGTCGAGATCCCTCTGTCCAACATTGCCAGAGCGAATTTGGAAGTCGAACTGTAAGGGAGAGAGCATCTATGCCATCCAATCTTAGTTTTATTATTGATCAGGTGGGGAAGGACAAGGGGATTGATCGTAAGATCATCATCGAAGCCCTCGAACAAGCCGTGCTTACGGCCTCTCGAAAGAAGTATGGGCATCAGGGAGACATTGAAGTTCGTTACAATGAGGAAGCAGGCGAAGTGGAATTGTTTCAATTCAAGCAAGTGGTAGAGGAAGTATCAGACCCTGATCTCGAGATCTCCCTTGAAGAAGCAAAAGCGCTCGATAGCGAGGTTGAACCTGGGGATAGCTTAGGCGTGAAACTCAGCACGGATTTCGGTCGAATTGGAGCACAGACCGCCAAACAAGTCATACTCCAAAGAGTGCGTGAAGCGGAACGGGACAACGTTTACAACGAATTTAAGGATCGAAAAGGCGATCTTGTGAGTGCTACAGTCCAACGAATGGAACGAGGAAACGTATATGTGACGATTGGGCGAGCGGAGGCTGTCCTTCAGACCAAGGAGCAGATTCCCGGAGAAGTCTACCGGCAAGGAGACCGGATTCGGGCTTACATTCTCGATGTCCAGAAAAACAGTAAGGGACCACAGGTTTTTCTGTCTCGAACTCATCCAGGCTTCTTGATGAAGCTCTTCGAGCTTGAAGTTCCGGAGATTTCCGAAGGGGTCATTAAGATCGTCAACGCAGCTCGCGAGCCAGGAGAGAGGGCCAAGATTTCTGTCTACAGTTCGGACAGGGATGTGGACCCCGTGGGTGCCTGCGTCGGGATGAGGGGGTCCCGCGTCCAGAGTGTGGTACAGGAGCTCCGCGGAGAGCGGATTGATATCATTCCGTGGGCCCAGGATCCGATTAAATATGTCTGCAACGCTCTCTCACCCGCGAAGATTTCAAGAGTCGAGTATGAGGAAGAGAACCGTCACATGGATGTGGTCGTTGCGGACGACCAACTCTCTCTGGCCATTGGCAAGAGAGGGCAAAATGTGCGGTTGGGATCTAAGCTGACAGGTCTCAAGATTGATATTAAGAGCGAATCAAAGATGGAAAAAATCTCCGCCGAGGTTTTGGAGAAATTCAAAGACCTTCCGGACATTGGAGATGTGGCTAGCCGGGCGCTCTATAACGAGGGTTTTCGATCGGTTCAGGAAATTGCTGAGTCGGATCCAGACGATTTGGCCAAACTCCTCGAGATGAATCGGGAGAAGGCGGCCGAAATTGTTGAAAGGGCCGTCCATCTGAGCAAAACAGGAGAAGCGTCGAAAGAGAAGGAAGAATCTGTTGAAACGAAAGGGGAACCCTCAGGGGCCGCCCAGCCAGGTTCTTCACCGCCTATGGGTCTCACCGAGAGGTCGGTCGACCAGCTTGAAGGCGTTGGAGAGAAGACAGCTCAAGTTTTGAAATCAAACGGCTTTCAAACGGTTCAGGACATTCTGAAATCAGACGTGGAACACCTTTCTTCTCTTCCAGGGATTGGAGTTAAGAAAGCGGAGAAGCTGATTCAAACCGCCCGAGAATATTCCGGAGGAAAGGAGCGTGAGTAAAAAGGGACACATCGCAATCCGGATGTGTGTTGGATGTCGAAAGAGAATGAAAAAGGACGAGATGGCTCGATGGATCTGTGGCCCGGAAGGTGTGATGGTGAGAGGTGGGCGTCAGCCCCGGGGACGGGGATTCTACCTCTGTCCGAATCTGGCATGTCTGAAAGTGGTCCAGAAGAAATGGGGTTCTTTTGTAGATTTGACCGGCAAGAGCCCTGTAGGCCCGCCCTTGAAGGCGGGGTCAAGGGGCACACTATAGAAGGAAACTACCTTACCGAGAAGCCAAGCCCTTTAGGGCGTGAGGCTTCACTCCCTCCACGCAGGGGGTCTCGGAGGGATGAAAGACGGGTGCTTGACGCTCAACGAGCGGGTTTAGAGGAGGAGAGGGAATGGCGAAGATTAAAGTCCTCGATCTGGCAAGAGAAGTAGGGCTAGAGGACGACAAGTTGCTTCAAAAACTCAAGAGGATGGGCGTCAAGGTCAAGGACAAGAAACCTGCCGAGGCCGAAAAGATCGCGGCGACAACCGATGAGAGAATTATTGAGAGGGACGCTGATAAAGAGGTCGTTGAAAAACGCGTTAAGCCCACCATCATCCGAAGAAGAACAAGAAGCCTTGAACCCATAGTTGAAGCTGCTCCTGCGCCATCCATTTCACCTGAAGGTGCACCTCCTGCACCCCTTGTGACAGCCGAACCACCCATGGCAGAGGGGGGTGCACCGAGTGTTGCAACAACAGAGGTAAGGGGCGAATCCGAGCTCAAAGTCAGTAGGAAGAAGGGCCTGAAGGAAGAGGAAGAAAGGAAAGAGGTGCCCGCTGTGCTTCCGACAGAACCCCTAGCAGCAAAACCCTTGACGGCGGAAGCCAGGGGTGAAGAAAAGGTCTTTGCTCCTCCAGGGATTTCCACGGGAGTTGAACCTCCTGTGACGCCACAGCGTGTAGCAGAGAGGGTCGAGGCTAAAACCAAGGCACAACAAACCGTGGCGCCCAAAGAGCTCGCACCCAAGAAGATGGAAGTCAGAATTACTGGTAAAATCCCAATTGTTGACCGGGAAGAACCCCCGGCTGCTGCTAAAAAGAAGCCTTTTGGCAAGAAGAGAAGGATTATCGAAGAACGGGTGCTGAGCCGAGATGGATTGGAAGAAGAAGACCTTTCAGTGAAACCGAAAGAAGGAGAACTCGAACACCGGCCCCTGAGGCCCATGAAGAAAAAGGTAATTATCACCAGGGTCGCGAAGAAGACAGAGGTCACGGTTCCGAAACCCATCAAGAGGATCATCCGAATCGCTGAGGTCATTACTGTGGGAGATCTGGCCAAGAGAATGGGAGTCAAGGGCGGTGAAATCATCAAGAAGCTCATGAACATTGGGGTCATGGCAAACCTCAATCAGATGATCGACGCAGATGTGGCCTCGCTCGTGGCCAACGAGTTTGGCTACGAGGTGGAGAAGACCTCCGTTGAGCGTCAGGATCTCTTCGAAAGAAAAGAAGATTCCCCTGAGCAATTAATACCCAGACCTCCGGTGGTCACGGTCATGGGCCATGTCGACCACGGGAAGACCATGCTCCTTGATGCCATCCGCCAGACAAAGGTGGTGGAGGATGAGGCGGGAGGGATTACACAGCATATTGGGGCCTACAACGTCGCATTGGACCGTGGCCAGGTCGTCTTTATTGACACTCCGGGCCATGAAGCGTTTACTGCGATGCGGGCCAGAGGAGCCCAGGTTACAGACCTCGTCGTTCTGGTCGTGGCTGCTGACGATGGGGTGATGCCCCAAACCAAAGAGGCCATTGACCACGCTCGAGCGGCAAATGTTCCCATGGTCGTTGCCATCAACAAGATTGACAAACCGAATGCAAACCCGGAAAAGGTGAAAAAGGAATTGGCAGACCTCGGGCTCATCCCTGAAAAATGGGGCGGGACCACCCTCTTTGCCGAAGTCTCTGCTAAGCAAAAGATCGGGATTAAAGAGCTGTTGGAACTCATCCTCCTCCAGGCAGAGGTTCTCGAATTGAAGGCGAACCCCGACAAGGCAGCCCGAGGAACAGTGGTCGAAGCCCGACTCGACAAGGGTCGAGGACCCGTTGCGACTGTCCTCGTGCAAGAGGGAACCCTTAAGACAGGAGATGTCTTTATTGCAGGGTCCAACTATGGTCGGGTGAGAGCCGTGTACAATGATAAGGGCGCTAAGATAGAGGCGGCCGGTCCCTCCCTCCCGGTGGAAGTGGTGGGTTTTGTCGACGTCCCCGCGGCAGGTGAAATCTTTATTGTCGCCTCGGACGAAAGGATGGCTAAGCAGATCAGCCTCTATCGTCAGGAGAAGATTCGCGAGAAGGAGCTTTCGAAACTGAGCAAGGTCTCCCTGGAGCAACTCTATGAGCAGATTAGACAAGGCGATGTTAAGGAACTCAATGTAATCATCAAGGCGGACGTCCAAGGGTCCATCGAAGCCATGAAAGAAGCTATCCGAAAAATCTCCGCCGATGCAGTAAAGGTCAACATCCTGCACGATAGCGTGGGGGGGATTACCGAGACGGACGTCAACTTGGCCTCCGCATCGAATGCTGTCATCATTGGATTCAATGTGAGGCCGACGCCTCAGGCTCAATCTCTCGCAGAAGAAGAAAAAGTGGACATCCGAGCCTATTCCGTGATCTATGATGCGACTAACGATATCAAGAAGGCATTGGAAGGCTTGCTCGAACCGACCTACAAAGAACATATCCTGGGGCGAGCCCAGGTACTCGAGCTCTTCAATGTTCGAAAGGTAGGCATGATTGCTGGAAGCCTGGTGATCGACGGAAAGGTCGTTCGCGGGTCCCATGCAAGGCTCTTGCGAGACAATGTCGTGATCTTTGATGGCCGGATCGCTTCTTTGAGGCGTTTTAAGGATGACATGAAGGATTGCAGCCAGGGGTTCGAGTGTGGGATTTGGATTGAGAATTTCAACGATGTCAAACCTGGAGATATTATCGAGTCCTACGAGATGGAAGAGGTTCGACCTCACCTCTCTTAACTTGTGGAGAGGGAGGAAAGAGAGGGGGTTATGGTCGTCGGTGTCTGTCAACTCGATGTCCGCATTCCAGAGAACCATTCTTTGAAAGGAAAGCGCCACGTCCTTCGGAAGCTGATCGACCGGGTACGAAACCGGTTCAATGTCGCCATCTCTGAGGTAGGAGACAATGATCTGTGGCAGAGAGCCCAGATCGGGATCTGCACGGTCAGCAACGACCGAAGACACATCAATTCCAGTTTGGATAAAGTGGTCGACTATATCGAGAACATGTATCTCGTGGAAGTTCTGAGTACGGAAATGGAAATCCTGAGCTTGTAAGGCGATCGACGGGAGATGAAATGAGCGAGGGAAAACGCTCGGACAAAGTGGCTGATCTGATTCGCAAAGAGGTCTCTGCTTTGCTGATGACGAGCGTCAAAGACCCCCGGATCGGCTTTGTCACTGTGACGAGGGTAGCAGTTTCTGACGATTGCCGTCAAGCCAAAGTCTATTTCAGTGTCCTGGGAACGGCTGAGGAGCAGCAAAGGGCCATTCAGGGGCTTGAGAGTGCAACAGGCTTCGTTCGAAAAGAATTGGGTCGAAGGATCAGTCTGCGATACACCCCGGAGATTGTATTTCAGTTCGACCCCTCGATTGAATATGCGATTCACATGGAAGAAGTCTTCCATGAGCTTGAGAAGGAGCGGAGGAAGCGTGAAGACCCAGATTGACGGTGTCCTTGTCGTTGACAAACCTGCTGGCATCACCTCCATGGATGTCGTCCGGACAGTGAAACGACGCTTCACGGTCAAAAAGGCCGGGCACCTGGGGACCCTTGACCCTTTTGCCACGGGAGTCTTGCCCGTGATTCTCAATGAGGCGACGAAACTTGTTCCGTTTCTGGAAGAGGAACGCAAGGAGTACGAAGCCACTCTAAAACTGGGTGAGGAAACGAGTACCGATGACCCCACCGGAGAGATTCTTTCGAGAGGGGCATGGAACGAAGTCACTTCGACAATGATTGAGTGTGCCTTCGAACCCTTTCTGGGGGCCATCGAACAGATGCCCTCCATGTTCTCGGCAATCAAAGTGCAGGGAAAGCCCCTTTATCGATTGGCCAGAAAGGGGCTCGAGGTCGAACGAAAGAAGAGAACGGTGAAAATCTTCAGTCTTCAGATCGAGTTAATCTCTCTTCCTTTGGTGCATTTCAAGGTATCCTGTTCGAAAGGGACCTACATCCGGACGTTAGCACGGGATATCGGCAGGAAAATTGGCTGTGGCAGCCATCTCATCCGTCTCCGGAGACTTCGAAATGGCCCTTTCACACTCGAGCGAGCAGTTTCTTGGGATACATTGAACACGTGCTCCGGTCCCTGGGCTCTCCAGCCTTGGCTCATTGACATGAAGGGAGCCTTGAACCACCTGCCAGAGGTCATGGGTGACGAGGGGCTGGTGAATAAGATTCGATTCGGGCGCGAGATGACGGTTCGCGACCTGCCTTCCGAGGCCCTGCCCATCTTCGGCGAAAGAGAGTGGATTAAGTTGACGTCACCTCGTGATGACTTGGTGGCCATCCTTCGATCAGAGATCCGAGGGATGGATGTCCTTAGCCTTGATCCCGACAGGGTGGCCCTGCGACCTCTCCGGGTATTCCATTTACCCCAGGAGGAGGGAGGGGAACACGGTATTCACTAGCGTGGCCCGGTACTTGGCGTTCAGATTCCAAGAAACGAGGTTATCTTTAAGCGAGGATTCGTTCGAAAAGGAGGATGTTCATGGCACTGGCACAAGAGAAGAAGAGAGAAATCATGGAACAATTCAGGAAACATGAAAAGGATACAGGATCTGCAGAAGTCCAGATCGCTTTGTTAAGTGAGCGCATCACCTATCTCACGGAGCATTTCAAGGCCCATAAGGGAGACCATCATTCGCGGAGAGGTCTTTTGAAACTGGTGGGCCAGAGAAGAAGACTCCTCAACTATCTAATGGCAGAGAAGATGGACCGTTATCGGGCGATCGTGGAGAAGTTAGGTCTGCGAAGGTAGACCTGACGCATGCATTCTCCACGGGTGGGGTTTTAAAAAAAAAGGAGTGACCCAATTTATTATGAGCGAAAAACGACAAGTTGAATTTGGCGGAAGGTCCCTTTCCATTGAGACAGGAAAGGTGGCAAAGCAGGCGAATGGCTCTGTGGTTGTCCAGTATGGAGAGACTGTGGTTTTGGTGACGGCAGTCACAGCGGACAAGAGGAGAGAGGGGCTCGATTTTATTCCTCTGACCGTGAACTATCAAGAAATGACTTATGCCGCCGGCAAGATTCCTGGAGGATTTTTCAAACGCGAGGGGAGGCCCACTGATCGCGAAACACTCATCTCCCGATTCATCGACCGGCCTGTCCGACCGCTCTTGCCGAAGGGCTTTCAGAATGAGACGCAGATTATTGCCACCGTTCTCTCAGCAGACCAAGACAATGATCCAGGTATTCTGGGCATGATCGGAGCATCCGCTGCTTTGACTCTTTCCGGGACTCCTTTCGGAGGTCCGATCGCAGGGGCCAAGGTGGGTCGCATTGATGGCGAGTATGTGCTCAATCCGACCAATGCGGAGTTGGAGTTGAGCGATATCGACCTCTTCGTCGCTGGGAGTGAGGATGCGATCATCATGGTCGAGGGAAGCGCGAAAGAGGTTGGTGAGGTGGAAATCCTTGAGGCGATCCTCTTCGGTCATCAATCCCTCAAGCCCGTCATCGAGATCCAACGGCAGCTCAAGACCCTGTGCAACGTCAAGGAAAGGGCATTTGAACTCAGAAGACCTGAACCAGCGGTTTACGAAAAGATGGAAGCGATGATCCGGCAACCCTTGATCGAGGCTTACCAGATCGCTGAAAAGGGGGGACGCAGGGAACGACTGGAAGAGATCCAGCAATTGACTTTCAAAGAGTTTGGAACCGAAGATGAGACGTCCCAGAATCTGATGAAAGTGGCTTTCAATGAGATCGATCGCAAGGTGGCACGTAGATTGATTTTGGAGCGAAAGCGGAGGATCGATGGGAGAGGATTCGTAGAAATCCGTCCCATCTCATGCGAGGTCGCTATACTTCCTCGAACCCATGGATCCGCGCTTTTTACGCGGGGTGAAACACAGGTGCTTGCTGTTACAACCTTTGGCACTTCCGAGGATGAACAGAAGATCGATTCTCTCAGCGGAGAGGTCTACAAGTCTTTCATGCTGCACTACAATTTTCCTCCTTTCTGTGTGGGAGAGGTGTCCATGCTGAGGGCTCCCAGCCGCAGAGAGATCGGCCACGGCGCGCTCGCCGAGAGGGCCATTCTGCCCGTGCTCCCTTCCAATGAGGCCTTTCCTTATACGATTCGAGTGGTTTCGGAGGTTCTGGAATCAAATGGATCCTCCTCGATGGCTACGGTGTGTGGGACAACCCTTTCCCTCATGGATGCAGGAGTTCCGATCAAGGCCCCTGTGGGCGGGATTGCCATGGGCCTCATTCTTGAAGGAAATGAAATCGCGGTTCTTTCGGACATCCTGGGCGACGAGGATCATTTTGGGGACATGGATTTCAAGGTCGCTGGAACGGCCGTTGGGGTCACCGCCATTCAAATGGATATCAAGGTCCAAGGGCTTTCAAAGGAAATTCTTGGCAGGGTTCTGGAACAAGCCAGGGAGGGAAGGATCCACATTCTCGGAAAGATGAGGGAGACCATTGCTGAACCTCGGAAGGACCTTTCTCCTCATGCACCACGAATTGTCACGATTAAGGTGAAACAGGAGAAGATCCGGGATATCATTGGTCCAGGGGGGAAGACGATTCGGAGCATCGTGGATCAAACAGGAGTGAAGGTCGACGTGGAGGATTCAGGGATGGTGAAACTCGCTTCCCCGAACTTCGCGTCCATTGAAGCGGCCATTGCCATGATCAAGAAGCTCACTCAGGAAGTTGAGGTGGGGGCTCTCTATATGGGTGAAGTGAGACGAATCCTCGGATTTGGCGCCATTGTAGAGATCTTTCCTGGAACCGACGGTTTGGTCCATATTTCCCAGCTGGCGGAAGGGCGGGTGGGGGCCGTTACCGACATCCTGAAAGAAGGAGACAAGGTCCTCGTGAAGGTGATCGACATCGACCCTCAGGGACGGATCCGCCTCAGCCGAAAGGCCGCCCTGAAGGATTCGGAGAAGAGTCAACCCCGAGAGTGAAGCTCCCTACTCACACCGCGGGGCTTCCGGGTAATGGTGATATGATTGCAGGGTCGGCTTTCCTGCCCCGCCCCTGCAGCAGGAAGGCGGGGCATCCAGCCGACTTGCGCGCAAGAGAATCATACTCGTTCTTGTGAGTTTCGAGATGAATCGGTGTACGAAAACCATGATGAGGCAAGAGTAGAAGAGAGATGAATGATTCGTGGCGCAGGAATGAAACCCGCTATCAAAAAACTGTCATCGACGGGGGGATTCGAGTCATCACCGAGGAGATTCCTTATTTTAAATCGGTCTCGATTGGTGTCTGGGTGCTCACTGGATCGAGAGACGAGCATCCCAATGAAAACGGGATCTCCCATTTCATCGAGCACCTGCTTTTCAAAGGAACCGAACGGCGGACAGCTTTCGAGATTGCACGAGAGATTGACTCGGTGGGGGGTTCTCTGAATGCTTTCACGGGCAGAGAATACACCTGCTTCTATGCCAAGGTCCTTGATAAGAGCATGCCCCTCGGCATTGACCTCCTGTCTGACATTTTCCTGCATCCTCTTCTTGACCCTAAGGATGTGGAAAAAGAACGGATGGTGATCCTCCAGGAGATCAAGATGGTAGAAGATACTCCGGACGACCTGATTCATGATCTTTTCAATCGGGTCTGCTGGGGGAATCACCCCTTGGGGTATCCGATCCTGGGAACCTCAGCCCTGGTCCAATCCTTTACGCGAGATCAAATCCTACGGTTCTACAAAGACAACTACCCACCGAGCCGCGTCATCATCTGTGCAGCAGGAAATCTGCACCATCAGGAAATAGTCGACCGAATCGACGAGGCCTTTCGTCAGACTCATGGATTGCAGAGCCCGCGGGAAAGGAGCAAACCTGAACCCGTGGCCACGACAAATGTCTGGAAGCGCGATTCGGAACAGGTCCATCTATGCCTGGGAGCCAAGGGCCTCCAGTACAACCATTCCCTCCGGTTCTCTTCATACGTGCTTAACTCCATCCTGGGAGGTGGCATGAGTTCCCGACTCTTTCAGGAGATCCGTGAAAACCGTGGTCTCGCTTACTCCGTCTATTCCTACCTTCCAACGTATACCGATGCAGGACTTATGGTTGTCTATGCTGGAACCAGTGAAGAGTCCCTGCAGGAAGTCCTCAATCTTGTTCTCAAGGAGTTCAAGAGCCTGAAGACGGAGCCATTTAAGAACAGAGAAGTGGAGACCTCCAAAGAACAATTGAAAGGGAACCTGTTGCTCAGCCTCGAGAGCTCAGAAAATATGATGACCCGCCTGGCCAGGAATGAAATCTACTTCAACACCTATGTCCCTGTGGAAACAATTCTAAAAGAGATTGAAGAGGTCGACGAAGAGAAGGTTCGCGCTCTCGCGGGTGAACTCTTTGATGGGAATTTTTGTCTAACAGTCCTCGGACCTGTTGATGGAAACGCGATCGACAAACAACTTCTCAAGACCGGATGACGTGACCCGTTCGGCCGCGTCAAGCCCCGTCTTTGAAGACGGGACGAAGGAGCGCGGCTCAGGGTCAACCTTGAGCAAGCCCTGGCCTTTATGCCGGGGAATCGAAGGGTTGGCTTTTTTTAGCAGCTTAACGGATGGACGGTCACGGGCAAGTCGGCGGGATGCCCCGCGGGCAAAAAGCCGACCGTGTAATCGTAACTACATTTCCCGGAAGCCCCGCCCTGTGCCTGTCCCGTCTTAACGGGAGGCGGCGAGCTTCACTCTCAGGTGATCGACGGGCAGACCACGAAGACCATGGAGAGTATCAGAGTTTCCATTAAACGTATAAGAACCGATCGGGCTGTTCTCATGCCTCAGTACATGACTGAAGGGGCATCCGGAATGGACCTCTTCGCGTGTATCGATTCGGACGTCATCCTGCAGCCCGGTGAGAGGAGACTCATCCCAACCGGGGTTGCCGTAGCCATTCCTGAAGGTTTTGAAGGGCAGGTGCGACCTCGGAGCGGTCTTGCCGTTCGTCATGGAATTGGGATCGTCAACTCGCCAGGAACGATCGATTCCGATTATCGAGGGGAGATTGCCGTTCTTCTCATCAATTGGGGAGGTAACTCTTTTACCGTGCGCGATGGAGACCGGATTGCTCAGATGATCATTTGCCGAGTCTCACGGGCTACTTGGCAGGAGATCGATGAACTCCCAGAAACCCAAAGACAGGGAGGAGGGTTTGGCCACACAGGGATTTGAGCACCGTTTGTTGTCAAGATCCGCAGGAAGCAGAGGCCACTTTCTCCTCTGCTTTTTCTTTTCCTTGAGGCGAACCGGCATGAGACTGCCCGGGTCTCATCCATGAGGATCGGTCATGTTGCTCGATCAGTTCCTGCACTACCTCACGGTTGAGAAGGGACTCGCAAAGAAGACCCTTGAAGCCTATAGTCACGACCTGAATCGATTTCTTGACTACCTTCAGGAGAAAAGGATCGAGGACGTTCTGGGGGCGACCAAACTCGACGTAAGGGCCTTTCTGCTAACGTTGAGAGTAAGAAAGCTTTCGAACAAGACGATCGTTCGAAATTTGGTGGCGATTCGTACCTTCTTCAGATTTCTGACTCAGGAAGGAAAACTTGAATCCAATCCAGTGGAGGATTTGGAGTCTCCTCAGCTCGCTAAGACGCTACCCGAAATCCTTTCGCTCCGAGAAGTTGAAGAACTTCTGGAGGCACCGAAGCCTCAAACTCCCCTCGGAATTCGGGACCAGAGCATGCTCGAAATGCTCTATGCGACAGGTATGCGTGTCTCAGAACTGGTCAGCCTTCAGATGAACCAACTGAATCTCGAGGGAGGATATGTTCTGCTTTTCGGGAAGGGTTCAAAAGAGAGGGCTGTCCCCCTCGGAGCCGAGGCGATCAAGAGGGTTAGCGATTACCTCAAAGGTGCACGACAAATGCTTTTAAAAGGGAAGGAGAGCCCTTTCCTGTTTCTTAATCGCTCTGGGCGGAAGATGAGCCGTCAGGTTTTCTGGAAAAAAATCAAGACGTATGGACGGAGAGCAGGCATCCGAAAGAAGATTACCCCTCATCTCCTTCGGCATTCCTTTGCGAGTCATCTGCTCGCCCGGGGGGCAGATTTGCGGTCGGTACAGATGCTGCTCGGACATGCAGACATCTCGACCACACAGATCTACACCCATGTGACAGGAGAGAGGCTGAAACAGGTCCACAAACGCCATCACCCAAGGGGATAGAAAAGGGGAGAAGGGTTCTAGGGGTCTAGGGTTCAAGGGTACAAGGGGGCAAGAGAAAGTAATATGAAAGGAACAGTCAAACGTCACGGCACGGAAGTGATCATTGGACGTTCCGAGTTCTTCGGCCTTTATGTCCTCGAACCCTTAAACCCTTGACCCCTTGAGGCCTGGAAGTTGTTATGGAAGTCATCACCACCCATACCAATGCAGATTTTGACTCGCTGGCTTCGATGTTGGCGGCGAAGAAGCTCTACCCCAATGCGCTTTTAGTCTTTGCAGGATCACAGGAACGAAGTCTGCGCGATTTCTTTATCCATTCTACTCTCTATGCTTTAGAAGTGGAACGGATCAAGAACATCGATCTCCAGCAAGTGAAACGGCTCATCCTGGTCGATACCCGGCAGATGAGCCGCATCGGTAAGTTCGCAGAGATCCTCCGACCTGATCTCGAGATCCATATCTATGATCACCACCCCCCCTCTGCAGATGACATTCATGGTTCTGTGGAGGTGGTGAAGGAATTCGGCGCAACCGTTACGCTTCTCCTGAACCTTATCCAGGAACAAGAGATTGACATTACAGCGGATGAAGCGACGGTGATGATGCTGGGGCTCTACGAAGATACCGGGAACCTTACCTTCACCTCTGTGACACAGGAAGACTTCCGGGCTGCAGCATACCTCCTGCAAAAAGGTGCGAATCTCAACGTTATCTCGAATATGATTACGAAAGAACTCACGGCCGAGCAGTTTTTCCTTCTGAACGATTTGGTCCAGTCCGCCACTCGCACCCCTATCCACGGGATTGACATCGTTGTCGCACAGGCCTCTGTCGATCATTACATCGGGGACATTGCCGTCCTCGCCCATAAGCTGAAAGACATGGAAAATCTCGACGTTCTCTTCGTTTTGGTGCTCATGGAAAACCGGATCTATCTGATCGGAAGAAGTCGAATCGACGAGGTCAACGTGGCAGAGATCGCCAGTGAATTTGGGGGTGGAGGCCACCCGACTGCCTCATCGGCAACGATCAAGGGAATGACGCTCGTGCAAGTCCACGATCGGCTCCTAAAGCTTCTGCAAGACCTGGTTCGACCTAAACGACTGGCAAAGGACATCATGCTTTTTCCTGTGAAGACCGTGAATTCAGAGTGTTCTCTTCAGAACACAGGAGACATGCTGACCCGCTATAACCTCCCAGGCCTGCCTGTTCTTAATGAAGGAAAAGTCGTAGGTTTAATCTCAAAGCAGACGGTCGAAAAAGCCATTCGCCATGGACTAGGAGATGGCCCGGTCAGAGATTATATGAGCACAGAATTTTCTACCGTCACACCGGAGATGCCTCTTTCCTCTGTTCAACAGTTGATTATCGGTCAGAATCAGCGTCTTCTCCCTGTCCTCGACAAAGAGGAGCTCGTCGGAACCATTTCCCTCAGCAACGTGATGGAGGAGATGCAAGAGGAGATGTTGCGATCAGTTAAGGGGTCGACTCCCCTCGAAAGCCAGCCCCTGTATGGCCGCAAGAAGATCATTGCAAAACTGATCCGGGAACGCCTCCCCACTCGGACCCAATCTTTGCTCGTGGAGTTTGGCAAGGTAGGGGACGACCGAGGGTATGCGGTCTACGCTGTCGGCGGGTTTGTGAGAGATCTCTTGATGCGGGTCGAAAACCTTGACATAGACATCGTAATCGAGGGGGATGGGATTCAGTTTGCGGAGGAGTTTGAGAAGCGAGTCCCTTGCCGGATTCGGACCCACAAGAAATTTGGAACAGCGATCATTCTTTTCCCCGACGGCTCGAAAATCGACGTGGCCACTGCCCGTGTGGAAGTCTACGAATCACCGGCAGCCCTTCCTACAGTCGAACGGGGATCCATCAGAATGGATCTCTATCGGAGAGACTTCACGATCAATGCCTTGGCATTTCAGCTCAATCCAAAGGGGTTTGGGGAATTGATCGACTATTTTGGAGGAGTGAAAGATATCAAGGAGAAAGTGATTCGGGTTCTTCACAACCTTTCGTTTGTCGAGGATCCCACCCGTGTGTTTCGGGCGATTCGCTTGGAGCAGAGACTTGGTTTTCAGATTGGAAAACACACACAGCATCTCATGCGAAACGCAGTGAAAATGGGATTTATGGATCGCCTTTCAGGAGGACGAGTTCTGGCCGAACTCATCCTTGTCCTTGAGGAGGAAAACCCCGCGCCTGCTCTCAAACGGATGAGAGATTTTGGCCTTCTCCGTTTCCTTCATCCCCAGCTCAAATTCGACGAAGAGAGCGAAAGCCTTTTCGAGAGGATTCACCATGTTCTCTCTTGGTTTGACTTCCTCTTCCTTGAAGAGAGTTACGAGCGCTGGTCCATCTGTTATTGCGGTCTCATCGATGTGTTGAAGGAAAGTGAACTCCGTGACATGTGTGATCGTCTCTCCATGAACGCAAAAGAGAAAGCAAAAATCATCGATGGGAAACAGCAGGCCGACCAGACACTGTTCCAGTTCTTTTCATGGATCACCGGGGGATACCGTCCCAAACGCTCAGAAATTTACAGCCTTCTTCATCCTCTTTCGATGGAGAGCAAACTCTTTATGATGGCAAAAACCACCCAAAACGAGACCCGGCGACATATTTCACTGTATTTCACACAATTGAAGGATGTGAGACCCCTATTAGGAGGCGCAGATCTGATCCGCCTTGGGATCAAGCCAGGTCCGTCGATCAAGAAGAATCTCGAGAACCTGCTCAAGGCGAGGTTGGACGAGCAGGTCGTCACGGGAGACGATGAAAAGGATTTTATCTCTCGTGGCGTTGAGGTGTCATGATGGATGAAAACACATTGGGCCGAGAAGGAACCCAATCCTATACGGTTCGGCTGGACATGTTCGAAGGCCCTCTGGATCTCTTGCTTCATTTGATTCGAAAGAACGAAATCAATGTCTTTGACATTCCTATGGCCTTGATTACGGAACAATACTTGCAATATCTCAAGATGATGAAGGAACTCAACCTGGACATTGCTGGAGACTATCTCCTAATGGCCTCGACGCTCCTACAAATCAAATCCAAGATGCTTCTTCCCGTTTCCTCTGAGGAAGAAGAGGAGGGAGAAGAAGACCCGAGGGCAGAGCTGGTTCGAAGACTCTTGGAATACCAAAGATACAAAGAGGCTGCCACTGAGCTGGAACGAAGACCGATGAAGGACCGAGACTTCTTTGTTCGCTCTGTTCCAGAAGACACTACAGAACCCCGAGAAGAGAGGTTCGAAGTGAATCTCTTCGAACTCTTGGAGGCGTTTCGCCAGGTATTAGCCCGGGTAAAGTCGGAAAGCGTCCATGAGGTTCAACTTGAACCGATTACTGTTGAGGAAAGGATCGAACAGATTCTTTCCCTCCTGCAAAAGGAGAAACGGAGCATCGCCTTTCATCATCTTTTCCCTGAAAATGTGACACGGCCTGTGGTTGTAGTCACTTTCTTGGCTATCCTTGAACTCGTCAAGACAAAACTGGTCCGTGTTTTTCAGATGGCCCCTTTTGACACGATCCGGGTTTCACTGACGTAATTGACTCTGGATTCGGATTATCGTACGGAGTTTCTTGGGAATCACATCTTTTTTGGGGGAGGGAATTTAGGAATCAATTTCACCGCGGAGTCGCAGAGATCGCAAAGGAGGTTTTTCTTCTGATCCAATCGGGCCTTCGCCGCGCCGTAGCGGCTTCGGCCGCGCAGGCGGGAGACGGCGATTGGATCAGATACTCCTTTCCTTCAAGATTAGGATCGAACCTTTCTAATGGTCAAGGTGGATGTTATGAGCTTCTTATCAAAAGGACTGGAAAGTTTTTGTTTGGCGGCACCTTCGGTCCGCCGAACAAGAACTTTCTCCTCCGCGTCCTCGGCGTCTCTGCGGTGCAACCTTTTGGCGTTTTGGAGTGAATCCATTCTGGAGGTGTTATGAAACGGAAACGGATCCTTATTGGACTTGGCGTGATAGTCGCAATCCTCATCTTCTTTTTCTTGGCGATTTATCTTATCGGAAGGTTGATGGGAAGGGAAAGTCAATTTGCCTTTGGTGATAAAATCGCTGTTGTTGAAATTCAAGGCGTGATTTCCCAATCTTCAGGGATCATCGAAGAAATCCATCAACATCTCGAGGATACGTCCGTCAAGGCGATCGTCTTGAGGATCGACTCTCCGGGAGGAGGAGTGGGTCCAGCACAGGAAATTCATCGGGAAGTGCAGAAGGCAAGGGGTAAGAAGAAGGTCATCACCTCTATGGGTTCTGTGGCTGCTTCAGGAGGCTATTATATTGCCTGTGCGACTGACCTGATCGTTGCCAACCCAGGTACGATTACCGGGTCCATTGGCGTCATCATGGAATTTACCAACCTCGAAGAACTTTTGAAGAAGATCGGGGTCAAAGGGGTCGTCGTCAAAGCTGGGGAATACAAAGACGTAGGATCTCCGTTCCGAGAAATGGCACCGGAAGAAAAGAAAATCATGCAAGACGTTATTGACAACGTTCACCAACAATTCATCAGGGCCGTCGTGGAAGGTCGAAAACTGGAGCGCAGCAATGTGATTAAAGTGGCTGATGGCCGTATCTTTACTGGAGAACAGGCGCTAGAGCTGAAGCTCGTTGATCGCATGGGGAACCTTCAAGATGCCATCGATATGGCGGCTGAAATGGTGGGAATTGAGGGAAAGCCCCAGGTCGTCTATCCTAAAAGAAAATTTTCAGTATGGGATCTCCTGCTGGGGGAATTGACATCGGCTGTTCTCAAGAATCTTAAGGAAGGAGGGTTCGGACTAAACTACCTTCTTTCTCCATCCAGTTGATCTCGGTTCTCTTGAAGCAGCGCCAGAATCTGTTTCATATCTTCCCATGTTTCTCTCTTCTTTTCAGGATTACGTAGAAGATAAGCGGGGTGGTAGGTGGGGATGACTTTGATCCCATCAAGATCGAACTGTTTTCCCCGCAGGGCTGTTATTTTGACACTTGTCTTTAGAAGTGTTTGAGCTGCAAATGTTCCGAGGGCACAAATGATCTTGGGCCGAATCGCCTGAGTCTGCCGTACAACAAAGGGATGACAGGCTTCAATTTCATCAGGCTCTGGATTGCGGTTCTGGGGGGGACGGCATTTGATGATGTTGGCGATGTACACGTCTTCCCTCTGTAAGCCAATGGATTGAATGATCTTGGTGAGGAGCTGTCCTGCCTTCCCAACAAAGGGCCGGCCCTGCACGTCTTCGTCATATCCAGGGCCTTCTCCAACAAACATCAGCGAGGCCTTTGGGTTCCCTTCTCCAAAGACCAGTGTCTTACGCATTCGGTAAAGCTTGCACCTTCGGCAATCTCCCAGGTCAGTTCGAATCTCCTCAAGTGTTTCGGCCGTGACGGGAGGAACAGAGGGAGCAGACCCTCTCTCCGAAAATTTCTCCGACACAGGAAGGGCTTCAATCCCCATCCCCTTGAGATATTCGAGGTAGGATTTGAGGTCTGCAATGATCTCTTGAGCTTTCTCATCCATGAGAGATTTCCCCTTTAGCAGAGTGTAACTGCCATATTGTAAGAAATCATCAGGAGCAATGTAAAGCCCTGCGGCGAGTTTTCGTGAATTTGATTAGAAGGTCGGTTTGACTAGAACGACCAAAGAAGTTGAAAGGATTAGAGAAAACATTTAGAAATTGTCACGTTGACGAGGGAAGACGAAGATAGTATAGTTACAAACATCGCCCCTGTAGCTCAGGTGGACAGAGCAACGGATTCCTAATCCGTGTGCCGCCCGTTCGAGTCGGGCCAGGGGCGCCAATTATTTCATATAGTTACAATTCATCAGTGGAAAAGTGATTTTAGTTTGTTTAGATTTATCCCCCATTTGTCCCCCAAATTGTAAGAAAAGTGTATAGTATGTCAAACCAAGGAGGGTGGGAAAGAAAGAGCCTATTGAAAACCGTTTGCAAAAAATACAAAAGAGGAGGGATTGTCATGAGAAAATTAGTTCGTATCGCTGTTGCATTAGTCATAATCATCGGGACTGTGCCAGGGATTGCTTCAGCGAAAACACTTTATGTGGTGGCCGAGGATACGATATCGAACGATACACAAACACCAGCAGATGCCTTTGCAGTGGATGTCAAGGTCTTAACCTATAACAATCAATGTATGACTCTGACTTTTTCGTCCGCAGCGGCAGTCAATGGAGTGTCTCCTGGAAATATCGGATTTCTTCCTGAGATAGATGGAATGCCAGCTTTGCCAACACAAGACGGTAACGGTACGGTCTACTGGATCGCAGGTGAACTTGACTATTGGGACATGGCAGGATTCACGTGGTACCAGTGCGGGCTTAACAAGGGAAAACATACAGTCGCGATACGGTATTACCCCACACATTCGGGTAATAAAGCGTTCATTGGCGCGAGGCTTCTCAAGATCGATCTCACAGCTGGGAAGATAGTTCCACCGCAGACGACGGCAGCAGAATTAGAAGATGAGTAGATGGTGAAGCAACCAGACACATGATTTGGCAGTGTCTGTCAGATTAAGTAACGTTCAGGACAAAAAAGGTGGGATTGGAAACGATCCCACCTTTTTTGCTTTCAGGATGCCTCTAGAAGCCACGATCTCTCTTGGCCCCTTGTCTAACCCTTGACCTTGATTCAGATGAGCCGGGGCCCCTGAAGGGAGAGAGAGGGCCCCAGCTCTACGGGAATATCCACGAGCCAAAGATGAGAAACTCTCGAAGATCTCCCGGTTAAGGACTTGACGTGGCTATTGATCGCGCCGCCACGTCACAGGCGCCGCCTGTGGCCCCCACGATCCGCTCGAGCAAGACCGCTAGTTCACATAAAAATCCATTGGGTAATCCAGATCGCCGCTGAAAGAATCAAAAGACAAAATTTGAGAGTCTGGATAATCAAACTGCACCGTTGACGACCGGGTCTTTGGTGTGGGCGGAAGACATGCATTCACCTCCCAGAGTCTATTGATTTACTTTCGTAATGTTGTATCGTGGGCCGAAATGTGAAAATCAGGGCTTCAGGAAGGAACATGGGGTACAATACCCCATCGACAGTCCATCGAGCAGGCGGGGGATAGGGTTTAATTTTTTGAACACAGACCTCAAGGACTTAGAATCACAATGACTATTCACAAGTCTAGGTATAAACTATTTGGCTACCCCTCAAACTAACCAGCCTTTCTCCCTCCAATAATCATATTCCGCAGACCACTCCTCTTTGCGGATTTCGATAATTCTTCGAAAGTAGTTCCTTCGAGATAGTATTTCTTCCATTTCATGAGGAAACTCGGTCTTGTTTCTCATCGCCTGTATCAAATTTCTTCCCAACTCACTTGTTCTTTTGTTGATCTCTTCAGTGACTGGAACCACACTCGAGACACCACCCACATATTGGGCTCCGCACACCAAGGAATAATGATGTATGTAGTCCAAAACCATTTGCTGAGGCCCCCCTCCGGCGGTTGCCACAGCTCCTACGTATTTCCCTAACAACCTCTGACAGTGAATGAAGTGGGTTGATCGATCAAGAAAAGTCTTCAAATAGCCAGTAATATTATCGATATAGACCGGACTCGCAAAAATAATCCCATCACTCTCGAGCATCTTGTTCAACAAGAGATGAGCATCGTCTTTGATCGGGCAGACCATCAAATTCTTATGACAAGACTCGCAGTGCCGGCAGAAGTCAATTTTTAGATCGCAAAGATGCACGACCTCTGTTTGTTCTCCCTCTTTTTCCGCTCCCAATAGAACCTCTTTGAGTAGAAGGAAGGTATTACTTCTGTTCTTGCGCGGACTGGCTGAAATACCTAACAGTTTCATCTTTGTCTCCTCTCTTTTCTCTGGAATCAAACCCTGCTGCAGAAAACAAATCTTTAGATACGTCAATTCCAACCCATAGACTGTACACTCCTCACCTCCTTCTCAGATCAGGCAGGACGTGCCTCCCAACCAAACCTCCGCCGTGACCAGGGTTCATTGACCCCATCAACTTATCAGGGTTACGGGAGGCAGGCAACACACTGTAGTCAGGGTTCTCAGACCCAGGAAGAAGTAAGCTCTCCTACCTTTCTCTCTTGCTCTATTCTATACTTTTTTATCCGCCTACGCAGAAGACCACGGGCTCTGCCCGTGGATGAATGCGTGAGCGGTGTCTGTGCTAATCCTGAACCGAGGTATCACTGCTTCGGCGGATTTCGCCACTGGCGGATAACCCTCCGA
>Ga0315288_10001288_pt1 | contig 32272 bp, 31 predicted proteins | sample YL17G11_20_MG_FD_203454 | JGI IMG/M metagenome (GOLD analysis project Ga0315288, IMG submission 203454) | Sediment microbial communities from Yellowstone Lake, YNP, Wyoming, USA - YL17G11_20 | ecosystem: Environmental > Aquatic > Freshwater > Lake > Sediment | place: USA: Wyoming | collected...
CCGGGGATGCGGCCGGCCTCAGGCTGGCGATCCTCGCGCTGGCGCGCGACGAGAGCCGGCGCCGGCGAAGCGCCGATCGAGCGCGCGATCATGTGCTCAGGAACAGGCTCGTGCACGATGTCATGAGGCCGCTTCTGCGCTGGGCGGCCGACCCCAGCCCGTCGCCCGATCGCCTCACCGCGCAGGAAACGGAGCCGGTCTGGCGGCCTCGCAGTTTCGTCGGACGGCTCGCAGAGGCATTGGAGACCAGAGGGCTGCGCGGGGCCCTGGGGGTCGCAGTCGGCGCCTTCGCCAGCCGACTGTCCGATCTGGCATTTAAGGCGTTCGTGCGCAGAAGAGCGGTGGCGTGGTGGGGCCTCGACCCACAGGAGCCGCCCCATACTACACTGGTCATCAGGGCCGCGTCGCTCAACCTGTCGCAGGAGGCCGTCAGCAAGGTCAAGGAACGGTACCCGGCCGCCGAGCTTACCGTGCTCGCGCCCGAGAACCTGGCCGACGAGATGCACTATGAGACTGACCTGCCGGTAATCGCCGCACCCGGCGTGGAGGCCTGCGGCTACCGGATCACCGGAGACCTGGTCGGCGAGGTGCGTCACCATCGCTTCGACACCGTGTTTGTGGCGGGCGAAGGCAATCGCCGAGCCGAGCTGGTCGCCCTGCTGTCGGGCGCCGGCAGGAGGGTGGAGCTGCGGGAGGACGGGGCCGCGCACCTCTTCTGGGTCGCGCCATACAAGCCCTTGCTGCTCGTTTTTCAGCTCATTGCCACCATCCTGGAGAAGCTCACTCTCTCGGCCATCCTTGGGCTCGTCTGGGGTTGCCTGGCGCTGGAGGGCTGGGTCTGGAAGCTGAGCCGCCGGCAAGTTGCGGCCGGCGGCGAGGGCTGAGTCAGGAGTCGCTCCTATGGGTCGCCCGGCGGTCTTCCTCGATCGCGACGGCACGGTCATACGCGAGGCCCAGTATCTCCGGTCGGCCGCGCAAGTGCGGCTGCTGCCACATGCTGCCGAGGCCATTCGCCGGCTGAACGAAGCCGGGCTGGCCGTGGTCGTGACCACGAACCAGTCGGGCATCGCCCGGGGACTGCTGACCGAGGCCGACCTGGAGCAGATTCACGACGCACTCCGCAGGCGATTGGCCAGACGCGGCGCGATGGTTGACGCGATCTACTTCTGCCCCCACCATCCCGAGGCCGGAAAGCCGCCCTATCGCCGGCGCTGCCAATGTCGTAAGCCCGCGCCCGGAATGCTCCTTCGCGCGGCCAGGGACCTGGACCTCGATCTGCTCCGCTCCTTTTCGGTGGGGGATAGCGAGCGCGATCTGGCCGCCGGCCGCAAGGTGGGCGCGCGGGCTGTGCTCGTGCGCACCGGATATGGCCGCAAGACCGAGGCCGCCGGCACGGCCGGCGCGGACTACGTCGCGCGTGACCTGCGCGAGGCGGTTGAGTGGATCTTGAGACAGCGCCGAGCGGAGGCATGAGGACGACCCTCATCCTCGTCAACTACAACGGGCGCGACCTGCTGGCGCAGTCGGTGCCGGCCGCGCTCGAGGCCGCCCGCAGGGCCGGCGGGCATCCCGTAATGGTGGCCGACGATCACAGCTCGGATGACAGCATCGAGTTCCTGTGTCGGCGCTACCCGGAAGTGCGGGTGCTGGCCTTGCCCAAGGTCGGGTTCGGCGGTGCCTGCAATGCCGCGGTCGAAGCGGCGGAGACCGAGGCGGCGGTGCTGCTGAACAACGACGTGGTGGTGACACCAGGCTTCTTGCCGCCATTGCTGGCCGACCTGGCGCAGCCCGACGTCTTCGCGGTCGGGTGCAGGTTCCTCAACCCCGACGGCTCCCTGACGAACGCCCTCGGCAACCGGACCGCGGGCGAGTGGCGCGGCGGGCTGCTTCACATTCACCACGAGACGCGCCTCGAGATGCTCCGCCAGACCTGCCCGCAGCTCTATGCGAACGGTGGTGGGATGGCCTTTCGGCGTGACAGATGGCTGGCGCTGGGCGGCTTCGACCCGCTCTTCTGCCCCTTCTACTGGGAGGACGCGGATATCGGCTATCGGGCCTGGGGCCGCGGCTGGCGCGTCCTCTTCGAACCCGCGAGCACCGTCTATCACGATCAAGGGAGCACCATGGGGCGCGTCCACAAACCTCCGCATATCGAGCTCATGTCGGCAAAGAACGCGGTGCTCTTCACCTGGAAGAACCTGCTCGACCTGCGCCTTTTCCATCGCGCGTTGAACGCCCAGGCGAGTTGGGCGGCCGACGATGTTCTGATTGGCGGCCTGCCCAACCGGACCGCCGCGCTCTGGCGCGCCTTCCGCCAGCTCAGAGAGGCCCGCCGCGCCCGCGCCAGGGAGCAGCGGCAGAGGATCCGCAGCGACCAGGAGATAATTGCGCTGTCGGCAGGAGGTGAGGTGTGAGCGAGCGTATCGCGCTGCTGCTTACGTTCGCTCGCCGGGGCGAGGACGGGGAGGTCGAGCGCGCGCTCAATCATCTCCGCGGGCCCGCCGCGGGCGGGCCCGGCGCCCACGTGGCCGCACTGGGAACACCCGTGTCCGAGCCGGTGCTGCGACAGCTAGGGGTCGAGGACCTCATCCTGTACGGCGGCGGGAAGGGGGCGCGAGCGGCTGTCCGGGAGGCCCGCGCGCTCCGCCCCGGCGCCGCGGCCATTCTGTACTGCGGCCCAGGCTTTGCCGCGCATCTGAAGCTCGAGGCATTTGCGCTGCTAAGCGGCGCAGGGAAGCTTCACCTTCTCTCTCCGGGGCTGCCGGTGAAGACGATCGGGCGGCTGCGGCTCGCCTGGTCCGTCTCGGTCAAGGCGCTCGCGACAGGTGTTCACTTGCTCGTGGGGGCGCTGATCTGCGGAGTCGCGTTCGCGTGCCTGCGACTCAGTCAGATGCTGGCAGGAGGTCGCCGTGTTAGTGGGGCTTGACGCCCGCGCCTTGGTCTCGCCAGTGCGCTCTGGCGTAGAGCTCTACGTCATCAACCTGGCGCGCGCCCTGGCCCAGCTCTCCGACGCGCCCGACATCATTGCCTACATGGACCGCCGCATCGCCGCGCCCGAGCTGGCAGCCTCGCTTTCCCGCGGCCGCGTCCGGCCGAAGGTCCTGCGGGCGAAGAGGGGTTGGCTGCGCGCGGCGCTGCCGTGGCGGCTGTGGCGCGACGGCGTTGACCTGGTCCACTTGCCCAGCACCATCGTCCCGCCCCTCCTCCCCTGCCCCGCCGTCGTGACGGTGCACGACCTCGCGTGGGCGCGCTATCCGGAGACGTACGATTCGGCCGACCTTCGCATGCAGACAGAGGTCGTGCCAAGGTCGGTCCGCCGGGCGGCGCACGTCATCGCGGTGTCGCGAAGCACGGCGAGGGATGTGGCCGACGTCCTCCAGGTGCCGAACGACAGGATAACAGCGATACCGCTCGGCGTGTCCGCGGCTTTCGCACCGGAGGGGCCGAAGCTCAACGGAAGCGAGTTCCCGGGCGCCGACCGGGCGCGAGACGGATGTGTCCTGCACACCGGAGGGCTTCACCCCCGGAAGAACCTGGGCCGGCTGCTCGAGGCCTACGCCATGCTCAGGCGGGAGGGACTCGCGGGCGGCGCCGGCTCCGCTCCGCCGCTGCTGATCGCCGGAGACACAAGCACAAGGTGGGGCAGGGAGCTGATGACGTGGATCGCACGCCTGGACCTGACCCCCGACGTGATACTCCCCGGCCACGTCACCGAGCAGGTCCTGCCCGCGCTTTACCGCAGCGCGACGGCCCTCGTCTATCCATCGCTCTACGAAGGGTTCGGGCTGCCGATACTCGAAGCCATGGCCTCGGGAACTCCGGTCATCACCTCCGACGGATCCAGCATGTTGGAGGTGGCGGGAGAGGCGGCGGTTCTGGTCAATCCCGAGAGCGCCGAGGAACTTGCTGGAGCTCTGAGCCGGGTCCTGACAGACGAGGCGCTCCGCCGCGACCTGGCGGAGCGAGGGCTCCTCAGAAGCCGTCAGTTCACCTGGGAGCGCACGGCGAGGGAGACCGTCGCCGTCTACGGCCGGCTCGCCCACCCGTTGTAGGGCGGCGTATCCGCCGGCCATCGGCTGAAACCTTTCGCCCGGCTCCTCCGTATACAACTGCGAAGCGTGCGGGCAGAGCGAGGGAGGCCGTGCGGGACGATTCGGAACTGATATCACTCTGTCTCGCCGGGCGAGGGTCGCCTGCCGATCACCGGGATGCCTTCGACGCCCTTGTTGCCCGCCATTACCGCGGGATCTATAACATGGTGTACCGGATGCTGGGTAACTCGGAGGACGCGGCCGACCTGACGCAGGAGACCTTCCTGCGCGTGTACTCGCGCCTCGACAGCTTCGAGCTTGGCCGCTCATTCCTCGCCTGGATGCGCACGATCGCCTCCAACCTCTGCATAGATCACCTCAGGCGTAGAGGGGTTCCCGCCGTCTCACTCGACGAGAGGCTTGAGTCGGGGGTCGAGGAGGCCGACCGGGCGGCCGCGCTCGAGAAACAGGTCGAGCTCGCGGAGGACTCGCGCCGGGTTCTTGCAGCCGTGCAGAAGCTCCCGGAGAAGCAGCGCGCCGTGCTGGTGCTGCGCCATGTCGAGGGCCTTAAGCTTGAGGAGATCGCCGAAACCCTCAGGATGCCGCTTGGGACGGTGAAGACGATGCTCTTTCGCGGCCGCGCGGCGGTCCGCGAGATGGTAGGTGAGCTATGAGGAAAACACCGATGGATTGCTCCCGGGTGCAGCCGCTGCTCGAGGAGTACTTCGAGGGCACGCTGGGCGAGGGTCGCCTCGCAGCGCCGCGGTCGGCCGAGCTCGTCGCCGATCACCTTGCCACCTGCGCGCGCTGCGCCGCCGAGCTGCACCAGATCGAGCGCACGGTCGCCGCCTTCGAGGCCATCCCGCAGGTCGTTCCGAGCCGGGAGCTGCTCGCCGCGATCACCTCACGCGTCGCCGAGCTTCCTGCTCCTCGCGAGCGGAGAACCGCAAGCGGCTGGCGCTGGGTTGCGGTCACCGCCGCCATCTCTATGGCCGCGCTCGGCGCGATCAGCTACCTGCTCCCGCTGCTTATAACCGAGCGACTTGCCGCCGACATCGCCGCCCTGGGCAAGCTCGAAAACGCCGCCATTCTGATACGAGAGTGGTTCGCGGCCGCCCCGGCCATCCTGCTCGCACTGTGGGTTACGCTTGGCAAGCTGTGGCAGTGGTTCGCGCTCACCGCGCGCGCGGTCGCCCCGACCGTCGGCGCCTATCTCGCGGTAGAGGTCGGAATCCTTTGTGCCATTGTTTTCGTATTACATGCCAGAAGCCGCCGGACGCCGGCGCGGCAAACGCTGCTGATCTGAAAGAAGGTGCGATCATGATGGAAGCGAGACAGGCACAGGTGAGGACAGCCCAGCGCAAGGTCGCCGTGGCGTCGTGGGCAGCTCGGTTCTGTCTGCCGGGGCTGGTGGCGCTGGCAGGACTGCTATTCTCAGTCCCACTCGCCTCGGCGACCACGGTGGATATGCAGGCGCCTGGCGTCTCGGTGCAAGCCGATGAGCAGAACGATTCGGCTCGCATTCAGGTCGGGGGCGCCAATATCACCGTCCAGCCCGGCGCCCCGGCATCGCCCGAGGGTGATACGGTTGACCTCGTGGGGACCTGGAAGTTCAGAACCGATCGAGATGAGAACGGCGAGGCGAATGGTTGGCAGAAGCCTGAGTTCGACGACACGAAATGGGCGATCCTCAACGTCCCCGGCGCCTGGGAGGAGCAGGGGATCAAGACGAACAACCCGCGCTGGCCGGCCGAGGAGCCGGAGGACGGCTACAACGGTTATGCCTGGTATCGCCGGCACTTTACGGTTCCGGTTGGATGGGCCAACCAGCGCGTGACTCTGAAGATCGGCGCCATTGACGACTTCGACTGGACCTATGTCAACGGTCAGTTGGTCGGCTCGACGACGGGCGCGGAGACGTGGGACCAGCCCCGCGAATACGCGATTCCGCTCGGGTTGCTGAAGCCCAACGCAGACAACGTCATCGCCATCCGCGTCTGCGACCATCATGGCGGGGGCGGAATAGTCCAGGAGCCGGTTTCCCTGGCCCTTGAGGCGCCACCCGCGCCGCCAGCGCCGCAGGAGAGCGGCGCCTACACAAGCACAAACAACGATATCGTCAAGATCGGTGGCAGCGTCACGGTGCCGGCCCACCAGAAGGTGGAAGGCGATGTCGTTGCTGTGGGCGGCTCGGCCGACATCTACGGCTACGTCACGGGTACTGTTGTAGCGGTAGGCGGTTCGGTGAACGCGCGCGCCGGTTCGCGGATTGACGGTGACGCAGTGGCTGTAGGCGGAACGATCAACCGACACGAACAAGCAGTGATCGGCGGCGACGAGGTCGCGGCAGGACCCGGGCTCAGATGGATGCCTGAGTGGCGTAAGCACGTCCACTACCGCGGCGCGGCTGGGGGCAAGTTCGCGGCCGGGCTCGTGATCTGGGGCTTCATCGCCGCCCTCGCCGTGCTGCTGTTCAGGCGCCGGCTCGAGGTGATGGCCGAAGCTCTTCCTCTTCACCCGGGCGCCGCCGCCGCTTTCGGGCTGCTGGGCTTCGCCCTCACGCCGGCGGCCATCCTGACGATGATCCTCGCGTCTGTCTTGGTCATCGTCCTGCTCGTGATCACGATCGTCGGGATACTGGCCGTTCCAGCCGTGGTGGCAGCTATGCTTGCGCTCACCCTCGTTCCGCTCGCGCTGCTCTTTGTCGGAGTCGCTGCCGTCTTCCTCAGCCTCGGCCAGGCCGTCGCCCGCCAGTTCGGCCGGGATGTCATCACCCGTCGGCTCGGCCAGGAGGTGAGTCCCCTCTGGGCGGCATTGATCGGCGTCTTTGTCGTCTGTCTCGCCGGCCTCATCCCCTGGCTCGGCCCTTTGGTATGGACGACGGTTGTGATCTTCGGTTACGGCCTCGCCATCATGACCGGCGTGGGCGCGACCACGACCTGGCACTCGCGCCGGCGGCACGCACGGGCGCCGCAAGCGCCTGCCTCGCCCGTTCCTCCGACCCCGCCGGCGCCGCCGATGCCCGCTGAACCGCTCGCCCCCGCGGAAGCCGAACTGCCTGAGGCGGAGGCTACGCAAGAGAGGCCCGCCTCTGAGCAACCAGAAGAGCCGGTGGAACCAAGCGCGACTGAAGAGCTTGCACTGACAGAGGAGCAACCCGCAGCCGAGCAGGCCGATGAAGAGGCGGCTCCTGAGGAGAAAACGGAGTAGCTCGCACGTCCGGCCGCTCACCGCCACGACGTGAGCGTGCCGGGCGGAGCCAGACACCTGGAACGGGGAACGCCTCCCGGCGCAACCGAGCCGCGCCGGGAGCGGCATCGTTCTATGCTGCCACTTCGAGGGAGACGACTTTCGCGTCACCCTCGCCTGCGGGAATCGGTCGCCCTTCCTCACGCAGGCAATCGAGGTGGAACGGGATGCCTTCCTTTGCTAGGGCAAGTACCTCATCCTCGCTCTCGCCACACGCAACATACCCGGGCAAGGCTGGCACTGTAAGCGTCCACTTCCCCTCCGGGTCTTCCTCTAGCACCGCTTTCAGGACTCTCATCGCTTCCTCCGCTCCTCCTCTCACACACGCCACCGAAACGCCCTCGGCCGTGTGCTCACTCCCCGACGCGCAGTGTCAGCTTTCTGCTTCCTCGCTGCAGGGCCACGCGGTTGGACGAGATGCGCACGACCCTATACACCCCATCGAACGTCTCGCCCTCGCGGACAAGGTAACGCTCATCTCCGCGCCGCAGCAGCGCAACCTTTGGGTCGCCCTGGATCACCCCCGAGAGCCACAAGGTCGCGGGCGATCGGCCCGATGTGGCCGCAGAGGTGTTGGCGACCGACCAGTCCGGCGGCTGGAACGGCGGGAGCGTGTGGTCAGGGGCTGCCTTTCGCACCGGGACAGGCTTCCTCACTTCAGGTGTTGGCGTGAGGGCGCCTTCCGCAGACGGGGCGGGGTAGAGCGATGGCAGCTTCGAGACCGGCGGCGCCGGCGCCTCTGCCACGGCGCCTGCCTGCTTCACCACCTCCGCCTTTGGGGAGTCCACTGCCGACCGTTGCGCAACGCGCAACGAGGGCCTCGCAGCAGGTTCTGGGCCCCGTTGGGCCGCGGCGATTGGCGGGTTCTCCGTCGCGTAGGACACCACCAGCCCCACCGCCACCATCAGCGCCGACACCGAGAGAGCGACAATCTTGTGGATGCCCAATCGCTTCATCTTAGGTCCTCGAGCGCGAGCATTTGTCACGCGGCCGCGCACCAGCCCGCGCTGCGGCCGCGCGATCATCGGCATTATCCTGCATCGTGTATCCGCCTCCGACTCATTAGTTCCATAAGCACACCGACGAGCAAGACGAGCTTGCCGGCACTCGCTGAGGGCTGGTCAAGGGCTCCCTCCCAGGAGCCGCCTGGCGGGGCAAGGGGCATCCCAAGACGGGGGCTATTGTGGAATAAAGCTCAGGGAAGCTGCGACGGCCCAGCCTGGTCCCGGGCCATTTGGGGAGCCCAGGGGCGGGCCACATGCAAGGCGAACGAGCAACGCACGCTCAGTCCGAGGCCCCAGGCTTCGGTGCTTGGCGCCTTTGGGCATGCACTGGGAGGGACCGGTGGACGAATCGGTAGACACCGAAAGCCTGCGCGAGCTGGAGGCGCATCGCCGGCTGCTGGCGCGAGACCCCGATTCGCTGCGCTTCGCCGAATACGCGGATCTGCTCCGGCGCCTGGGTCAGCTGTCCGAAGCCATCGAAGTCTGTTCTTCCGGTTTGGCCCGACATCCCCACTATTCGACCGGGCACGTTGTGCTGGGCGAAGTGCTCCTGGACTTCGGGAAGGTCACCGAGGCCGAGGCTGAATGGCAGAAAGCACTCCAGCTTGACCCAGGACACCCGCGCGCCCACTTGAGGATGGGTGAGCTCTATCTGGCCAGGGACGACCGAGAACGCGCAGCAACCGCTTTTGAGGCGGCCCTTCTCTACAGCCCCGACTACGCCGAGGCGCGCGCCCGGTTCAGCGAGACCCGCGGAGTCCCGTCTGCTGCACAGGAGCACAAATCCGTCGAGCAGCCGACTCGCCGGCCTGGGGAACGCCCGGGCTGGCTGACGGATGACCGACTGGGCGAGCTGCTGCGCCTGGTGCGCGGCTGCGCTTCGGTGGAAACGGCTGCCTTCACCCGCACCGACGGCGGGGTGCTGGCCTCCGGTGAAGCCAGCCCGCCGCGGGAGGCGTGTAAGGAGGGTGCCTCGCTCGTTAGGGACGCGCGGGACCTGCTGTCGCGGCTCGGCGCGGGCCGGTTTCGCTCTGCGCTGGTAGCTGGCGCCACCGGGACCCTGTGCTGCGTTTCCTTGGGGGATCTACTTCTCGTGGCTGGGGTGCGACCAGAGGCTACTTATGGACAGTCCGAGCAGGAGATAGAACAAGTGGTTGCCAGGCCGCCAAAGGAGTCCGAGGAGGGTGGGCATGGTTAGCGAACCTGCTGGGCGCTCCGGATTGAGGGGATCGTTGGAGGCGCTGCTGGGCGTTCCGGGAGTGGTTGGCGCGGTGCTCGCCACCGACGACGGCTTGCCTCTGGCTGCGCATGTGCGAGAGGACCTGGACGAGGAGGCGTTGGCCGCGGCCGCCGCCGTGCTCGGTCAGCTCGGGGCCAAAGCGAGCGCTAATGGCGGCCTTGGCTCCCTTCGGTTCGTGGGCCTGGACGCCAGCAAGCTGAGATTCATGGTCGAGCCGGTGGCCCTCGGCCACCTCCTGGCGCTGTCCGACTACAGCGCGGACGTGGAGCAAGTGCTGCCGGAGATGCATCGCTCCGCCCTCGAACTGGATGAGGCCGCCCGGGCTATGGAGGATTCACTCGCAGCCGACCCGGCAGCAAGGTAGGACTATGATCGAAACCAACGGCATCAAGATAACGCAGGCAGGACTCGTGGACCTGGAGGAGACCTTGGCCGAGATGCTGAGCGGATCAAAGGCCTCCAGCGTGCTTCTCATAAACAGCGATGACGGCAGCCTGATCGCCGCGCGGGGCTTGACCGAGGCGCTGGACACCACCTCGCTCGCAGCTCTCGCGGCCGGCACTTTCGCCTCCGCTCGCGAGATCGCGCGCATGGTCGGGGAACCCGAGTTCACTGTGCTCTTCCACCAGGGCAAGAGGCAGCACGTGCACGTCAACCTGGCCGGCGAGCACGGGCTGCTGATGACCCTGTTCAACGACGACACGACGGTCGGCCTGGTTCGTCTCTGCGCCCGGAAGGCCTGTTCCCGCATCCAGCGCGCGCTGTCCGACTAACCCGCAAACGCCGAGCGGCTCCACTACCTCGCGGAGCCGCTCACACACCGGGCCTCTACCTCTGCTGCGGTCAGCTCCAGCTTATGGCCTCCGCCGGGCAGCCGTCAATCGCCTCCTGGATCTCGCTCTCGCCGGCGCCAGCGGGGTTCTTGACCGTTGCGATATCGTCCTCCCCCATCTCGAACACCCCGGGGCATACCTCTACACAAGCGGCACAGCCGGTGCAAAGATCCGGGTCTACAACGGGTGCTTTCATCCTGTCATTCCTCCGAGTCATGTCGTTCGTCTGATTAGCCCGACGGAGGCTGAGTTCGCCGCAACCTGCGCCGCTCCTGCTGACGCCCACCTCACCGTCGGAGACACCACCGGGTCGGCACACGCTGGCGGCGCCAACGAGCAGAAAAGACAAGAGCCGTCCCGGCCCTGTGTGCGTTTACCTCAACCACCCTGTCAAGGAGGCGGGCTTCACCAGAGCCTTGGGCTGCTGTGACGGGGACAGCCAGGGGAATCATACACAAAGTGTGGCAGGCGTCCACGTGGATGCGACGACAGAACAACATTCCTGGCTCAGGGTGTCGCCGTCTGGTAACATGCGTAGGGGAGAAACTTGACAAAAGCGTGGTGGCACCGGGTGGATTTGAACCACCGACATAGCGGTTATGAACCGCTCGCTCTGCCCCTGAGCTACGGTGCCCGCCAGGTTATGATAGCGAAGATCGGCCGGCCCGACAAGGGGGATGAGTGACGCGTCTCAGGGCCGCCGCGTCGCCCTCCGCGCGGCCGCCGCCCACTCCTGCCATTTCAGAGCAGTCCTCAGGTCGTGCCACGGCAGCTCCAGCCGATAGCCGTTCTCCTCCAGCGTGAGCTGGAAGCTGTGCCTGAAGGCAGCGATCTTGAGCGGCAGGTGTGTGACGCGCGTGCGCCGCTCGACGGGGCGGATGTACATCTCCTGGTCGTCGTAGGCGGAGAACCGCGTGGCCTCGCGCATTCGCGCGTAGACGGGCGACAGGCGTGTCACCTCCCGCCACTCGTGCACGGCATTTTCGGTGTCGCCCTTGAAGAAGTAAACCAGCCCAAGATTGCTGTGCAGAACGGGGCTATCAGGGCGCCACTCAATGACCTGAGCGAGATGTCTGGCCGCCTCCTCCAGCATCTTGTCCTTCGCGTAGGCAAGGCCGAGATCGTTGTGCCCTTCCGGCGATTTCGGCGAGAAAATGAGCACTCGCTTGTAGCTCTCGATCGCTTCGCTCAGGCGATCGTCCTTGTAGTAGGCCAGACCAAGGTTCGAGTGCGCGTCGGGGTTGGCCGGCTCCAGTTTCACGAGCGTGCGGAAGTGCTTGACCGCGTCTTCTCTGTGGTTAAGCTCGAGCGCGACGTGCCCTGCCACATCCCGCGCGGCCGCCAGTTCAGGGTCAATGCCGACCGCGAATGCGGCCTGTTCGCCGGCCGCGGCCAGGTCGCCCTCCAGGTAGTAGCTCAGAGCCAGGTTGGCTCTAACGATGGCGCTCCGCGGCATCAGGTCGGCCACTCGACGGAACTGCTCGGCCGCCTCCACCAGGCGGTTCTGCATCAGCCTGACGACCCCGATCGCGTTGAACGCATCGGGGAAGTCCGGATAGAGCGTGATCAGCTCCTCCACTTCCTTCTCGGCCTCCTCGAGTCGCTCGAGCATGCTGCTTGCCACCACGCTGTTGTAGCGGGCCAGCGCGTGCCGGGGGTTCATCCGGGTGGCCGCCCGAAAGTGGTCCAGCGCCTGCCGCATGCGGCTGCTGAGGTACATCGCAACGCCCAGGTTTATGATGACCTCGATGTTGCCTGGGTTGACCTCATAAGCTCTCTCCAGCTCGCTGACGGCCCGCTCGATCATCTCCTCTCTCAGCAAGAACGTGCCGCCGTTATAGCGCACCAGGAAGTCCGCCGGGGCCAGGCGCACTGCTCGCCGCGTCGCCTCGAGCGCGCGTTCTCGGTGCCCCAGGCGATAGCAGGAGATGGCGCGTTGGCTGAGGGCCCAAGCGTGGTCGGGAGCGATGCGAGACAGCACTGACAGATCTTCGGTCGCGGCCTGGAAGTTGCCCTCCAGGATTGCGCACACGCCGCGGTTGTAACGCGCCGGCGCGTGTGTCGGGTCTAGCAGAAGGGCCCCGGCGAAGTAGCCCTTCGCCTCCTCCAGGGCGCCGCGCGACTGATAGATCACACCCAGGTTGCAGAGCGTGTCGGCATGCCGGCGTCTCGCGAGCAGCGTCTCCAGTTCTGAGATCGCCCGATCGAGTTCCCCCTGACGCGCCAGCACCAGTGCCAGGGCATTGCGCGCGGCCAGGTGATCCCCCTCAATCTCCGCGGCTTGCCTGAAGGCGTCTGCTGCTCCGGGAAGCTGGTTCATGGTCCATCGAATAAGCCCCAGATTCCAGTACAGGTTGGCCGAGCGACTCAGGGACGGTTGAGCGCGCTCGAGCTCCTCCAACGCGCGGGCGTGCCGACCGGCGGCGGCCTGTGCTACGCCGTAGTTGTGGCGGGCAACCGCCGCTTCCTCGTCCATGCGCAGCGCTCGCTGGAGCACCTGCTCGGCCTGCTCGCGGTGGTCCTGCAACCAGAGAGCGGCGGCCAGCCGGCAGCGCGTCGCCGCGTCGTCCCGGTTAGACTCAGCCGCCTCCTCGCACTGCCGTCTCACATGCGCGAGCCGCCGCGCGGCGAGTCCGCCCAGTAGCCCGGCAGTCGCGCCCGACCAGGCGCGGCGCAACCGCTTAAAGGCCGGCCCGGGCACCCCCCCGATCAGGCCCCCGGCCAGCGCACCCAGAATGAGCGCCGGAAGATACTCCTGCGCCTCAAGAGGCGCAGGGCTTCGCAGCCGCGTCAGGGCGAACCCCAGTGCCGCGCCGAAGGCGAGGCAAAGAGCAAGCCAGATCGGCCACGCGCTCCGTCCCTCCGCGTGTTTGCGCGTGCCTCGCGTGTCCGGTGTGTGTTCGAGCGGCGATCCGCAGGAGACACAGCTTGCCTGCTGCGGAGGGTTAGCCGCCCCGCATAGCCGACAGACCAAATCGCGCCTCCCTCTCGCTGTCGGTCGCGACGCCAGGCGCCAGAGTCGCAATCACAATACCACAAACAACCCCGGCTCCTCTACCCCGCGTGTTCGACTCGGACAGGTTCCACGCGCCGATTGCCGCTGCCGTCATCCCCCGTCCCGCCGCAGGGGCCCATGTGATATACTGTTTCCCGGCGGGCACCCTACGGAATACGGCAGGCGAGGAAGGGTTGACCTGGTGTACCTGGTCGGCGGGTTAGTGGGAGCGGCGGCTGTTCTGTGGATATTGCTCGCGTTAGCTTGGGCCTCTTCCGTCGCGCGTCACACGCCCGAGCTGCGCGACTCGGTCCAGCAGGTGCGCTATGGCTGGAAGTGCCCCCGCTGCGGCCGCACGCACACCCCCGTGTGTAGAGTCAGCAAATGTGGCGGCCCGCTTGTCTGGGTGCAGCGCAGCACCACCATCAAGTGCGCGCGCTGCCACCGCCGGTTCATCGCCCATCCCTTCCTCTTCCGACGGACACCTCGTGCGCGACGCATGTGGTGCCGCGCCTGTAACGCGATTAGCCTGATAACCGATTGGAAGGTGGGCTAGTCAGCACCTTCTCCAGCGTGATCCACCGGTGGGTCGGCTGGAACCCGAGCGCCTGGTAGTAGAGATTCCAGGCCGGCGCGTTGGCCCGCCACACGTGCAGGTGAAACGCCTCGGCTCCTTGCTCCCGCGCTGTCTCCATCGCCTCGATCACGACAAGCTTCCCCAGGCCCAGGCCCCGCCACTGCACGGCTACCTGCACACTGGTCAGACCGTAGAGCCGCCGGCCGTACTCTCTCGCGTACTCCTCCCACAACCCGAAGGCGGTCATGGCCACCACCTCCCTGCCGCTCAGCAGTTCGACGGAGACCCGGGGCGGAAAGAAAGCTGACTCGACCAACCTCGTCTCCTTGCGCAAGCCCCACTCACGCGCCCGCAACCGGAGGCCGGCAGCGAGCTCGCGCAGGTCGGCCAGCCGTTCCGCCGCGAGTTCCGGCGTCCCGTACTCAGCGATCGGCGCAAAGCCGCTCTCTGAGGCAACCGCGATGAGATCATCGCGCGCGGGAGACAGCCCCGGAATCTCATACGCGCCGGCGATTCCGTTGTAGTAGGGCTGCCCGCCGTAGACCCAGCTCAATCCAAGCAGAATCCTTCGCGCCCGGTCAGACCGCAGATGCGACTCCGCCGCGGCCAGGAGATCGGCGATGAGGCCGCGATCGCCCTTTGGGGCGACGACCACATAAGTGTGCCCTTCGGCCCGGTTCACTCGACGCTCGGGCAGATGGCTCCGCAGGTTCGAGCGCGGCCCCCAATGCACGAAACCAAGAAGGCGCGCCCCCTTGCACGCGACCAGCATGGCGGCAGGATCGAAGGAAGGTTGCCCCATGACGCGCCGCTGCAAGTCTGACTCTGTCACCCTGGTGAAGTTCGGCCCGCCGGCGAAGCAGTCGTTCCAGGCTTCCACAAGCCCTGGCAAGTCGGCCGGCTGATAGCAACGGAACTCGACCATCCTCACTACTCTCCGTCCGCACGCCCGCCTCTGGCGGGTTCTGTGACGGCCCCGTCCGCTCCTGCGCCGACCACTCTTGACACAACTCCGCCCGGCTGGATACCATGCCCAAAGCTATTGCCACATCGCGCGCAGGGCAGGAGCGTGCTCCTGTGCTGACATCACCGATAGGAGCGCTCCGGTTGAGGATGCAGATATGAACTGGCGCAGGTGTCTTCCGGGCTTCGCCCTTGCCTTCCTGGCGCTTCCTTCTTCGCTCTGGGCGGTTGACGTGCAGGAGGAGGTGAAAGTCGGCCGGGAGGTGATGGAGGAGGTGCGGCCTCTGGGCCTCACCTCCGACCCCGCGCTGGACGAGATCGGGCAGCGGCTCTCCGGGGTGGTCCAGCGGAAGGACCTTCCCTGGAGATTCTGGGTGATCGAGGACTGGCGGACCTATAACGCCTTCGCCGCGCCGGGAGGGTTCGTCTTCATCACGCGGACCTACTATGAGAAGCTCAACGACGACGAGGCCGCCTTCGTAATCGGCCACGAGATGGCGCATGTGGATCTCGACCACTACAAGCGCAATGTGAAGCGCTACCACGAGGCCAACCTAGGCCACCTGCTGCTGAACATCCTCGTCAAGGGCGAAGCCGGCGGAGCCTGGCGCACGGCGACGGACATCGGCGCGACCGCCTACATGACGCACTTCAGCCGGGCACTGGAGAAGGAGGCCGATCTGACGGGCTATCACCTGGCGGAGGCGGCCGGCTATGACGCGCGCGAGGCCGTCACTGCTCTGAGCAAGCTGGGCGAGCAGCCGGAGGTCCATCCATGGATCGTCAACCTCTACGGCACCCACCCGCTTATCAGCAGCCGCGAGGACCGGCTGGCGGCGCTCGGCGGTGAGGAGCCGCAGGACATGCCGACTCCGGAGCCCTCGCCGCGCCACCAGCGCGACCTGACCCAGGGACTGGAGCCGTTCGCTCCCAAGCTGCCTATCGCCGTGCGCATTCTCGCACCCGACGGTAAGCGCTGGGAGGACTCGTGGCGCAAGAACTTCACCCGCCACCTCCATCTGCGCCTTACCCCCCTGGGCTTCGTGATCGCGGGCGATGATCTCATGTACAAGCCCGACATCGGCGACCCGGTCGAGGCCGCGCGCAGCCGCGACGCGAAGTACCTGTTGCTGGTCACCGTCAACGAGATGAGCACCGCCGAGACCGGCTCGGCCGAGCTGCGCGGCACGCCCGTGCGATCCGTCGTGGATGTCTCCGCCCGTCTCATATCCGTTGCAGATGGAGTCCACGCGTGGGAGGCCGGCTTCTCTCGCCAGCAGGAATGCCGCGACATCCTTACCGCCGACCGTGAGATTCTCTACACGGACACCTGCGTAGGGGCTCTGGCGGAGCAGGTGGCAGGCGAACTCGCCCTCGCCGCGGCCAAGGCGGCCGGCGCGAAGCCCGCGGAGCCCAGACCGGCGGCGGCAACAACCGATGAGCGGCAGCCCGAATGACCGAAACCGTAACTCGTGAAGCCAACCACTAGCTGAGCAGGGAGCACGATCGCGGTGGCAAGGCGGGAGGCAGTGGAGTTGAAGGTAAGGCGAAGCAACCATTGGACCCAGGTGTATGCCGAGGCCCAAGGCCGGGATGTGAGCCATCTGGGATACACAGAAGCCAGGCTCCAGGTTGGCAAGAACGCGTCGGTGCGCATGGCAACTATCGGGGGCGTCGGCACCGAGAAGACCCACCGACGACGCGGCCTGGCGCAAGAGGTGTTAGCGCGAGCCCTGGAGGAGATACGACGCGATGGCTTCACGGCAGCAGGCCTGTACACCAGCCGCAGCATCGTCGCGCACCGCCTCTATCGAAGGTTCGGCTTCGTGGATGTGTGGCGACGGCGGCCCGCCTTCAAGATCATCAACCATCCGCTCATGGCGCGCCGGGCGCTCGCATCGCTGGTAACAGAATCGGCTGAGCTCCAGAGCCGCCGCCTACATATCAGCCTGAAGCTCGACCCCCCGTCCCCGATCCACCTGCGGATCGAAGGGAACGAGCTGTGCGTTCTCTCTCGCGCTCCGAGGCAGATAGACCTGCTGCTGACCATGTCTGACATGACCTTCATGCGGCTCTGCCACAGGGAAATCGGGCTCGAGCAAGCGCGGACTGCCAAGCTGGTGCGGTGCACCGGCGATAGCTCGACCTACGAGCTGCTGAAGAGGGCGCTGTGCGGCCGGCGCGATCCGATAGATGAGGAGTGAGACTTGAGCAAGCGCCTGCCAGAGATGACCATCCGCAGCTTCCGCGAGGGAGATGAGGAGGCGCTTGCACGGCTCTTCAACAGCTACACGGCCGGCTACTTCGGCCCGGTCCGCGTGACGCCTCGCACCTGGCGAGGCCAGTTCCGGCGCCAAGACTGGAAGGCTCCTTCGCTCACCGACGATAACGACTGCAGGTCGGGTTCCGACTGCGGGCGCGTCGCCGAGAGCGAAGGGCGAATAGTGGGCTATGCCATCACCGACTACCAGCCCATGTGGATGGAAGACGGAGCCGTGCTGCAAGAGCTGTGCGTCGTTGACGAGGATGGCGCGGCCGAGATCATGCAGACCCTCATCGAAGACGCGGAGAAGCGTGCGCTCGCGCGGGGGAAGAGCTACCTCGCACTTCAGCTGTCGCCGGATGACGGCATGGCAACCGCCGCCGGCGAAGCGCGCGGTTTCTGGACCGCCGACGACGGTGGCGTCTTCATGGCCTATGTGACTGATCTCGCGGGGCTGCTGACAGAGCTCCTCCCGGACTTGAGACAGCGACTGGCCGACAGCCCCCTGCGGGATTGGCATGGCGCGCTGGAGATCGCCAGCGACGATCAGTCTTGCACGCTCCTTCTGAGCAGCCAACTGGCCGAGCTCGCGAAGGACCGCCCGAAGCCCGACCCCGCAGTCGGCGCCCGACCCGCAGTCGGCGCCCGACTCGCGGTAAGCGTGAGCCGGGAAGCCCTCCCACTGCTGCTCTTCGGTCGCGAGCACATCGGCGAGCTTTACGTTCAGGGCCAGGTATCCCTCCAGGCGGCCGATGTCGAGGAGGCGCTCAGGCTCCTGCACATCCTCTTCCCACCGCTCCCGCTTTTCCTTCCCCGCGCTCAGTGGTGGTAGCGCGCCTCAGGGAGTTCCACCGCCGGTTTTCCTCCACGGTCATTTACTTGACTTATGCTATACTGCAACGTACAATCGCGAGCCTGAAGGAGGACGCAAGGAGTGGCGATTTCGACCGCTGATTTCCGCACCGGGCTCACCATCGAGACCGGCGGCGACATCTACCAGATGGTGGAGTTCCAGCACGTAAAGCCCGGCAAGGGCGGCGCCTTCGTCAGAACCAGGCTCCGCAATTTGCGCACCGGCGCGGTGATAGATAGGACCTTCCGCGCGGGCGAGCGCATGGAGCAAGCCGTCATCGAGCGCCGGAACATGCAGTTCCTATATCGCGCCGACGATGACTACACATTCATGGACGTTGAGTCCTTCGACCAAACCACCTTGCCCGCCGAGAGGATCGGGCCGGGGGCGAGCTACCTCAAGCCCGATATGGAGGTAGGCGTCGTCTCCTATGGCGACGAGCTGCTCGGCGTCGAGGTACCCAACACGGTGGACCTCGTGGTCACGCAGACCGATCCGGGGCTGCGAGGCGACACCGCGACGGGTGGCAGCAAGCCGGCCGTGCTGGAGACCGGGGCGGTCGTGAACGTGCCTCTTTTCATCAACGAAGGTGACCTTATCCGCGTCGACACGCGGTCGGCTCAATACGTTCAGCGGGTGTCGTCATAGGCCTGCGAGTCGGGGGCCGGAAAGGGGTAGTGGCATGGATCTCAAGCGGGTGGAGGAGCTGATCGAGCTGATGAGGGAGTCGGGCGTGACACAGCTCTCGCTCGAGCTCCCCGACTTCAAGGTGAGCATAACGAGGGGGCCCGAGGGCGCGGAGGTGACCGGCGCGGCCCAGCAGCCGGGGCTTGTCGGCGCGGCCGACCCTCCGGTGGAGCAGAAAGAGACGGCCGTCGGCGAGGACACGAGCGACGCGCTGCCTGTGATCTCCCCCGTTGTCGGCATCTTCCACAATGGCGGGATGCTCGACCCGCGCGAGCTGGTGCGCGAGGGAGACCGGGTGCGGGAGGGCCAGCTCCTCGCGGCGATCGAGGCGATGAAGGTGCCCAACGAGCTTCGCTCTCCGGTCAGCGGTCTTGTCACGCGGCTGCTCGTCGAAGACGGGTCCGCGGTTGAGTACGGTCAGACGCTGTTCCTGATCGAACCTGAAGATGGTGGAGAGGTGAGCGATGGGGAGCTACCGATTGGGGTTGTATAGCTCGCAGCGCGGCTTCTTTACTCTGATCGGCCTGCTGGTCGTCCTCGTCATCATCGGCATCCTGATGGCGATGTACGGGCTGCCCGGCGGCACTGGAACCGGATCGGGCGGCGGCGCTGCAACCGTGGCCGGCGGCGCCAAGGAGCGGGCGCAGGATGTCGTCTGCCGCAACAACCTGAACCAGCTCCGCACGGCCATCGGTGTCTACAACTCGACCGGCGCCGGGAACCCGCCCACACTCGAGAGCCTCAACGCCGGGGTGCCGCTTGCCTGCCCGGTGGGGGGAGAGCCGTATGAGTACGACCCGGCCACCGGCAAGGTCAACTGCGTCCATCCGGGCCATGAGAGCTTCTGAATGCTCTCCCCGCGCGCCGTGGTTCGTGATCGCCCCCACGCTCGTCGCATCACCATGTGGAGGGCTTAGTGTTTAAGAAGATCCTCATCGCCAACCGGGGGGAGATCGCGGTCCGCATCATCCGCACCTGCCGCGAGCTCGGCATCTCCACTGTCGCCGTCTACTCCAAGGCGGATCAGGATTGCCTGCACGTCGCGCTGGCCGATGAGGCGGTGTGCATCGGGCCGCCGCCAAACCGTGATAGCTACCTCAATATCCCCAATATCATGCAGGCCGCCCTCAACACGAAGGTGGATGGGATTCACCCGGGCTACGGGAACCTGTCCGAGGTGGCGGCGTTCGCCGAGAACTGCGATGCCTGCGGCATCAAGTTCATCGGCCCTCGCGCCGGAACGATCCGCAAGATGCAGGACAAAGCCGCCGCCCGCACCATCATGCGCGGAGCTGGGATCCCCGTCATACCCGGCAGCGATGCCCCCGTGCAAAGCGAGCAAGACGCCCTTCGCACCGCCGCCCAGCTCGGCTACCCGGTGCTCATCAAAGCCGCCATGGGCGGAGGCGGCCGCGGCATCCGCGTCTGCCAGAACGAGGACGATCTCACCCGCAATCTGCGAGTGGCGCAGGCCGAGGCCCAGGCCGCCTTCGGCCGCGGCGACGTCTACCTGGAGAAGTACCTGGAGGAGCCGCGCCACGTCGAGTTCCAGGTCCTCGCCGACGAGCACGGCAATATCCTGCATCTTGGCGAGCGCGAGTGCTCCATCCAGACCAACAAGCACCAGAAGCTGCTGGAGGAGTCACCGTGCTCGGGGCTCGGCCGGCGCCTGCGGAACCACATGGGCGAGGCCGCCATCCGCGCCGCCAAGACGGTTGGCTACACCAATGCCGGAACCGTCGAGTTCATGGTGGACAGAGCCGGGCGCTACTACTTCCTCGAGATGAACACCCGCATCCAGGTCGAGCACCCCGTCACCGAGATGGTGACCGGGCGCGACCTGGTGCGCGAGCAGATTCGGATCGCCTACGGCCACAAGCTGGGCCTGAGCCAGCGCGACATAGGCTTCCACGGCCACGCCATAGAATGCCGGATCACCGCCGAGGATTATCAGAACCGCTTCCTTGCCTCCGGCGGGACCGTTCGTTCTCTCCACCTGCCCGGCGGCAACGGCGTCCGCGTGGACACCCACCTCTACCCGGGCTACACAATTCCGCCGTTCTACGATGCGCTGCTGGCGAAGCTGGTTGTATGGGCGCCCACTCGCCCGGAGGCCATCGCCCGCGCCCGTCGCGCCCTCCAAGAGTTCCGCCTCGACGGGTTGAAGACAACCATACCGTTCCACCTCGAGGTCATGTCCAATGCCTACTTCCGGCGCGGCGAGATCGCCACGAATTTCCTCCTGCGCCGCATGGGTCTGACCTGATGAGAGCGCCCATCGGGAGCCGCAGGGCAAGCCGCGAGCTCGCCCTGCGCGCCCTTTTCCAGGTAGATGTAGCGCAGGTTTCGCCCCAAGATGCGTTCGAGACTGTATCCGATCCGGAGAGGTACTCAGAGGACACGCTCAAGTTCGCCCACGAGCTGGTGCTCGGCGTGGCCGCTCACTTGGCCCGCATAGACTCCGTGATCGAGCGACACGCCCGCGGCTGGTCGCTGGAGCGCATGGCCAACGTTGACCGCAACATCCTGCGGCTGGCGATCTGCGAGCTGCTGTTCCGCCCCGAGATCCCGCCCAGCGTCACCGTTGATGAGGCCGTGGAGCTGGCGAAGAAGTACAGCACGGCCGAGTCGGGGCGCTTCGTCAACGGCGTGCTCGGCAACATCGTCAAGAACCTGGAGGCGGAGCAGTCGCTGTCATGACCGGTAGGGAGTACCTTTTCACCGTTCGTCAAGTCACCCGTTACCTGAAGGCCCTGATCTCTCAGGACGCGACCTTGCAGAACGTGGCGGTGCGGGGCGAGATCGCGGACTTCGTCCGCCACCACTCGGGCCACCTTTACTTCACCCTCAAGGATGAGTCCGCGGAACTCCGCTGTGTGATGTTCCGGGAGGAGGCGGCGTCCCTGACCTTCGCTCCTGAGAGCGGAGCGGAGGTGGTGGCGCGGGGCACGATCACGGTCTATGAAGCGCGGGGGCAGTACCAGTTGGTCGTGCGCGAGCTCCAGCGCGCGGGAGTGGGCGACCTCTACCTTGCCTTTGAGCGACTGCGGCAGAAGCTCGCTGAGGAAGGTCTGTTCGCCGAGGAGAGAAAGCGGCCGCTTCCATCGTTCCCGCGGAAGATCGCCGTCATCACCTCACCCGTCGGTGCGGCTGTGCACGACGTGCTCATTGTCCTGCGGTCGCGCTGGCCCGCCGCCGAGGTGGTGCTGATCCCCGCCGCCGTCAGTGGGCCGGCGGCCGCGCCCGAGATCGTGCAGTCCCTCAAGCGGCTTCACGTGATAGAGGGCTTGAGCGTTGCCTTGTTGGTTCGCGGCGGCGGCTCGCTGGAGGAGATGGCCGCCTTCAACTCGGAGCCGGTGGCGCGCGCGATTGCCTCTGCGCCGGTTCCGATCGTCACCGGCATCGGGCATGAAAGCGATATCACGATTGCCGACCTCGTCGCGGACCGGCGCGCGGCCACGCCCACCGCCGCCGCGGTTGTCGCAGTTCCCGACCACAGAGCACTCCTGCATCGGGTCCAGGCCGTCCGCGGCGGCCTCGCCGAGCGCCTGCGGCGGTTGGTCGCGCGCTACCAGCGTGAGCTGGCGCTTCTCCGGGCGCGGCCCGTCCTCTGCCGGCCTCGCCTGGCGCTGGCCGATCACCGACAGCGGCTCGACGAGGCCGTCGGCAAGCAGCGCGAGGCCTTCAACAGGCGGGTGCGAGGGCTCTCGGAGCGCCTGGTGCGGGCCCAGGAGAAGCTCCGCGCGCTGCGGCCGCAGGCGGTGCTCGCCCGGGGCTACTCCCTAACGAGGCTCCCCGACGGCACTGTGGTTCGCTCGGCGAGACAGGTGTCCGAGGGGGTGCGCGCGGAGGTGGTTTTTGCCGAAGGGTTCGCGCGAGTAATGGTCGAGAAGAGTGTCTTACCTAGCGAGAGGAACAAAGACAGTGTGTAAGCTCTCGCTGCTTGTCCTGCTGCTGCTCGCCGCCCCGGTCCTGCGGGCCGAGCAGGCCGCACCCAAGGGCGATGCGGAGTTCCGCGCGGGCTGGCTTGCGCTGGTTGCGCCGATGTCGGCCCAGCGGAAAAGCTCAGCCCTGCAGGCAAGACAGGAGGCGCGCATCGCCGCGCTGCCGCACTTCGAGGCCGCCGCAAAGGCCGACCCGGATAACGTCTCCTATCGCACGGCCTTGGGCTATGTCTACCTGGCTGCCGGCAAGTATCAGCTCGCGAAAGAAACGCTGGACGAGGCCGTCGCGCGCAGCAAGCGAGACCCCTTGCTGTACCTTCTTCGCGGTCAGGCCGACGCGGCCCTCGCCCAGATGGAACCGGAGACGGCCTCGGCCGCGGTCGAGAGGGTCATGCGGTCGTTCGACGACGCCGCGCGGCTGGACCCAACCAACTCCCTGGCGGGGTTGCAGGCGGCCAGCGTTGCCTTTGACGCGGGTCGCCGCGACCTCGGCCTGAAGAAGCTCACCGAGGCCTTGCAGCGGCCAGGCATGACGCTCTACCGCCTGCCCATCCCCGGGGATCTGCACGCCAGCCGCAGCAACGCGCTCAGGATCTGGCAGTATATCCAGGTGTGGCAGTGGCTGGAGCTGATCTCCCGCTGCGATAACGTTGTGAAGACGGAGTTGAAGCTTGGCGGCGAGAAGCAGGAGACGGGCGATCTCGACGGAGCGCAAGCGTTGTACGAGCAGGCCTTGCAGGTCGCCAGGCGCATCGGCAATGCCAGGCCGAATACCATTGTCTGCGTGAACAGCGGCATCAACGCGATGGAAGACTCGTACGTTCGCCTCCTCGAACTGGCCCGAAAGAAGAGCAGCAAGCAAGCGGAGCAGTGGGAAGGCGAACTCGGCGTACTCCAGATCGGCCGCTCGGAGCTTCAGGGCATCCTCCAGACCTATCTGAAGCGTATAGAGGAGAACCCGCCCGATTCCGTGGAGGCGTTGCTGGAGTACGAGGGCGAGAGCGTAGGCCGCGTCATGCTCGGTATTGGCCTGACTCCGGCGAAGATCCCGGAGCCCATGGTCCTGCCAAAGCAACCCAAGGGATGAGGCTCCGAAGCTCTTGGCGTCGGCTTTGAGCCGTCTTGTCCTCCCCCTTATGTGGTATCATTCCGGCGACGCAAAGGGGATTCCGCAGTGGCCGAGAAGCAGAAGCGCAAGCAGGGGCAGGAGGAGCAGCCCTTAGACTCCGCTCAGAGTGAACAGCTCACCTTCGAGCAGGCCCTCACGCGGCTCGAGGAGATCGCCGCCAGGCTCGAGAGCGGCGACCTGGCGCTGGAAGAGGCGATCGCGCTGGCGGAGGAAGGGCTGAAGCTGTCTCAATTGTGCGAGAAGCAGTTGACGCAGGCGGAGGGGAAGATCGAGCAACTGGTCGAGCGCATGGGAGTGGTGGGACTCGAGCCGCTGAGCGCAAAGACCGAGGAAGAGGACGAGGAGGCTTAGCGGCCCTTCGGCCGCGCTCAGGGTGAACAGAGTGAGCAGTCTTCTGGATCGCATTAACACCCCCGCCGATGTGAAGGCGCTGGAACGCGGCCAACTCGAGCAGCTAGCCAAAGAGATTCGCGCCCGGATGATCGGCACGGTGTCCCGCACTGGGGGGCATCTGGCCGCGAGCCTCGGAGCGGTTGAGCTGGCGGTTGCTCTGCATTACGTCTTCAGCGCGCCCGCAGACAAGCTCATCTGGGATGTCGGCCATCAGGCCTACGCGCACAAGCTCCTGACAGGCCGTAGAGATAGGTTCGAGAGCCTGCGCCAAGCAGGGGGCCTCTCGGGTTTCCCGCGGAGGAGCGAGAGCGAGTACGACGCCTTCGACACGGGCCACGGCAGCACCGCCATCGCCGCGGGCGTCGGGATGGCGAAGGCCCGGGATCTCGCGAAAAAGGACTTCGCCGTGATTGCGGTGGTGGGCGACGGGGCCATGACGGGGGGCATGGCCTTTGAGGCGCTGAACCTGGCAGGGCATCTCAAGACCGCGCTCATCGTCATCCTCAACGATAACCAGATGTCAATCTCGCATAACGTCGGGGCCCTTGCCGGCTATCTGAGCAAGGTCAGACTCGACCCGCATTACCTGCGAGCGAAGTCGGACTTCGAGACGGTGGTATCCAGGCTCCCGCTGGGCGAGAGTGTGATAGATGCGGTCGGGCGCTTCAAGGACGGTATCAAGCAACTGCTCATCCCCGGCATGCTGTTCGAGGAGCTCGGATTCACCTACCTGGGGCCGATTGACGGGCACCACTTGCCGACGCTCGTTGACACGCTCGAGCAGGCTCACTCACTCGCCCGACCGGTTCTCATCCACGCCATGACTCAGAAGGGGCGCGGCTACGAGCCGGCGGAAAACGACGCCGCCAAGTGGCATCGCACCGGCGCCTTCGATGTGGAGACGGGCGAGCCACTCACCTCCCCTGGCGGCATCTCCTTCACCCACGTCTTCGGGAAGAGCATGGTGCAAGCCGGGGAGCGCGATCCCCGCGTGGTGGCGATCACGGCCGCCATGAAAGAGGCAACCGGTCTGGGCGAGTTCGCCGATAGGTTTCCACCGCGGTTCTTCGATGTCGGCATGGCCGAGCAAACAGCTGTAACTTTCGCCGCCGGGCTGGCGGCTGAGGGGCTGCGTCCCGTGGTTGCGGTCTACTCGACCTTCCTGCAGCGCGGCTACGATCAGATCGTTCACGATGTTGCCCTGCCCCATCTGCCGGTGACGCTTGCGCTGGACCGCGCCGGCCTCGTCGGCGAAGACGGCCCCACTCACCACGGCGCCTTCGACCTGTGCTATCTTCGCCACATTCCAGGGCTTGTGGTGATGGCGCCGAGCGACCTCACCGAGCTGGGGGCGATGCTTCGCACCGGCCTCGAGCTGGGCGCGCCGGCGGCGATACGCTATCCCCGGGGTGAGGGCGCCAACGCCCCAGTCGGAGAGGTGGAGGCCCTCCCGGTGGGGAAGGCGGACCTGCTGCGCCCCGGCGATGCAGTTGTCCTGCTGGCCCTCGGGACCATGGTGGCGCCGGCGCTGGCCGCGGCCGAGCTCTTAGCCGGACAGGGCCTAGAGGCTGCGGTCGTGAACGCGCGGTTCGTCAAACCGTTGGACACCGAACTCATCTGCGACCTCGCGCGCGATTGCGGGCGGGTGGTGACGATCGAGGAGAACGCCGCCGCGGGCGGGTTCGGCAGTGCTGTTGTCGAGATGCTCCAGTTGCGCGGCCTCTCCATTCCGACGCTGCTGCTGGGGCTGCCCGACCGCTTCATCGAGCACGGCAAGCGGCAGAAGCTTCTGGCCGACATCGGCCTCGAACCCCACGCCATCGCCGCCACCGTCGCCCGGTTCGTCACCGCGGGGCCCGCAGTCGGCGCCCGCCCCCTAGCTTGACCGCCTGACATCATCTGCTTGCAGTGAGCGGAGCCGAACTGCTCTGGAGGCATGGTGCGGCTGATACACCAACTATCGATTGTGGTGGCCATGCTGTTCGCCTTTGCGCCGGGCGCAGTGGTCGCCGGCGCCCGTGCGAGACCACCTACGATCGTCATCACCGGCGACATTCTGCTTGCGGGGCGGGTCGAGCGTCTCATCGAGCAGAAGGGGGCCGCTGCCCCATTCGCACAAGTCCAAGACATCCTCCGTTCCGCCGACCTGGCGATTGGCAATCTCGAGTGCCCGCTTGCCACCACTGGTACGCCCGCGGACAAGGAATTCGTCTTCCGCGCGCATCCCGACACGGCCGCCGCGCTCGTGGAAGCCGGCTTTGACCTCGTCACCCTCGCCAACAACCACAGCGCCGACTACGGCCCCGGGGCCCTGGCGCAAACGCTCGAAACGCTTCGTGGGGCCGGGTTGCTGGCAGTCGGCGCGGGTGAAGACATCGTCCGCGCGCGGCAGTGCATCGTGGTGGAGCGGGGCTCCCCTCCTGTGAGGATCGCGGTGCTCGGCTTCTCCAACATGCTGCCGACTGATTTCTATGCCACCGAGCACCAGGCCGGCACGAATCCCGCCCGCCTCGATTCCGTGACGCGCGACGTAGCTGAGGCGAGACGCAAGGCCGACGTCGTCATCGCCATCTTCCACTGGGGCGATGAGCTGAGCGACTCGCCCTCCCACAACCAGCGGGCCCTTGCCGCCGCCGCGGCCGACGCCGGCGCCGACCTGGTCGTGGGCCACCATCCTCATGTGCTGCAAGGGTTCGAGATGCGCGGCCGCACCCTGATCGCCTACAGCCTCGGCAACTTCCTCTTCCCAAGCCGCAACGCGGCGCGCGAGACAGTGATCCTTCGCTATCAACCTCGGCGCAACGGCCAAGCCCGGGTCGAGATCATCCCCTGCGTCATCGAGGGATTCCAGCCGCGGCCCGCGCCCGAGGACAAGCGCACCGCCTGCCTCCATCGTCTGTCCGATCTGTCCGACGCCCTTGGGGCGCGCTTGCCTGCCCATCCGGCAGGCGGGCCGGACGAGGGCGGGACGATTCTGCTTCCGGCCAGGCCCCGTTCGGTTGACAAGCTTTCGCGCGCTCCCTAGAATCCACATGGAGCAAGCCAATCGTGCCACGCTGTCCCCGATGCGACCGTGTCAATGATGAAGAGAGCAGCTTCTGCAAGCACTGCGGCTGCCCCATGGACGCGTCCTCTGAGACCAATGACGACACGCTGATAATACGGCTTCTCGACGAGCGCCCGGAGGAAGCCGTTTCGCGCCGTGCCGGCATCTGGCTCCTCGATCCCTCGGGCGAGCATGTGGCCAGGGCGATTGAGCTGCGCGGGGATCTCGCCTCTATCGGCCGCAACCCCGACTGCGAGATCGCGCTGCCCAGCAGCACCGTCTCCCGTCACCACGCCCAGATTCGTAGAGAGGGCAGCCAGTTCTTCCTCAAAGACCTTAACAGCACCAACGGCACGCTCCTCAATCGCGAGCCGGTGATCGGCGAGGAGCTCCTGCACGATCGCGACGAGATCGGGGTGGGCATTTACCGCTTGATCTTCAGGTACTCTTGATCTGCCGGTTGGCGGAACAGGGTCAATGGCCCAATCACTGACCGCATGCCTCGTCTCTTTCCTGCTCGGCGTGGCGCTGTCGCGCACCCTCCGCCGCAGCCTCTCCTGGCTTTACTCGCGCGAGCGGAAGCCGGGCAAGGAGAAGATCCACCGGTTGTTCCCAAAGCCTCGCCGTCCGTTGGGTGGGGGGCTTGCGATCATGGTGGCGGCAACCGCGGGCGCGCTCTTGGGACCTCTGCTCTGGGGGCAACCCCCGGCGGCAAAGGTCTTCTGGGTGCTGCCGCTGGCCTGGGGATTCGCCCTGATCGGGTTGGTGGACGACCTGCGTAAGGCCGGCGGCAGGGGCCTGCGTGAGCGCGCCAAGTTCCTGCTTCAGCTCGCGGTGGCACTCGTCTTCAGCTTGCTGCTCTGGGGGCTGGGCGACCGGCATGAGCTGCGGGTCCCGTTCCTGTCGGAGCCGGCCGACGTCGGTGTGATCTATGCGCTCTTCGCCACCATCGTGATTCTCGCGACGACCAATGCCGTCAACCTCTCAGACGGCATAGACGGCCTGGCCGGAGGCGCGCTGGCGATTGCCCTGGCGGGGCTGGCCGCGATCGGGTACATCGAGCCCGCGCGCTCCGTGGGCTCGGTGTCCTGGCCGTTTTTCGGGGCCGTAGTTGGCTTCCTCATCTTCAACTTCCCTCCGGGCCGGCTTCTCATGGGCGACACCGGTGCGCTGGCGCTTGGCGCGGCGCTGGCCGCGCTGGCCATCTTCGCACAAGCGGAGTTCCTGCTGTTGTTGCTGGGGGCGCCGTTCGTCATCAACGCCGCCTCCGTGCTCGTGCAAATGGGCGCTGTGCGCGGCCTCTGGCGGGTGGTGAAACCGCTGCGGCACAGCAGAACGGAAACCGCGCGGCCGTTTCTCTGCACGCCGCTGCACCATCATTTCCAGTGGCTGGCCTGGCCGGACAAGCGCATTCTCGCTCTCTACTGGGGGCTGGGCGCGATCATGGCGGCCTGGGCGCTGCTGGCGCTGGAGTCCAGCCTGGTGTGGCTGATGGGGCTGCTCGTGATCCCCGCCTTCCTGGCGGCCGCCGCCCTTCAGAAGAGAGTGAGCGGCAACTACTTCCTTGGGCTCAAGGACAGGCCCGACCAGCCTCCCGTTGTGGCGCTCTATCGGGGCCTCGCCGCCGAGGTCCTGGGCTGGCCGCTGCATAGGACAATCTCTGAGACGATCATCACGGAGAGCATGTTGGTTGGCGCCACGGCCGAAAGCATGTTATGGCGGCCGATGTCGGAGGTCGAGGCCCACATTGTGCTGGGCAAGATCTACGCCGATCAGCGGCTGCTCGACGAAGCCCTCGCCGAATGGGAGCAGGTGCCGACGCGGAACTTGCTGCTGCGCCCAAGCGTGATGCTGCGTCTGGCGCGCATCTACTACGGGGGGGATCGGCTGCTCGAGGCCATCAGGCTGTGGGAGCAAGTGCCTGTTTCCAGGCTGGCGGAGATGCCCAACCTTCGCGAGGTGGTTCGCAGCGCGAAGTTCAGGCTGGCGGACCTGGCCGGCAAGTCGTATCGCCAGGGGATGCGGAGCCTGCGCGCCGCCGAGCGCACGAAGGAGCCACCCGAGCGACTGGAGGCCCACTTGAGCGCGGCGCGGCGCTTCAACCAGGACCTGCTGTCCCTGCTCCTCTACGAGCGCGACAAGCTGCGGGGGCGCCCGGCCGATCCGGGCGCGGCCCGCGTCCGCCGGGAGTTGCTGCTGCAGACCCGCGAGATAGTGCTCGCGCGCATTCGCGAGATGGACGAGGCGCTGGCCAAGCTCACGCGCTCCGCGCTCGTAGCGCCGGCCGAAGCCGAGGCTCAGGCCCCCGACGCCGCTGCCCGCGCCGCGGCCGAGCTCCGCCTCCGGCGCGAGGACCTGCTGAGTCTGCTGGCCCAGGCGGGCAGCGGTCAGCCGGAGGTCACACAGACAGCGGTCCACCCGAAGGCCTCGCGCAACACGGTCTACCGTCTCGCTCTCGCTTGGCCAGATGGCGGGCCCAAAAGCGTCATCGCCAAGCTCTACGCGGCCGATCGCATCAGCTTCTTCTCCGCCTGCTACCGGCGAGAGGAGGGCGTGCTTAAGCTGCTGAGGCAATACGGCCTTCCCGTCCCCCGCATCTATGCAGGCGAGCTGCGCGACGACCAGGCCCTTCTCATCATGCAGGACCTAGGCGATGAGACGCTGGCGGAAAGGCTGGAGGCCTCTGACCCCGCGGTCAAGCGGCAATGGCTGCGCTCGGCTGTGAGCGCCCTGGCGGGCCTGCACGGCGCCGGTCAGGCCCACCTGCGCGAGCTCAAGGACGAGATCCGCAAGGTTGACAAGGACAGGCTCGGACCCGACTACTACCTCAATGCCCTGAAGATCGCCCTCGACCGCATCGCCGAGGTCGCCGACATGTCCTTCAGCGACGTTGACTGGGCGCAGGTCGCGGAACAGGCGCGGCCCCTGGTGGACCTTCTGGCGGGCCGACGGGGGGGCTTCATCCACTTCGAGTTCACGCCCCACCACCTGCTGGTCACTGAATCAGGGCTGTTCCTCTTCGACTTCGAGCAGGCGACCATCGGGCCCTACGAGCTGGACCTCGCCGCGCTGCTGGCCCAGCCGGAAAGCGACCTCGGGCCGGCCGGCAGGCAGGCGACCTTTGCCAGGCAGGCGACCCTCGGCTGGGAGGAGCTGATCCGTCACTACGCCGCGATCGCCGGGGAATCGGGCGTGCCCGTGCCCGACCTGGAGCAGCTCACCCGCGGCGTCGCCTATGCCGCTCTCTTCAAGTGTCTGGTCTACGCCGGCGCCGCCGGCAACTTCCTGGGCAAGTTTGGCGGAGAGCATCATCTGCAGAGATTCCAGTACTACCTCTACCAGTGCCAGGAGATCATGCAGAGATGGCGGCCGCTCCGGCCCCTCGGCCAACTGCTGGTCCCTCGGTTCCGGGCCGCGCGCGCCCAGGGCGGGCTGGCCGCGGGACGGCGGCTGTAGGGCGGGCGTACCCGCCTGACGTTTACCCGTCTCTGGAGGGCGGACAAGCCTACGCCTGCCGGCCGTTGACGGTTCTCTGACGCCGAGCGAAATGCTATCGCGGACTAAACGGGCCTGGACCTTACGCTCACACCCTGAGCAGTTGACGTCATCTCCGCGCCGCCACTATAATGGCTCCAGTGGGAGTGAGCGCCCAGGGAGGGCTTCCTCGTGGTTGAATTCCCGGGGATTCTTCTGATTATTGCGCTGGTGCTTGTCAGCGGCTTCATCGCGTATGTGGGCGACATCGTCGGCCGCCGCATGGGCCGCAAGCGGCTCAGCCTTTTCGGTCTGCGTCCCCGCCACACTGCCATCGTTATCTCCGTGGTGGCCGGCATGCTCATTACCATCATGACCCTGGCTGTGGCCATGGCTGTCTCCCGCGACGTCAAGGACGGGTTCCTCCGCGTTGTCGCCATGCGCGCCCGGCAAGTCGAGCTGTCGCGACAGCTTGCCCGGCTGAACGAAAGCATGAAGGACCTGGAGCGCACCCGCGCCGAGGCCGAGGAGGAGGTCCGCAAGCGCAAGGAAGAGGTCGAGCGGGCGCAGACCATGCTCAAGGAGGCCAATGCCGAGCTTGAGAAGATGCAGAAGGAGCTGAAGAGCGGCGCCGAAACGCTCAAGAGAGCCGAGGGGGCGCTGCGTCGCGTGGGGACCGCCTCGCTCCATCTCGCCCGCACCAAGGACGAGCTTCAGCGGGACATCGAGAATCTGAGGGCGCAGGCGGCCGGCGAGCTCGTGCTGGAACGTGCCATACCGGTCATCTTCGGGGCCGGGCAACCGCTCGACTGGCAACTCGTGGACGGGGAGCGCTCCACGAAGGCCATCCGGGAGGACCTGGACAGGTTTGTCGCCCAGCTCGACGGGGAGGCGCGCAGCGCCGGCGCGCGCCCTCTCCCCGGCAGCGAGGATGCGATCGTTATCCGCAAGCCCGTTCGCGATCCCGACAGCCAGTCAGTCGCCTGGTTTGACAACGATCAGGTGCTCGATGCTGTCGCTGAGCGAGTGCACGAGAGCACCGGCGGCGTCATCGTCAGAGCGTTCTCCGTCTTCAACACCCATCCCGGCGAGCCCGTGCGCGTGGACTTCGAGCTATTCCGCAATCACCTCGTCTTCCGCCGCGGCGAGGTCATCGCCCAGGCTATCATTGACGGCCGCCAGTCGGAGCCCGCGCTGATGGGCGCCCTGCTGGCCCTGCTGCGGGATGAGGTCAACGCCCGCGCCCGCGCGCACAATGTCATGCCCCGGCCCAGGACATCGGGCGGCGAAGCCTTCGGGTCCTCTCAGGAATCCGTAGGCGACATCAGCATTGACGAGCTGTTCAACGTGGTTGATCGGCTTCGCGCCATCAACGGCCCCGCCCGCGTGTCAGCCGTGGCGGCCGCAGACACCTGGACGATCGGCCCGCTGGAGGTGGATCTGCTGGTGGCCCCGGCCGGCGCCACGCCGGGCTAATGGCAGCGGCGACGAAGAGCAGGACATTGACTGGAACCGATACCCCCCCGAGCTTCGTTCTTGCACTTGACCCTGGCCGTGAGAAGTGCGGCCTCGCGCTTCTTCGCTCCGATGG
>Ga0315288_10001289_pt1 | contig 32259 bp, 25 predicted proteins | sample YL17G11_20_MG_FD_203454 | JGI IMG/M metagenome (GOLD analysis project Ga0315288, IMG submission 203454) | Sediment microbial communities from Yellowstone Lake, YNP, Wyoming, USA - YL17G11_20 | ecosystem: Environmental > Aquatic > Freshwater > Lake > Sediment | place: USA: Wyoming | collected...
TTGGCGCGCCCAGTGTCACTGCTGACGAGGCATCGTATGTCGTTGATCCGCCGCTCCCCGTGGGGGACTCGGGCACGGCGTTGCACACGCTTCGGGTGCGCTGCGCCGACATCTCCGGGCGCGAGGCGTTCTTCCCGCCGATCGGCCAGGAGTACCGCTTCCGAGTGTCCGTGGAGTCGATCCTTGCCGGTGTGCGAATGCTCGCGTTCCCCCTGGAGCTAGGTGTGGGCGGGAGCAACAGCCCGAACCTGGCCCGGCCCAGCGTCGTGCTGGGCACGCCGATCGGGCGTCCCGGGGACACGATCGTCGCTCGTTGGGACCCGAGCACCTCACAGTATGTGCGCAGCGACGTGGCGGGCGAGGACAACGCCTACATCCGCTTCCTTGAGTTGGGGAAGGCCTACTGGATCAGCGCCCCGACGGACCTCGGTCGGCTCAGCCTGAGGGGACGGGACACCAACGAGGAGATCGAGTACATCGACGGCCCGAGGACCACAACGTCGACCGGTGGGCTGCTGGCCACCGGCTGGCACCAGATGGGCACACCGTTCGCCTTCCCCCTCGCGCTCACGTCCTGCCTGGTGCAGCTCGAGAGCGGCGAGCTGCTGCCCCTCGAAGTGGCCGTCACGCGCAGCGCGGTCCGGGGCACGATCTTCCGCTACCTGGAAGAGATCGGGCGCTATGTGCCGGAGACCATCCCCGACGCGATCATGATGCCCATGGAAGGGTACTGGTTCCGGACGCTGGAGCCGGTGCGGCTATTCCTGGAACCGGCCCCGGCCACCGTAGGCGTGCGCAGCGAGTCGGCCGCCTATTCGTTGACGCGAGTGACCGGCGGCTGGGCGGCGCAGCTATCGGCCCATGTGGGAGCGTACGGTGACACGGAGAACGCGTTCGGGGTGGCCTCCGGCGGGTCCGATGAGTATGACGAGGGCCTCGACCTGGAATCGCCGCCGCCCCTGAGCAGCAAGGTCGATCTGTGCTTCCCGCATCCCGAGTGGAAGCAGGGCGCCAGCGCCCTCAGCCGCGACATCGCGGGCGATGCCGATCGCGTCAAGTGGCCGGTCCAGATAACGACAACGGTGCCGAACTCGGATGTGACGATCACCTGGGGCGACCTGCGCGCTGCGCCGCGGGACGTGGCCCTGTACCTCGTGGACAAGGAGACCGACAAGACCGTGAGCATGCGGTCCGCGGGGTCGTACACGTTCCGTTCGGGTGAAACCGGCGCGAAGCGGACGCTGGAGGTTCGCGCGGAGAAGCGCGGAGTCGGCGGACTGTTGACCGTGGAACTGCTGCCCGCCAAAGTCACGCGCGATGGCGCCGCTGCGGTGTCCTTCCGACTCAGCCAGCCAGCCGATGTGGACTGCGTGATCCGTAACGCGGCCGGCCGTGTGATCCGCACGGTGACCCAGGGCGAGACCATGGACTCCGGCCTGCGCAACCTGGTGTGGGACGGTCGGTCCGATGCGGGCGCCACCGTGCCGCGCGGGCTCTACATCGTTGAGATCACGGCGCGCACCGAGCAGATGGAGCAAGCTCGGGCCACACGCACGCTGAACCGGTGACGGGCGCCATTGATGGAGTCGCACGGAGGATGGTTATGGTGAATGCACGAGCGAGAGAGCGGGGACGCATGGTCGTGGCGTTGATGGTGGTTCTCGCCGGCGCCGCGGTGACGGGGGCGACCGCCGCCAACTACCCCCTGAGCCCCGCCTACACCATTCAGAACGAGTACCTCCAGTTGCGCGTCGGCGACATCTTCCTGGGCGACGAGTTCGCTGACGGCACCCAGTACCCGGGCCTGGTTGAGCAGAAGGCGCGCTTCATGATCCGGACCACGGGCGGCGAGCCCACGGTGATCGGCGATGAGACTGCGGACCTGACCGGGCCCCAGTATATCTCCGTCGGCAGCGACTTCGCAGAGGGGCTCAGCGGCTTCACGATGATCGCGATCGGCGACCCGACGCAAACGAGTTCAGGCGGCACCGGAGGCGGGGGTGGCACCGGCGGTACGGGTGGCACGGCGGGCATCCGCCAGACCAACAGCTCGAACAACTACGAGTTCGTCCTCTATGGCAATCCTGACGACGGCACATTCACCCCGGGTGGAGGGGAAGTGCAGAGCGACCTCATCGAGACCTACTGGATCCCCACGGCCCAGAACTGGGTCGAGATCACCCAGGCGATCCACCTCGTGCGCGACAAGGCCCGCATCGAGTACACCGTAACCAATACGTCCAGCACGCAGGATGCCATCATCGGGATCCGCCTCCTAGTGGACAACCAGCGAGGCGCCGGGGACGAGGGACCGATCTACTGGGCCCAAGATGCGTCGCGGGTACTCACCTCCACAGGGATCGAGCAGTCGTTCATCGAGGAGCGCGAGTGGCCGAGCGCGACCGACCCGCTGCGCCGCTGGTTCTGGTACCTCGCTCCCGATAGCGTTGCGAGCCCGGAGGTGGTGTGCGGCGCGATCGTGGAGAGCGTTCCGGAGCCGCGGAGCACCAGCATGGACGCCCAGGTGCCGGCCGACCGCATCGTGCTGGGCAACTGGAACCGGCTATATGGAACGACCTGGGACATCACTGTGGACCAGGGCAGGCGAGCCTCCGATGACCTGGCGACAGTGGTCTTCTGGGGCGCCGAGGACCCATTGGGGCGTGTGCGTCGCATCCCGCCGGGAGCCAAGCGACGTTTTGTCTGCTACTACGGCCTCGGATCGGCGACGGAGGACGTGAGCGGCACTTCGGCCGGCGCGAGCCCACGGGTCGTCGCCGCGACGATGGCGCCCTTCTCGCTACACCTCACGAGCGACCAGACGGGCTATGACTACGGGGGCGACACCGGTTTCCTCGTGGGTGGCTATATGAGCGCCGGCCCGAAGGAGACCCGTGAGGTGACGGGCAACACTGCTGCGCTGACTCTCCCGGAGGGGCTCGAGTCCGATGAAGCGCGCACGAAGCCGCTGCCGAACCTCTCTGCGGGCGAGACCGGGGCGGTCCTCTGGCACGTCCGACCCACCGGTGAGAAGTTCGGTGAGTTCACGTATACGGTGACGCTGACATCGCAGGGCGGCGGCTCAAAGAGCCTCTCGCGGTCCATCGAAGTGCCAGCGCTGCCCAGTATGACGACGCCCGAGCTCGTCCCGCCGAACCCGCCCTATGAGGGCGAGCTTCCCGGCGGCAGCTACCGCATGTTCTCCGTGCCCTTTGAATTGACGGACTCCGACGCGCGCTACGGGCTGCGCTACCTGTCCGCCGCGGACTCGACCCAGGAGGTCACCCCCCGGATCTTCACCTACAACCCCAACACGGCCCGGTATGATGAGTACCCCACAGGGTCGCGGGCGAGGGACATTGTTGCGGGCAGTGGCTACTGGCTGCTGCTCGACGAGGCCGTTCGCATCGAGGTGGAGTCTGGGAATGCCACGCCGCTGAACTCGGCCAACGTGGTGGCCATCCCGCTGCTTGCCTCCGGTGGCGGGTTCAACCAGGTCGGCTGCCCCTACACCTATGGGGTGCGCTTGCGCGAGGTGGAAGTCGAGTTCGAGGGGCGCGCGCTGGGCTACGCCGATGCCGTCTCCGCCGGTTGGGTACGCGGGACGTTCTGGTTCTGGGATCCGGAGGAGCGCGACGGCCGTGGCGGGTACGGTTTCTTCGGCGCCCAGGAGACAGTTCTCGCGCCCTGGATGGGGTACTGGTGCAAGGCGCTGGTGGACTGTCACCTCCTGGTGTACCCGCCGGATCACCTCGGGGCCAACCCGCCGCTGCAGCCGTTCGAGGCGGCGTCGAGTAGCGCGAGCGCGGCCAAGTCCCGTTCGGGTGGGACGCGGGATGACTGGATGCTCCAACTGGTGGCGAGCTCGCCCCGCGTAAGTGACTCCGCCAACTTCATCGGGGTCTCGCCGGCCGCGAGCCGTGGCTACGATGCGCTGGACGTGGACGAGCCGCCGGTCATCGGGCCGTATGTCCAGCTCGCGTTCCCTCACCCGAACTGGGGGCGCAACTCCGGCCTCTACACGCAGGACATCCGGTCCGCCGGCGGCGCAGAGCAGGCCTGGGACGTGCAAGTCCGAACGAACCTCGCCGGCGAGCAGGTGCGCATCGAGTGGCCGACCATGGCCCGTCTCCCGCGCGAGCTTGAGGCATACCTCGAGGACGTGCAGACCGGGAAGCGGATCTACATGCGGTCATCGGGCGGCTACACGTTCACGGCCGACGACACGGGCGTCCGCGATCTCCGTGTCATCGTCAAGCCGCGAGGTGGCGGACTCGCCGTAGCGACCTTCGACGTGGCCGAGACGATCCGCGGCGGTGGGGCGCAGTTCGTCTACACGTTGTCGGCCGCGGCGCAGGTCGACATCAGCGTGATCAACGCGGCCGGCCGTCGCGTAGCGAACGTTGTGCAAGGCGAGGACGCCGTGGCCGGTCGGAACACGGCAGTGTGGAACGGCCGCTCGGACACCGGCGCTCTGGTGCCGGGCGGGAGTTACCGCGTCGTGCTGACGGCGCGCAGCGATGAGGGCGGGCAAGTCAGCAGCGTGCGGAGTCTCACTGTGGAGTGATGGCCCCCGGGCTCCCTGGGGTGAACAGAACGTTGGTCAGCGCTGTTATGGCTTCGGCCGGATGCCGCGGAAGGATTGCGTCGGCGTCCGGCCGAAGCCACGTCTTTGGCATGGCGTATTCCCACGCCATGGGTCTGTGGAAGCGCGAGCAAAGCGCCTCCACATCCGGAGAGAGGCAATGCCCAGGGCATCTGCCCACACCGGGGACCATCGGAGGCCCCGCAGGTCCCGGTGTGTCCCGGCGCTAATGGCTGCGTTCATCCTATGGTCGGCGCTGGCAGCAGCGGCGCAGGCGGTGCAACGCATTGAGCTGCGGTCGGCAAGAGATGAGATCCTCGCCGACGGCAGCGACGCAGCACACATTGAAGTCCTCGTCACGGTGGATCGAGCTGGGGCGCCCGTCCCGGACGGCACACTCGTCCAGTTCCTCGCCGATATCGGCACGGTGGACCCCGAAGTCGCCACGACCGTGAATGGCCGTGTGGAGGCGCGCTACACCGTCCTCAGCCAGTCGGCGTCGGAAGTCACGATCCGGGCTTCCGCCGGCGGCAAGATCTCCGAGGAGCCGCTGCGCTTGCGGATCGTGCAGGAGAAGCGCGAGCGCGACAAGGGCGCGCGCTTCCTCGAGATCCGCGGCGACTACCTTGCCTACTTCGACTCGAGCGCTCTGCTCGTCGGGTACGGCAACTGCAGCTTCTCCTACCGAAGTCTCACGATCACCGCAGACAGGCTACAGCTCTCGGTCCCGGAGTTCGTGCTCAAGGCATCGGACGCAGAGGTGTCCAACGGCAAGACAACTCTCGAGGCCAAGGAGTTCTACGCCGAGTTCGCTCGCCCCACCACTCGGGGCGTCGCGCTCCTGCTCGAGCCCGAGGCCAAGACGCTCTACTTCACCGATGAGCGGTTCTTCGAGGCCGACTGGCCTGCGCCAAGTGACAAGTTCCGTGCCTGGGAGCCGGGCGAGTCGAAGACCGTCATCAAGGCGGACAAGGCCATCATCCAGCCGGGGTACAAGATGATCCTGTCCCCCGCACGGATCTACTACGACGGGACTCACGTCTTCACACTCTCAGCGAGGGAGCTTTCGCTGGGCGGCTCTCTGCCGGACGAGCCCCAGTACTTCGGGTGGGGCGCCAACGGCCCCATCATCGACATCCCCTGGTACGCGGTGACCCAGAGGAAAGTGACGGCGCTGGTCCGCGGGCGGTATGGCTCGCCTTTCGGGCCCGTATCCGGGCGGGAGGGGTTCTACGTCGACACCGAGGTGGAGCTACACACCGATGCCGGCGATGACGCGAAGGTGGCTGTCGACGGGCTGTTCACCAACACCTACGGCGCGTCCGCCGAGTACACGCGACAGCTCGACTCGCGAAGCCGCGTGTCGGCCTTCGCCATGTGGCCCCAACACCGCTACTTGTCCGGGAACCTCAACTACTGGAGATCCGGCGACTCCGTGGACAACATCGTGAACCTGCGTGCCCTGGGGGGCGGGGGACTGACGCCCTCATACTCGCTCGACTCAGCGTGGAACTTCCGCCCCAAGGACTTCGTCGGCGATTGGCAGTGGCAGTACAGCTTCGACGCGACACTGGCGCGTGACGCCTTCGACCCGCGAACCTACCTGGAGAGCGGAATCCGGACTCGCTTCCAGCCCGAAAGGTTCTACCGCATCGGCGACCGGGTCACCATCTCACCACGGCTCTCGGCCGGCGCATCGGTCGACACACTACGCCGCACGGAGACCATGGCGGGCGGGTCATTGGATGTCACCTTCCAGGTGAACCGGTCCACAAGCGTGGGCGTGAGCTACTCGGCGGACTACCGCCTTGGGGGGCGGTGGCTGAACGGCTTCAACCACCAGGTTACCGGCCGGCTCAACTCGTTCGGCAATGAGCGCTGGTGGCTGTCCGCGTCGGCGACCTACAACCTTCGCAACCAGTCACTGTTCGGCGTCGCCTACGGCTCGTGGGAGTTCATCCCGAAGTGGTACCTGGACGCTGGGCTCGTGTGGCAGCAGTTCGGCCCGGCGCAGTTCCGCGACTACACCATCGGACTCGGGCGCGAGATCGGGGGGCAGCAGGCTCGCATCGTCTACTCCACCTCGGAGGGCCGTATCTACTTCGAGCTGCGCCGCAAGGGCGGGTTCTTCAACTTCTAGCGGCCAACGATAGGCCGAGGGCACGAGCCCTCCGGCAGCGAGGCAGGAGGCGACGCCGCTGCGCCGAAGGAGCCTCCCATGCTCGCGCGGCTATGCGTCGAGAACTTCGCGATTGTCGATCGGGTGGAGCTGACGCCGGCGCCGGGGTTCAACGTCCTTACGGGCGAGACCGGCGCGGGCAAGTCCATCCTCATCGATGCGATCATGACTGTGCTCGGGGAACGGGCGGACGCGACGAACGTCCGCACCGGCGCCGAGGGGCTTCGTGCGACCGCGGAGTTCCTCCCCCCCTCCCGCCCCGACATATCGGCGGCTGTGGCCGGTCTGCTCGGCACGTGCGAGGACAACGCACTCGTCCTGGACCGCGTGGTGACGGGTGCCGGGCGCAGCGTGTGCCGGATCAACGGTCGGCCGGCGACCGTGTCGATGCTGAGAGTGCTTGGCGACCTCCTCGTGGACGTCCACGGGCAGCATGAGCACCAGGCGCTCCTGCGACCGGCGACGCACATCGACTTCCTCGACGCCTACGCGGGCGAGAGCGTCCTCCCCATGCGCCGGCGCTTCGCGGAGCAATGCCGCGAGCTGCGCGGGCTGGATGACCGCCGAGAGGCGCTTCGACGGAATGAGCGCGAGCTGCGGCAGCGCGAGGACCTGTTGCGGTTTCAGGTCCATGAGATCACCGACGCCGACCTCTCGGTGGACGAGGAGAGGGCGCTGCTCGAGCGGCGGAGTCGCCTGGCGAACGCCGAGAAGCTCCACGAGGCCGCCGCCATCGCGCACACGGCACTGGCGAGCGATGAGGACGGCGCCGCCGCTGGGATCGCGCGTGCGCTGCACAGTCTGCGCGAAGCGGCGCGCATCGATGCGACCCTCGGCGAGTGGGTCGACGCGCTCGAGGGCGCCGCGATCGCCGTGGAGGAGGCAACCCGGTCACTCGCAGCGTACCGCGAGGCCATCGAGTTCGATGCAGGCGCTCTGGACGCCTGCGAGGCGCGACTGCGGCGGATCGTCGAGCTCAAGAGGAAGTATGGCGACACGCTGGAGCAGGTGTTGGCGTACCTCGACAGAGCGGCCGGCGAGCTGGGCGAGATCGAGCACGCGGACGAGGCCCTCGCGTCACTCGACGCCGAGATCGCACAACTGACCGAGGCGATGGGCGGGCTCGCCGGCCGGCTGAGCGATGCCCGACGGGAAGCTTCCCAGGGCCTCGCGCGTGATGTGCTGTCCCACCTGGAGGCGTTGAGCGTCGAGCACGCGGAGTTCGTGGTGGACATCACATCCGCCGATGATGACCGCGGCCTGGTGTGCAACGGAGCCCGGCGCGCGTACACGTCGACGGGGATCGATCACGTGCAGTTCCTGATGAGCAACAACCCCGGCGAGCCGCCTCGGCCACTGGCGAGGATCGCGTCCGGCGGCGAGATCTCACGCACGATGCTGGCGCTCAAGTCCGCGGTCGCAACGGCGGAGCAGGTGCCCGTTGTCATCTTCGACGAGATCGATACAGGTCTGGGCGGCCGCGGCGCGCAGGTTGTTGGGGAGTACCTCCTGCGCCTGTCCGCACGATGTCAGGTGATCTGTGTGACGCACTCGCCGCTGATTGCCGCGCTGGCCCACGCGCAACACGCGATCCGCAAGGAGGAGTCGGGCGGGCGCACCCATGTCAGCGTGGAGACACTGGAACAGGTGGCTCGCGTGGCCGAGCTGGAGCGTATGCTGGGCGGTACGGGGGACGGGAAGGCTTCGGAGCACGCAAGGGAACTCTGCGAGCGAGGGCGAACTCTTCGGGAGCTAGCGGCAGCCGGCGGATGAGGGGCCCCAACCCCCATGTCGTGTGCCGTATGATAGACCCAGGGCGGGAGCGCGGAGGGAGGGAGTTGGGGAATGGCCGGGCGGCCGGCCGACCCAAGAGTGCATGGCGAACTCGAATGCCATCATCGCCACGATCATCATCAGCGCTCTGGCGTCCGCCGTGTCGCTTCGGTGGACGACCCGAGTGCTATCGGACTGGCGGCTGACTCGCCGGCTCTCGGGACGTCGCGTCGTCAGCGGAGCAGGGCTGGCCCTCGTTCCGGCGGTCGCCCTGACTCTGGTTACCGCCCACGTTGTGGGGCCGACCGCCCTCACAGGCCCGTTCGCATCCGTGCAGTTGCTCGGGATCATCCTGGCCGCGGCCGTGGGAGTGGCGGCGGAGCTGGCGGGCGGGCACGACGGGACCGGGCTCTTCTCGCGGCCGAGTCGTCCGCCCAAGGGCCGGGAGCGAGTCGCCCTCTGGGTCAAGGGCATCGGCATGGCCCTGACGGCATGGTGGGTAGCGCACCTCCTCGGTGCCGATGGACTGCGGGAGACGATCGCCGGCGGGGCCTTCGTCTTCCTGTCCGCCCACATTCTCAGCCGCGTCAACGAGCGGCCCGGACGAACGTTGAAGCTCTACTGGGCCCTCTGCGTCGCACTGCTCCTCTGCGCTGACAGCGTAACGGCCCTGCGGGCTGCGCCGGTCCTCATCGCCTCGTTGGTGCTGGGCCCGCATGACCTGACTGGGCGCGCCCTGCTCGGCGACATCGGCGCTCTGGTACTGGGCACGTCGCTGGGCACGATGGTCATCGGCGCGGTGGCATCGCCCGCGATTCACGCGCTCGCGCTCGCGGTCCTTGTGGTGGGAACGCTCGGCCTGGAGTGGCGCCCAATGTCTCGTCTGGTCGATAGCGTGCCTGCGTTGCGCGTGATCGACCGTCTGGGGGTGCGGGGCCCGGCAGCGGGTCCGGACAGGCGATGACCCCCGGTCCGTCCCTCGCATCGGTGTTTGGTCACAGGCTCACGGTGATCTGCGGGCCCTTTGGCGTCGGCAAGACGGAGATCGCGCTCAACCTCTCGATGACGCTGGCGGCGGAAGGCTGCGAGCCCCGCCTGATCGACCTCGACGTTGTGACACCGTACTTCCGCCCGCGCGACGTGGCCGCGGCTCTGACGCGAGCGGGGGTCCATGTCGTCTGCCCTGAGGGCGACGTGGCCTTCACGGACCTCCCGGCTGTCCCCGGTCATCTGCCCGCGCTTCTCGGCGCTGGGGCTCGGGGCGAGGCTACCGTCGTTGTGGATCTGGGCGGGGGGGCCCAGGGGGCGTTGGTGCTTGCGTCGCTCCGGAGCGCGTCGGACGCCGACGGGCGCCTGGGCGCCCTGTGTGTAGTGAACCCCTACCGGCCCGATTCGGCATCCGCGGATGCTCTGGGGCGCGTCATCGGGGAGATCGAAGGGGCGACGGGCGCCCAGGTAACCGGGCTCATCGCGAACCCGAACCTCAAACTGGCCACGACGCCCGCGACGATCGAACGCGGCAACGCGGCCATCCTATCCATCTCACAGGCGCTCGGGCTCCCCATTGTTGCGCAGTGCCGTGCAGAGAGCCTCCCGACTGGTGTAGACTGTCCGTGGGCTGTCCCGACGATATCCCTGCAGTTGATGATGCTCTTGCCTTTTGAGGCCGACCAAGCGAGGGTCCGTTGAGCCGCTCGGACTCCGAGCGAGCGGGTGAGTACGCTTGGTCCGTGGGAGGAGCGGCGACTATGCCGCGAATCGTCGTGAACGAGGGCCGCTGCCGGGGGTGTGCCCTCTGCGCGGAGATGTGCCCCAAAGGGGTCATCGACGCGGAGACGCACCTGAACCGGGATGGGTACCACCCGGCCCGGATGGCGGATAGCGCGACATGCACCGGGTGCGCGATATGTGCACTGATGTGCCCGCACGTCGCGATTGAGCGGGTATACCGGTAGGCGGACATGGAAGACCACACGGACGATCCACGGCTGGGGGACCTGGTTCTTCTCAAGGGCAACGAGGCGGTGTGCGAGGGGGCCATTTGGGCCGGCTGTCGGTTCTTCTTCGGCTACCCCATCACGCCGCAGAACCAGATCCCGGAAATGATGTCGCGCCGCATGCCGGAGGTCGGGGGGACCTACCTGCAGGCCGAGAGCGAGCTCGCCGCCATCAGCATGGTCCACGGCGCCTCGAGCGCCGGAGCGCGGGCGATGACCTCGTCCTCCAGTCCGGGCATCAGCCTCATGCAGGAGGGGCTGTCGTACCTTGCGGGCGCGGAGTTGCCGTGCGTTGTCGTGAACATCCAGCGCGGCGGGCCCGGCCTCGGGAACATCGCCGGCGCCCAGTCCGACTATCTGCAGGCGGTCAGCGGGGCCCACGGCGACATGTTCCTGCCGGTCTACGCCCCCGGCTCGGTTCAGGAGATCTACGATTTCGTGGCGGAGGCCTTCGACACTGCCGACCGGGTCCGCGGGCCCGTGATCGTCCTCGCCGATGCGATGCTCGGACAGATGACCGAGGCGATGCGCCCGCGGGTCGATGCCTGCCCTCCGGCACCTGAGAAGCCCTGGGCCACAGTGGGCGCCCGCAATCGAGCGCCGAACCTCATCACGTCCCTCTACACCCAGCCGGACAGCCTGGCGCAGCACAACCGGCGGATCCGCGCCCGGTTCGAGTCGGAGACGCGCGAGCTTTGTCGAGCCGATGAGTGCCTCACCGAAGACGCCGACGTGATCCTGGTGTCCTATGGCATCTCGTCGCGGTCGTGCCAGACGGCGTGTGAGCTGCTGCGCGAGTCGGGAGTCCGGACCGGGTTGTTCCGGCCAACAGTCGTCCGGCCGTTCCCGGAAGCGCGACTGGCCCAACTCGCTGCGAGGGCTCGCCTGGTGGTGTCGGTGGAGATGAGCCTGGGCCAGCTCGTGAAGGACGTGCGGCTTGCGGTGCAGGGCCGAGCACCGGTCACCGTGTTGGGGCGGCCCGGCGGCACCTACAGCACGTCCCCGGAGATCGCCGAGTTCGTGGTTACCACCTTGCAGCAGATGGCATCCTAGCCTTCGCCTGGCGAGGATGGGGAGCACCCATGGAGACGATGGAGAAGGTCGCGTTCTCGACGCCGGAGTGCATGGTCGATGCGACCATGCACTACTGTCCCGGCTGCACCCACGGTATCGTCCACCGTCTGGTTGCCGAGGCGATCGACGAGTTGGGCATTCGCGAGAAGTGTGTGGGCATCTCACCCGTGGGGTGCGCCGTCTACATGTACGACTACATGAACTGTGACTTCATCCAGGCGGCGCATGGCCGGGCCCCGGCTGTGGCGACGGGGCTCTCTCGCGCCCTGCCCGAGACGATCGTGTTCACCTACCAGGGCGACGGTGACCTTGCGGCCATCGGCACGGCGGAGATTGTCCACGCAGCGGCCCGCAACGAACGGATGACCGTGATCTTCGTCAACAATGGGATCTACGGGATGACCCAGGGGCAGTACGCGCCGACAACGCTCATCGGGCAACGAACGTCCACAAGCCCTCGAGGACGGAGCGTGGAGGTGGAGGGCTACCCGATCCGCGTCAGCGAGATGCTGGCCGCGCTGGACGGCCCGACCTACATCGCTCGCGCCGCCGTCGTGTCGCCGCCCACGGTCCGACAGGCGAAGCGGGCCATTCTGCGGGCGTTCGAGGCCCAGGTGACCTACCGCGGTTTCGGGTTCGTGGAGGTGCTCTCCACGTGCCCAACTTACTGGGGCATGACACCGGCCGAGGCGCTGAAGCGGGCCGAGGAGCACGTGGTGCCCTACTACCCCCTGGGCGAGTTGGTCGACCGGCGCCAAGGCAGGGAAACGGCGACTCGTCCCGAATAGCGCAGTGGCGGCAGCGATGGCCGCTCGAACGGATCACGGCAGTGCGCATCGAGCTTGTCATCCAGGGCACCGGCGGCCAGGGCGCTCTCACCGCCGGCCAGTTCCTCATTGAGGCGGGCCTCCGGGAGGGACGGTGCGTGTCCCTCGTTCCCTACTACACACCCGAGGTAAGGGGCGGGGAAGCCAATGCGATGGTGGTGCTGTCCGACGCCCCCATCGGGAGCGTGCTTCCTGCCGAATGGGACGTGGCCGTTCTGATGGCGGAGCGATCCGCCGCTCGCCTCGCGCTCCAGGTCAAGCCGGGTGGGCTCATCGTCTACAACTCCACCCTCGTGGGACGGCCAAGGACGCGCGACGGTGTCTCCGTCATCGGCATCCCGGCCTCGGAGATCGCGGAGCAGACTGGCAATGTGCGCGTCGCCAACATGGTCCTCCTCGGCGCGCTGTGCGCCCAGTGGAACCATGTGTCCACGGACTCCCTGAAGACCGCGATACGTGCGACGTTCACCGGGCTCAAGGAGCGGTTTGTGGTCGTGAATCTGGCCGCCGTCGACGCCGGGATCCAGGCCCTCGAGCAGGCGTGCGCAGGGCCGCTCGCCGGGCATGCGTGATCGGGCGCTCCGACGCTCGGCGGCGCCCCTGGCGGAACCCGCTCGGCGTCAGCGCTCCGCCCCTCCCCCCCGCCTTGTGCCGCAGTGGCGAGGACGCTACGATCAGGCACGGCAAACCCGTCTGCCATGGACCCCACACGCAGAGGAGACCCCTCGTGTCCGATGCAGCGACCCGCGACCGAGGCCCAGCCCAGCCTGACTGGGCCCGGCGTGTGCCCCAACGCGCGATTCGTGCGCTCTACCAGAGCTTCGGCGACGGCGCGCTGGACGATGACCTGCTGCGCGAGGTGGGATGGGCGCTCTGGGCAAGGGCTCGGGATGTCATCGCCGTCTCTGTGTCGGTGCGCACCGGGATCGTTGTCTGCCCGACGTGCGGCGGCCAGGCCCAACGCTTGAGGCGCCAGCGTCACCACGCCTCCCCGACGCCGCGACACGTTCAGTGCGAGCGATGCGGGCACTCGGGCGAATGGCGGCGGATCAGGGACGCCCTCCGGGCGAGCCCTCGCTGCTTGTCGTGCCTCAGCCCGCTTCGCTGGTGCTACGCTGCCCAGGCCGTGACGTGTCCCGAGTGTGAGGCCACGCTCCCGTTCACGACCTACACGCGGCGCCTGCGGGCCCGGGTGGCTTTGCCGTGCCCCGTCTGCAGCCATCGGCTGCGCGCCCCGCGCGTCCCGATCGCGCCGGACGACCAGTCCGAAACGCGAGACCGCCCCGAGGAGATCCTTTGGTGCGCGCGCTGTGGCACCTCGCACCCCTGGTCCCTCGTGAGACACCACTGGCGCTCCGCCCCCATCTGCTCATGCGGTGCCCCGATGGTCGAGGAAGACGGCGTGCTCGTATGCGGCCTGTGCGGCAAGACGTGGACGCGGGCGCAGTTCTCGCGGGTCCTCGCTCGTCGTCGCCGCGGCCCGTGTCCACGGTGCGGCGCTGCAATCTCGCGCGAACGCGACACCGTGCTCTGTGCCTCGTGCGGCGGCGAACGCCCCTGGTCTCACTTCCGACGACAGTGGCATGGCCGGAGCCTGCTGACCGGCGTCGGCGTGCCCGCATGTGAGCGCTTCGTGAAGCACTGGCAGGATCGCCCTACCGCAATGGCCGGCATGTTGGCGATCGACGCGTTCGTGCACGAGCTTCACTACGGGCCGCTGGCGCCACTCCTCGTCCGAGGTGGCCGCGAATCCGTTCTCTCGATGCTCGACGACCTCGCAGGAGTCGGCCGACCTCAGGCGCGTGGCGAACGTGGCTCGCGCCGCGGCGGTTGTGAGTGACAGGGCATGACACGTGGAGCATCGGCGTGTTCGCTGTGGCGGGGAACGGTGGCACCATCGTCGGCAAGGCCACAGGCGACCTCGGCTAGTCCCGGGCGCATGCCTGTCGACCCAGCGCAGAACCACGGCGGCCGGGCCCCGACCATGGTATGCGCACCAATCGATTCCGACGGCAACGGCTGCGCGGAATGCCCATCCTCAACTGACACGCCATGGGCGACGCCCGGGGGCTCGCCTATCGGCCTCGGCGGTCGACGACCACAGTACTCGCGTCGTGGTGCACGGCGAAGACGCTCGGGTCAACATCGACGCCGTACTTGAAGTGCAAGTGAAGCGTGAGGAAGTCAGCGGCGGGGTTGGGGATGCGCTCTTCGCCCGCTGCGGGGCCCGTCGCTTGAGGCATTGCGGCGAGCAGCGTCCGTACGCGGTCGCGCAGCTCAGTGAACCCGCGCGCTTCGATGTGCACCGGCAGCATGGAGTCCACGTTCGCATCGAGCCGGACAGAGTCAACACCCAGATCCCGTGCCGTTGTGGGGTGTCCCTCAGCGATGCGGATCTCGATCTGCTTCACACGCTGCCGGCCGAACCAGTCCTCGCCGATCACGCGCGTCGGAGACGCGAGCACAGACTCATGGGCCAGCCAGTCCGTCACGGAGAAGAGCTGGGTGAAATCCAGGGCATTGGTCTCCTCGACCACCGTGCGGTTGAGCGTCCCGAAATGCCAGGTGCGCGTGTGGCCCTTCTGCAGAAGCTGGATCATCTCACCATCCAACGCGGCGAACATGGCGTCGGGCTTGCGGAACCAAACCTCAACGCGGTTCGTCGGGCGCCCGCCTTGGGGTATGAGAGCCGGGGTGATGGTGCCATTGGCGTACCACGCGTCCACGCCCTCGAGGGCCCCGCGCATAGCCGCGACCGGGTCGGCGCTGGGCGGAGGCGGCCAGAGAACGACCAGTGTGGCGCAGACGACCAGAGCCGCGGCGAGCGACGCCGGCCGCAAGGCGATGCGAGGTACCCAGCCGAGACGTGACGGGCGCCGCCGACCATCCGCCCACGCATCGCCCATGGCCCCAACGCAAGCGACGCGCGCCACGGCGCTCGACGAGACATCCGGCCATTGTCTGAGCAGCTCGCCAACGATCTGCGTGTCGGCGAAGACAGCTCGGCAGTCGGCGCACTCGGCGAGATGCCGCGCGACGACCCCGTTCTCCGGGCTCTGTCGCCTGTCCGCCTCAGGCCCCAGCAGCAGGGCCCTGGCCTTCGCACATGTCATCATTCCCGCCCCCGCTCTCGCTGAGCTCCCCCACCAGTTCCTTCTTCAGCCGCTTGATCGCATAGTGCAAACGCGAGCCGATGGTCCCCACACTGCACTCGCATACCTCGGCGATCTCCTTCAGAGACATGTCCTGGAAAAACCGGAGCAAGACAACCGTTCGGTGCGGTTCCGGCAGCTCGGCGACAGCCCGACGGATCGGCAGGGCCCGCACCTCGCGCTCGACTACCTCGGCCGGCGCGCTCCGCACATCCTCATCCGCAGTCCGGTCCGTGATGACGTGGAGGTCGGGCCCATCCGCCTCGAGGACCTCGCGCCGACGCTTGACCTTCCGAAGCGCGTCCCGACACGTATTCGCCGTGATCGCGAATACCCACGTCGTGAGGTCGGCACGCTCGTCGAAGGTGTCGAGCCGACGGATGATCTTGGCGAATACGTCCTGCGCCAGATCCTCCGCCATGTCGCCTCGGCCGACGAACCTCGCAGCGAAGTTGAGCACCGGCCCGTGGTAGCGCTGGACCAGGGACTCCATGGCCGCGCGGTCACCCTTCCGGCATCGTCGCACGAGCTCGACAAGCGAACGGCTTGACCGATCGCCTTCGGGAACAATCATCCTGCCGCCCCAGGGACACGCTCGAAGCCTCCGTGAGATCCTACGTCCACGGTGCGTGTCCTTTTCACAGTGTAGCAGGGGCAGCGCAGACAGGTCCGTACATGCGCCCCTCCGGAAGGGGGCCGGAGCAGGCGGCAACGTCACGAAGGGGGTAGCAGACCGGCCTCGGCCAGGCAACTCCGGATGAGGGCGCGGCCCTCATCGGTAGGCTCGTGGTACGGGCGTCGTTGGTGGGCGGCGCACACGCCCAGCATCTCGAGGCACACGCCCATCACCCGCCGAGGCGTGCCCGCCGAGTAGAACCGACGGAGGCGGGAGAGACTCTCCTGGCGGGCGCGCGCCGGCTCGATGTCGCCGGACCGGGCGGCCTCGTAGACGGCTAGTACCATCGCCGGGGCCACGTTCGCCGTGCCGGACACGATCCCGTCGGCGCCTGCGAGCATTGAGGAGGCCGCCAGCGGCTCGGCGCCCTGCCACACGAGGAACGCGGGCGCACCGGCCTTGAGCGCGATGGTGCGGAGCATGGCCTCCATATCGCCGCTGCTGTCTTTCATGCCCACGCAGCGCCTATCACCGGCGAGCTCCGCGATCATGTCCGTTGACAGAACGTTGTTCGTAAGCTGAGGGATGTTGTAGAGCGCAACGGGGATGGGTGAGGCGACGATCAGATCCGCGAAGTAGCCCATCAGCTCGCAGCGCGAAAGCGGGAAGTAGAACGGCGTCTGCGAGACGGCCACAGCCGCGCCGGCTTCGGCGGCATCGCGGGCGAGGTCGATGGCCGTGGACGTGGCATTGCTCCCCACTCCCGCCAGAACCGGCACACGCCCCTCAGCGGCGTCGACCGCCGCCCGAACGTTCGCCGCGGCCTCCTCGCGAGTGAGCAGAGGACCGCTGCCGGTGCTGCCATTGATGAACAGCGCCGACACCCCCGCGTCGATCGTCCTCCGACAGATGGCGGCCAGAGCGCCGCAGTCGACACGCTCGTCCTCGGTGAACGGTGTGAGCACCGCGGGTATGACCCCGCGCAACGAAGCGTCCGCCATGGCATCCCCTCCCGCACGGCCAAGTGGCCCACACTTCGACACACGAGCGCGCCGAGCCTCCGAGGCACAGGGGGGGACGGCGACAGCGTCTACCCGCTGGGCTCTGCGCCGTCCTGGGGCGGATCGGGCACGGCCGCAGCCGATGCTCCCAGAGCTTGGGCGAGGGCCTCGACACAGTCGGGGTCAAACTGGGTGCCCTGACATCGTCGCAGCTCCGCGAGGGCGTCGGCCTTGGACTTCTCGAGCGAGTCGATGCGCCTATTGACCATCGTATCGAAGGCACATGCAACGGAGGTGACTCGGGCGAGCAACGGGATGTCCTGGCCGGCCAGCCCGTCGGGGTACCCCTTGCCGTCCATGCGCTCGTGGTGGCTGCGGACGGCCGGCACGACGGCCCGGAGCTCATCGATCCCGTCAATCATCTCGGCGCCGACGACGGTGTGATTGCGGACCTGAACCCACTGTTCATCGGACAGCGGGCCGCCGCCGTCGAGGATATCCTCGGCGATGCCGATCAGGCCCAGGTCATGCACCAGGCCGCCAATCCGAGCCAGGCCGGCTACCTGACGCACCTCGGGGATCTGGTCGGCCATTTGGGCCGCGATATCGCCCGTGCGGCGCAGGTGGGCCGCCGTCTTGGCGTGCTTCGCCTCAATCGCGCGAACCATCACCCCGATCAGACTTCCCATCAAGCGCCGCAGACGGGAGTCCAGAGAGACGCGCTCGCCCCGCAGATCGGCCAGCTCCTTCACGCTGTCCACGATGCGACCAATGTGCGCGGAGTCGAGCGGCTTGAGGGCCAGATGGGCCACGCCTTGCTGCATCAACTCGCCGGCGGCGGGAAGACTCTGGGCGCCCGTGAGCGCGACGGTACTGCCGTGCCCCGCAGACGCCAGCACGTTCTGGAGAAGAGCGGGATCGCGAACCCCGGGGGCCTGGACGTCGATGAGCAGCACGTCATACCCGCACGAGGCCTTCTCCACGGCCGCCTGGAGCGACCCCGCCACCTCGACTTGGTGCCCCATCGTGGCGAGCAAGCGCTCGGCCTGTAGGGTGGTAGCACCGTCCGCAGAGACCACCAACACCCTGGCTCCCACGGCGGCAAGCGAAGCACCTGGCTGGGACCCCGTGTTCTCCTCCACGAGCTCCCCCCTCCCGGGCGAGACGGTTCTCTGTTCGGTCGCCCCGGCGCTGGGACCTGCCGCATCCGCCACGTTCTCGTGGTGCTCTCTACCCCGGCAGCGAGGTATCAGTGGGAGCGCCGAGGAATGCTCGCCCATATCAGCGGCCCTGCGGGGTCCGCGTCCGATGCGCGTTCCGCGCAGGCGGAGGACCGGAGGTGTCACGATTGGACAATGTCAGCAGACGCGACTTCCTCGCCCGCTCGGGTCAAGCGGTGGCCGGGCTCACGATCCTGAAGAGCGGATGGGCGCAGGGGGCCAATGAGACGATCGGTGTGGGTGTCGCCGGTATCAACGGGCGGGGCCAGTCTCACATCGCGGAGTTCGCCGGCATCGAAGGGTGCCGTATCGTCGCTTTGTGCGACCCCGATGCCAGCCTGTTCGAAGCACGCGCGAAGCCCGTAGTCGACAAGTACGGGTACAAGCCGAAGTTCTACCAGGACATCCGCGACATGCTCGCAGACGCTGCGGTGGACGTGGTCTCGATCGCGACCACGAACCACTGGCACGCCTTGGCCACCATCTGGAGCTGCCAGGCCGGGAAAGACGTGTACGTCGAGAAGCCGGCCTCATGGTCCGTATGGGAAGGCCGGAAGATGGTGGAAGCCGCGCGGAAGTACGAACGGATCGTTCAGGTGGGCACCCAGAGCCGTTCGGACCCGACCGTGCGGAGTGCCATCGGGCGGCTGTGGGCCGGGCAGATCGGCAAGTGCTTCATGTCGCGCGGGATCTGCTTCAAGCCGCGCGGCTCCATCGGCTTCAAGGAGCCCAAGGACCCTCCCGCCCACCTGAGCTTCGACCTCTGGCTCGGCCCGGCGCCCGCGCAGCCGTATCACGGGAACCTCGTACACTACAACTGGCACTGGTTCTGGGACTTCGGCAACGGCGACCTGGGGAACCAGGGCGTTCACCAGATGGACATCGCGCGGTGGGGCCTCAACCGCGGGCTGCCGACCAAGGTCCACAGCATGGGCGGGCGGCTCGGGTACACCGACCAGGGCCAGACGGCCAACACCCAGACCTGCACCTTCGAGTACGATGACGGCACACTCCTTGTCTACGAGGTGCGCGGCTTGCCGTCGAACGACGAGGGCGGCGAGCGGATCGGCGACCTGTTCTACGGCCCGGACGGATGGATGGCCTCTGGGGAACGTTACGAGCCCAGGATCGGGTACAAAGGCGATGGCCAGGCGCCCGAGATCAGCGACCTGCCCGATGTCGGCGGCAACGGCAACGGCAGCCACTTCGGCAACTTCGTCGATGCCGTACGTAGCCGCGACATCAAGGACCTGAACGCGGACATACTCGAGGGGCACCTGTCCGCTGCGCTGTGCCACCTCGCGAACATCTCCCTCCGCGTCGGACGCAGCCTCACGCTCGACCCGGAGCAGGAGCGGTTCGTCGGTGACGGCGCGGACGAGGCCAACAAGCTCCTGAAGCGGCACTACCGCGAGCCCTATGTCATCCCTGAGAACGTGTGAGGCCCGCCGCTACGTGCCGATCCTCGCGAGGCCGTAGAGGATGCCGAGCACGGCAATCGCGAAGACTGTCGCCAGCGCGAAACCGATGACATTCACCGCCCGGCCGTGCTGCAGCTCCCAGGGATGGCCCTCCCGCTCGCCCATGTAGACGGTCTCGATCCCGGCCTCCTCCAGCTCGTGCTCCTTGCCAACGGGAGTGTGGATGAGCCTGAAGAACTTGCGCAAGCGCTCCGGGTCCTCCGGCCGTGTGAGCATGCTGCCGATGACCATGAGAGCGATCCCGGGGGCAAGCTGGATGGCGAACAGCCAGTCCGTGTCCTCCTTGGCGGCGAACGCGCCCAGATACGAGAGCAGCAGCGACGAGCCACCGACCCTCTCGCCGACCATGGCGCCAATCTTCCCGAAGAAGAGCCAGATGACCATCATCGTGATGAACGAGACCCATGCACCCTTGCGGGTCGCGCGCTTCCACAGGGCGCCGAACCAGATGAGCACGCCCATCCATGCGGCCATCGCCATGAAGATGGTGAGCGCGTCCACAACACTCTCCACGGTCAGGGAGAGGGCAACGCCGAACACGACGACGATCAGCCCGGCGACGCGCCCCACCCGAAGCTGCTGCGCGTCGGTCGCCCCGCGTGCGAGGTACTGCTTGTAGACGTTCCGCGTGAACAGCGCGGACCCGGCCACCATGAAGGCGCTTAGAGTGGACATCTGGGCCGCCAGGATCGCCGCGAACATCAGCCCGGTCGCGCCGGGCGGGAGAAGCTCGCGGATGGCGAGCCCGAAGGCATCCTCCCGGGCCGCGGGAGCGGCCAACATCCCCTGTGCCACCATGCCCGCGACGATGAGCCCGGCCAGGGCCCAGCCCATCGCGCAGAAGCGTTTCGCGAAATTGCCGTATGTGAACCCGACCCGGCCTTCGTACTCGGTCTTCCCGGTGGAGCACACCTCCATGATGTGCGGCTGCCCCGCGATGCCGATAACCATGCCGATGGTGCCGATGATGGCGAACTGCAGGTCGACCTCCTGGTCAGCCGCCAGGCTGAACATCCCCGCGTTGAGCACCCCATGGAGCCCATGGAACCCCCCAAGCTTCGCCAGCCCAAAGGGCACGAGTAGCAGCGACATCACAACGATCAGCACGCCCTGCACCGACTCCGTGATCACCGTCGCGATGAGCCCGCCGGCGAACCCGTAGGCGACGAACACCACGGTCATCAGGACGATGGCGGGCGCCTCCCAGTCGGCGCGTCCGGTGACGGCTTGGACGATGGTCCCCGTGCCTTTGAGGAGTGTGCCCGTGTTCACGGCGAAGATCAGCAGCCCCATGACCGTGTACAGGACACCGAGCGCGTTGCTGTATCGCTCACGGAAAAAGTCGCTCGTCGTCACGTAGCGGGACCGACGGAAGAAGGGCGCCATGACCCAGTAGAAGGGGGTCGCGAAGAGGTAGATATAGGTCCACCAGATTCCGCCCATCCCGCGCTGGTAGCAGGCGCCGGTGACGCCCACCGGGTCGTCCGCGTGGGTGCCTGTCCCGAGGGCGTGCATCACCATGAGCCACTTGCTGAACTTCCGCCCCCCGGTGAAGTAGTCCCCGGAGCTCTTGACCTTGGCCTGCTGGTAGATCCCCAGGGCCGCTATGCCCACGAGGTACACGACGACGACGATGATATCCGCTGGACCCACGCGATCCCGGCTCCCCTCCACCCGCGCATGACGCGGTCGCCATCGACCGATGACATTAGGTCAACACGCACCCAGGTTCCGTCCCGCGGGGAGCTTTCCCTCTGGTCCGGCGCGCGAGGGAAGACCGGGGACAGCCACCGATTTCGACCGAGCGGCGCGCTGTGGCCAGGTCACTTCGCCGAAATCGGTGGCTGTCCCCGGTCTTCCCTACCCCGCCTGCCGGCACTATGGTTCGATCACCGCCTTGACGACGCGCAAACGCTCTACGTCCTCGAGCGCCTGCCCTGCTTCATCCAGCGTGTAATGCCGGGTGATCATCTTCTCCCACGGGACGGTCCCCACGGAGCGGCTCATCATGATCAGCGCACGATAGACGTGTGAGAAATCAGAGCCCCAGCAGCCGCGGATGTCCAGGTGCTTTCTGTTGATGTGGACGTGGGGGTTGATCTGGACCGATCCGCAGTCCGTGTACTGCCCCACGATGACGTACGTGCCGTTGTCGCGAGTCAGCTCCATGCCCTCGACGACAGCCGCGGGGCTGCCGCTGGCCTCGATACACACGTCCGCGCCGCGCCCTCCGGTGAGACCGCGCACTCGCTCCACGCGCTCCTCAGGCGTCGTGCGCTCGATGCTGACGGCCTCATCCGCGCCGAACTCGACGGCTAGGTCCAAGCGCTGGTCGGGCGCGCCGACGATGGTAACATGTCCGGCGCCCGCAAGCCGTGCCAGCGCGACGGCACACAGCCCTACCGGGCCACTGCCCTGCACCACCACCGTGTCACCCATGCGCAGCGTGGCTCGATCGACCGCGTGGAATGCAGTAGGAAGGCCGCAACCGCCAGAGATGAACGTCTGCGGCGACACGTTCTCCGGCAGCCGAAGGATCTTCACGCCGGGCTTGAGGTAGATGGCCTCACTCCACCCGCCGAGTAGCCCCTCATCGGCCGAGTATGTGATGCCGTAGACACGGCGCTTCGGGCAGCGGGTCGTTGCCTTGGCGACGAGGCAGAACCAACACTGGCCGCAGGTCTCGTGCACATCGAGGAATGTGACGACATCGCCGATCTCGAACCGCCGGCCATCGACGTCATGCACCTCGCCGTTCATCTCGGCGATGCGGCCGACGCTGACGTGGCCGGGGATGATGGGGTAGGGCACACCGGCGAGTCTTCCGTGGAAGAGGTGGCAATCCGTGCCGCACACGTCGCTGTAGATGGTCTCGAGGAGAACGGCGCCGCACTGGAGAGTGGGCCGGTCGAAGTCCCCTACCACTACTCGTTCACCCGCCCCGCGCATGACGACAGCCCGCGGCATACTGCGTTCCTCCTGTCCGCCGTCCCATAGCTCGCCGCTACGCGTGGCTCATCCGCATCGGCCCCGCTCGAGACTGCACCGTTGCAGCCAGGCGGGGCCGCCTCATCGCGGTCCGAAGGTCACCGCCGCCGAGGCGTAGGTCTCCTGGATCCCCCCGCCTACTACACGGGCGCGAAACACCGCCGGGTAACCGGCGGCGGCCGTGTCGAAGCTGCCGGTGCCGTCCGCGAGCCGGAGGCGCGCCCCCCATTCACGCCCATCCCGGGCGCCCACGCGGAGAAGCTGAACGTGGGCCTCGCCGTTCAGCGGCAGAGGCGCATAGGCTGCGCCGCACAACACGTCCACCGTGACATCGGCCGCGGGCTCTGCCAGCACGACGGCGAACTCCAGCTCGTCGCCAGGGGCCAGCCGGTCCGACAGAGGAGAGCCATCCGCCATCGTGACCGCCAGGCCGTCCACCGGTCGAGCGACAAGCCGCAGCCAGTCGTAGGTGAACGCCGTGCCCGGTGTGACCGCCCCGTCGGCCGCCTTGCCGGCCCCAGCGCAGAACACCCCAACGAAGGCCTCCTTCGCCTCGCCGGAGCGGAAGCTCTCATGGACGTAGTGCGTATCCACCGTGTAGATCCCCGGTCGAGCCGTGTTCACCGCGGTTCGGTACCCGGGCGCGCCGGAGGACGATCCATAGGCCACCGTGGTGAATCGGTAGCCATCCCCCCGGATGTCATCGAGCTTCACCTGAAGGAACCGGTGAGCGCCATCGTGGGGAAAGATGCGGGTCATGGCGGAGTAGCCCGGCTCGGCAGTGGAGCGGCAGACGACCCGCCCGTCTCCGGTGGGCTCGACGCGGAAGTCCGCAGGCTTCAGCACCCACTTCGTGTCATGGCCGTCCCAGTTGTAGCTCTCGGCGCACTCGAAGGAGTCAAAGTCCTCCACCCACAGCGCGTTCGGTTTGACTGCGCCCGCCGCGGGCAGGTGGGTCTCGAGGTCGGTCTCCGGCGCCGGGTCGTAGGTCGTAGTGATAGGCGGCGCCCCGCCAGGATCGGTGTAGGCCTCGACCTCGGACACGAGCGGCTTTGTGGGAGTCGCCCCGGCGCGCACGGCGAGAGCCGTGAGCCGCAGCTTCAGGCAGTCGACGGGGGGATCGAGGGCGTGCTCGATCACCATGGCCTCGTTACCGCGGACTTGCGCGCGGTTAACGCCGCCGCCCGGCTCGCGAAGCGTGAGATCGTAGTCCGAGAGGTTCGGTGTGTAAAGCACGACGCGGCCGACGCGCTCAGGCTGCGGGAGGGTCAGCTCGACCCAGGCCGGCTGCCCCTCCGGAACGTGAGACGCGTACCAACCCAGGTCATCGACGATCCCGTTGGCCACATAGTAGTAGTACTGGTTGAACCAGGGCGCGTAGTACCCCTCGGAAGCCGCGACGCGCGTCCCGCGGCTCACGTGCAGCAGGTTGCCGGGCTTGACGGCCGCAGCCGCTTGCCGCGCGACCTCCGCCTCGGTGTCGGCCAGCGATGGCAGTGCCTCGCCGGCGGGGTCGGTGGTGTAGATGCGGGCGTCGCCCTCGCGGAAGTGGTCCGTGAGAACGCCATCGGTCACGGCGACACGCCGCCCCTCGGCGACGACGATGAGCTCCGAGGCATCACGGAGCAGCGGGTGTCCCACGGTGACCTCCCGCTCCCCCGGCTTGTGGTTGACGACGACGAGGTACAGACGCCCGCCTGCCTCGCGGATCCATCCCGCGACCTCGGCATCCGCCTGGATCGCCAAGGGCTCGGCCGGAGCCGGGGCAGCCATCGCCGGCTCGAGGAAGCGCACTTCGCGCCACATGTGTGGGAGGCCGTAACGATGGACGACCTCGGGCATGAAGAAGGGACTCGTGTAAGCGGTCCATGCTCGCGCCCCATAGGCCAGCGAGACAAGGTACTGGCCCCGCATCGTCACGAAGGAGTAGGGCGGCGCAGTGCCGTACTCGTTCGTGAAGTGGGCCTGCGTCGACGAATGCCACGGCGTCAGTGCCAACGCCTGTCCCGGCCCCATCACCTCCTGGCACCGTTTCATGAAGTTTGGCACGTAGTCGGGTTCGGGCGAGTAGGGATCGGGGCTGAGAATGTCCGCGCACCGATAGCCGTGGGTGATAATCCCGTCGAGCGTGTCATTGGTCACGACGACCGGGTGATAGGGGTCCAGCTCAGTCAGCAGGCGGTAGTAGGCCTCGAGGTACGCCGGCCGTACGTTGTTGATCTCCGGTTCGTCGGCGATGTAGTAGCCCAGCAGCCCGGGCTCCGCGCGCACGGCCTCGATGAGCTGAGTCACGTACCCTCGCAACACGTCGCTCGGCTCGTCCAGGCGGGACCACTCATCGCGCACGCCGCCATCGTCACCACGCCAGAGGGACAGCGAGTAGTAGATGCGGCCCGGCTCCACGGACACGATGGAGTAGATGCCGTGCTCGGCGAAGGGTCCCGTGATGCCGGAGACGTCAGGCAACGTCGGCACGTGCGGCGTCTGGAGGTTCTGCAGGGCGACGACGTCGGCGCGGGGGTCCTCAACGGGCACCTCTCCATACCAACCGATGCCGACGAACGGCCTGCCGTTCACCAGGATGTTGCCGTTGGCGTCGACTCGCACCTCGGTCCCGGCCGACGGGGGCGGGAGCTTGTGTACCGGGGTCCGGATCTCGGCCACACGCGCGCCGTCAGCCTCCGCCACCGTCTCCAGCGTGGAGTCGCCAAGTGGCAGGTCGGGGCACGGCAGCTCCGCCTCGGTAGCCGGGCCGGTCACGGCTGCCTCGCCCTCGGCGATGGGCGCTCCCTTGCCATCCACGAGGCGGAAACGGAGCATCTCCGCCCTCTCAGCGATGTCGGCGGACAGCCCCACCCGGAAGCGAAGGGCCTCGATCGTCTCCGAGGCGAAGATGGTGTTGCGGTAGCAGGGCATGAGCAGCCGCACGGTGATCGGTTCGTATGCCGTCGAGAGGCGCGCAACGGTGGACCGGAGCAGATCGCCCGAATCGGCCTCGCGCACCTCGAGCACCGCGAGCACCTCGCCCTCGCCCGCCCTCGCCGGCAGCGCGGGGAAGCGCACAGCGGCCGTCTCGCCTGAGGCTAGAGTCGCGACATCGCCCTCCACCAGCGCCCCCGGCTCCGCGAGACGCTTGGAGGACGCCCTGAGTCGAGCAGACGCGCCGGTCTCGTTCGTGACCTCGCACAGGGCGGCAACTCGCGTCCCGTCGCCCGTGGCCTCAACCTCGACCCTCGGAGCCGACACGGCGATGGCGTACCGCTGGGGCTGCATGCTTACGCCGAGCAGACGGCCGAACAGCCGGGGCTGGTGGAAGTTGCCCGACAGTGGGCTCCACGTAGACAGCTCCTGCGCGCCCCCCGCATACCGTTCGCGCGCGATGTTGAGCAACCATGCCTCGCCCGGAGTGCCGCGCGATGGGAGCGCCGCGAACGGGATGCGCACCTCCACCGTCCACTTGGATGCCCCGACGTCCGCGTGGGCAGCCGCCTCGATGTCGCAGTCCCACAGGCGCGAGTGGACCAGGCCGTAGTCGGCAGAGTCGTCATCGTACCAGATGCCAAGGGTGTTGATGACGAAGTGCTGGTAGTAACGACCCTCGCCCGTCGCATTGAGGAAGATCTCGACGCAGTCGTCGCCGAACACGAGGCCGTCGTGCTCGGTCGCCTGTGCCCGGAGAGAGCCGATCTGGGCCTCGTCGCATTCGATCCCCACGACCAGGCCGCGGTCACCGGAGAGAACGGCGAAACGGGTACCCACGGGGGCGGGGGTCAGCGGCGCCTCCGCGGGCTCAGCCCGTGTGAAGCCTCCGTACCATGTGGCCGCACGCCACGGGCCGTCGTCGAGACGGCCATCGACAGTCACGGCATCCCCGCCGGGCTCGGCCGTTGCTGTGGGCGCCGAGTGCGCGGGCTCGAAACAGAGGCACACAGGCGTGACGATGCACGCCGCGAGTAGCGTCACCCGGCCCCGATGCGCCATGCTCATCCCTCCTCACGGTCGCGGAAGCCACAGGGCACGGTGAAGGTGGGACCGGTAGTCCCGGAGCTCACTCTGGCAGTATCCGTACCGGTGGCGTCTCGCCGGTCGGGCCGCCCAGCGGGATGGTGCCGCTCTTCGCGCCCTTGGAATCGTATACATCGACGCGGAGCTTCCCGGACTGGTCCTGCATGAGCACCGTGAAGAAGCGATCGCCGGAGTCGGTCTCGAGCAACTGGAAGCCGACGGCCTCATCCGCGCGGAGGCTGGGCTGGGCCTCGGCCATGGTGCGGTAGTAGGCCGAGCAGGCCATGGCGACCAGTGCCGCGATCGTGATGATGATGGACCACTTCTGCAACCGCATGGCTGCGGGTCACCCTTTCGTTGGTGGGTGTCACCGGTTTCCCCCTGTCACCGCACCGTGCGCGGCACTACCAGCCGTAGGGCCGATGGACGGACGCGAACTTCGACCTCACCGCGGCCGAATGGCTCGCCGTCTGCCTGCATCCAGACCTCGGGTCGGCAAGTCACCCGTGCGGAGCGGCATCGGTAGAGGCATTCGCCAGGCATGGGCCTCTTGAGCAGCAGGCGGTCGAGTCCCTGCGCGATGAACGCAGGACGAGAGCGAGGCCCAGGGGGCTCGGCGGTCGCAACCCAGATGTCCAGGATACCATCTGTGGGGTCGGCCTGAGGCGCCAGGTTGAGCACGCCGGCGTACGTAGGCGTGTTTGTGAGCAGCGCCATCCATGCACGGTGTCGGATGACCGTCTCATCGGTCGCGATCTCGATCTCGAACGGCGAGTACGTCAGGGATGCGCACACAGCGGCGCGGAAGAACTCCGTCCGGCCGATCCACGCCTTCAGGCGTCCCCCGACGCGGCGGGCAACCTCGGCATCGAACCCGAAACCGATGAAGAGGACGAACAGCCGGCCATTCGCCTCCCCGAGGTCGGTTACGCGCGTCTCCCCGCAGATAAGGGCGTCCACGGCACGTTGCCAGCGTATCGGTATCCTCAACTCCCGGGCGAGCACGTTGCCGGTGCCGAGCGGAATGACGGCCAGGGCCGTGTCGCTGCCGGCGAGGATGGGTACCACTGAGTTGACCGCCCCATCGCCGCCCGCGACCCAGAGACGCTCCAGACCCTCCGCGACGGCCTCGCGCACGATGGTCTGCGCCTCGTCGACGGACCGCGTCTCGCGGACCTCCGCCCTGCGACCCGCCGCGGCGATCCGCGCCGCGATAGCCGCGGTCTTGCGGGCGTTCGTGCGGCGGGAGTGGGCGTTCACTAACAGCAGGTCCGACATACTCGACATCCCAGGCCGTACAGCGGCGGGTCTGTTGTTGTCCCGCCTTCGTGGGCACCCCCGCGCTCTCCTCCTGCCCTCCCGCCCCAGCAACGGGGCTCCCCGAGAGGGCACGCCCCCGTCCGCTGTAGCACCATGCCCACCGCACGAGAGAGGAGGCGATGCGCGCGACCGCGAAGGGAGCCCTTTAGCAAGGGGGGTTGAAGGGGATCGGCGGGTCCGGAAGCCCGCCGGGTCGCGCGCCTGGCCCCGGGGCGATGTGCCTGCCCCCATCGTGGACCGGCCGCACGGGTCCCGGATTCTGCGGATGTGGAAGGGTAGGAGTCCACTCTCCATGAGGGAGGGGAAGGTACCGGTCGGTTATTGCAGTAGATAAGCGTCATGGTTGTGGGCGACGATCTGACGCGAGACGATTTGGTCAAGCTGGTTGGACTGCACGCCGTTGAGTAGACAGTGGACGGTCTGGGATTAGCGGACTCGAGCAGGTCTGAAGCATCCCGCGAGGCGGGAGGCAGGCATAGGTTCGGGATGGCGCTCGTGAAGCCTTGTGACAAGACCGAGTTCGAGTCGGCTCTACTCCGCACTGCGTATGGGGTGCTTCGTTCCGCCGACTCGAACTCGAGGGGTGTCTGGTAGCTCAGGGCCGAATGCAGCCGCTTCGTGTTATAGACGTCGTCGATGAACCGGCTCAGGCACTGCCGGGCATCCTCCAGGTCGCGATACTCGGTCAGATGGACCTCCTCGGTCTTGAGGGTGGCGAGGAAAGCCTCCATCCGGGCGTTGTCTCTGGGCTTTCCGCGGCGGCTCATGCTCAGCACCAAGCCCGCCGCTTGGGCGCACTGCACATACCCATGGGAAGCATACTGGAGGCCTTGATCGGAATGATGGATCGCGCCACTGACGTCTCCGCGGCGAGCGAGGGCGCGGTCCAGAGCTGCGAGGGTTAGTCTTGCATCGAGTCGTCGAGAGAGCTCCCAGCCCAAGACGCGGCGGGAGTGAGCATCCAGGATCGCGGCGAGGAACACATACTCTGTGCGGAGTCGGATGTAGGTGATACCGGCGACCAAGAGTTGGTTGGTCCTCATAGCCACCAGGTCTCTGGCCCGGTTGGGGAAGACTCCCAGCCCATGGTTGGACGGCGTGGTATGAACCCGCCCGCTGCGAACGCGACAGAGCCAGCCGTTCCGCCGCATGACCCGGAGGACTCTCTTGTGATTGGCGACGAAGCCCTGGCGGACGAGTGCAACGGCGACGCGGCGGTAACCATAGCCGGGGAAGTCCCGGACGACCGGATACATGAGGGCGCGGAGTGCCGCATCCCGGTCCCAACGGGGTTGCCGCGCTCTGCAGAGGCCGGAGCGGCAGACGCTCAGGAGTTCGCAGGCGCGCGAGACGGGGAGCTTCTCTCGTTCGGACTCTACCATCTCGCGCTTTCTGGCAAAGGGATGTTGGCTCGCTTCACACATCGGCGGAGGAAGTCCACCTCCAGGGTGGCTCGATCGAGGGCGGCCTCCAGCTCGGCGATGCGTTTCTGGACGGCCTCCAGCTCCTCGGACTTGGGATCGCCGGTTCGGAAAGCTTCGGCGCCGCGCTCGTGATACTGTTCGACCCAACGGCGGACGATCGAGTCGGACAGCGAGTGCTCGCGGCAGATCTCGGTGATGCGTTTCTCCCCAGCCTCGACTTCGCGGACGATCTGGAGCTTGAACTGTGGGCTGAACTTCCGATACGGCATCTTGACGGGCTCCTCTCGCTGTTCCGGCCGGCGCCATCGGCGCCATCTCCTTCGGAGCCCGAGCCCCACTAATCCTTGCTCAACCACTGTCTACCGTTTGGGGTGCACCGCAGGTTGTACGAGAGGAAGGAGGTGGCGGCCCAGGCCCTTCGGAATCACAGGTCGGGCGCTTGGCGACCCGAGCAAGGCCAGTTCGGGAGGTGCTGAAATGCGACGTGTTCTGTGGGGCCTGGTTGCGGCGTGTGTACTGGGCCTCGCCCTGAGTTCGGTGGCGTGCAGCGGGAAGGCCAAGAGTGCGGACAAACTGCGCAAGGCCACGCCCGATGCCGGAGTGCCTGCGGAGATGAAGGGCGCCAAGACCAGGTAGTGTGCTAGACCAGGTGATGAGGGGGGCGGCGTCCCACAGGGGGTAAGGCGCTGAGTTCCAGACGGCGCTTCGCGCCTGCTCCACTGTCCTAGGAGAGAGGAAGCCCCTAATGAGGAGACGCGGCTTCACGCTCATCGAGCTCCTGGTTGTCATCGCGATCATCGCTATCCTTGCGGCGATCCTGTTCCCTGTCTTCGCCAAGGCACGCGCCAAGGCCCGTCAGACGCAGTGCCTGTCGAGCCACAAGCAGATCGCGCTGGCGATGCTGCAGTACTCGTCGGACTACGACGGAATGACCGTTCCCATGTGGCAGTGGTGGGGCACGACCAGGTACTGGGTTCAGACCATTCTGCAGCCCTACATGAAGAGCCGTGACCTGTGGATGTGCAATTCCTTCGGGAACGCGGCCATGGGCGGATGCGAAGATCGGCATCGCCTCGGAATCGGCTACAACTGGAGTTACTCACCTGGGTACGGCGGGGATCGCGGCTGGCTGTCTGACCAGAAGCTCGACTCACTCGAGCGCCCTGCGGAGTTCGTGACCTTCACTGATTCGAACTGCATGGGCACCGGGAACTACAACACCAACACGTTCCTCAACTGGCAGCAGTACCTTGAGTGGCCCGCGCCGAACCCACTGCGCCATACCGAGGGCCTGAACGTCGGCTACGCTGATGGGCACTCGAAGTGGTCCAAGATCATGAACCTCAAAGAGAACCAGTTCCACCCAGTCGCTGGCATGCCCAATCCCTAGCCCATCTTTGACACTCGTCGGGGTGGACTGAACCCCGTTTGGTAGACAGTGGGGGGCATCGGGTTAGTGGGCTCGGGCAGATACAGAGCATCCCGCAATGCGGGAGGTAGGCTTAGGTTCGGCGCCGCGTCGGCGAAGCCTTGTGGCGAGGCCGAGTTCGAGGGGTGTCCGATACTTCAGGGCGGAATGCAGGCGCTTCGTGTTGTAGACGTCGTCGATGAACCGGGCGAGGCTTGCCCGGGCATCCTCCAGGTCGCGATACTCCGTCAGACGGACTTCCTCGGCTTTGAGGGTCGCGAAGAACGACTCCATCCGGGCGTTATCCTGGGGCTGCGCGCGCCGACTCATGCTCAGGACCAGGCCCGCCGCTTGGGCTCTCTGCACATACTCATGGGCGGCATACTGGACGCCTTGGTCGGAATGGTGGATCACGCCGCGAACGTCTCCTCGGGCCGCGAGCGCACGGTCCAGAGCCGCCAGGGCCAGTCGGGTATCCAGACGGCGTCCCAGCTCCCAGCCCAGCACTCGTCGGGAGTGGGCATCGAGGATCGCGGCCAGGAAGATGAACTCGTTGCGAAGCCGGATGTAGGTGAGATCGGCGACAAAGAGCTGGTTGATCTTCGTGACCTGGAGGTCTTTGGCCAGGTTGGGGAAGACCCCCAGGCCGTGGTTGGACTGTGTCGTATGGATCCGCCGACTGCGGAGCCGACAGAGCCATCCGTTGTGACGCATCATCCGTAGGACTCTCTTGTGGTTGACCACGAAGCCCTGGCGGGCGAGCGCCTCGGTGACCCGCCGGTAGCCATAGCCGGCGAAGTGCTCGATGATCGGGTCCATGAGGGCGCGGACCTCTTCATCCCGGTCCCGGCGCGGTTGGCGAGCTTTGTAGAGACTGGAGCGCGATACCTCCATGAGTTCACAGGCGCGCGAGACGGGGAGGTCCTCTCGTTCGGACTCTACCATCTCGCGCTTTCCGGCAAAGGGAGGTTGGCCCGCTTCACACAGCGTCGAAGGAAGTCCACCTCGAGGGTGGCCCGACCGAGCGCGGATTCGAGCTCGGCGATGCGCTTCTTTGCGGCCGCCAACTCCTCGGACTTGGGCTCGCCGGTTCGGAACGCGTCGGGGCCGCGCTCCCGGTGTTGCTCGACCCAGCGTCGGACGATCGAGTCCGAGAGCGGGGTCCCCGCGGAGTCGCAGACTCCGTGGGGTGGGAGAGCGAGTGCTCGC
>Ga0315288_10001290_pt1 | contig 32258 bp, 26 predicted proteins | sample YL17G11_20_MG_FD_203454 | JGI IMG/M metagenome (GOLD analysis project Ga0315288, IMG submission 203454) | Sediment microbial communities from Yellowstone Lake, YNP, Wyoming, USA - YL17G11_20 | ecosystem: Environmental > Aquatic > Freshwater > Lake > Sediment | place: USA: Wyoming | collected...
TACAAGTGAAAACCGAACCCAGAACTCTATCAAGAGCAATATTTGAAGCACCAATACTCTGATACCCGAAACTTCCAGATGTTGTCGGAGAAGAACTAGGAGTCGGAGTTGGGGTAGGTGTTGGAGTAGGAGCAGGCGTGGGTGTAGGAGTAGGAGTCGCAGTTGGCGCCGCATAGCTACAGTAAATCGAGCATTGCATGCTGCTCAAGCTTGGCGCAAGAGTGCTTGGGAAATTCGGGTAGGTCACACCCATTTGAGAGTAACCTTGGTTTACACTTCCTGCAGCATAATGGATAGCTAAAGACTCACCAGAGGAACTGAACGCCACTAAGATATAATTCGTGCCAGCAGACAGCGAAGGAGAACTACTGAAACTCAAAGTACGCCAACCAGCATACCAAGCCGCAACAGAAACCTCCCCAGTCGTACCAACAAGACTCAAATCACTCTGCCTATAGATTGCACCCCTCAAATTTACACTAGAGCCAGAAGAACTATGCACAGCAACAGATATGCTGCTAGCTACCCCACTTTGCGTACAAGTGAAAACCGAACCCAGAACTCTATCAAGAGCAATATTTGAAGCACCAATACTCTGATACCCGAAACTTCCAGATGTTGTCGGAGAAGAACTAGGAGTCGGAGTTGGGGTAGGTGTTGGAGTTGCCGAAGTTGTTGCTGGATTCAAGAAGTCTTTCATTATCGAACCAGCAGTCGTTAGAGTCGATGTGGCGCTGTTGTACAATCCGTAATTGTCAGGATTGCCCCACCATGCAAACGTATACCAATTGGTATTATTCTGGTTTAAAACAGAATACCAGTCCCGAATAGCAACCGGGTTGTCATAGGTTTTCCAACCCATTTCTGTGCATATGACCGGCACGTTTGCTGAAAGGTGCTTATAGGATAAGTACTGATTCATTCTTACTAGACCAAGGGAATAGTTACCATCATCATACGGTTTTCTAAACCACGTGTAGTCAGAATGGAACCAGTAGTCGTCCCAACCATAAACAACTTGAGAACCAAGTGGATTATTAATCCAATCTTGATTTACTTCACCAAAGCCTATGCTGGCGACAATAACAAGTGCATTTGGATTTGCTGCATGGATCGCAGTATAGCATTGGGTTGCGATGTTTCTCCATTGTGCCTGGGTAAAATCATCCGAGGAGGGCTCATTCCAAATTTCGAACCCGGCCACAACAGGGTTACTCTTGTAGCGGTTAACAAAATGGAGATTCCAATTAATCCAGTCAGCAGGGTTGGCCTTCATCCTAAGAGCTTCTGAACTTCCCCAAGGAAGACCGTTAAACTCAATTATTACATAAATATTGTTCGCGGCGGCGAAATTAACAGCCTCGTCCAACACCGAATCAAACGCTGCAGGATTATTGGGCCAGTTGCTCCAGTCTCCGTTTGGGTATGGGCTGATTACAACCCTTAGAACGTTTACTTTTGAGCTTAGGAGCGTCTCCATTAGGTTAAGCTTAGCTATGCCTCCGTTAATCGATATAGTGTCAGCCATATCTGGGAGGACAACGCCTCTTAGATAGACAATCTCCCCAGCAGCATTCTTGATGTATTTTCCGTCAGTGTGGAGCCAAGTTAATGATGAAGCAGCTTGAACAGAAGACGCATTGTAAAAAAACTCTACCGAAAAAACAAAGGAAACTGCTAGTAGAGTTATGAGAAAGACACTAGAAACTCTGCTTCTCAAATAATCTCCCACCCATATTTCTTAACACTAAAAAAGTTGGATTCTGAATGTATAGAAGCGCTGACAGCAAATTCCATCGCGTCGCTAACTATGGTGCCAAATTTAGTCGAATATTGCCGTCCCAAACTTAATTCCCTCAGGTCCCTTTTTTTATATTCCAAGTTTTTATCTATTCGGGGGAAAGATATATAACATTATTCGAGAACTGCAATTTGCTGTTTTGTCAAGTCTTCTTCGCAAAAATTTTGAGTCAGCAAAAACAGCGATTTTGACGTTAGTCTTGACCTCATCCAGCATTTGCCTCAACTCGATGAATGTTGAACTAACAGTGAAAATAGAGCGTAGCGCCGTATGTTAAATCAACGTCACAAAACAACGGAAAAAATCTTTCTTTGAGTACATATGAAGTCAAAAGTAATGAAAAAAGACTCCGCTACATATCGACACTATTCTTTCTCTTTCGCCGAACTTTACAAGGTACGCCGTAAGCAATAGAATAAGGCGGAATGTCTTTGTTAACTAATGAATTGGCTCCAACAATCGAATGCGCCCCAATTCTGACACCCCCCAAGATAGTGCAATGTGAACCTATCCACACATCATCTTCTATCACTATGGTTTTTCCGTCGCGTTTTTGTTTCCAGATGGGAATGTCAGTTCGTTCAAAATGATGATGTACAGTATGCATTACTGTGCCAGGACCAACAAGCACACCTTTGCCTATTTGGATATTGCTGCCGTAAGCAGTAATTGAACAAAAATCATTTACGAAGGAGTTTTCCCCTATCTCAATCACCCCACCGTTTTCACAAATTAAGTTAGCACTAACTAACACCTCTGCAGACTTAGCTACTTTGATGTTTCTTTTAGAATAGCGCCGTCGTTCCTTTAGGTCGTCTGAAATATTACCTACTATTCTTGCCAAATAGTCCAAAAGCATAATCTTATCGACCTTTCCAAGGCTGATAATAGCCCAAATCTAATCTAACTGAGGTCTCCAATAATTGAAGATTAGTTATGGCTGTGACCCCCGGCTACTAGTTTCAATTAATGCCCCAGCAATACAACGAATTATAGCTTAGTTATTATAATTTCCTATAACCCCAAAAATTACACCGATGTAGGGTAGAAACAAGGTTCCTGTCACCACCTGAAAACCCAAAACTGAACCTCAAAACAACAAACATACATGGCGTACCCTATCCCAAAAAAATTGACCAAAAGCAGCCCCCCTAAAATTCTTCTCAAAAATCCAGAGCAACTACAGACCTTAAGAAAGAAAAACCCCAAAAAAATAAACAACAATACAAATCAAAAAACTACACAAAGAAAACCTGCCTACAAAAAAGCAGGCAGTTATTCCTGCAAACGCTCGAATTGGACTTTATGTTCTCTTAGCAAACCAACCGTAGCAAATGCTAAAGTCTGCACCAGAAGACCCAATGTCACCGGTGTTACCGTTATGCCCAACGAAGTAAAGTTCAGCACAAGACTCGTCAAAGCAACCAGTGACAGACTGCACAAAACGCTTAACCCTGCTCTCTCAACGCCACCAAGTTCCTTGCGTGGAAAAAGGGCTTTAACAAGGCAAAAACCTGGAAGGAATATCATGAAAATAGTTCCAAGCACATTTCGTACATAAGCTAAAGGAAACACACTTTCAGAAATCATAAACACGGCCGTGCTGGTAGCTAAAGCCAACCCTAGTGTACCCCAAAACCACAAACCTTTGGCGCCAAACAAAAGACGTCCATATGTTAAAGGAGCAGGATGCTCCTCAAGAGAAAGCTGACCTCTGTTAGTCAAGTTCATTATGTGAGACAGCGCCTCTCCTTCGGAAACGGAAAACTTTTCCTTAACAAGCAATGCAAGCTCTTGCACCGTATTTGGGTGCTTTTCCTTCACAACTTCCTGAATAAATTGATCTATTGTTGTTTCCAACGGTGACGCATCTCTCTGAATTCTTAATCATTAAAGAAAGCAAGCTTGATAAAAGTTATTCCTATCTTTCAGATATTTAGTCGGTCAACTCTGCGAACTGGTAAAAAACAACGCCAGGGCGAAACATTGTAGCTGCAAGACGGATTCTTTCTTGCTTCACGTATTGCCTTGTGAATGACTCATACTACGGAAGGCGCCTATTGTTTCGTTTAGAATTTACTAGGCCAGCAGCGTCAATTGCGTTATAGGTAAGTATCATATCAGCCCCAGCTCTTCTGATGGAACTCAAAGTTTCCAAAATCAACGCGTTTTCATCCAGATGGGCATGCTCGCTGAGGAGCTTCATCATAGCGTATTCTCCGCTTACTTGGTATGCTGCAATCGGCAAAGTGGGATAGCTTTGTTTGACTTTCGAAATTAGATCCAGATTAGTCAGGGCAGGCTTAACTATAATCATATCTGCACCTTCGCCAACGTCCAAATCCACTTTTTGCATAAACACTTTTTCATTAATGATATCACTTCTAAACTTGCTGGAATCTATCGCCCGCTTGGAGGTTTCAGACAAAGTCATGGCTTCAAAAAATGGCTGAAACAGGCAACTGTTGGTTTTGATATAGCTCATAATTGCTACATCATCAAAACCTCCAGCGTCCAAAGCTTGACGAATAGAATCAACCTGCCCATCACACATAGCTGCAGGAGCGATAATATCTGCCCCAGCTTCCGCGTGAACAGCTGATATCTTACCTAGCATCTTCGCAGTTTTTTTATTCAGAACTTTCCCATTCTTGCTGTAAACACAATACTCTTCAGAAGTGTAATCGCATAAACAAACGTTGGAAATGAGAGCCAAATCGTCGCCAAAATCCTTTTTCAACCGCTTAAAAATCTTAGAGTGGAAAGAACCCTTCTTTAACGCAATCAAACCATCCGCGTCTCTTTCTTTCAGAACACCAAAAACCATCACCGCAGGAACACCCAGATCTACGGCTTTTCTGCAAACGTCAACAGCATCATCTAAAGACAAGTAGAACTGCCCCTTCATTGAAGGAATCTCGAAGCTTTTACCGTCCTCCCTAATAAACAGAGGATAAATCAAGTTGTTTGCCGTCACTTCAAGTGGACGCACAAGCCGAATCAACTGCTTAGAGCGTTTTAACCGAGTTGTCAACCGCATTCTTCCACCCTCAAATATTTAACATCACAGCAATACTTTAGCTTTGCAGAAAGAAACAATAAAACAAATCAAGTTATGAAAACAGCGGGTTATCACCAACCCAATAATCTTGCTTTCACAAAAAGAATTTCGGGAAAAGAGACTTGAAATATTCAAAAAAAAATCACAATTCACCTAAAGCTTGAAGCAAATTGTCAGTTGCAAGCTCCCAAGAAAACTCTTTCGACCGCTCAAGAGCTTCGCTGCCCTTTCTGTGCCTAAACTTGGAATCAGACAACAGTTTCTCCACAGTCCTTTGCCACTGCGTTACGTCTGGCTCCAAGAGAAGACCTGATTGACCCGCTATCTCCGGAACGCCGCCTCGATTACAAGCCACCACAGGTTTACCACAAGCCATTGCTTCAAGCACTACAAGCCCAAAAGTATCAATAGTACTTGGAAACAAGAAAATGGAACACTTCTGCATCAATCTAACCATTTCGGAATCTTTGGGTTTTAAGATTATTTTGACCCTGTCTGAAATTTTGGCCTTCTCCGCAAGCGCTTCCAGCTTTACTTTATACCACAAATTCGCTTCGTCAATATCTCCAGCTATCACCAATGAATTACCAGACTTAATTTTCCCCATAGCCAATACTGCCAACTCTAAAGACTTGTGGGGATGTATCCTTCCTGCATACAGAGCAAAAGGTTCCTCTTCCCCGGTAGGGTAGAACTCTTCATGGTTAACCCCCAGCGGAACAATACTCGATTTCTTCTTCCCAATCACGTCTCTGCTCTTGGCTTCTTCGAGCAAATAAGCGCTGGGAGCCACAATCATACCTAGTTTCTTGAAGCTTTTTTTCCTCCAAGTTCCAACAGGCGGAATGTTAAGAAACTTGTCAACCAGACGCCTTTCAGTACTAGGCTCTTGAAAGGGAAGCGACAGCGGAGGCGGCATAGGAGGAAGCACATTCAAGTATACTACTCCTTTGGGCTTTTTAAAACAGTAAAAATACGGCAACAACCAATGTTCCCCATGATATTGATATATTGCCGCATCACACTCAGCTTCCTCAACTTGCTTGCTCATCCTCATCGCAAGGTTAGCGTGCCTAAGATTATAATAAAACATATTATACCAATCTATGACACGATTCTTCTTTGAAGCCGTAGAAAACCGTTTCAGAACTTTCTTAAATGAATCTTTCTCGCCCACTACTTCAGTATGAAGAGACAAAACTTCTTCAAAACACTGCTGCCTATTCAACCCAGCAGTGACAATCTTAACTTCATGACCCAAATCTTCAAGCTGACGAGCTACCTCATAAATGAAACGCCTTGAACCAGTCCGTGCAGACAGGTCCTGATCTATAAATGCAATCCTCAACAGCATAACCTCAAAATCATACGCCCAAAACACCCATCGCTTCTAACGTCCTCTTGAAATATTGATGAGCAGGTCCGAAAAACAACTAACAGTATTTCTCAGGTCCTCTTCAGTGTGCATATCCGAAAGAAAACACGTTTCAAACTGCGACGGAGGAACAAAAATACCTTTCTCAAGTAACCCTGCATGAAGCATTTTGAATTTGTTGACGTCGGCGCTTTTGGCAGTTTTGAAATCCCAAACTTTTTCTCCAGTGAAAAACACCTGAAACATCGAAGCCACATGATTAATACTCAGATTCAACTTAAGATCAAGAATCAATCGCTCTAACGGATTAACTACCTCTCGGCACTTGTTCTCCATCTCCAAGTAAAAACTCGCGCCCCGACTCCGCAAAAACCTAAGAACAGCCAACGCAGCAGCAACACTCACTGGGTTTCCGCTGTAAGTTCCAGCTTGGTAAACCTTGCCTGAGGGCGCAACGGTTTTCATTATTTCTTCTTGACCAGCAAAACTTGCTATAGGAAACCCCCCTCCAAGTACTTTTCCAAGGGTAGTTAAGTCAGGCGTTACATTGTAGTATTCTTGGGCTCCCCCAAGAGCTAACCTAAACCCAGTTATGACCTCATCAAAAATCAAGACGACCCCATTGTCCTCAGTTACTTCACGAAGCGTCTCCAAAAAGCCCCCTTTGGGCAAAACTAAACCAAAATTGCCAATTACCGGCTCCACAATTACTGCTGCCAAATCGGACTTGTTTTCCTTGACAACGTTTTCCAACATCGTCTCATCATTAAAAGGCACAACCAAAGTGTTTCTGCTTGTTTCCTCGGGGATTCCAAGCGAATCTGGAATACCAAAAGTTGCAGCATCCGAACCAGCCTTTACCAAAACCGCATCATGCGCACCATGATAACAGCCTTCAAATTTCATAATCTTCTTCTTGCCTGTGTAGCCTCTTGCAGTTCGTATAGCACCCATCGTGGCTTCTGAACCAGTACTCACAAGGCGAACCATTTCAGCAGAGGGAACAAACTTGCACAAAAGCTCAGCTAATTCAACTTCCTGTTCAGTGGGTGTTCCAAACAGGGACCCCTGCTCCAATTGAGCCTGAACGGCCCCAATGATATCCGACCGCCCATGCCCCAGAATCAAAACCCCGTAAGCCAAGCAATAATCCAAGTATTCTTTTCCATCAACATCAAAAATGTGAGAACCTCTGCCGCACTTAGTGAAAAATGGGTAAGGCTGAAAAGCCCTAACAGGACTATTAACCCCTCCAGGAATCAACTTTTGGGCTTTCTTGAATAACTCTTCAGACTTGCTCAATTTCTCAACCCTCTATGTCAAACAACTGCTCAGCCGCAGACAACAACTCTCCGTCGCTGCTCAGCGCTGCCTTCTTCAACTTTTCTATTGGAATTTGGGCAATCCGCTCCACTAGCTCTCGTGAGAAACGCTCAATTATCCTCAGTTTCTCCTTATTCGATTCACCCAATTTGCCCACGGCCCTCTTCAGCTCCTTTTGCCTTATTTCTTCATACCTCCGACAGATTTCAACAATCAAAGGTTGAGCTAAAATCTTGGAAAGTTCAGTTTCCAACCGGACCAATTCGTCAAAAATGATATTCTTCGATTTTTCGGCTTCTATTTGTCGGTTACGTGTTGTTTCAGCGAGAACATTTTTGAGATCGTCAATGTTTTTTAAACAAACCTCCGGCAGAGCACCAATTTTCTCATCGAAACACCGAGGTTGAGATATGTCAATGAAAACCATTTTCTTTCCAGAGGCTCGCCTTTTGAGGACGTGAAGTACGTCCTGCTCGTCCAGTATCGGCTGTGTGACAGAAACGGCTCCAATTATTAAATCAATGTCAGGCAATGTCCCGTTTAGGTCAGCAAGACCAACAGCGCTCCCAGAGACTTCTTCCGCGAGGGAAAAACCCCGATCATACGTTCGGTCAGCAATCGTTATCGACAAAGCACCATGACTCTTCAGCGCTTTAGCCGCAAGCGCCCCAGCTTCACCAGCACCGATAACCAAAGACCTTACAGATGATAATTCCTCAAACTCCTTCGTCGCCAGACTTACGGCTGCCGAACTAATAGACACCGAACCCTCGTCAATCTTCGTTTCGTTTCTAACCTTTCGTCCAGTGTTTAGAGCTTTCACAAACACCTTATTAAAAATCAAACCAACAGTTTTACGTTCTTTAGCTCGCAAGTAAGCATCGCGCACTTGACCCAAAATTTGGTCTTCGCCTATGACAACTGATTCCAGCCCAGACACAACAAAAAACAAGTGTTTCAAAGCATCTTTTTCTTCAAAAACGCTAACAACCTTAGCTATTATGTCGTTACTGACTCCCGTTTCAATGCTCCACAGTTTAAAAACTCGCTTAACTACTTCAGATTTATCAGCTATCTTCAGGGCGCAGTAGATTTCCACACGATGGCACGTTTGAAGCATAACACACTCTTGAGTTTCCCCGGAGCATATTGCCTTAGCAAACCCATCTTCTCCTTTAATGACTAAGGTCCCCAGCATGGGCAAACTCGTATTCTTGTGAGAGGCGGAAAAACACAATATCATAAAGAGACTCTCTTCAATCTAATCAAAACCGGGTCTACGCCTCAACAATGACTTTTTTGTATTTGCCCTCGAAATACCCCAAAGGAACAAAGACTACCTCGTTAAGAGTAACGCCTACCCGAGTTTTAACTTCAGACACAATTCTCTGTTTCAGTAAGTTCTCGGTTTCTCGTGGCTGAGCAAGATTAGTTTCGGCTTTAAGAGTAGTCTCATGTTTAGGGGTTCGCTTGTCTACAATCATCTGGCACTTACCAGAAAGTTCAGGAAACTGACCCAACAAGAATTCTACGTGACTGGGAAAAACAGTAACTCCCCGAATCTTTGTCATAAAATCCTCACGGTCTATTTCAACGCTTATTTTAGGGTGAGACAGCCCACATGAACACTTCTCAAACCCGAAATATTGGGTTACATCTCTTGACAGGTATCTTATGAGCGGAAAAGCTTCTCGCTGCAAACTCGTAAGGACCAACTCACCTTTTTCGCCGTCCTGAAGGGGTTCATGTGTAACTGGGTCAACTATCTCAGCAAGATAGTAGTCTGCCCAAACATGGTGCCTATTTGTTTCTTGTGAGCAATTAACAGAAAATCCCGGGAATTCAGTCGCGCCATAGTCACTTACGACCTTTTCAACACCCATCTCTTTCTTTAGCGTGTCAATCTGAGTTTTTGTTGGATTTTCAGCAACGCAGAAAGCAGTCTTGAGGTTAAATTTTGTTAGATCTTCGCCCAATGCTTTGGCTACTTCAAGTATTCTGAAATGATAATTTGTTGCACCGTATAGGACCGTGGTCCCAAACTGCTTGATCAAAAGAATTTGTCTCTCAGTATCAGCTGGTCCCACAGGTATAACGCAAGCACCTATTTTCTCCGCACCCCAATGCATGGACCAAGCCCCCTGCCATAAACCGTAGGAAGAGGTTATTTGGACTACGTCTTTATTTGTGATGCCATGGTATGCAAGACGCCTAGCCGAGGCTTCAGAAATCACATTTATGTCTTTTCGGGTGTGCGCAATTCTCAATGGAGAACCAGTAATTCCACTTGATAGACGTATTGTGGCAACTCTAGAATATGGAACAGCTAAAATACCTTGGAAGTTCTGCTCCAACTCTACCCTTGATGTTAAAGGAATTTTCGTTATGTCTTTTAGGGTCTTGATGTCAGAGGGCTTAACATGAGCTTTCTCGAATTTTGAGCGGTAAAAGCAACTATCCGCGTAAACTTTCTGAAGCTGCTTCTTCAACAAGTTTAACTGTAAATCTTTGAGTTCGCTCACACAAAGTTGGTTCTGATTGTCGAACAATGCTGCACACATGGTTTCATCTCCATTGTAAATTGTTTATTTCTTGCCCAAGACTTCTTGCAAGAGCCACACATTCTTCTGAAGCGCTATAAGATACTTAGGTTTTCCAACTATCCTTAGTTTCGATTTAAGCAAAGCAATGATAATTGTTCTTTTGATGTTTTTAGAATGGCGTAATTCTTGGAATGCTGACAGGCTACCAGTAATTGTCACGTTAGGTTTTTCATCAACGACATTCTCTCGGACATAAACACCGTTTTCGGACAAAATTAAACTCAGGGAAGGAGTATTCGAAATGCGAAGAAGAACTTTCAAATTAAATTTGCCAAGTTTCTTCGTGCACTTTCCTGAAGCGATTCGTTCGTTCAGCAAAGCTGCTCTTTCTGCAACCATCTGCCAATTAAGAATTTTGAAGTAACTTGTAGTATTAACTCGTATTGGAACGTATCCTGCAACGGGCGAATGAAGCTGGCTAGCCAGTTGGGGAACTGCAAAAGTGTAAGCAATAGAGGGATTGAGGTCTTTCATTGCTTTTGAGGCTCTTTGGGAACGAAGCAATGCACTGCCTACGCCTTTACCTCTGCATTCGGGACAGACCGCTAAGTCACCACCCAGTATAGCTCTCGTCTCAAGCGAAGGCGAAAGCATAAAATTCCTAAGAAGCCAGTGGTTACATCCGACTACCTTTCCATCCATTTCAGCAATCATAATAAGTGAAGGGTCAAAATTTGGGTTACACTTATACTTCCAATTCCAAAATTGACCGCCTAAAAACTGGGGAAAAGCCTTCTCGACTATTTTCTTAACCCCTGCTTCATCCTTTTCTTCAAATGTTCGGCAGAAAAAAGTACCCTTGTCACTCATAACATTCATCAACCATATTCGCTAAGCGGAAACGACCATTTATCCTTAACTTGTAATTGAGAAAGAAAACTTAACGCGGTCAACACTTTTGAAACGGGCTTTACTTTAAGTTTCAATCTTAGGAAAGCGCTTAGAGGAGATATGTTGCCAAAAAGGATAGAGGAAAGTGAGACATTATCAATCTTCAGGCTAACTGTAGGCTTACAGGGTTCACAACTGACACGGACATTATTTCTGTTGACTTCCACAAAAATCTCGTGATCAATCCAAAGGGGGGCTTGCTCTATTTTAATTAGAAATGTATCGCTAAATCTTGTTTTTAGATTTGTTGAGACATTGTTCGACAACGATGCAAAAAGGGTGGAATAGTTCAAAACAGCACAGAACATCTGGGGAGACGGCGTGATAGCATATCCAAAATCCCGACATACTTCGCTGACGACCCGGTCCATCTGTGGTGCAGAGAGGTTAATGGATGATGCTCCAACACTTTGTAGATAGTCTTCAGCTTTTCGAAGAACCAGAGCAACTATTTCCTTTCCGTCTTTTAGAGGATCATAGGCAAGCTCCCACAAGTTACCCGATTTGCCTGCCACAGCATAACCAACTATGACTCCATTGCTCTTTTCTACAGAAATTATGATTCCGCTTTTTTCAACATCAGGCCGCTGCAACAAGCACCAACGCCAGTACTCAAGGGTCCTATGAGTATACCCCCCCAAGTTCGCGTAGGCCCTCTCGAAAATTTGCAGCAGCTCTGCTTCATCGCCATCTCTAAAGTCCCTTATAGCATAAGACTCAAAGTCGGTAGACAAAGTTGGCACCAGCCTTCTAATTGGGCTAATAGCTTAATAGTGCTTTGTGCAGGCACAAAATCACTAAACTCAGAGTATCTGCACTCTGAATGCTGAAACCGTTAGTTACACGCTACAGAAAATACTTGTTGAGAACTTTTGAATAATACCCTATTATGCTCATTAGGGTTTTTGGAGGAAGTAATGGTAGTAGCAAACGTCTAAAGAAAGGAGAGCTAAGAATCATATGGGGGAACACAGCTGGCAAACTTGCCAAACCGTGCTTTCTACAGCTAACGAGAAGGCCATACTCAACAACATCACTCATTATTTGCTGCTGCAACTCGTAAGCTAAGTCTTCGCCTTCAATCAAATGAGGCAATCTTTCCTGTTGCACAGGATCAACTTGGATTTTACCCTCCGAAACGGCACGATTAACTAAGTCAAAGCCTCTCTTGGTTCTACTAATAAGAAGAGATTTTCCGGTTGTAAACCAAGCTTCGGCAAATGTAATATCGGCATTTAGAGAATCACGATCCTTGCAAATTATGCAACCTAACTGAGCGTTAAGGCGGTCCAAAGACATCGGGTTAAAAATACCCAGACCCGTCTTCCAACTAAAAACCAGAGGTACATGGTAAGTACCTGATTCACCCTTAACATCGATTCCCCCCTTCCAACCATGGCGTCTACTAGTTATCTGACTGACTTCATCCTTAGGTAAGTGCAGCATGCGAGTAAGCAAGTAGTCCATGTACCAAGGCGAATTAATATGGTAACAACGCAAACCAAACAAATACATTACATTATCTTGATGCAAAATACCTTGTTTTATCAGCTTCTTGGCGGCACTTATTTGACACGGCAAACCCACAATAGCTACTTTAAGCGTCGAATTCCTTAGTGATTCAACCGACTTCAGAGCCCACGTTGGAAAGTATATGGAACCTCCGGCTTCTTTAAGGTCCGAGGGATTTCTGGCAACAAATTGCAGTGCTTCAGTTCCACACATTTTAACTGTAAGAACGCCATCAATTTCGCCTTTTTCCAATAGATAGCTTGATAGTGCAGTTGCCAACCCGCCAGAGGCGGCATGGTTTCGAATTTGCTCATCGCAAGAATTTCCAAGGAACAACGTCCAAAAAGGATCTTTCAGAGATTTCTTTTCTTTTAAACCTGCAAAGTAATCAAATATTGGACAGACTCTAGAACAGAGATTGCAGTTTGAACATTTTCCAGGGTCCATTTCGACTGTGGCAACGCCGTTCTTAAGCCCAGGCCGCACTGCACTTGAGGGGCATGCGCTTAAACATGCGCCACATGCAACGCAGAACCGTTTCATGATATAAAGATCAGAGTTAACCATTGGATTCCACGGTCTGTCAATTTGTAGCACTTGACCGATCAACTAAATCTTCATTTTTTCCGTTCAGTTATTCTTTTACGTGCGCGTGGATTGAAAATTGATTGCAATAGACGCCACATGAAGAAAAAATACAAGGTGTAACTTAAGAGGATATCAAGCAAAAACGCAGATAAAGTCGGATCGTTAATTTGCCAGGTGGCCCTCGAAAACTTGTAAATTTGATGTGCTAATGGAAGACCAACCGCGATTAAAAAGATATCGTACCTTAAGAGTATCAAAGCCAAAATTGCTACTGGAATTAATAGAATATGAAAGATTGCGACTAGCGCCGCAGGTAAAACTGAACGTTTGTGAATAAATAAAACTTTTGCTCGCGATCTGCCGTAGTTGGCGTATCGTTTAACTAGGGACCCTGTTGTTTTATCTAAATGAAGTACGATTGCAGCCGGGTTCAATGCAATCGGAATTTTGTGCGCTCTCACTCTGATGCAGAATTCTAAATCCTCGCCCTCGTGTAATCGCTCATTGAAATTTCCTGCAATTTCTACAACCTTTCTTCTAAACGAGAGATTAGCCGTTGGAACAAAATTCACGTATCTAAGAGGATAGCAAGGGGGCAGAGTTTTTGTCATTGAGGCATTTTTCAAGTTTAGGGTCCTGTGGATTGGTCCACCCTGAATTAAGACTTCTTTCTTATCAAGATACACGGTTTCCAAAACCTTAATCCACTCAGGGTGAGCTATGCATTCAGCGTCAATGAACACAACTATGTCCCCTTTTGTTTTCGTAACTCCGACAGCTCTTGCTGAACCGCGAGTATCATTTGGATCCATTTCAACGGGGACACCATACTCTCTGGCTGTTAAAACCGTTCCATCATCCATTGAGGGAACTACAACTAAGATTTCATCCGGTTTTCTGCTTTGACCTCTCAATGAGTCCAAGGTATAGCGAATTGAGTCTTGAGCAGCTTTAGCTATTATGACAACCGAAATTCTTAGCGGATTGTTCGTATCGGATGTGTTGCTCGATAACTCATGAAGCGAATCGGGAGAATTCAATTGAGTGAGGTTCAATCACGTCACCGTAAATTAGGTATTATGATTTCTTCGCAGAGTTAATGGAAAAGATTCCAAAGACGTATTTAATCTATATGCACTACCAATCAATGTTCCTACGTAGAAGTTAAGTAGGTTTAAACACCTTTTGAAAAGGCCAAATTATAGAACCTGCTGAGTCCAACAGGCGAATGTACAAATCAATTACCGGGAGCAATAGCTTAGTTCTCAAAACCATTTTTGGGGAATGAGTAATTTTTCTCAAGCGTCTGTAACTGTAGAAATAGAAACTCAGAAATAAAAGCACAAATTCTGAGGCAAACAAAGTCAAGTTGCCAAATACTAAAGACAAGATTAATACTGCTAAAGATACTAAAATCAGCGACCGTGTATATGGAAACAAAATGTGCCAGTATCTTTTGTGTTTTTGGTTGAATTTAAAATTCGCTTCGCTTCGTCTTAATATGACCGCAGAAGCATCTTTCAATGATGTTCGGTACTTATGGAATACTCTTACGTCATCTGCAAAGAACAGCTTTAGCCCCAATTTCCATGACCGAAAGTTTATGTCCTCATCTTCAAAATGGTCAGCTCCGGAATCAAATCCACCGACCTTTTTAATGATTTCTTTTCTTATCGCAGCATTACCCATAGCTATATGTTCATATGTCGTAGTTCCTGAAGTTTCCGGAAAATAGGTACCTTGATAAACAGCTAAATAATCTGCAACTATTCCCTGGTTCTCTAAAGGAATGTAGGGTCCGCCAACAATGGCAATCTCTGAATCCTCGATGAAATGTCTCACAATATTCTTTATCCAGTCAGGTTCAGCAATGCAATCTCCGTCAATAAAAGCCATTATTTCGCCTGTTGAGCTACTTATTCCTATATTTCTCCCTTCGCTAATATTGCAATGAGCAATTATCAACTTGACAGAAGAGTATTTTGAGACTATTTGAGCGGTCCTATCGGTTGATCCTCCATCCACAACTATAGTTTCAACTTCTCCAGAGTAATCAAGATTAGCAATAGAGTCCAGCAATGCCGCTATATTATCTTCTTCATTCTTAACTGTTGCAACAATGGAAACCTTTGGAAAAGCCATTTAACCAATCTCCATATGCTTCCGGAATTTTTCCGGCCTGATTTTGCTGACAAATATTCTTGTTGCTCACAAAACAACAATAGGGCCCAAATCACAAAGTTTATTATATCGTAATATTTACTATATTAACGGTCGCGCGTACGCTATTTGGCACCTACACCATAAACTACACAGTTAAAAGGTAGAATATGATGAACAAAAAAAAACTCATCACTGCATCAATTTTGCTTTTATTGATTGCAAACGTTCTTTTCTCGCAAGCCATTTTGACAGTCTCCCAAACTTTATCATCTTCAGGGGTAATAACGGCCACAACTCTTTCTTGGCTACATACAGATGGCAAGTACATCAAGACAACTGACAACCAAACCATTTTCCTTCGAGGGGCTGCTTTTGGAGGATTGGGAGAAAGCGGCTTATCTGGTTGGAACACAGGTTCAAGTTTGTCTCGAATGTTCAGCCAATATATGGCTTTGACAGGCGGAAAAGCCAATATAATAAGGGTTGGAACAGGTGCTCATGCTGGATGGGGAACAGCGGCGACCTTCGACACCGCAATCGACCAAATTGTAGCCCTTGCAAAAGCTGCTAACATTAGAATAATCGTTGAATTTCACGGTGGTTTAACTTCATCAGATTTTACTTCTATGGTCAGCAATCCACAACCTTTGATTGATTGGTTCACGCATTTTGCCACTCGATACAAAAACGAACCAACGGTAACGGGATTCGAGCTTTATAATGAACCAAACTCGGATATAACAACTCAAACAGCGTGGGCATCAGCCATGACGCAAGTAGCCAACGCCATACGCGCAATCAACCCAAACGCATTGATTTTAGTTGCAAGCATCCCTTACGGCAGCGTTAGTTCGTATTGGCTTACTCACCCAATCGCAGGAAATGTAGTGTACACTTGGGACGTATATTACTGCAACATGGACAACTATTGGAAGACTGACTATTACAATGGAAACTTGACGGCTGGATATGCCAAAACCGTAACGTTCTTCGACAACTACATCGCCACACCCGCAGTCGTTTCGGCTTTGCCTGTGTTCTGCAGTGAAATCGGATGGTTCGGAGACTCAGCGCCCGCGTATCCGAATGCACGAAATGAAGCAGGCTGGCGTTATCACATGGCAGACCTTTTATCGATTATGAATGCTCGTGGTACACACTACTACGTTTTCTGGTGGTGGGGAAATCCCGATCAACAAGGCCTTGCAAGCAATGGCAACTATGATGCATTAAGCCCACAGGGTCAAATCTGGGCACAACAGTTAGAGAATTAACAGAAATCCATTGAGAAAACTGTCAGCATTAAAGAAGGCGAGCTTTCAAAAAGATTTTTTTCTCTTTGCGAAAGAAACAAAATCGCTGACTGAAACCTAACGCCCAAACGCACGTACATATTTCACCACATTGCGTATCCTTTCTTGAGCAAATACCCCATTAACTAAATTATTAGCGCAATCTCTTTCGATTAACCCAAGTCTTGTTGCCTGGCTCAACAATCCGGAATAGTTATTGAACATTACATAATCACAGAGCACGTTATTGCTAAAGATTTTTGAATGCTCAAAAATCTCTTTGCTAGTTAGCTTTGTAATCAACCAAAAAGAGAGATGGAAATAGGCGCTGATTAGAAAACTTGATCCCCGCATTTTCTTCAAGAACCAAAGCTCTCTGACGATCTTTGTTGGATTAAGTCCCAAACCACGAATCATGTCAATTTTGTTGTTCAATTCTCTCTTGAGATAGCCAGAGAAGCTGATGGCGTACCTTCTTTCACTGGCATAGGTCTCAACAAACATTTTCGAAGACGGATTTGCGTACTCATGCTTCTTTCCATGTTCTTTTTCAAGTTCGGAAACGTTCGCGTAGTATCTGAACGTGGTTGGATCCATCAATGGGAGAACCATATTTTCCTTTGCAAGTCGAGCACAAAATTCGACGTCCTCTGTACGATTCAAATCTTGGAAGGCACCCACATTTAATGCAAGAGCCCTCGGAACGAAAGCAATGTATAATGCATGCGCGGAAAAAAGGGAGTTTTCCAGATACGACGAAATTAGACCAGCAACTAATTCAGTGTTGTAAACAACATCCATATCAACGTAAACCAAATGGCTACCTCTGCTTAAAGCCAAAGCTAAATGCCTCCCAAGACCCCTTTTGCATTTGTACTGCGACAATTTTATTGGAATGTCTTTCGTCAAATGCCTTATTCTTCTTATTTCTTCGAAGGTACCGTCATCAGAAAAATTATCCACAATGATTATTTCACAATTGACGTTATGAGAGTCCTTCAGAATTTTGCATATGTCAATGAGACTTATCAACGATGGCCCTACCCAAGGCATATTGTTGAAAACCGTTGTGTTGAAAGAGACTTTCGGTTCGGGCAAATTCAGATTCTTTTCCATAATGGCCACCAAAAACGGGTTTATTATTCTGATGAAGGTTTCTCGGCTACAATCAGTATATTACTCGCCCAACTTGGTCTTCTATCGAACAGGCTATCAAGAAACTTCAAGAACTTAAATCGTTTAACGTAAAGCGAAGACAAACCGTCAACAGAGGCTATTTGAAATCCTTCAGACTCTATGTGACGCTTAAGAGTTTTCATAGAATATAGCGAAATATGACCATACAATTGGGTACTTCTCTGAAAAGGCCTGGTCTCCAATTCATATTCGAGTGACAGGTCATAATGAAGCGGTAGGTATCCGAAGAGAACAAAAAATCGACTAAGAAAAGCCAATAGATTGGGAGTGGTGATAATTAAATAGCCGCCGGGCCTTAATACTCTGTAACATTCTTTCAGAAAGCCATCTTTGTTCCACAAATGTTCAATGATTTCGAAAGCTGAAACAAGATCAAACGATTTGTCTGGATAAGGCATATTTTGATTCAGATCTGAACTTTTACAGCAGATATTAAATTTTAAAGCTTGTTCTCTTGAAGAATCAGAAACTTCTATACCGTGAATTTCTACGGGATTAACCAATTTAGATGTGAAAAGGGTAAGCTCGCCGCTTCCACAGCCTAAATCCAAATATGTTTTCACGGAGTGTTTGGAAACTGCCTGCAACACTCTTTTCTTTAAGATGCGTAAGTTCTTTTCATCAAAAATTGGCGATGTAACTATCTTGTCGTTGTAGAACCATTGTACGTTCGATTTGTTGGTCAAACTCAATATTGCTCATATCCTTGAATCTGAAGAGCAAAAAGAAAACAGGGCAGTTGATGCGTCGGCGCTGAAGGAAGCTTTTACCAATTTGCGCTAAACAGCTGTAGAGTACTGCTGGAGCCGGCATACGAAGCATCACCAGCAAAACTCGCCCTAACAGTCCAGTTACCAGCAAGATTAGGAGCAAACGAATCGCTAAAGCCTCCAGAAACACCCGTAATCACCGTATGAACAAAATCCGCCTGACCAAGCAGAAGATATTCAACAATCACCGTTCTACCAGAAACACCAACAGAACCAGCCAACAAAGAACCCGAAACACTAACATTCCTGCCAATAATCACTGAATCCGGACTAACCGAACAAAGCACCGTCACCAAGTTTGCGGAAAACGGTTGAACAGCAGTACTGGAACTAGTGTACGAAGCATCACCAGCAAAAACCGCACTAACACCCCAGCTACCCGCAACATTAGGCTTAAAAGAATCACTGTATCCACCAGTTGCATTTGTCGTCTGAATATGCACAACATCATCCTGACCAAAGACATGATATGTAACACTCACAGCCCTACCAGAAACACCAACAGAACCAGCCAACAAAGAACCCGAAACACTAACATCCCCACCAACTATCAATGAATCCGGACTAACCGAACAAGACAACGTAGAAAGAGACGCAACAACAGTCAACGATTGAACAGCGCTACTAGACTCGCTATAAGTCGAATCGCCAGCAAAACTCGCGGTAACACTCCAAATTCCGCCCACACTAGGTTCGAAAACGTCACTGTATCCACCAGTTGCATTTGTCGTCTGAATATGCACAACATCATCCTGACCAAAGACATGATATGTAACACTCACAGCCCTACCAGAAACACCAACAGAACCAGCCAACAAAGAACCCGAAACACTAACATCCCCACCAACTACAACCGCACCGGAACCTGGTGAGCAAGACAACGACGTCACGTTCAAACGACCAAAATAGGCAGAATTAACGAATGTTGGTGTAAGAATCCATTGAGATTGGCCTGCATCATAGACCTTGTTATGTGTTATGGAATCTATTGACAAATTATTCACAATATCAGTCATGGACGGTGTTGAATCATAAAAAGCGTCACGCATAGTAATACTTCGCGTCACCCACAACACAGATGTTCCAGCCATAACTGAATCCAAGCCTTCACCTGGAACATAGATATTGCCAAAAACATATCCGTCAGTCTCGTTGACTCCGCTGCGAACATAGGAAATTCCATATGGAAGATTATATTCCAAGTAAACCAAAGGTGCATTTAGAGCAGGATGCAAATCGGAAAAATCTTTCATAGCCAATTCTTCGCTTGAAGGATAAAGGAAGGGTATGGGGCTATACTTTATTACAGGAATCAGAATTAAAGGAACAATTATGAAGATCACCAAGAACCCATAAACTAACGGCTTCTTGGCTAGTTTTAGTCTTCCGGGTTTCTCGATAAGCATACCAAAAGCCAAAGCACCAATAACTGCCCATGAGATAAATGAGAAAAGAGCGGGTCTTGCAAAGAACGAAAGCCCACTGTAAAGCAACGGGATAGCACTCAGAACATTAACCACTGTCCACCCAACCAATACAACCAAGATCTTGTCGTCCACACGACGCCTAAAAGTAACAATCAGAACCAGAAAAGCACTAGCAAATATTCCTAATGTTTCTAATAGTCTAACATTTATGAGGAAACTGTAAATTGGTGAATAACCAGAAAACAGTTTACCTAAGCCCGTAATTTCTTGAGGGTTATTCATCAAATTCGAAATCAGGTTGTTTCCAATACTGATTATATTCGTGATGGCCTCAGTTGTCACTAGAGTATTCCACAAACCCCAGAAAATCGAGAGAATGGACACTGCCGCGACGACAATTCCCAAATCTTTCTTGTCAAACTTGTGACGTAATTGACCATATATTCCCACAGCAGCAAGATTGACTAATAGGAACAAAGATGTAGCGGGATGAGCCATTACTACAAGAAACATATCCAAGATTAGAAGTCCGAAAACTCTACGGTCGAATTTCTTGAAAATTAAGGTCAACAAGAGGAACCAAGCCGCAACGTAGAAAACCAGCGAGAAGCTTTGACGACTTAAATGAAATTCGTTTGGCCAAGCTATGGACACAAAAAGTAGGGGAGCAATAACCCAAACGTCTTTCTTGAGCTTAGCAGCTTTGGCGATTAAATAGATAAAAACAACTAGAGAAATAGCCAAGAAAGCACTGTAGAGTTTTTGCAGCATCAAAGCGCTAACGCCGGTTACAGACAAAAACGGCCCCATTACTAAACCAATCATAGGATTCATCGAAAGAAAATGATAGTTAGCCAAATGACCAGTTTGAGCTACAACAACTGCTTCGGCAGTAAATGGATATGAATCCAGAAACCAAGGTTGCACCATCATCACGTTAGGAGTCCATAAAACTAGTAAGCCCAGCAAAGCAACGGAAAACAAACCGAGCAAACTGCGTCTATACTTAATTGCAACGGTTACCGTCGCGATTATGCTCACGAAGAAAAGCGGGGTCAGATTTTTTAGGTAAAAAAGAGCATCAGGTTGAACACTATCAATTTGTGGCAAAGTCGCAAAAGTTGCTATGACTAAAGCTGCAAGTACACTACCAATAATATATTTTTTCATCGAAATCAACCCAGTTTTCAATTTATTCTACAAATAACACATAAAGCAAAATGTTGTATTCAATCGAGCAAAGAAGAGTAAATTCTAAACAGTCTATCTCCAACGATTTCATAGGAGTTGTTGCGAATTATTGTTTCACGCGCATTTTTCCCTATCTTTGAAGCTTTAGATTTATCGCTAACCAGTTCCACAATTGAGTTTGCTAAAGCCTTTTCATTTCCAGGTTCCACGAGTACCGCGTTATAGTTGTCTCTTGCGACTTCACCAATTGCTCCAACCGAGTTGGTTATTACGGGAACACCGCAAGACATTGCCTCCAACACCACCAAGGGTGGATCCACCCAGTATGGCCGGCTAAAAGGCAATACAATAACATCACCGAGATTATAGATCTCCTCCACATTTTCGCTGGGACCTGACATAACCACGTTCTTTCCCAGGTCGAGACGCCTAATTCTCTCAAAGACTTCTGTTTCGTAACTGCCTTCAGTAGCGTGCTTAGGATAAGATAAATAGAATAACGCATCAGGAATTTGCGAAAGAACAGACTTAAATGAAGTTATTAGTTCGATTATTCCCCGGGCAGAGTTCAGAGAACCTACATAGGTTACAATGGGCTTGTCCTTGGGTAAGCCGTACTTTTCTCGAAGACCCATCTTATCAGCTATTGGCCTAAACACTTTGTTATCTATTGGGCAAGGTACATAATGCACACGCTCAGGGTCAGCACCAAGTTTGGAAACTAAGAATTCTGCGAGGGATCTGTTGACTGAAAGAACTGTGTTATCAAGCCGACGACCGTATAAGCCTACTCTCATTGCTAAGTTACGGAAGAGAAAGACATCGTCAGTAAGGACATATGGCGAATGATAGAAATGCACAACAAGAGGTTTCTTTAAGCCCATCAATTTGTGGGTAATCATATATGCTTCTTTAGTGAAGTTTAAAATGTGAACTATGTCGCAATTGCAAGGTTTAATGTGGTTGGCAACGTTTATAGATGTGGCAAATTCGTCCACAACCCTTCTGAGAGCAGAAACTATCACGTTTTCTCCAGTGTTGTCAGCATAATATTTTGAATTAATAACAGTATAATCCCGTGGAGCCTCCGCTTCTTTGATAAAAGGCTCAAGAGTTATTGTATGCTGGGCTATTTTTGCGCGAACAGCGGACTCAATTATCCTCTTGGAAATGACGTGATGACCTTCAATTGGAGGATTAATCATTTCTCTCGCTACATAACAAACTTTCACTAAAATCTCCCGAAGACACTCAATTTAGTTTCTTGTAGAATTGCGAAACAGTTACAAAATGTGCATTGATGCTCTTGAGCCACTGAATTATCCCTAAGGTACAGTCTAGTGCCTTTTTGTTTACACTCTCTCCAACGACATTTTTTTCTTTATTATAAAAAAATTCCCAGTAATGCAAAGCTAATACTATAACGTCATGAGATTCCGCGTAATCCGTAAAGGCTTTTTCAACAGTGGATGGATTCTCAAAAGGGTTTACGCAAGTTTCATCAGCATATCCAAGCAACAAAAAGTTATCATTAAAAGAAAAAACACTGTCCTTAGCTGTTGCTTTAAGGAATGAAGGAATCATGTAGAAGGGCAAACGAATTCCATATTTTGGACTGATCATAGTTCTAAGCTTTATTTCCCCGTAAGTTGCGCCGCAAAAATGCCTCTTTAGGGCAAAAAGGGAAATTGATGTATAAAGGTCATATGGTGCACAGAAGAATTTTGGAGTTTCATGGAATGCTTGCTTTAGAACTTGTTTACCGAGCGATATTCTTCGCTTCAAATCACCGAGGTTAATTGATGAGAACTCATGGGGAGAATGAGAAAAGCCATGTTGAACTACGTTCATCAAATCTTTTGAATTGTTAATAAATTCGGTGAGCTCGCGGTTTTCATAGACTGCAAACTGTTGAGTGATATTCCGATATTTCTCGGGTATAAATGGTTCGCAATCAATGTGGTTTCCATGAAAAAAGGCGTTCTTAAGCTTGTGCCCTGTTTCGATACAGGGAATAACGGAAGAATTAATGGGCACATGCAACGAAAAGATTTCTTCATAGATCTTCTCCAATGTCCTAGTTGAAGTGAAAAAGTTAGGATCATCATCCCTCACAATAACGTATTTGACCATTTTCTCAATCACTTAGTTGCATTCATTTAGCGACTGGTAGATCTTAACTAGCTTTTTCGTAATTTTCTGCCAAGAATATTCTTTCTCGATGAATCGCCTACCATTGTCGCCAAGTCTCATCCTCAAGCCTTTGTCTTCAAGAAGAGTAATAATACTTGAAGCTAATTCGGGCACGCTACCTGGAGTAACTAAAAGGCCGCCATCACCCCAGACTAGAACGTTTTCTTCGCTGATCCGGCTCATGATTACCGGCTTTCCCATGGCCATGTACTCAACCACTTTTATGGGAGTCTCAACCTTTGACTCTTGGTACCAAGGACCTGGTGTATAGGGTGCCACGCAAACGTCAGAGATAGATAAGAATCCAGGCAACTTTTCGGCTGAAACGAACCCTGTAAAAATGAACTTATCTTTGAGTTGAAGTTTATTCACGAGAGCTTTAACTTCTTCAATGAATAAGCCATCGCCGACTACTAGAAACTTGGCCGTTTTGAAATTTTGAACAATGGAGGAGGCAGATTTTGCCAGAATATCCAAACCTTTCTCGTTGGTAACGTGTCCGCTGAAGGCAATCACCAGTTCATCTTTGTTTATGCCCAATTTCTTGCTTAGTGCCTCATTCTTGGGTGCAGGTTTGAAGAGTTCAACATCGACACCGTTGGGAATTACGTCGACTTGTTTTTTAGGGTTGATTCTATGAACTGGTTCTATTAGTGCAGTGTGTGCAACGATAACTGAATTAGAATTGTTTATCGCGTACCGCATAAACTGGGTCCGAAGCTGCATCTCGAAAGATCCAATTATAGGAAAAGGATGCCCAGACCACGGATCATGAAGATCAAGCACCATGGGACACTTTGATAACTTGTTGACTAATGAAATTGAGAAGGGTTTAAAAACAGGTGTTGGTGCGTGGACGTGGAGAATTGTGCCTTTTAACGCGATTTTGAGGGTTTGTAGTGGTAATGCAACTAGATTGTTAACTCTCCAGCTCAGATGTTGGGCAACTGTTCTGGGAATTATGGTCCTTAAAGGAATAACATTAACTCGCCTATCATCTTGTCCTGCCTTAGTGGTGTCGTTGAAAAGGTTTCTCGCACCTTCCCTGGATACGGCGTAATCCACGTTTACTCCGTGTTTGGCAGTGTGAATTGCTTCGGAAGATGATCTTCGCAGATTTCCATTAAAATCAATTGGAAACCCTATTACGTGTGTTACGTGAAGACTTGCACACAAGCTGCTCACCATGCTTTAGGTTTATTTCGTCTGTGTTGTTCCCAGGTACTCAGTTACCCGGATAAAATTGTCCTTAAGACCAGAATTGGTGGTGTCAACACTGAAGGCGTTTAGGGATTTTGCAAACGCTTTGTATGCGTTTCGCTGGAAAACAATGAAGTCTTTGTTGACATAATCCTCAGGACGTCTTTGCAGCAAAACATTTGTTTCAGCATCCATGTGAACCATAACGGAATCTTTGGGGATGAGGCACAACAAAACTTTAGACAAGAAACTATTCATTGTACCACCTCCAAGCCAATAATCCAGATAGACCACGGTATCAACGACATACCTTTCAGACACAACCACGTAACCAAATAGTCTAGGCACATAGACTCGTGTTATTATCCATGGCAAGATACTGACAAACTCAATGCCGTACCATAACTGCTTCATCTTGGGCAAAAGAGAAGGATCAAAGATTCTGTACGAAATGCATCCATTAGGGGATTTGACGATTCGAACATATCCCATTTTTTTGAGGAATTTTGCAAGAAAAAAAGCTATCGAATGCCTAGCTCTCATCCATGCTATTTTTGATCGGTTCCCTTTAGACTGAAAATAACTAACGAGCAGTTGGGCTAGAGTAGTTTTGCCTGCACCGTCAGGGCCGAAAAAGATTATGCTTTTGGAAAAATTGCGATGTTTTTCTGTTTTCGTCAAGTTGCCCCCTTTTGCGTCAATTTTTGATTGTTGAAAACATTCAAGCTATGAGACTTCGCCCTTCATATGAAGCCCGATGTTTTCCCATAAGTACGGCAGATTAGTTACCAGCTCCACGGATTGTCCAGCCAACGTACCTCTCATCGTAGGATCTTTAGGAAGTTTCAACAGGAAAGCTGCAGCTACAGCTAAAAGCGGATAGGAGAATGGAAGCTTGAAATCAAGCTCCAGCCGCGTCATGAGAAAATTAATCACCTTTGCCTCTATGCGGTTAACATTGATTAACTCAGCAGCTTCGACGATAGCTGGAATTGTCCTGTTGAATGTGAGCCTAGTCAGTCTGTCGGTGAGCAAAAGGACGGCTTTCGCAGAAAACGTCGCATGAGCTTTTTTCACCAAATCTAATGTTGATTCAAGCTGGTGACTATTCATGCTCAATATCCCATTTGCTACTACGTAGAAATCTGATAATGTAAGTAATTGCTCCTTGTAGATCGAATGGGTAACATCTGCAACGAATGATGCTTGATTATCTAGGATTGGGGCACTTGACTTATCGTAGTTGATTCTAACAACGTGATCTTGAAGCAACCTAACGTCCAAGTAGATGAGTCGAGATACTCCTATTTGGAAGTGAAGATCCACATTCATAACATGGGGAGCGCTGTACAAAGTTGCACTAAAAGCTCCGTATCCTGCGAGCTCACAGCCGTTCTTGACTAGGTGACTCCAAGCATCATAAAAGCTCTTCCGACTAAATAGAATCACGTCTACGTCTGCTCCAAAAGACGAGAACGGCTTAATTGTTTTGAAAATAGCGTAATCCAATTCGGCGCGGTCCAAAACCTCAACAATATTGTTAATAAGGCTCTTGGATGAATTAACCCTGCCCAAATAAGACTGGTAAGTATCAATTAGAAACTTGGACTCCGGCCTTATCTTAAGCGACTTTTCTAAGAAAAGAAGCGGAACCTTGTTCTTAACAGCTAATGGAAAAATTCGCGTGAAATCAGAATCAATTAAGTCACGAGACGGCACGGACTCAATGCTAGGAAATCCGATGATTTCTGCAAGAAGTTGGCTATCGAAATGTTTCATGCTATTCCTCTTCCAACCTACAATTTGAGCAAATAGCACCCTAACTGAAGAGTTAGGAACTTGCTCTTGGAGGTGAATTTAGCGTTTGAAATTCTGTATACGGCTCGTGTACAGATCTTCAAATCTACTTGTTAGCAGCGCCCAATTGAAATTGTTGAGAGCAAATTGCCTTCCGTTTGTCCCCAACCGATGTGCTAACCCCTCGTTTTGAAGCAATTGGATTAAGGCGTCACCCAGAGCTGTTGTATCTGCGGGTTTTATCACTAGACCTGTCTTGTTATTTTGAACAATTTCTTTTACTCCGCCCACATCTGTTGCGATGACAGGTTTTTCCATGGAAAGTGCCTCAGCCAACGACAGGGGCCATGATTCACTCATGGATGGAAGAACAAAAATGTCACAGGAAGCTAAAAGACTCGGGTAGTCCTCAGCAGAGACAGGATCCAGAAAAACCACACGCGAAGACAAGCCAAGGGTGTTTGTTAACATTTTTAACTCGTGTTTGTAGTTTCCAGTTTCAGCGCCGCATATTACAAGTTTGGAGTTTTTGAAGGTTCTTGATACCGTTTGGAAAGCTTCTATCAAGAAATTTAACCCTTTTACCGGATTGATCCTTCCCGAAAATAGGATTATTTTGTCACCTGCTATTCCTTTTTGTCGGAGCAGATTGTTTTTGGCTTTTTGTGGATTGAATTTGTCACAATCAACTCCTGGAGGGATAACAGCAATTTTGTCTGGCTTAATTCCAAACTCTCGACTCAGAACGTTAACTTCTTGAGAATTACATAGAACGATCTTGTCTGCTACGTCAAAAACAAAACGTTGCAGAGTGCGATTGTGGAGCCACCACACACTTCGTTCAAGACGCTTCAGCGATGAATTATGAAGATGATAAGTGACAATTACTGGAATCTTATTCGAACTGAGAAAGTGGAAGAAAAAAGCAGTAGACTCGGCAAAAAACCTTGGTGGGGTGTGCACATGGACGATATCAGGACGCATCGTGGCTAGCTTAGAGAAAATGGAAGGGCAAATTGGTATCTCGCCCCATTTTCCGGAGGCGTTAAAGAGAACAGGAAGCCGAATATCATAGGCTGAATAGGAAGTGGTGCTGGGGGGCAGATTTGAGGTCAGTAAATCAACTGAATGACCCCGGGCTCGAAGATGGGAGACCAACTGGAAAACATGGTTCTCAACTCCACCGATTTTGGGGGGGTAAGAGGGAACGACTTGCAGTATCTTCATTTACAGGGTTTAGTCTCCTGAGTTAAGATTGATTTACGTTTCTACCGCTTTGTGAGTTCAACGACTGACGTTTGTACCAGACTGCTTTTTTCTCTAAATAAACATGGCAAAGGAAGATGAGAAGAGACATGGAAGCTAAAACTGTAAAGCATTATTTTTTAGTCGATTGGTTTTGGCGCCTTTTCTATGAAGAATAAAGAAGACGCTGGAAACAGCACACAATAGGACAACAACAATTATTGAGCTGAACTCGGGGATGATTGGAGATTCTGAAGGTGTTTTGGGCGCATCAGAAGTGGGGAAGGGCATGAGTAGTGGAGTAGCGGTAGCTGCGTCAGGTGTTGAAGTTAGTGGGGGAGTTGTCTGTGAAGGAAAGGGGGTAAATGTGGGAGATGTGGAGGGCGTCGAGGAAGGGGACAAAGAAAGAGAAGGAACGGGTGTGGGTGGAAGGTTAGGTGTTGTTTCAGTTATGTTGGAGATCGGTGATTCAGTGTACACAAGGCCACTTTCAGTGAGTTTGTTGCCCCAAGCCAAAAAGTACAGCTTGACGTTGGAGGGATCGCCAGTGACTGTAATTTGCATTGTTACTACCATTCCGCTTGTGTCATTTGCACCTTGGTAGCCATTTGGATTCCGCAAATCTGCTAGATAATTGGGAATGGTATATTGTAACCATGCGCATGGAAATATGTTGGTTAAAGAGAAGTTCCCTGGCGTTGATGCTCCAGTTAAATTCTCTGCGTTCTTTGTTAGATTTATGTTGTTTATGCTAACCTGTGTGAGGCCAGATTTTATCGCTATTACAAAGCTTCCATTAATGAAGTCCCAATTGGGATGATTATTCCATATTATCAGGTCGACATTGTTTATGCCTGAAGTTAATAGTACCAAATAGTATTCACTCGTGGTGGGTTCCTTGATTGTTGTGGGGTAAACCCATGGACTCTTCAATTCTGTGTTTATTGCCGAATATGCAAGTGGTGCCTGCAGAAGAACCGTGAAACATACTAGTAGAGCAATTAATGGTCGATTCAAGCCTTTCACCTAGGTCGAGTTATCAAGAACTTTATGATATAGTGAAGCTGTTTCAGATGCCATTCTAATTGACGAGAAACCCTTTAGGACTGACTGCCGACCTTCCTCGGCAAGTGCCTCCCTTAAACTGTCGTCCTCTAACAACGTAATAATGTTGCTGGCCAGCTCGCTTTTGTTCCCTGGTTCAACGAGCAGCCCATTTCTTCCGCGGCTTATTATTTCATGCACCCCCCCAACATCCGACGCGACAACAGCTTTGCGGCAACTCATAGCTTCCAAAATCCGAATACCTAAAGAATCCTCAAAGGAAGGAGCAGTGTAAACAGAAGCCATATTGTACAATTGAGGCATGTCGGAAGTTTCAACGTATCCTAAGTAGCGGTAATTTTTTTCACTTATTTTCAACTGCTGAATTAGTTTCATATAAGGCGCAAAATTGCCTCCCCCTGCGAAAACAAAACAAGCGTCTGGAACCTTTTTCAGAACTTCTGGAATAGCATGAATTAGAACGTGGGGACCCTTTTTTGCCACCATTCGTCCAGTGAATAAAACAATCGGTCGTTTTTCTTCGTTTAGAAATGATTTGTTTGTAACTGAAAGAGGAAAAAACTCTTCAGTATCTACCCCATGATAGACGGTAGAGATTTTTTTCTCTTCCATAAAGGGATAGCTTTTCACCAGTTCTTTGAGCACAAATTTTGAGACGGTGATGTACCATTCAAGCCCTTTCAGGTAGAGGTACTGCAAAGATTTTAGGGGATAAAACAAAAGAAAGTTGCCTTTCTCTGCTCGGTCAAGCTCAGAAAAGCTGGTTGCAGCAAGTTTGATACTAGCCATCTGTGTCTCAACTGAGCTATGGATAGTACAGATTGTTGGGATTCCCGTTCTTCGAAACAAACGAACAAGAAGATCGGGCATAACGGGAAATTGAGTGTGGATCAGATCAAACTTGTATTGGTCAGCAAGTTTTTGAAGTTTTCTAAAACAGGCTAACTGGAAAAAGGGATAGTAAAGAAAATCATCGTTGCTCATTGATAAGTAGTGAAAGGTGACCTTTCTTTTTAGAGAGGTATTTGCCGAGTTGTTCCCTGTTCCTAATCTTCCCTGAATATTTCGATTGACTGTGACTAAATGAACCTCAATGTCTTCTGGAAGATGCTCTACTAGTTGGGTGGTGTATGCTCCAATGCCACCGTAAACAGGGATGGATTCTGTAGAGATAACACATACTTTGAGTCGGTCAGCCAACGACGTTTCCTCTCTAGTGAAGAACAGCAAACAAGTCTGTACGGGAAAACAAATTAAAGCGACCATGGACGCAGAATTCTTTGATGCTCAAGGTTTGAGAAGTTAAATTTTATTGTTCAAGAGCCCATTTTCTGAACTCTTCTTGAGGATTGTTCAGTTGATTCTTTGTTGTTTTCAGAACCCATTTGATAGCCAACGATGGTTTGTGCAAAACCTTTTGAAAGCCTTTTCGACTGAATACTTCTTTCTTCAATTTCTTTCTTCGCGATCCGATACATAAGTTGAAATAGTCAATAGCTTGACTGATATCTTCTTGAGACAATTCATCTGTTCGCATAACAACGTTGAATCCGGTGTATTTTGCCCACTCTTTGGTTAAGATCCAGCCTTTTTCTTCTGCCATGTCGTACAGTTTCGTTCCAGGATATGGGGTAATTGCGGCTACACTGACGATATCGGGATTTAGCTCCATTGCCAGCTCAAAAGATTTCCAGATTGACTGCTTGGTTTCTCCTGGCAAACCTATGATGAAAAAAGCGCCTGTTTGTACATCAAGGTCATCTGCCTCTGCAAAAACCTTTTTTGTTTTGTTAACGTCTACCCCGGGTTTTCCGATTCTAGACATAACTTGAGGATCGCCTGACTCTACGCCCATGTGGATGCCTTCGCATCCCGCTTCTTTCATAATCGTCATCAGGCTTTTGGAAAGTCTATCTACCCTTGTTTCGCAATGCCACTTTAGGTTGAGTTTCCTCTCGATAATTCCGCGGCAGAGTTCTTCCGTTCTTTTCATGTCAAAAGTGAAGACTTGGTCTCTGAACAAAATACTTCTGACATTATATTTGTTAACTAAAAGTGAAATTTCTTCAAGTACATTCTGAGCACTGCGACTTCTCCAACAGTCTCCGTATCCTATGGGGTAAGGACAATAAATGCAACCGTAGGAACAGCCTCTGCTGGAAAGCACTGTCATCAAAGGTTTGTCTTTTTCTGAGAACCAATTGTGATAGTATCGATCTACAGGCAACAAGTGGAAGGCTGGGAAAGGCAACGCATCTAAATCACTGATTAGTTCCCGATCGGTGGTTGTTGACAAAATGTTGTTCGCTTTGTATGTGATTCCTTGCACGGTTTCAAAACTCTTGTGTGGTAGCGCTTTCACTAAGTCAAGTACAGTGTATTCAACTTCGCCTCTAATAACAACGTCAACTTTTGATTTTTCAAAGATGATGTTTGGCAGAACCGAAACAAACGCGCCGGCTAAACAAACTAAGGTTCTAGGAGCCTGCTCTTTTATGTTATTGCAAAATCTGAGATCATATTCCAGCGAAATAGGGGTTGTGTTTGTTACGACAAGGTCGGATCCCTCGTCCGAAACAATGGCTGCTATCTCCTCAGGACCTAAACCTAGGGGCGGGGCGTCGATTATTCGGGTCACGTGCCCATTTTTTTCGAGAACTGATGCAGCGTACGCGAATTCTAGTGGAGGGAGGAAAGTTTGAGAGGTTTTGCTTACGCGTATTCCGAACCTTCCAGCCATGTCCCGCAGAATTCGACCTTCGGAAGTGTCTGGAGGTTGAATAAATAGAACTTTCAAGGGCAGATTCTTCCAGGAGATCAGTGATTAGAGAGTAGAAAAAGGGCAGTTGGTTTAGGGGTTGACGTTTAACCATATCCAGACAGCACGATTGTTGTACTCAAAGCGGTTAGAAGTTGCATTGTAAAGCCAGAGTTCGAAGAAAATCTGATAGTAGAATCCCCCATTTTGAGAGTCCCACGCAGCGAGAGAGTTTACTGTGAAGGTTTCGCCATTGATCGATATGTTACCTACTACGTTTGAATTTCTGTCGGATGTAATATCTTGTAGTTTGAAGACCAATGTTGTTTCCCACGTATGCTCGTCGCCGACAAAAGCTCTGTATTCATAAAGTGGGGGTAAAGAGCTTGGCGTTAAATTTGAAGAATCGGGAGGAGACTGTGTCTGATTCCTGAACTTAACGTCAACTCGATAGTATGAAGGCTCGTGCATGTGATTGCCTATACCAAGTATGATTCGGTAGTCTGTATCGTTGGTAACCGCCAAGGGGTATTCGCTCATGCTATGATCTTTACCTAGAACGTAAAGCTCCGAAAAGGGAGTTGCTTTGTTCGGGAATGATAAGAATATATTGAGTAAGGGAGATGCCCCCAGTAGTATCAGTACTAAAGCGGTGGCCGCAAAAACTACGCGGTATTCTTTAAGATTCATCTGAAACAACCTCCGGTTTCATCTGTAAAGCACGTTTGTAGTAGCTTCTTTTGAAAAAGCGCCATGCGAGAAAACTTGCAATAATTACAACTATTACGCTCGCTGCGGATATGATG